>Ga0210120_1000017_pt1 | contig 49050 bp, 47 predicted proteins | sample Goodyear_PhragA__FD_184868 | JGI IMG/M metagenome (GOLD analysis project Ga0210120, IMG submission 184868) | Wetland microbial communities from San Francisco Bay, California, USA, that impact long-term carbon sequestration - Goodyear_PhragA_D2... | ecosystem: Environmental > Aquatic > Marine >... | reverse complement strand
TTGCGATTGAAGCATGTGTTCTCAATGCCAAAGGCAAACTGAATGCGCACATTTTCGTCGCGACGTTTGGGAAAAATTTTCTGGTTGATACTGAGCCGGATCTTCGCGAAACACTGCGCGCGCGCCTTGAGCGCTACATCATTGCCGATGACGTGGAGATTGAGGCCGTCACGCAGAAATTCTCGCTCTTTCACGTGATTACAAAGGAGGCGCCGACGCTCAAAGCCAGGCATCAAATTGTTTCCGTACGCCGTTTCGCCAGACCCGGTTGGGACATCTGGATCGAGTCTGAACGTCATGATGTTTTGAAGCATGAATTGTCTCCAGTATTTTCGTTTACGGATCCTGCAGCCGCAGAGGTAATGCGAATCGAGCAAGGACTTCCGCGCTGGGGTTGCGAACTCACCGAGGAGATTATCCCGATAGAAGCGAACCTTGAGCAACGCACCGTAGACTATGAAAAAGGTTGCTATATCGGCCAGGAAGTGATCTCACGAATGAAAATGTCGGGACAAACCAACAAGCGCTTATGCGGATTAATTTCGCTGGACGACAAACCGCTTAAGCAGGCGATGAAGCTGACTGCTCCCTCGGCATCGGGAAAGGATGCCGGATGGGTCACGAGCGCCACACGAAGCCAACGTCTTGGAAAAGAAATTGCGCTTGGCTATGTGAAACGCGGCTTCAACGATCCTGGCACGAAGCTACAGGCACTCTCGTCGAATCCGGCTGACGCGATTTTCGTAGAAGTCGTGCCGCTTCCGTTTGGCTGAATCGGCGATAAAGCCAGAGCGGATGAGTCCGCTCCACGGACTGTTTTCCATTGCAGTCTCCAGACCGGCTGGCAAGCCTGCCACTCCGTCGGATCTTTCAGTGCGCTGGCGCGGCAGCCAGGGAAGCTTTAGCGGCTTTGCAGGCGGAAAAGCTTTATGCCGCAAGCTGTTTTCTAAATTTTCGGACCTTCTGGGCTTGACGCATTCACGAACTTTTGACGTGATCAAATGCGGTTCAATGAACCGCGCATGATAAGAACGACGAAAATTATTTTGCTCTGTCGCGGTGAATTCATAGAATCCTCGTTGCTTTCCGGAGAAACGATTAACCTTAACCCTTTGCACCGTCTGAACGAAGCCTGTCCTGAACATTGTTTTCATCCATTGGTAGTTCGCCACGGGACAAATCCGCCGCGGCGGACTTGGCGGGTGCGCTGCGTTTGCGCGGAGGCCCTGTAGCGCCATGGCTAATTTCTTTCCACGCTGGACGAATTGGCTACCGATTAAGCTGATCGTATGCGCCATTGTGATGGTCTGTGGATTGACCGCCGCTACCTGGTACTACGCCACGCCGAAGTACACAAAAATCGGATACCAACCGGTCCAGCCAGTACCGTTTCCGCACGATATTCACGTCACGCAACTTGGGATGGATTGTCGATATTGTCACAGCTTTGTGGAGGTTGCCGCGCAATCGAACGTTCCGAACACTGCGACGTGCATGAATTGCCATACACAGGTTGCAAAGGACAATCCCAAGCTGCAGCCGGTGCACGAGAGTTGGAAGAACGGTGAACCAGTTGAATGGGTGTGGCTCTATCGGACGGTCGATTATGTTTACTACAACCACTCGGCGCACGTGAACCGGGGCATCAGCTGTTTCAGTTGTCACGGGGCGGTTAATCATATGTCGGTGGTTAAGATCGCCCAACCACACAGCATGGCGTGGTGCCTGGACTGCCATCGTCACCCCGAAAACTATCTGCGACCGGACGATCAGGTTTTCAATCTCGATTGGAAACCCGACGACGTGAAGCCGGCGGAGTTCGTCGCCAAGTACGGGCAGCCCATTGGCGCGCATGAAGATTTGTCAAAGAAGAAAAAGCTAAGCCAGAGAGACATCGGCCAGACGTTGAAAGAACGCTGGAAGATTAATCCACCAACGAATTGCCAGGGGTGCCACCGATGAGAAGCAGATTCGATGTTGGATGTTGGATGTTGGATGTTCGGCGTTCTCTCTGTACCGAAAACATCGAACACTCAGAACGTCGAAGCCAGTCATGAAACGCGTATTTCACCATCCTCCCGAGCCAGCCAACGGCACAAAATATTGGCGCAGCCTCGGCGAGCTGAACGATACGCCCGAATTTCGTCAGTGGTTGGAACGCGAGTTTCCAGACGGCGTTGCGGAATTGAATGGGGCAGAATGGTCGCGGCGCGACTTTGTTAAATTGATGAGCGCGTCGATGGCGCTGGCAGGGGTTGGCCTAACGAGTTGCCGACGACCGGAGTTGCATCTCGTCCCGTTCACGAAAAATGTCGAATGGACCATTCCCGGCAAATTCCTCTACTACGCCACTGCCATGCCTCGGCGAACCGGCGGGATTCCGCTGATCGCCACGACGGTTGATGGGCGGCCGATAAAACTCGAAGGCAATCCGCTGCATCCTGCCAGCGGCGGGGCCACGGACACTTTCGTTCAAGCGTCGATTCTCGATCTTTACGACCCCACACGCTCGAGACGTTTTGTTCAGAAAGGAAAGCCAAGCAAACATGACGAGTTCGAAAAGTTCCTTGGCGAACTTCGCAACACGACCCTGAGCGCCGGCGGAGATGGCCTGGCGTTTCTGGTCGAAGAGACGAATTCGCCAACGCGCGAACGGTTACGTGGAGAATTGGAAGGAAAATTTCCGGGCATGCGCTGGTGCGTTTATGAGCCCCGCCTTGGTCAGGAAGCGAATCTTGCAATGCAGACGGGTTTCGGCTCCAACGCGCGAGTGTTGCCCAAACTGGATCGCGCCGACGTGATTCTGTCGCTGGATAGTGATTTTCTCGATTGCGGCCAGGGCGATCTGGAAACAATTCGCACATTCACTTCACGGCGACGTGTCAAGGCGCCGAAGGATAGTATGAATCGGCTTTATGTGGTTGAATCACGATTCACGCTCACCGGCGCAATGGCCGATCATCGATTGCGTTGTCCAGCGAGCCAGGTTCCCGCATTCGCGCAGGCGCTCGCAAGCAAGATTCACTCGGGAACGAATGACTCTACTCTGGGTTCTTTTCTTGGAAATTCCCAGGGTACGTCGAACACTTTCGATCAGCAATGGATTGACGGGCTTGCCAGTGACCTGATGGCAAAACCGGGAGCGAGCCTGGTGCTCGCCGGTCCGACGCAACCGGTAGCCGTGCAATTGTTGGTTTATGCAATTAACGCCGCTTTAAAAAATCTCGGGCAAACGCTCGTTGTGCGTCAGGTTCCCCGTAATCCGAAGACGATCGACATTGCGCAACTCGCGACGGACATCAATGAGGGGCGCGTAAAACAGTTGTTCATTTTCGGCGGCGACCCCGTGTATAACGCCCCGCGCGGATTGGTGGAGGATCCGCAGACAAAAATGCCGCTCGATTGGGCGGACTTGCAAAAGAAAGTGCCGAACATTGTCCGGCTGGGCTATTACGAGGACGCGACGTCGGCGTTGAGTCAGTGGCATGTTCCGCTCGCGCATTACCTCGAATCCTGGGGCGATGCGCTGTCAGCAGGTGGCGATTACTTGTCGATACAACCGATGATTCTGCCGCTTTTCGGTGGCCTCAGTGAAATCGAGGTCCTGAACATGCTCCTTGGCGGAGCGAAGTTGGAGGGTCCCGAGCTTGTACAGGAAACTTTTCGCCTAACGAACCCGCCCGGCGATTTTCAAGCCATGTGGACGCAGTTTTTGCATGACGGTTCCGCTGCACATATTCAAAGCACCGATCAGCCCACTGCGTTCAACGCCGGAGCAGGCGCAACTCTTCCGCCCGATTCGTTGTCGGCCTCCGCTGCACCTACCCCGGAGTCGCCTGAAATTGTGTTGACCGGTAGTTACGGAATGGACGACGGACGTTACGCGAACAATGGGTGGCTCCAGGAAATGCCCGATCCGGTCACGAAGTTGAGCTGGGATAACGGAGCGTTAATCAGTCCTGCATACGCAAAAAGGCTCGGAGTGGAGACGGGCGATTTATTGCAGATCGTCATCAACGAAAAGAGCGCTGGCGGAACAATGATGAAACGCGAGCTGGTGATCGCAGCGCTTGTGTCCCCGGGGCATGCGGATAGCTCCGTTACGGTCACGCTGGGTTGGGGCCGTAAAATGCCGCAGTTCGTTGAGCTTCCGTATGCCGGCGGCGACCTGAAAGAAAGGCCGGGCCTCACGGAGCAAGCCGGGTTTAACGGATACTTTTTGCGAACGGCGGCGAATCCGCATGTCGCTGTGGCTGGCGCGAAGGGGATTGAAAGCGTGCAGGTGACGAAAGTTGGCCGGAGTTACCCGTTATCAATCACACAGGAACACTTCAGCATCGAAGGGCGCGGGCTTGTTCGTGAAGGGACGCTCGAAAACTACCGCAAAAACAATGATTTCGCGAAAGAGGTTCCGGGCGAAGAAGAATTGCCCCATCCGCCGCCGAGTCTCTACAAACACCCGCCGCTGACCGCGCCGCAGCAGTGGGGAATGAGCATCGATTTGAATGTTTGCACGGGATGCAATGCGTGCGTGATCGCCTGTCAGGCGGAAAACAACATTCCTGTTGTTGGTAAACTGCAGGTGGCGCACGGCCGCATCATGCACTGGCTGCGCATTGATCGTTATTACGCCAGTCGCGAGCCCTTCAATCAGGACCGTGGCGTGTGGCCGGAGCATCCTGAGATGGTCTTCCAGCCGATGCCCTGCCAACATTGCGAGAATGCGCCTTGTGAAACTGTGTGTCCGGTAAACGCCACCGTTCATAGCGAAGACGGGCTCAACGTGATGGCCTACAACCGCTGCGTGGGCACCCGATTCTGCTCGAACAACTGTCCGTACAAGGTGCGCCGCTTCAATTATTTCGATTACAACCAGCGTCCGGTTGGCAAGAGAAAGCTCGTAGGCGCATTGAACATTTACGAAGAATATTTCGCGCCGCTCACCACAAAGGGCGCGCCGGACACGATGAAGATGCAGAAAAATCCTAACGTCACAGTGCGCATGCGCGGCGTAATGGAGAAATGCACCTACTGCGTCCAGCGCATCGAAGAAGCAAAAATCACAGCACTCGCGCGTGCCGGTGCGTCACCTGACAAACTCATCCCTCGCGACTCCTTCACCACAGCATGCGCACAAGCCTGCCCGACCGAGGCGATTGTTTTTGGTGATATTAAGGATCCCGAGAGCAGCGTGTCGAAGATGAAGGAACAAGACCGCAATTATCGGATTCTCGATTATTTGAACGTCGTTCCGCGAACCAGTTATCTCGCGCGTCTTCGCAATCCGAACCCTAAAATGCCCGACGCGAAAGATGTTGGTATCGCAAGCAGGGTGGAGGAGTTACCGGAGTGAGCCCGACTTAATATGGACGGAGCATCGGCAATAGCATCTGAGAAGGTTCAGCAGGCGGAGCGGCGAGTCGCGCATGTTCCACTGGTTCTGAACCAGCGTAATCTCAGCTGGCTGACGGAGCGTATTTCCGGCGTCGCCGAACAACCCGCACCGCGGTGGTGGTGGGTGTGTTTTGTGATTACTGCCAGCATTGCGACGTTTGGACTTTTTTGCATCGGCTACTTGATTTCCACAGGCGTCGGCACCTGGGGCAATAACATTCCAGTTGGCTGGGCCTGGGGCATTACCAACTTCGTTTTCTGGATCGGTATTGGACACGCCGGCACATTGATTTCGGCGATCTTGTACTTGCTTCGCCAGAAATGGCGTACTTCCATCAATCGTTCGGCGGAGGCAATGACGCTTTTTGCAGTGATTTGCGCTGCGATCTTCCCCGGGATCCATGTGGGCCGGTTCTGGATGGCGTGGTATCTGGCGCCGGTGCCTAACAACTGGGGGATTTGGCAGAATTTCCGCAGCGCTCTGATGTGGGACGTTTTCGCGGTCTCGACCTACTTTACAGTTTCAGTGTTGTTCTGGTACACCGGTCTGGTCCCGGATCTGGCGACCTTGCGCGACCGGGCAACCACGCGGGTTCGTAAATTTCTTTTCGGAATTTTCGCCCTTGGCTGGCGCGGTTCCAACCGCAACTGGCGTCACTACGAAATGGCGTATCTGCTTTTGGCAGGTCTTTCCACGCCGCTGGTTCTATCGGTGCACAGCGTAGTATCCTTTGATTTCGCCTCGACGGTCATACCGACGTGGCATACGACAGTTTTCCCGCCTTACTTCGTGGCGGGTGCGATCTTCGGCGGCTTTGCCATGGTGCTGACGCTGCTGTTGCCGGCGCGCGCGATCTTCAAGCTGCAGGATGTGATTACGGCCCAGCACGTCGATAAAATGGCGAAGATCATTTTGTTGACCGGTTCATTTGTCGGTTACGCCTACATGATGGAATTTTTCATCGCGTGGTATAGCGGCAGCCACTACGAACGCTTCGCGTTTTGGAACCGCATTTTCGGTCCGTACTGGTGGTACTGGTGGTTTGGCATGCTGTTTTGCAACGTGCTTTCGCCGCAACTTTTCTGGTTCCGATGGTGCCGCCGGAACGTGTTGGTCGTTTTCTTCGTAGCCATGTGCGTCAACGCGGGAATGTGGTTTGAGCGGTTTATCATTATTGCCGGCGGTTTGATCCGCGACTTCCTGCCGTCGTCATGGCGAGTGTTTCATCCCACCTGGGTGGACATTTGGACCTATATCGGCACGCTCGGAATTTTCACTTCACTGTTCCTGCTCTTCATTCGTTTCCTGCCCATGATCGCGATGTCGGAAGTTAAGACCGCAGTGCCGGAAGCCGATCCGCATTACGGGGAACCTCCGGGCGTTCGATCGATTTCACCCGGCGGAAAGGAGCGCACGCGGTAATGGAAACTCCATACGGTCACAAAGTTTACGCCATGGCGGCGGAGTATCCGAGTGCGGCCGCGCTTTATGAGGCGGCGAAGCGTGTTCGCGATGCCGGGTTCCGACGTTGGGATGTTTTTTCACCGTTCCCGATTCATGGGATGGATGAGGCGATGGGGCTCGGCAAATCGTGGCTCAGTGGCTGGGTTTTGTTTGGCGGAGTTTCAGGATTGCTGACCGCCGCGCTCGTTCAATTTGGCCCGTCGTCGATTCTTTACCCTCTCATTGTGCATGGCAAACCGACGGGCTTTTTCACTGTTCCAGCGTTTTTCCCTATCATGTTCGAGCTGACCGTACTTTTCGCTGCCTTCTCGGCCTTCTTTGCGTGGCAAGGCATGAATCGTTTGCCGCGCTGGAATCACCCGATGTTTAACTGGGAACGTTTTAGCCGCGTGACGAATGACGGATTTTTCCTTGCAATCGAAGCGCGCGATCCACGTTTTACGGAAAACAGTGTGTACGAGCTGCTGGAACAAACAGGCGGCCAGCACATCACCATCGTCCACGAGGAATAATCAATATGCTCCGCGGATTTTTCCTGATTTTTGTTTTGTGCGCGATCGCGACGCTCGCAGTGCTTGGATTCCGCGGCCAAACAGGCGGGAAGCCGCCGTTTGAGATTTTTCCTGACATGGTACGGCAACCCAAAGTCCGCGCACAGGCGCCATTGGATTTCTTCGCTGACGGGCGCGGCCCGCGGTTGCCGGTAGCCGGTACGGTTCCGGTTGGCTATGAAATGCCGCGAGCGAAAACCGAAGCGAAAACAGACGCCATGATCCAGGGTGCGCCAGAGGAAGCGCACACACGGGTAGCCTTCAGTTCGGGTACCGATTATTTCAATACTGGCAAAATGGGCGAACGATGGGGAACCGGCATGCCGTTGCCGGTTACGCGCGAGATGATGGAGCGCGGTCAACAACGCTTCAACATCACGTGCGCGATGTGTCACGGCGCCACAGCCCAGGGCAATGGCATTACCAAACAGTACGGACTCGCAACAGTGGTTTCGCTTCAGGACGATCGTATCCGCAAAATGTCTGATGGCGAGATCTTCAACACGATAACGAACGGTAAAAACACGATGATGCCGTATGGGCCGAACATCGTCGTTGCTGATCGCTGGGCTATCATTGCTTATCTGCGCGCCTTGCAACGCAGCGAGCACGCCACGGTTGCCGATGTTCCGGAAAATCAGCGCGCTGAACTGGACAAACCGCCGGCGTCACCGCCGCCGGCTACAGGGGCTACAGCAAAATGAGCGAACGTTTGGACACTGCACCGATGCCGGAGGGCGAATATTTCGACAGCCGTCGATTTACCGGGCTTTCCACTTTGCTCGGGGCGATTGCCGTCGTCGCTCTGGTGCTTTGCGTCATTGGAGCCTTCGTCAATCCGCATCAATTCAGTTACTCCTGGCTTTTTGCCTTTGCTTTTTTCTTCACGCTTTGCGCGGGCTGCTTCTTCTGGACGATTGTGCACCATGCGACGGACGCCAACTGGTCGGTCGTGGTACGGCGTCAATTGGAAAACATTGGTGTGTTGTTAGGGGTACTGGCGCTCCTTTTCATCCCGATTCTGTTGCTGCGTCATCATCTGTATTCGTGGATGGATATCCCGCCCGGGCATGAGGCCACGCTGGATTCAAAGCGCGCGTACCTCAATTTTCACTGGTTTCTTGTGCGCGCGATCGTGTTTCTATGCTTCTTCCTTGTCGCCTCACAATTGCTGCGCCGTTTTTCTGTGCGCCAGGACAAAGACGGCAATCCGCTGTTCACAATCTGGATGCGTCGCGTCTCGTTTGTGAGCCTGCCGTTTTTCGCCCTCTGTCTGACATTCAGCGGAATCGATTGGCTGATGAGCCTCAACTACCGGTGGTACTCAACCATGTTCGGTGTTTACATCTTTGCCGGAGCAGCAGGCAGCTCGATGTCGTTGCTCGTGCTGGTGATCACCGCTCTGCGGCAAGCCGGTTACCTGAAGGGCGTGGTTACACTCGAGCATTACCACATCATGGGAAAGTGGATGTTCGCCTTTACCGTTTTCTGGGCCTACATCGGGTTTGGCCAGTACATGCTCATCTGGTACGCAAATATCCCGGAGGAAACGCAATATTTTCTTACCCGAAACACGCAGTCGTGGTGGGCATTGACCATGCTTCTGGTGATCGGCCGCTTCTTCATTACGTTCGCAATCCTGCTGCTGCGTTCGATCAAAAAGGAACCGCACCGTCTTTGCATCGTCGCTGGCTGGATAGTCCTCATGCAAATGCTCGACATGTATCTGATCGTTCTGCCTGCGCTGCACGGAACAGGCGTCCATGTAAGCATCTGGGATTTGGTTTGCCTGATCGCTGTCGGCGCGACGCTTGGTTTCGTTTATCTGCGTGTTGTGCCCAGGACTTCGTTGTTTCCGGTACGGGACCCGCGCCTGATTGAATCCCTCACAACCGTCAACTGACATGGCCGATACCGAATCACTCCGCAGGATTGCCTACTCGCCGACGCCATTTTCCACATGGCTGGGCATCGTCTGTATTTTTGTTCTATTCGGTCTCATCGTGCTCGCGGTGATTGGGCCTTTGCCGCGGGGGAGTGACTATGAGGAAGCGCGTGCGAAGAAACGCATGGAACGACTAAACGCTTTGCATGAAGAAAACCAAAAGGAGTTAACGACGTATGGGTGGGTCGATAAGAACAAAGGCGTTGCCAGAATCCCAATCAATCGCGCGATGGAGCTGACCGTTGCAGATTTGTCGCAACAAAAGCCAGCGCCTGCCGGTCCAATCACGACGCCACCTCCGGCGCAATCATCGCCTGCGGCTGCAGTGAGTCCCGCGTCAGCGCCGGCTGTTTCGCCAACAGCGGGTACTGCGCAGCCGTCACCTCAGGCGAGCGCGCCTGCTTCTCCCCAAGGAGCGGTAGTCTCGAGTCCGGCGCCCGGCGCTATCTCGCCATCACCGGCGGCTCAACCTTCATCTCCGGCGTCCCCTTCACCCGCGCCATGAACACCACTGGAATTCCACTGAAAGAACCAGCCGTCTCCGCTGCTGCCGGCGACACGGAGCATTTGGAACGCGCGTACATCGATGCATCAACACGTTTGCCGGTGCTGATGTTTTATACCTCTGCGGTTGCGTGGCTGATTCTGGGAACCCTGCTGGCTGGACTGGTGTCGTTCAAGCTGCACTCGCCCGATCTCCTTGGGAATGTGAGTTTCCTAACCTGGGGCCGGCTGCGTCCGGCCCACATGAATGTTTTGGTTTACGGCTGGGCGTCAATGGCCGGCATGGGCACCGCGGTCTGGCTGATGGCGAGACTGTGCCGATCGGCGTTGCGATTTCCGCTGTTGCTTGTGGCAGGCGCTGCCTTCTGGAACGTCGGCGTGCTGATAGGTGTAGGTGCAATCCTGCTGGGTGATAGCACGGGTTACCAATGGCTCGAATTTCCGCATTATGTCGCCGTGATTTTGTTTATTTCTTACACCCTAATGGCGTCCTGGGCGGTGCTCATGTTCCGCCATCGGCGCGGCGACCAAATTTACATCAGTCAATGGTATTTGCTCGGAGCGTTCCTCTGGTTCCCGTGGTTGTATGCGGCCGGCCAATTAATGCTCTTCGTGGTCCCGGTCCAGGGCGTTTTGCAAGCCGCAGTAGGCTGGTGGTACGCTAACAACCTTTTGTTTCTCTGGTTCGGCGCCATCGCTCTCGGCACGGCATATTACATGATTCCGAAGGTCATTGGTCGTCCGGTGTATAGTTATCATTTGGCGACAATCGGTTTTTGGAGCTATGCGCTTTTCTCAAGCTGGACGGGAATGACTCGGCTCGTCGGTGGACCATTTCCCGCGTGGATGGTCACCGCGAGCATTGCTGCAACCATTTTGACAATGATTCCGGTTGCGACGGTAGGACTGAACCATCACATGACCATGCAGGGGTATTTCCCGCTGCTTCGCTACAGTCCCACCCTTCGGTTCACCATATTCGGCGCCATGTCTTACACGGTTTTCAGCGTGGTTGGTGTATTGATCTCGCTGCGGTCCGTTGCGAGATACGTCAATTTTACTCAGGCGAGCATCGCGTATTCGCATCTTGGTCTTTATGCATTTTTCACCATGGTGATTTTCGGCGCGATGTACTACATCGTTCCACGACTCGTCGGCCGTGAATGGCGTTACGCGTCGCTGATTAAACTGCATTTCTGGGCGTCGGCTTACGGCATCGGATTGATGACGCTGATGCTGCTCGCTGGCGGATTTCTGCAAGGCGCCGACACGCAAAACCCCGCGTTGCCTTTCAGTGAAAGCATCGAAACGGTGTTGCCGTATCTTCGCGGACGTAGTCTTGCCGGAATTTTGCTCACCGCGTCGCATTTCATCTTCGCATATCACTTTGCTCTGATGCTTTTGGGATTGGGTCGCACGGCAACGGTGCCTACTTTTCTCAACCCACTGGACGCTGAGCCATCCGGAGGTCACTGATGAAGGGTCTGGCTCCTCTCTTCCTTGGAATTTTCGGCACATTCGCGTTTTCGTGGATCGGGCTCACGGTCATTCCAAACTGGCAAATCGGACATCTCAATCCGCAATCGGATGAAGAGGGCACCGACATTTACCCGCAGCCACAATCGGGAATGTTCGAGCGCGGCGCACGGGTCTACGCCGCCAATGGCTGCATCTATTGCCACAGTCAACAGGTACGTGCCGATTATGCTGCCGACGATATCGAGCGAAAATGGGGGGACCGGCGCAGCGCACCGCGCGATTATATTTTTGATCGGCCGGTATTTCTCGGGAAAATGCGCATGGGTCAGGACCTCGCAAACATTGGTGCTCGCGCACCTGCCCCAGAAGAGTCACCGTCGCCGGCCGGAGTTGCAAGTCCCGCCGCCGCACCCGCGAAGCAAGCAACGGCAGCGGGCAGTCCCTCTGCTGCGCCAGCAAATTCGCCTTCATCAGCGAGATCGCCGGGAACGGCGCCTGCCACTTCCGCTCCGCAGAGTTCTCCTTCCGGTTCGCCTGCTGCGAGTACATCACCGCCGCCCGGGCAACGCACCGGCGTCGCTTCACCTTCCCCTGGGCAAATGGCGAACGCTACTCCGGGAGGAAGTAGTCCGGTGGCACCAACCGCGCAAACTCCAGCCGCGCCGTGGCCAATCCAGACAGAGGGTTTGCCGCCGATGTACTCTGCTGCCTGGCATCACGTGCATCTGTATTCGCCACGCAGTATCAATCTCGATTCGAACATGCCCTCCTACCGGTTTCTTTATCAGAAGCGGCGCATCACCGGCGAGCGTTCGTCAGATGCATTGCAACTCTCAGCTTCAGACGCACCGCCGGCAGGGTGGGAAGTTGTTCCCAGTTACGATGCAAAATGCCTCGTTGCTTATTTGATGTCACTCAATCAATCACACCCGGTGAAAGACGTCAGATCGATCGGAGGCGCAGCGGCACCCAGTCCATCACCTGCTGCGCCCGTGGCGCCTGCAGCCGGATCACCCGCGCCTGCCAAATGAAAGTGCCATGAACGACGAGCCAAAAATGCCGCCACGCACAGGACAGGGAATGGATTACGGCGAACAGGCCGACGTGCTGCAGGTGCACGCAGCCGTGCAGCGTGAAAAACGCGAACCGCGCGTTGGAGCGGAGCCGCTTTCAATCTGGCTCATCGCGATTTATGGGTTGGCGATTTTCTTTGGCGGTGCATATCTCGGCCGTTACTCGGGAAATTTCATGAACGGCGGACTTGATCCCATGGGCGTGCCGCCTCCGCCAAAGAAAGCAGTGGCAGGCGGTCCTGGCGGTGAGCAAGTTGAACTTTCGCCGCGCGATCGCGGCAAAAAGATTTTCGCCGCAAATTGTCAAACGTGCCACCAGGCGAATGGGCTCGGCGTGCCCGGTCAATATCCGCCGCTGGCCGGTTCGGAATTTACGAATGGGGGATCGCGGCGAATGGGCATGATCGTGCTCAAAGGTTTGCAAGGTCCAGTCACGGTGAAGGGCCAGCAGTACGGCACGGCGGTCATGCAACCATGGGACAAGACTTTGACCGACCAAAAAATTGCCGATGTAATGACATACGAGCGAAGCGAGTGGGGAAATAACGCGAGTCCTGTCACAGCCGAGCAAATTTCCGCGCTGCGCAAAGAACTGGCCAGTCATCCCGAATCATTCACTGAACACGATATCCTTGCAGCGCCTGATGAAGATATTCCCGGCGGCCCGGCTCCCGGCGGTGCGCCACCGGCACCCGGCGAAGCCGCAAAACCCGCCGCACCACCCAAGCCGTAGAGTTCGACCCTACCCTTCGCGGTTCGGCGTGCCGAGGATGTGGCTCTTTGGCGGCAGCATCACGTTATCAAAATTTTGGGTGAACATCGCTGCTGCGAAAAATGCAACTGCTCGCAACGTTTCGCTGCCGACGTTGACAAGATCGTGTTTCACCGGCGTTGGAAGAACAAAAACGCTGCCCGGCCCAACCGGATGCTTGGAACCATCTTCCATGTGTAGTTCGCCTTTGCCGGCGATGATGTACTGTGTCTCTTCAGTGGCATCGGTATGCCAACCGAGCCGTCTTCCGGGCTCAATTTCGTACACAATGGTTGAAGATGCCGTCGTGCCGTGGCCGCCATAGACCGCGAAGGCGCCTGCCCAATGCACGGCTTGATCGCCTTCTGCCCAGACTTCGGTGCGCTTAAGTTTATCGGATGCGACAACTGGATTCATACGTCGAGGCTAGATTTCGATTGTGTGCGGGTCAATGCTGGAAAGGCGTTCGGTAGCACACCGCCGGCACCGCGGGAGCTACAGCGCCTCGGCGAGCAACTCGGCCATATGTCTTGCCCGCGTCCCGCGCTGCGGGATCAGGTCGGCAATTTGGTGCCGGCAACTCGTGCCGGACGCCACGATTTCCGAGCCGGCTGGTTGTTGATCGATCTGGTCGAGCAATCGCTGCGCAACCTGCACCGAAAGATCGTATTTCTCTCTCAGCATTCCGAAAGCGCCGGCCATGCCGCAACAGGCAGTGTCCAAAACGGTCGCTTTTCGGCCGGGCAAACGTTCGGCCAGTCTCGCCATAAATGCCGGATCGCTCATCGATTTTGCGTGGCAGTGCGGATGAATTGCGACCTCGACCCGCCGCTCCTCCTTTTTCTCGCGCCCGGTTGAAACTTGACGGCTTAAAGCCGTCAAGTTTCGAAATGGTAGCGCTTGTGGATCGCGCGCGAGCAAATCGTCCACAAATTTCTCGAAGAGAAAACAGCGCTTGGCGATGTTTTCTGCGTTCTCGATCTTCAGCTCGCGATAGTCCTCAACGAACATCGACCAGCAGGAAGGTTCGAGGAACAGAATCGGAGTATTGGAGTGTTCGACAGATGAGAGAATTTTGATGTTATGTTTGGCGAGCTTTGCTGCGGCGTCGAGGTTTCCCTGGCTAAATCCGGGTCGACCACAGCAGCGCCGATTTTTCACGAGCGACACTTCAAAGCCGAGTGCTTCCAGCACTTTCACCGCGGCGATGCCGATGTGCGGCTCGTGATAACGCACGAAAGTGTCATCCCAAAGAATCACCCGGCCTCGTGCGGGGAGCGCGGGCGCCTCGCCCGCTGTTTTTGGCGCCTCGCCAAAAAGCGGTGTGGCGGCTTCGCAGTTGGAGGAGATTGCGCAAATTCGTGTGTCCCGCGAGGCGCGTGACACAGCGGGCGAGGCGCCCGCGCTCCCCGGACGCTTCGAAAACCATCTATCGAACCGTTCACTGGCGTAATGTGGCAAGGACCTTCTCGCAGAGATGCCGAGTGTTTTCTCAACCGCGAGACGCACGGGCTTGGAATCGAGGAATCGGTTTGTCAGTTTCGGCATGATGCAGCCGAGTTTGCCTAACAAGTCGACATTGCTGAAAATTCGTTGCCGCAACGGCAAACCGTCCCGGCGCCATCTTGCACTGAGCATTTCCGCTTTTAACAGCGCGAGATTTACGTTTGATGGGCACTCCGGCGTGCATCCTTTACAGGAGAGACAGTTACTCAGCGCGGCATCAAGCTCAGCCGATTTCAGCGGGTCATCTCCGTTTACCCGGAGCTCAAGTGCCGCACGCATGATGTTGGCGCGTCCGCGTGTGGACATGACTTCGTCGTGCGTCGCCATGAACGTCGGACACATGATGCCGATCTGTTTAAGACAACCGCCGCAGCCATTGCATTGCTCGAGGTTGCCAACGAACGACCGGTCCTTGAACGCAAATGCGAGCACCGGCTGAAATGGAAGCTCCAGCGGACGAGAGAAGTTCTCCCGCAAATGATTCTCAACCTTATGTCGTCCATCCGCGAAAATTTTTCCAGGATTGAAGATATTTTTCGGATCAAAGGTCTGTTTGATCCTGCGCATCACCGCCAGTAATTCATTTCCGAGTTGCTCGCGCATGTATTCGGTACGCGCGATACCGACGCCGTGCTCGGCAGAAAGCGAACCTTTGAACTGTCGCACCAGCGCCGATGTTTGATCTGCGACCTGCCGGAATTTTTTCAGATCGGCTGAGCTATGCAGGTCAAGAACTGGCCGTACATGCAGGAGTCCGCTGGCTGCATGGCCGTAGTAGCTTGCCTCGAGCCCGAGCGGTTTCATGATCGCTTGCAAACCGCGCACGTAATCGGGTAATTGCGCGGGACGAACAGCGGCGTCTTCAATAAACGCGACTGGTTTTGCCCGCCCGATGCACCCGGTCAAAAGGGAAAGACCGGATTTTCGTACAGACCAGACAAGATTCATTTGCGCTGGATCGGTGAGAGTTTTTTTGCGCAGGCCGATCTTTCGCGATTCTAGAACTGAGAGACGTTCCGCAACTTGCTCGTAGAATTCAACGATCAAGATTGCTTCGCAGGGTTTGGTATCGAGTTCGAGTAAGTCCCGCGCTGCCTGAAAATGCAGCTGACCTTTGGTTTGATCCAGAAGCGGTCGATCGATATGTTCGATAGCGGCTGGTTTGAGATCGAGAAGTTCAACCGTTGCCTGCATTGCTTCGCCGATTGATTGAAAAAAGATAAGGCCTAAACCTTTCTCAGCGGGCAGAGGCGAGATCTTTAATTCTGCAGAAAAGATTGCCGCGAGTGTTCCTTCGCTGCCGGCGAGAATGGCGCTCAGATCATTCGGCGCGCGCAGGAATCGTTCGATGCCGTACCCGGGCCAGCGCTTGATTAAACCCGGCGGCCAGCGTTCGGTCATCTCTGCACTCGCCGCGCACACAAGCTTCTCTATTTCGGCCCGTTCAGCGCCCAATGAGTCATGGGTCTGCCCGATCTCTTCAACGCGACCGTCTGCCATGACGATTTCCAGTGAGATCACATGGTCGGCTGTTGTGCCGTAAAGCGGGCAACGCGCGCCGGAAGAATTGTTCGCGATCATTCCGCCAAGCGTGGCGCGCGAACTCGTTGCCACATCAGGCCCGAAGCAAAATCCTTGCGGCTTTAGAAAATCGTTCAGTTGATCCAGAACGACGCCCGCACCAACGCGGACGCTGCTCGTCTCAATATTCAAGTCGGTGATCTCTCTGTTGTAGTGCGAGAAATCGACGATTAAACCTTCACCGATCGCGTTTCCAACGAGACTTGTTCCGGCACCACGCGGGGTAATTGGCACGCCGGCATCGGCAGCGGCTCTGATCAGAAGGCTTGCCTCCTGCGCCCCTTTCGGAAAAGCAACGCCAAGCGGCTCGATCTGATAGATCGACGCGTCAGTTGCGTAAAGCTGACGCGTCAGATTATCAAACCGTGCGTCACACCCCGTTTGCCTGATTTTGCTTTCCTGCCCGGAAGTCATTTTGTCCATTCTGCGTGAAGTGAAGAATAGCGCATCTTAAGAACAATCAGAGATGTTGCGCTCCGCTCAACGCGAGAGCCACAGCAAACTCACCAGGTCACAGCAAATTCATCTGCGCATTTTCCGAGAGCGGCTCGGAAAAGCGAACGCCAACTCCAATAAGGCGAACAGGCTTCCCAGTGCGCGCAAATGCTTCTTCGAGGAGAGAGCGAAACCCTTGCAAGCTCGGCGCGAGCCCCGCACGTTCGACTGTGGTACGCGTGAAATCGTTGAATTTCAGTTTCACGAAGATTTTCGTGATCTCACGCATCGATTCTTTTTGCGCAAGGTCAGCCATTAAATCCTGGAAGAGTTCTTCGAGCTTTTCTTCGCATTGTTCGAGGTTCGTCAGATCAACGGCGAATGTTTCCTCAGTGCTGAGCGATTTGCGGGGACGATCCGGTTCGACCGGGCGTTCGTCCACGCCGCGACAAAGATCGTAAAGTTCCAGGCCAAATTTGCCGAACAGATCAACAAGCCTGGCGCGCGAAAACCGCTGGAGCTCGCCGCAGGTTTTAATGCCGAGTTCTTCGAGTTTTCGCTCGCTCTTCTCCCCGATTCCCCAAATTTTGCGGACGTGCAGGTCTTTCATAAATTCCGGCACTTGTTCCTGTCTCACTTCGAATTGCCCGTTCGGCTTTTCAATTTCACTGGCAATCTTTGCGATCAATTTGTTCGGTCCGATTCCCGCGGAAGATGTCAGTTTGGTTTCCCGAAAAATTGCACTGCGGATTTCCTGTGCCAGCGCTCCCGGAGCAGTCGGATGCGCAGACACGTCGAGATAAGCTTCATCGAGCGACAGCGGCTCGATTATCGAGGTGAAACGGTAAAGGATCGCGCGGATTACCGCCGCTTCGCGCCGATAGACATCGAACCGCGTTGGCAAAACAATCAGATTCGGACAGCGTTGCAGAGCCATGAACGTTGGCATAGCCGAGCGGACTCCGAATTTGCGTGCCTCATAATTGCAGGTGGTCAAGACGCCGCGCCTGTCTCGCGCGCCACCTACGCCTACGGGTTTACCGCGCAATGAAGGGCGATCACGTACCTCGATCGCCGCGTAAAAGCAATCCATATCCAGGTGAATGATTGCGCGTGGCTTCTGTTCATCGCCCACATGAAAATCTCGCATAAACCAAACGCCGGGACCATTCAGCGTTTTCTCGGTTGAACCACAATTTCTGGCTTTGCAATGAGCGCTTCTTTTTCGATATTAGCCGCTGTAACTTTCTCTCGAAATGGATTCTTCTACTTCCGTTGACACGCATCACGAACCGCACGCGCACGACGCGGCTCACGAACATCACGAGCTCGGGTGGTGGCGAAAATACATTTTCTCCACTGACCACAAGGTGATCGGCATCCAGTATGGTCTGTGCGGCCTGGCATTCCTCTTCCTCGGCTTTTGCCTCATGATGCTGATGCGGTGGCAACTGGCATATCCAGGGCAGGCACTCCCTGTGATCGGCAAATGGCTGCCACAGCTCTTTGGGCCGGGTTCGATGCCGGACGGAAAAATGACCCCGGATTTCTATAACTCGTTAGGTGCCATGCACGGCACGATCATGATTTTTGCCGGCGTCGTGCCACTTGCCTTTGCTGCTTTCGGCAATTTTGTCGTGCCCCTGCAAATCGGAGCGCCCGATATGACGTTTCCCAAGATCAACGCAGCGAGTTTTTGGGCCTTTGCGGTGGGTGGCGTGATCATGTTGGTCAGCTTCTTCGTGCCCGGTGGACCGGCTAAGAGTGGCTGGACGTCCTACACACCGTTGTCGGACATTGCAGATACTGGTCCCGGCCACAATCTCATATTTAACGGGCAGACGCTCTGGTTGATCGGATTTATTTTTCTGATCACCTCGTCGTTGCTCGGCGCCATCAATTTCATCACGACAATCATTCAGCTACGAGCCAAGGGTCTGACCTGGATGCGGCTACCGTTCTTCGTCTGGGCACAATTTGTCACCGCATTTCTGCTGGTGCTGGCATTCCCGCCGCTGGAGGCCGCAATCATCATGCAGTTAATGGATCGCGTGGCGCACACCAGTTTCTTCCTGCCGGCCGGCCTGGTCGTCAATGGCGTGCCGGCGTACATCAGCGGCGGCGGCAGCCCGCTTTTATGGCAACATCTGTTCTGGTTTCTTGGCCATCCCGAAGTTTATGTGTTGATATTGCCGGCCTTCGGCATTGTGGCCGAGATTTTAGCCAACAATTCGCGCAAACCCCTGTGGGGTTATAAATCGCTGGTGTTCTCGGTGCTCGTGATCGGCTTTCTATCGTTCATCGTTTGGGCGCACCATATGTGGCTCACGGGCATGGGCGCAGGGGTCAGCGCATTTTTCCAGACCACTACGTTGCTGATCTCCATTCCGTCGGTGATCATCTTGAGCGCTTTCTTTATTTCACTCTGGGGCGGCTCCATCCGGTTCACGGTGCCGATGCTTTTTGCCACCGCCTTTCTGCCAATGTTTGGAATCGGCGGGCTAACCGGAATTCCGCTGGCGTTTAATTCGGCCGATCTTTATCTGCACGACACCTATTACGTTATCGCGCACTTCCATTACATCGTCGCACCGGGCACTATTTTCGGGCTCTTCGCCGGCATCTACTTCTGGTTCCCGAAAGCAACCGGCCGAAAGATGAACGATTTCTGGGGGAAAGTGCATTTCTGGCCCACGCTAATTTGCATGAACTTGATTTTTCTGCCGATGTTTTTGCAGGGAATGGCGGGAATGCATCGCCGCTGGTACGATGGCGGGCAGGGATGGACCGTTGCGAACGACCACACGATTTGGGGATTGACCGGTTTTGAGTGGAACAAGCCGATTTCATGGGCGGCGTGGATTATGGGGCTCGCTCAAATTCCTTTCATAATCAATTTCTTCTGGAGCATTAAGCGCGGCGAAAAAGTGAATGACAATCCGTGGGAGGCGACCACCCTGGAGTGGACTGCGCCTTCGCCACCGCCCCACGGGAATTTCGTGACGACGCCTGTCGCCTATCGCGGGCCGTATGAATACAGCCTGCCCGGTCGTGAACGCGACTTCACCATGCAAAATGAGCCGGTGGAACCCGCTGAGCGAACGCCACGCAAACCTCCCGCGGATCTCGTTCCGGTGTAGTTGAAAACGGGACTACTGACCCATGGAAATTCCATATACAGTTTCTAATCGCCCTGATACCGGCCTTTGGAATGCGAAGATCGGGATCTGGCTTTTCCTGGCATCGGAAGTGATGCTCTTTGGAGGCCTTTTCTCCGCTTACATTTTTCTACGGATCGACTCGCCGCCAGGCATGTGGCCGCACGGGTTACTTAATGTTCCGGTCGGCACCATGAACACTGCGATCCTGATCATGTCGTCAGTGACGGTCGTTCTGGCATGGGCATCGCTTAAGATGCGAAAGTATAACGCGTATTGGTGGTACATGCTGGCTACCATTGTGTGCGGTGTAATCTTCCTCACGGTCAAGCTCGCTTATGAGTGGCCGCAGAAATTCGATCATTTTGGGGTTTATATTAAGACCGAAGACCTTGGGAAATATGAACAGTATCTGGGCAACGAGTATGCCACGGAGAAAGGCCTCCCGCCGCGGCTTGAGATCACAGGCCATTTGCATAATCGCGCCGCGCTGAAGGATCCCTCCATCAAAGAATACGAAATAGCGCTCGACCCGCTGAACGCTGATCCGACGAATCCCGAGATGGATCGGCCACACTTCTGGCCGCGCCCTGCGACGGAAAAGATCGCCACCGTTGAAAAGGAGGACGTGCAATATGCGACGATGTTTCTGCCCAGGCACAGCGCCTATTTTGCCAGCTATTTTACCATCACCGGATTGCACGGTCTGCACGTGCTCGGGGGCGTGCTGGTGTTCATTTACATGTGGCTACCGGTCAGCAAGCGCCTTTACCAGCGCAACCCCGAACACCTGGCCAATCGCGTCGAGGTGAGTGGGCTTTTCTGGCACTTCGTTGACCTTGTCTGGATTTTTGTCTTTCCACTTTTTTACCTGCTGTAAGTCATGAACAATCCGCCTGACATTTCGCAAGACCCGAAGGAGTACGAGGAATACGCGCACGGCATTCGCAAGCATGTTCGGGGATATTTGATTGTGGGCGCCATGCTGCTGGCATTCACAGCTATCACTGTTGCTCTGTCGTACGTTCATTTTGGCACACAAAAGGCAAACATCGCCGTGGCAATGCTGGTCGCCACGTTGAAGGCCGGGCTGGTGGCGGCAATTTTCATGCATCTCGCCGCCGAGAAACGACTGATCTATCGCATACTGGTTTTCACCGGTTTTTTTGTGCTCGGCCTCTTCTGGCTTACATTATTCGCCTGGTACGATTATCCGATCTTTCACTAAATGTCGCTTAAGGCTTTCCATATTGTTTTCATATTTTTTTCGACGCTGCTCGCGGTCGGCACCGGTGTGTGGTGCCTCTGGGTCAACTTCGTGGAAGGCGCGCCGACCTACGTTGCCGGTGCGGTGGCATCGTTCGTGGTTGCGATTGCGCTGATGGTATATGGAGTCTGGTTTTACAGGAAAATGAAGCGGCTACGGATCATCACATGAAAAAAGTTTGGTCATTACTGTTGGTAACGACGTTGTTCGTCGTACAGCAAGCTGCGGCGTGTCCGTTCTGCTACGGCGCGAAAGACGGGAAGTCGACCGAGCATATGGCCGTTGCGATCTGGTTTCTGTTTGGCGCAGTGATGTCGGTCATCGGCGGAATCGGCGCGTTTAGTTTTCATTTGTGGCGTCACGGCCGCATGCCCATCGAGCCCCATCAGGAGCTCACACAGGAAGACTTGACGAAGTATGAATAGCCTGGCGCTGATCAACGAATTTCTGGGTCAGCCGCCGAACGCCTCGTCGCACGGGTTTCAGATCGACCACATCCTTGAATTTTGTCATTGGTTCATGGGTGCGCTGTTTGTCGGTTGGTCGGTCTTTTTTATTTTCGTCCTGATTCGCTTCCGGAAGCGGCGACAGCCCCATGCGAATCATCTTGGTGTGACGAGCCCCATTTCGACGCATTTGGAATTTTCAGTTGTTCTGATTGAAGCGGTGTTGCTGCTGGGATTCGCAATTCCACTCTGGGGAAAGCGCGTGAATCAGTTTCCGCCCGGCAAAGACGCGTTATTGGTGCACGTAGTCGCGCAGCAATTTAGCTTCAATTATCATTTGCCCGGACCGGATGGATTATTTGGACGGCGAGATGTTAACCTTGTATCCAATTCCAACCCGCTCGGTCTTGATCCGAACGATCCGGCTGGCAAAGACGACATCGTCACCGCGGGCGAACTTCATGTCCCGGTTGATCGACCGGTGGTTGCGGAACTTTCTTCGAAAGATGTGATCCACGATTTTTTTGTGACCGACATGCGGATCGCGGGCGACGCGATTCCCGGTTCTTTAATTCCGATCTGGTTCACGCCGATCAAGACTGGAACTTATGAGGTGATTTGTGGCCAATTGTGCGGACTCGGCCATTACGGAATGAAAGGCACACTGGTGGTCGACACACCGCAGGATTATCAAGCGTGGCTGAAGGAACGCGCCGAACTGGCCGGAACACAAGCGACTCCGCCCGCGCCGACGCAGCGCCCGCCCGGCGAGCCGCCGATCGGGCCTACTCCCGGCACAATTCCACCTCCTGGCGGACCGCAACACAAAAATCCTGGCGAGCAGCCGCAGGCACCGGCTCCGCAGCAGCAAAGCGCTCCACCTCAAAGCGGAGCAGCCCCAAGTCCGGGTTTATAATCGGAAGCGGTCAGGATCCGACCAACGTGTCCCCCGAACCGCGGTTTACCACGGTAAAGATATCCTCGGCGTTTTATCTGCAGAGGCTTCCCAGAGTCGAGCCAGCTCAAGTACAGTTTCCTGTTTATCGTGCACGTGTGCACCAGCTGGTATCTCTCCTCATTCCCTAACTTTGCGGCAACGAATGGAATTGGAAATATTCATGGCTCGAAAATCATGGTCTGGGATTGGGCGTGGGCCGCGGCCGAACACGCGGTTCGCCTAGATGGAGCATGTAAACTCCGCGTCCAAACGTCGCAGCGGCAAGGTAACGGTTCGTTGCATTGAACGATAGCGCGGTAACTATCATTCCTCTCGGTATACCATCGCTCATGTTACCCCATGTCGACCCGCCATTGGTGCTGGCAAAAACGCCTGCGTTAGAAGCGGCGAAGATATGTTCAGGATTCGCGGGATCGATGGCTATGTCGCGATAAATGAGGTCATGGATCCCTTGTTGGATCCAGGTCGCTCCCAGGTCGGTAGTCTTGTACACGCCTGTATTGCATGCGAGGTAGGCGGTTCGCGGGTCGGTTGGATGGACGCTCACGCCATGGATTCCACACAGGCTGCCAGTTTGTGTTACTTGAATCCACTCCGCGCCGTTACCATCGCCGGCAGTGGAAGTAACAAAGACAGCATTCTCATTTTTGACGGCATAGATAACATTCGGGTTACTCGGAGCCTCGGTGGCAGCGGTCACATAGTTCCCGTAGTATTCAGCAACCGGTTGTCCAATTGTTGTCCAAGTCACCGGAGAAGCCGTCGCATCGAGGGTTCGGACCACCTGCTGGCAAGCCGTCAGAAGATGTTTTGGGGATGATGGGTTCATGCTGAATGGCGGAAAGAAAGCGCAGTCAGCGTCTTCCTCCAAGTTGGTTGGAGCGATATTAATTGATTGGTGAGTTTGCGTGTTGAACCTCGTGAACGAACTGCGATCGTATATGACGTAGTAGATCCAGGTGCTGTCACTCGGATCGATGAGATCGTGACTGGAATCGCCTCCCGGGGGAAGCATGACCCAGTGGGCGCCCGCGCTTCTGAAAACAACGCCATTGTCTTGTGTCCCTGCGATCATGCTGCCGTCTGCGCTCAAGGCCACGCTATACATCAGCGCGCCGGGAAAGTTTTGATTAAGATTTGTCCAATCCAGTCCGTGGTTCATCGAGCTAACAACACCGCCATCATTGCCGCCGTAAACGACGCCTGGAACTGTTTGCGAGAAAGAGATCACTCGTTGATCGGTGTGTATGGCGCGTCTCGGATCGAGATCTCCCCACCAATGGCCTGTTTCGGCCCAGGTTTCGCCTTCGTCGGTGGTGCGGTAAAGAGCCAGGTTCCCCGCAAGAATGATCTGTGGATTGGCGGGATCCACGGCGAACACACAGAAGCCAATGTTCCCGCAGCGGTTGGCACAGCTGTCGGCACAGACCGGTGGGCCAGGTGGGTCGGGGTTTGCACAGACTTCAGGAGCGCAGGGGCAACGGGTTGGGATTTGGACCCAGGTCGCCCCGCGATCTATAGATTTATACAGATTATGATCCGCGTCGCCGGGGCCGAGAAGGTAAAGCGTGGAGCTTTGTCGAAACAACATGGACTTCACCACACTTAGTCGATTGTGTGAATGTAGAAGGACGTCATGTATTTTAGTCCAGATGTTACCCGAATCCGTGCTCCTGAACGTCCCGCCGTCATCGGTAACATAGAGGGTAGATGGAAAGGTCGCAGCATCGATGGCGACATCGTAGACTCCTCCTTGGCGCTTTTGGGTCCAACTCGTGCCGCTATCAGTTGAGCGCCACAACCCCGAGGTGTTGCCTACATACAGTGTCGTGTTCAATTCGGTGCCCGAAGCGTTCGAATCGATAGCAATTGCCCTCACGTAAGTGCCTGCAAAGCAATTGCTGCCCAACGGACTACTCCAGGTTACTCCTCCATCAAACGATCGGTAAAGGCCGACGCTGTAGGGTCCGTAGTCCTCTCGACCGGTCCCTGCGTAGACTGCATTGGACGCATTAGGATCAACAGCAATGACACTGACACTTTGCGAACTCCACGCGTCGGATAAATATTGCCACGTGAAGCCGCCGTCGCTCGTCTTGGCCAGCCCGCCAAAGGTTCCTGTATAGACAATGCTTGCGTTGAATGGGTCGATTGCCAGGGCATCGACCATTGCTCCTGCGTTACCACCGTAACTGTTCTCAATGGGATAAATCATCGGCAAAGTCCATGATCGCTCTCTTTCCAGCGTTTCGAACGAAGTGAATCTGCCGTCCTGCAGTAGCGGGCTTGGAGGCAATACCCGCGCCATCGCTCGCCCAGCTTCGTACGCCCGTGGCGAAATTCCTCGTGACCCCGTGCCAAAGAATCGGTTAAGAAATTCACCACGTGTCTTGAGATAGTCGGGATCGCTGTCGCGCTCCGCAGGAGCAACGTCGGCCAATCTAACATCGCTCTGTGTGCCGCCGCGAGGCGAATTGGCGATCGCGCTAAAACACATCAGTAACACACCCACAAGCAGTAAGGATACTGGGACGACATATCCTTTCGGAATCAGGCAGTTTGTTTTCATGCCCGTTCCTTCGGAAACCTTTGTTGGGCGTGGCAGACAAAATGCAGTAGCGTTTTGTTAGAGCCTGACGTTCGGTGCTATCTGAAGCGGCACTCGCTACGCCGGATTCGGCCCGCTTCTTTGCAGCTACGATGGTGAGAATAAGCAAAAGCCGTCACGTAATGGCGTGACGGCTTGTTTCACCAGCCTGGTTGCTGCCAGTTATTGGAAATGTACTGTGTGTCTAAGCGACTATATGCGCTAAGACCGTAAGCCAGATGCAGGCAAGTAGCAGCACGATCAGGGCGGGTACGGTATCAGGATCTTCGATAAAGAAACTTGATTGCTCGTTTGTTTCGTTCTCGGATGCGGATCGATAAGGTTTCTCACGTCTCAGCTTTTGCATTTCGGGTTCCTTTTGGATCGCATTCTTCATTTACCTGTTCCTTCGGAAGAGGGTTAGCCCGCGTGGCAAAAGATTTCTGAAATCTTTAATGCCTACCACAGGCACGATCGCGTAGATGGTCGGAACCGCGGGAGGCTTAAGCGAAAAATGAAGGAGAGATTTGGCGTACCAAAGTTAAGCCTTACTTAGGTGCGAGGGAGGCGACGATTTTTTCAAAGCGAGGATCGCCGCGGAGCGGGTCCCAGAACGGGAGCAGTTTTAAGGCACCGTAGCTCAGCATGACCGATGCCAGGGGAGCATGCAGTCCAGCTTCCAGTTGCTGCAAGGCAATCTCCTTGTCGCCCGCCCACGCTGCCGTGATGGCGGAATATTGAAGGACGTAACTACCATTAATGACGTCTTTTTCCACCGGCGTGTGCGCGATCGCTCGACGGCCTTCGTCCAACGCCAGGTCTTTGCGCCCAAGAGCAGCGTCGATTAGGCCGAGGACGCAGAGGGCCGGGCCGTAGTCCGGCTGCGCCTGGACGATCTTTTCCTGCTGGGCGCGAGCGGCTTCAAACGCAGTGCGCGCTCTTGCCTCATCTTTGGTCATGTGCGCCAGCAGACCTTCCGCAAAGCTGCGGCTCAGAATAATCGTCCCTTCGTTCCAGCTTGGATTGTCGCCCAGCGCGATGAGTGCTCGTTCGGCGGCAGCCGGATTACGCTCGGCCAGAGCGCACAGGAACCAGATGTCCGCGGCGCTGGCAATGGTGCCCGGTCCTTGCGCCAGGATTGCATCGATTGTCTGGTGGAGGGGCTGGCTGTCCCCCTTCCAGCAGAGATAAAATAGGCCACGATTGGCCCGCGTTTCGACGTTGGCGGGCATGATTGCTAGTACGCGATCCAGCGCAGCGATTGATTCCGCGTAGCGCCCCAGATTTTGGTAACCGAGCGCAATCTGTTGCAGAGTAATAAAGTTGCGTGGGTCCAGCTCGACCGCGCGCTCCAGATTGCGCAAAGCTTCCTTCTGCTGGCCGCGCCGCCGCAGAATGTAGCCGGTCAGTTCGAAGAGACGCGGGTCATTGGGTAACGCTCGCCACGCAATCTGCAATTCGGCGAGGGCGCCGCCATAGTCGCGCAGCCCGTAATATAGATAGTTCGCGCGTGCCAAATGCGTTTCGGCAGCATCCGGTCGCAGCCGTACCGCCGCTTGCAGAGCAGCTTCAGCAAGGGCAAGCCGGGCGGGAGTGTGGTCAGACCCCGAGACCGCATAAAGGTCTTCGTGGGCACCGGCGAGCAGGCAGTAAGCGACGAAAAATGAGGGATCGCGCTTCACCGCTTCATCCAGAAGTTCAATTGCCTTGCGCCGGTCTTGATCCTGCGTCGCGCTGAAACCTGCCGATAGGAGAAGTGACTTCGCCCGGCTGTAAAGGTCGAAAGCCGCCAGATCAGTGGTGGGCGGCTCCTCGATGGCTTTTTTCTCGTTAGGCGAGAGCTTCGCCTGTAACTGATCGGCAATCGCCTTGGCGATTTCGCTCTGGATGGCGAAGACATCGGCCAGATCGCGATCGTAGGTTTGCGCCCACAGATGCGCGTCGGTCCGCGCGTCGAGCAACTGCGCATTTACCCGCACTTTGTTGGCCGCGCGCTGCACACTGCCTTCGACAATATGTGCCACGCCGAGTTGCTGTCCGATCTCGCGCAGATTGCGCGGCGCGTCGCTTTTGTAATGCATGACGCTCGTGCGGCTGATCACTTTCAAGTCGGCGATTTTTGCCAGGTCCGTAAGGATCTCATCCTGCACTCCATCGGTGAAATAGGCGTTCTCTTTGTCGCTGCTCCGATTTTCAAACGGAAGGACCGCGATGCTTTTTTCCACGGCAGTGGCGAGCGAATGAACCGATTCATTGCGCAAAAAAGAGAGAAGCGCAGCGGCGAGCGCCACCGCCGCCAGCAGCGCGATCGCTGCGGCTGCGAGAGTAACGCGCATGCGTCGCGCGCTGCGTGCTTCTGGCGAGCAATCTTGCAGGCGCGCTGCTAATTCGTGCGTGCCAGGCCGGGAAGCCGGCTCTATCGCGATCATTGATTTGAGCAGTGACCTGAGACGGGACGGAACGTGCGCGGCCTTGAGTTGTTCAACCGGAAGCACGTTTGATTGTTGGGCGCGATGAATCTCCTCCACGCTGCGCCCTGAAAACGGGGTTTTTCCGGTAAGTGCGAACCAGAGTGTTTCGCCTAGCGAATAGATGTCGGAGCGCACGTCGAGCGCGGAATGGTCAAATTGTTCCGGGCTGGCGAATGCGGGTGTACCCACGAATCTGTCATGGGTCAACGACTTCGGATCTGTTGCCGTGTGAAAAGCTTTGGCCAAACCGAAATCGATTATTTTCACCACTGGAATCCCGCTCTTACGGAGCGCGCGTATTTTACTTCGCTTGGACCGACTTTGATCGCTCTCCATCACTTCGGGTTCATCCACATTCACGAGCATCAAATTTGCTGGCTTTAAATCGCGATGCACTAACCCGTGTTTCTCCGCAGCAGCTAGGGCCGAGGTGACTTGCTTTGCAATTCCGATGGTCGTACGCGCATCGAGCGGGCCGGCGCGTCGAACGCGGTCATCGAGGGTCTCGCCCTCGATCAGTTCCATCGCGTAAAAATATTGTCCTGTCTCAAGGCGCATTCCAAATTGGTGAATGATAGCGATGTTTTCGTGTCGCAGTGACGCGGCTGCACGGGCTTCGCGCAGAAAGCGTTCGCGGGCGTCGGCGCTTCGCTCAGCGATGTCGCTTTTAATGATCTTCAGTGCGACTTTCCGCTGGAGCGACGTGTCGGTGGCGCGATAGGTCACCCCCATCGCTCCGCGGCCAAGCTCGCAGAGACTACCGTCTGCGTGACAATCGATTTCATAAACTCCGAAGCGCCTGCCGTTCTCGAAAGCGTCTTGGGTTGAATCTTGCGCCACTTCTTCTTCGCTGCCGATTCCGACGCGTAATAAACAGGACATGCAGCCGATCCCGCCACCGGGTGTTTCCTCGAGCGCAGCGCCGCAGGTCGGACAGGTCAAAAGCTGCTGCGAGGAGGGTTGCATCTGCTTTGGCTAAGTTACGAGCTTAGGTTAGAGCAGACAGTGGCAGCGATTGGCCGATCTCAAGCTCAATTTTCTTTTTAAGTTCGGGGGACATCTCAAGTCACCTCAAGACAAGCACTTTAGTAATTCCGCTGGAAGGCGATGTCGAGAATAAAGCTGGCGACCCCGAAGCGCTATATGGCTCATGGAGATTGGGGGGCATATCCGACGGAAGGACAGCTCTCGTCCTAAAACGATAGCGCTCTGTCCAAGGACTGGCTGCAGTGGCCTGATTCCAGTGATGGGACGGGCGTTTTTCTGCAGAGTCCGGCACCAGATGGTCTTCTATGATAATGATTTCTCCCTCAAATGGCGGCGCGGGCGTGGCCGGAAAAGGCGGTCGTAAGACCGCGAGTGCTTGCGATACAAAAGCCAGTGAAATGAACGCAAACACGACGATGCACCTGATTTTCGTTGCCTCGAGCACTTTCACAGCAGTTCGAACTCCTTTCCCAAACTAATTTCCTCTGCGATTAAATTGTCGGCGCGAACCTTTGTTTCCTCCGCCGTTTCAACACGCGCCCACTCTGCTTTGACCGACTCGCCAACTGCAATGGGTAAACCCGTATCTAAATTGTAAACGATAAAAGTTTTCATAACTCGAATCTCCTTTCATTGTTTTACGTTCTCTGATTTGGATCTCACTGAAGTACTTCGGTGGATCCGGCGCGATATTGCAGAAAATTTAGGGAAGTATCCGATTTCGGATCGCAGAGGACGACGGAGTTGCTTGAGTGCAATAACAAGACGGAGCGCTTAGCTATTCTCGCCTTACCCAGAATGGGGCAATCCTCTTTTTCAAGCCAGGTCTCCGATGTCGTATTGGGCCCGCGCCTAAAGCCCGATTCCACCTTCCGCTACCGTGCGGCCAGGACTCGGCATAAATATCGTAGTTCTTCGTCCACGTCTTCGGCTTCGAACACCGTATCGCGTACGACTTCGCGTAGGATCGTACGATAACGCTTGCGCAATCGGGCCACATCGCTCCGCAATGTAGCGACCGGCCGGTGCGTCCGTTCGGCCATTTGCTCGTAAGGGATCGCCGACTCTTCAGTGGCTGAAAGATACGGCATCAAATGGCTAAGAAGATCCGCCTTGCCGGCCAGCGCGCACTCTTGCGTCAGCCGATCCAGCGCCTGGCGCAACAGCAAGGCGGCCCATTCACGATCGTAGACTTCTTCCGGTTGCCATTTCGTTGCTCGCGCAATTTGCGACTCCGCTTCTGCGGTAGCTTGATCGTCCAAGTTCTGAAGAATCATCCCGCCGCCGCGTTTCAAAGCTCGTCCACGATCGCGCACATCGGCTACGAAATGTTTCAGTGTGCCGAGGAGAAAAGAACGGAACCGTCCCTTCTCGCGGTTGGCGCGCGCGTATGCACGAGTCTCGATCAGGTCGGCGAAAAAGCCCTGGACCAAATCCCGCGCATCCTCTGCGCCATGTCCCTGTCGGCGTAGGAAGGAATACAACGGACGCCAGTAAATATGGCATAGTTCCGACAGCGCATTAAATGCATGATCGGAAACCGTAGCGGAATTGCCCGCCTCCAGGACGATTGACCAACGAGTCGAGGCGAATGACTGGTAGCGACTTTCCGCCTCGCCACACGGTGGCCCGGGTGTTGCGTTCACGGCGTTTATCAAAATAACCAAAACTGCGTTATCGCTGCAAGGCTTTAAGCGAGCTGACTCCGCGCTGCTCATGTAGCGTCCCGGCGGGAAACTGTCGAAATTGCGGCCGCTGTGATTACAATCCTGCTTGCATTTGTCTGATCCGTTTTAGTTGTCGTATTCTTTCCCGTGAGTAAATCGGCTACATGGCTGAACCGTTTCGTATGGCTGACATGCATCGCCACCCTTCTGCTCATTTGTAGCGGTGGCATGGTGACTAGCAAAAACGTTGGCCTGGCCGTGCCGGATTGGCCGACCACGTTCGGCTACAACATGTTTCTCTTCCCAATCTCGAAATGGGTTGGCGGAATTTTATTCGAGCATACGCACCGTTTGATGGGATCGCTGGTTGGATTTCTTACAATCATTCTCGCAGTCTGGCTTTGGCTATGCGAAGACCGGCGATGGGTTCGCAACCTCGGAGCGATCGCAGTTGCCGGCGTGATTTTGCAGGGAATTTTGGGAGGCCTTCGCGTCACGATGATGAAAGATCAGATTGGGATCTTTCATGCCTGCATCGCCCAGGCTTTTCTCGGTCTGCTGGTTTTTATCGCGCTTGTCACGACCCAATTCTGGCGCTCGCTTATGAATCGACACATCGATACTCAAGGACTTGGTTCGATAAAGAGAATAGCGTTTGCGATCACGGTTGCGATTTACGTCCAGTTGGCGCTCGGCGCAACGATGCGCCATCAGCACCGCGATCTGGCGATTTTGGATTTTCCCACCGCAAACGGCGCATGGCTTCCCGACACCAGCGCAACTGCCTTGGCGAAAATCAATGCGTGGCGCGACGCCCGCGCTTTGTCGAACGTAACTGCGTTCCAAATCTGGCTTCAAATGGCGCATCGTTTTCTCGCGTTAATTATTGCAATTGGAATCATCGCGTTTTGCGTGCGCACTTGGAGATATGAGCGCGGTTTTGTTGTTCTTAAGCGTATATCAGTTTTCTGGGTCGCTCTGGTCCTTTGCCAGATTGCGCTGGGTGCCTGGGTAATCTGGAGTAACAAAGCCGCCGATATCGCCACCGCGCATGTCGCGCTCGGCGCCATCATGCTATCTTTCGGTGTGAGCATTAGCGCGATTTGCTGGCGAATCTTAGAGACAGAAACTGATAAATCGCGCCAGTCAGATGTATCCAGACCGATCGCGGCATGAAAACGGCTGCAATTGAAAATCCGGCACTCGCATCCTCGCGCCATGGCTTTGCGAGCGATCTCGCTGAACTAGTCAAAGCGCGACTCACGCTGCTCGTCCTGCTAACCACAGCTGTAGGATTTTATCTCGGCTCGGAAACGCCCATCGGGTACCGCGCACTCTTTAACACGGTTTTCGGAACTGCGGCTGCAGCTGCAGGCGCGGCCGCTCTCAACCAATGGTGGGAACGCAGAGCCGACGCGCTCATGCGCCGCACCAGAACGCGCCCAATTCCGGCAGGTCGCATGTCGGCGTGGCAAGCACTCGCCCTTGGTGCGGCACTGTCAGTCTTTGGAGTCGTGTACCTGGCGATTCTTTGTAACACGCTCAGTGCCGCTTTGGCAGCGATCACTATCGCGATCTACATCTTTGCGTACACACCTCTCAAGCGTGCCAGCACGGCGAACACCGCTGTCGGCGCGATTCCGGGCGCTATTCCCCCGATGATCGGCTGGGCGGCAGCGCGCGGGGACATCGGTCCCGGTGCGTGGAGTCTCTTTGTGATCGTTTTCCTGTGGCAACTGCCGCACTTCTTCGCCATTGCCTGGATGTGCCGCGAAGACTATTCGCGCGCCGGTTTCCGCATGATTTCGGGTGACGATTCCAGTGGCGAACGCAGCGCCAGTCAAAGCGTTTTTTTCTGTATTCTGCTTCTGATCCTGGCGGGTCTACCCGCCTTTGTTGGAATTGCGAGTTACGTTTATGAAGCAATCGAGCTTTTGTTGGGCGGGATATTCGTCGCCATCGCGATGCGCTTTTTGCGCCTGCGTACCCAGAGCGCCGCGCGTTTACTGTTCATCGCGTCTATTATTTATCTTCCTTTGCTACTCGGCGCCCTGGTGCTGACGAAATCATGAACGCGACTCCGGACCGGTTGTCGAACCATTTTGCGAAGCCGCAGACAAATCCTGTAGGGTCCGCTGCTCTCAGCTGAAAACACGTTGCGTGATCATCGGCCGTGTGCCGGATGCGCTGAGGACAGCGCACGTTACAACCTCTGTAGATTAAGTGATTATGAACACTACTTCTGCCACAATGAATCGTGCACCAACCCGCAGCGGTATCCTTTGGAAAGTGATCCTGATTCTTATCCCGCTTATTACGGTCGGCGCTTTGTTGTGGTTACGTAGCGTTGAGGTGTCAGCTCTGCGGCAGCGCACCGTTTCTTCCTACGGCGCGGTGCCGAGTTTTCAGCTGACAAATCAAAACGGCCAGCCGTTCGGTTCGGCGCAGCTAGCAGGTAAAATCTGGATAGCGGATTTTATCTATACAACGTGCCCCGGGCCGTGCCCGATGATCAGCGGCCGTATGAGCGAACTGCAAAAGCCGTTGGAAAAAACGGACGTGCACCTGGTCTCGTTCAGTGTCGATCCGGAGAAAGACACGCCGAAAGTGTTGCGGGGTTATGCCGAGAGTTTGCAGGCTGAGCCGGGACGGTGGGATTTTCTCACTGGACCGAAATCTGCGATCTACAAACTTTCGCATGACGGTTTCAAACTTGCGGTTTCTGATGGGAGCGAAGAGCAAGGAATTCCGGTCCACAGCACGCGAATGGTATTGGTGGACCGAAACGGCCAGATCCGCGGCTACTACGATGCGACCGAACCGGAAGCGATCACGAAACTGCTCGCCGACACCAATCATTTGCTGCGCGAACAACCGAAGTAATCATAAACACCGGCCTTCAAGTCCCTGCTCAAAGCGGTCGGGGTTCAAAACCGTTTCAACGGCTTTGCTTCACCCTAACTCGATAAGCCGTTCAAACGGCTGGCGGTGGCGCGTCTCGATCCACACCGGCTTGAAAGCCGGTGTTAATGAGAATTTGCGATAGTGTTAACTATTCAACCGGTTCCAGCCCGGAGCTGGGTCCTTCTTCACAAACTACGCGCAGATAATTGCTGTATTCGTTTTTCGGTAACCGATCGATGATCCCGGCGAGATTGGATTGACTGATGAAACCCATTCGCAAAGCGACCTCCTCCAGGCATGCGATCTTCAATCCCTGCCGGTGTTCGATCGTCGCGATGTAGTTGCCAGCTTCGAGCAGGGTGGTCGTGGTGCCGGTGTCGAGCCAGGCCATGCCGCGGCTCAGCAGCTTCACGTGCAACTGGTTCTGCTTCAGATAAAGCAGGTTCAGATCCGTAATCTCCAGTTCGTTACGCGCTGATGGGCGCAATGTTCTGCAAAGATCGACGACTTGATCGTCGTAAACGTAAAGTCCCGGCACGGCAAAAGAGCTTTTCGGCTGTTTCGGTTTTTCTTCCAGGCTGATCGCCCTGCCTTTGGCGTCGAACTCAACTACGCCGTAACGCTCGGGGTCGCGAACTTGATAGGCAAAAATGCACGCGCCACGCTCGATCGCCAGCGCTTCCCGGTAGAAATCGAGTTTACCATAGAAAATGTTGTCGCCCAGAATGAGCGACGCACCGGAATCTCCGATGAATTTCGCTCCGATCAAAAAAGCCTGTGCGATCCCTTCGGGCTTTGGCTGCTCGGCGTATTCGATGCGAATTCCGAGCTGAGCGCCGTTGCCCAAATAATCTTCGAGCATCGGCACATCTTTGGGAGTTGAAATGATCAGCACTTCTCGCAAGCCGCCGAGCATCAGAGTGGCCAGTGGATAGCAAATCATCGGCTTGTCGTAAATCGGAAGCAGTTGTTTGCACATGATCTTGGTGAGCGGGAACAGACGTGTTCCGGCACCGCCGGCGAGCAGAATGGCCTTTTTCATTTTCGACTTTCCTTTTTGGATCTTCGATCAGTGCTACTCCAATGCAAAAGGAGTTCCGCCCACTGTTGCCAGAAACGTGCGCCCGTCGTCAAATCGATCCCGGTCTTTTTTGCGACAAACCCGAGCGCCTTCCGGGGAGCAGACCGGAACGTGGTCTTATCCAAAAGGAACGCTGTATCACTGTAGGGCGTTTCTGTGAAACGCCGACGTTGTTGCGATCTGGCATCTGACACAGACGCCCTACCATATGGCTCGATCAGTTTCCGGTTGCTTAGGCGGCCGCCCGTACATTCAGCCAGAGCGTTCTGAATCCAGTTTCGAGATAACTCTGACCGGGGCTCGATCGTAGCGCTTACGGTCACGTTCAGAAGCTTCTTTAACATGAGTGCGCAGACCAGTGCACGCGAACTTGTAGCGTGAATGTGCGACACATTTCGCTCTTGCAGCAGTTTTCGGAGTCCGAGAGCAAAGCGAGCCTGCCGCAGAAAAATTGCGTCTGGTGCACGGCTCTTCTGTTGTGCCCGGCCTTCCTCCAATTTTTGTGCACTGGTCCGGTTTGCGCGCCATTCCGCTTCCAATACCATCGCATCCGGCAGAAATTCGAGCGACGTTGCAACTTGCTGCATGTCACCCTTCAGCCGCACGGAGGAATTCAATTCACACACAAACGGTACGATGGGGACGCCGCGACGCTCCATTTCATTAAGCTCGCGCTCCAGAAGCGGCAATTCTTTGTCGGGCCAGCGATCGATAAGGTAAGCGATCTCTGTACCTGCTTCGCGATGCGAAGCGCGGTGGCGGCTGGATTTGGTTTCCGGAAGTAATGCCAATCGCGAAACGGTTGCCTCGCCAGCAGGGCTATAACTCCGCTCGAACATCTCGACCAGCGGGGCGACCGTATTTTCAATTTGAAAATGCCGTTCAATTCGCTGACGCGCGGCGCGGCCGTACCGTAATCGCAGGTCGGGGTCGTGCAGCAATTGCTCGAGCGCATTAGCAAGCGCAGAAGAATCGCCCGGTGAAACTAAAATACCGGTCTCACCCTGCACGACTAATTCGGGAATGCCGGCGAGATGAGTGGACACCACCGGTCGTGCGGACGCCATCGCTTCGAGAATTACTGTCGGAAATACGTCAGTGGCTCCCTGCGCGTCGGTAGTCGAAGCCAACGCGAAAATGTCAGCCGCTCGAAGCCTTTCGAGAACTGTCTTTTGCGACAGCGATCCCAGCAGATTTACTCGCGAGGAAAGATCCAATTGTTCAATTTTTGCCTGAAGCGTGTCGCGCAACGGGCCGTCACCAATAATTTCGCAGACAAAGTCATATCCGCGGTGCGCAAGCTCAGCACACGCGTGAATGAGGTCCTCGAAACCTTTGAATGCAACCAACCGTCCAACGCTCAAGATGCGTGGCACTTTGTTTTGCGAGCTGTAGCCGCCTCGTTCTGTCGAGGAGTCGCACGGAAAAAGTTCGAGATCAATGCCGTTATAAACTCGCTGAATTTTCGCCGCCGAATCCGGACAGCGTTGGCGAAGCAGATCACGGCTGTAATCCGTTTCTGCCGCGACAAATTCTGCAGCTGCGCAGATTTCGCGGAGGAGATCGTCGCTACCGAGATCCTTCATGAAATCCTGGCCGTGCGCCGTGACGCTGAATGGAATTGCGGAGATTTCCTTGAGGAAAAGCGCGGTGTGCGCCGCGCGATTAGCGAAATGGACGTGCACGTGATGTACGCCGTTGCGCGCGAAAAAATCGGCAAAATACAGGGCGTTGCGCGCGCGCAGTTCTGCCTTCACACCGGGTCCGTATTTTTGCTCGTGTTGCTGGACGAGCTTCTCCGGCCATTTGATCCGCGGCGGTGAGCTCGGGTCCGTTTTCGCATTCTTTTCCCAGATCATCAGGATTTGCTGGGGCGGCGCGTAGTGAATCGGTGCACGCAGCGCGGCGATATGTTCGTGGCGCAGACTGGCAAGCGGCGGATAAATCGAGCCGATCACAAGCTCCATGCCTCGCCGTTCCAGCGCCAGCATCTCCGCGTCGCAAAACGTCTGCGAGATTACCGGGTACCGGGAGTAAAGATAACCCAGACGCACAGCTTACGATTGTTGATTGCTGATCGCTGATTGCTGATTGGACTGGCCTTCCATGTCATCCTCGAAACGGCTCAACCCATGCTCAACCTCGACGTCCCGTTGAATTGTTTCGTCTGAATTGGGCGTTGGATGTTGGACGTTCGATGTTTTCTGCTTTTAGGAAAAGCGAACGTCTTTACCCGGATCCATCTCGAAATCGAGTTGCAGTGAATCTTCGGTATTCGGCTTGATCACTTCCTCCATGAATTTCACATAGATGGAGTCTTCGCGGAAGATCGCGTATTTGTCCATGGATTCGAAATCGATGGCGATGAAGAATGGCCACTCCATTTCCGGCTCGATCCGCTTCCCGCATTTGATGCTGAGGACTTCCGGAATTTTCAGGAGCTGCATCCGCGCGTTCATCATCATCTCCTCCACACGGGCGGGCGTGACCTCGGGATTTAATTTGTAGAGAACGATATGATGAACCATGAGGCTAAAGGTAATAGGCGTTTCCAAGTTGGGGTGCAAGTGCTAATCGGGGCACGAATTTGTCCCGGTGGCATCTTTTGAAATCCATTGGCGATGCTGCCCCTGATGCAATGGTATCTGATGCATGGCGACGACACTCGATTCGAGCTGCGCACAAGGGAGAAACGGCCGGCAAGGTACTCTCCGACCTGACATGCCGGGGCATTCAAGACCACGCCGGCAAGATCCGGTGGAAGATGGTACACGGGTTCGAGGTCTTACCGGCACAAGGTCGTGTTGTTACCCCGCAGCTGGTGCAGAGAATATTCGAAAAATCTCGGAACGTGAATCTAGACGGCTTGAGCAAGACAAGGACCCAGTCCGGATCGATCTGGTGCGCCGCCGCATCGAGGAGCATAAAGCGAATCCCGCAAGTGGTGTACGTTGGGAAGAGCTTTGTGACACGCTACTGAAGCGGCGGCATGCCTGAAATCATTTGGAAAGGAGGCGCCGAGGGCGATCTCCTGCAAATCTTCGCTGAACCGGAAGATCTCAGCGAAGGATCAGGTGTTCGGTTTGTTCAAAAGGCGACTTCACGCTTGAGAATCTGCGGATGCACTCGGAAATGCCTGCAATGTTTGAAGACCCGGTGCGACGGCTTGTAGTTGGCTCAAGTGGCTACGGTTTGTTCTATTCGGTTGAACCCGAGGCGTTATTTTGCACGCGCAAACCCATCTTAGTAGAGATCCCGAGGCGATTCGGGAGACAATTCGGCGCTTGCTCAGGTTCGAATGAGCTCACGGAGACGGGATTGGCCGACGAGTTAAAATGACGTTGCGAGCAACTGCTCTTGAGATTTCCGCAAACGTTGACACATTGACACTGCTGTTTGATGTCATAGCATCAGATGCATGCGCACCACGCTCGATATTGATAGCGACATTCTCCTGGCAGCGAAAGAGCTTGCTACCAAGCAAAAATCAACCACCGGCAAAGTGATCTCGGAATTGGCCCGACGTGCGCTGACCAGAAAGACACAATCCGCTCGCCGTCCTCTGAAAAATGCTATCCCGCTGATTCGCAGCCGCGGTGACGTCATCACCCTGGACCATGTAAAAAAGTTAATGGAGCAGGGAGGCGTCTGATCCATGCGAGCCTTGCTCGACATCAATTTCCTGATCGCTCTGATCGATCCCGATCACATTTTTCATCAGCGAGCCCATGGCTGGTGGGCAGCCAATGCCGATCAGGGTTGGGCCAGTTGTCCGCTCGTTGAGAACGGCGTTGTGCGTGTCATGTCCAGCCATGCCTATAGTCGCCGTATTCAACTGAACCCCGCGGAGTTGATCCAGCTTCTTCAAGAGCTTTCCCGCTCGAGCAAGCACGAGTTCTGGCCCGATGAACTAAGTCTGCGAGATAAGGCGCGCTTTGTATCGGAACGGATTCATGGCGGCCAACAACTCACTGATATCTACCTGTTGGGGCTGGCCGCATTACATCGCGCGCGCCTGGTGACGTTCGATCAGGCTATTCCGGTTTCTGCCGTTCCTTCGGCTTCTCCAAAGAACCTCGTGGTGGTATGAGCAGGAAAGATTCCCGTTTCGTCTGCTGCTTCGACCACCAATTTCTGGAATGCCATCGTTCCATTATGCTTCTTCTCTTCTGCGGACGCTTGTGGTGCCCGGCCGCTGGGAATTCTTAAATGCCATCACAGAAAACAATCACGAGTGCCAGTGCGAACCTTGAATATCCGGTGTGCCCATTGTGCCGGAGCAGGCGACGCCAGTTTCGATTTCGTTTGGACGAACGTGCTGCGCAGGATCGGAGACCTTCGCTTGGCCAGAGTCCGTCACTGAACATCTCCCGGCATTGCTGTAAGTCGACAGGAAGGATAATTTGATTCAATGGATGATGTCTCGCCGACCATACCGCTGATTTCAGTGGTGATTCCGCTTTACAACGAGGGTTCGCTGATTCGGGCCCTTCTATCGGACTTGAGCGATGCATTGGAACAAATCGGATGTCGTTTTGAAATAATTCTCGTTGATGATGGATCGTCCGACGACACGTGGGAGCAGATCAAACAGGAAGCGCGATTATTTCCTAATTTGCGGGCTATGCGGCTTAGCAGAAATTTCGGGAAAGAACTGGCGCTATGCGCAGGTTTAGAGCGCGCGCGGGGCGACGCCATAGTCGTGATGGACGGTGATGGGCAGCATCCGCCTTCGCTATTGCCAATCATGCTTGAGACATGGAGAACTTCCGGTGCCGACATCGTCCAGGCAGTAAAGGTCGATCGGGGGCGCGAATCGGCAACGAGCAAGGCTGGCGCATTACTCTTTTATCTGATTTTGAACAAGCTTTCCGGTTTTGAATTGAAAGGAGCCTCAGACTTTAAGCTGATGAATCGTAAAGTTCTCGATACATGGCTGGCGATGCGCGAACGGAACGTATTTTTTCGCGGAATGACTGCATGGATGGGTTTTAAGGTGGCCGAAATTCCATTCGAGGTCCCGGCCCGCCGTACTGGCAAATCGGGCTGGTCATACTTCAGACGAGCGAAGCTGGCGCTGATCGGGATAACTACTTTCTCATCATTCCCGCTGCACTTTGTGACATTCGCAGGAGTGGTATTTTTTATCTTTGCCGTTGGTTTGGGGATCCAGACCCTTTATCTAAAACTGGCCGGCCGCGCCTTTACTGGTTTCGCCACAGTGATTCTGCTGGAACTCATCATCGGCAGTCTTTTGATGATCAGCCTCGGTATCATTGGCGAGTACCTCGCGCGCATTTACGAAGAGGTTAAAGGACGTCCTCGATACATCGTAAGGGAATCAATCGAGACCGATTAATAATGATGGCGCTGGCCGGGGATCTCAAGTCATCCGCAGCTGTAGCTGGAATTCATGTTTATTTGCGTCGATTCTTGATTGTATTGAAGCTGATGACACTCCTGCAACAAATGGCTCAGGCAGAGATAAACCGTCGCGAAGACCTTCGTCGCAGGACACGAGCACAGCTCAGGCAAGCGCTGCGAGAGTTTTTGCCAGGCGAAACTGTATTGGTGTACGGCTCGCTGACGAAACGCGGAGCTTTCAGCGAAGTGTCCGATGTTGATCTGGGAATCGAGCGCGAGCCGGCGGGGATGACCGTTTATCAATTGATCAGTCTTCTTGGAGAACGCCTCGGAAGGAGAACCGATATCGTGTTACTGCCGGATTGCAGATTTAGAGGCCGAATCGTTCGCGAAGGAGAAACATGGATGCCGCAGGATTAACTATCTTACTCAAGGAGTTGGAAATGGATTGCGCTGTGGTGCGGGACGCCGCAGGCAAAGCCGCAGAACGAATTCGGCAGGAGGTGCCAGGGCATTTGGAAGCGTGCGCCTACGAACTGGCCCGGCTGTACAACACATTTGAGCGAATGCTGGAAAGGATTTGCGAGGAATTCGAGAATCAATTCGACAAGCGCGGAGACTATCACGAACGACTGCTCCAGCGTCTCAGCCTGGCCCTGCCCGGAATTCGCCCGGCGTTCATCGCCCAGGACTGGGTCGGCGATCTGCGCGAGCTCAAAGGGTTTCGGCATGTCGTGCGCCACGCCTACGATCTGACGCTGAGAACAGATCGCCTCGCGGAACTGTCGCAGCTCGGACAGCGGTTGGCCGCGCAGCTTCCGCAGTGGTGCGCCGATTTTGGTAAGAAGGTTCGTTCGGAGCAAGGCTGGGAACCGTAGAGGCCCCAGCTCACAGCCGTGAAACTGGCGGACGCTCGCGACCGTAATTCTACTGGAACTCATCATCGGCAGCCTTTTGATGATCAGCCTCGGTATCATTGGCGAATATCTCGCCCGCATTTACGAAGAGGTTAAGGGACGTCCACGTTACATAGTGAGTGAATCGATTGAACCTCGTCCTCACCAAACTATTCAATGAACTATGAATGGCGAAGCCCAAAAATTCTTTCTAAGCGGTCTGCTCAAACTATAACATAGAGACAGATGGAAAGTATGATGCCAGTTCGGCTGGCAGACGCTGCCTTAATCAAGCGCGGATAGTCAGCCCGTATCGGTCGAGTTCAATAAGCGCACCAAAATCAAACGCTGCGACGATCTTGGGGAGATTGGCTTGGAATAGCCTTTCGAGTTCCTTGTTGCTTACATTACCCGTTAAGACGAGGATCAGCCGCGCTGGCTCGCGTCTCAGGAAAAATGAATCCGCAAACTCCAAATCTTTAGTTATCAGAACCCGGTCTTCACGCGCGCAAAAATCGACAATCTGATCGTCTGGCGTGACGTTGCGCAGCGGAAGATCAAGCGTATGAACCGCGTCGTGATTTGCGGCCTCGATCAAACGCGCCAGTCGTCGCGGCAATTGCGCGTCCACCAGAAACCTCATTAAGCAAGTGCGACGCGTTTGGCGTCGCTTACACGCGCTGCGTAAGCAAACACGGCAAGCAAATCATCTCCCTCGATATCTTCGTAATCAGCGAGTATTTCCTCTTGTGTCATTCCACTGCTCATTAATTCGAGCAACATCGCGACCGGGTAGCGTAGACCACGGACGCACGGTTTGCCGTGGCAGACGCGCGGGTCGATTGTGATGCGCTTGAGCAGCTCTTCAGTCGGCATCCTCACAAAATAATTCATCACGGCTGTACTTGCCAGTGCATAGTTTCCATTTTGTCACCTCTGGGTCTCAATCGAGCCTCGTAGATTGGCGCATGTTTAGCGAAAGGAACATTTATTTTCTACTTCGCCCTGTAAAGCAGGTACGCACCACTTTTCTGGATAACCTGGCAGTTCTGACAGTCTGAATTTGAGCTAAGAACAATCACGCCCGATGGAGGTCTCGCTCCGTCCGGAAGGCGAACAAACTCGGATATGGGCCGGCTTTCTACTGTGGCATACCAATATGCATTCATGTAAGCGGGCCCCCACATGCCGTTTTCCAGATAAATTGGACGCTGTGGCTGTGCGACCGCTGCGTCGTAGAGTGGCTTGTACATTGCGTCAAACTCGTACACCCGTTTTGGTCCTTCACGCCAGAAAGTGATTTGGAAATCGACAGCTTGTGCAATGGTCGCTGCCAGCAAGACTCCAAGAATGCCGAGTCGAATTGGGCGGGAAAAACTGCCTGGCGATTGGTAGGGCGCGACCACAGCTTGCTCGACGTGGCGAGGGCGCGCCGTAGCATCAGGAGCAAGCAGCCATTCCATCGGAGGGATCGTAAGCACGATCAGGAAGACCGGGTAGCCCATCAGACGCAGCTGGTGGAATGGCTCGTTCGTGATCGCGCCGGGCACGATGGCAACCGCAAGCCCATAAATGACAAAGCGCCACCATGGATCACGCCAGCGTCGGATAATGATCAGCCCCAGGCCAATCATCGCCAAAATGAATGTCGCAAAAAGTAATGCTCCTCCCTGATTTGCTTCTAAGGTGCGACATCCTTGATGTAGGAAACCTCGGGGAGGCGCTTTGTCAGTACGTTCGGGATGCGACCGATCACTTGTACCGCTTGCCAGCTATTAAATTCCGTTGACAGATTGGACATCATCGGCAAATACCTTGCACGGATTTACCCAAGAGGTTACGGGACTTCCTCGATACATCATCCGCGAATCGATCGATTTATCTGACGGAGAAACGAGCGTTCCCCCCTGCGGGGAATCGTGATGCCCATTTCCCAAACCATGGTTGAGAAGAACGCAGACTCGCGAGGGAGTGACGCAGCAGAGCCTTTAAGGAAATGGCTCTTGCCCGCACTGGTCTTTGCCACCGTTTTCTTAGTTATGTTCTGGAGGCTTGGGAGCTATCCGCCTTACTTTAACGACGCCGTCGATCACGGGATTCACATGGAAGTGTACAAGGTCTTTGACCACGCGGACATATCTAAAAAAGTGAATTGGTATTGGAAAGACATGCACACGCTCGGCGCTTATCAGTCGCCGCTCTATGGCATGGTGGTAGAGCTTGGATTACGGCTGTTCGGGCTAACCTTGTTCGGCGTTCGTTTCTTTCCGGCCTTAATCGAATTTTGTGCTTTGATCCTCACATTTTTCGCTTTCAGGAAGTACTTTCCACAGTACCTTGTGCTTAGTTTCATCCTGCTGATGGCGCTATCGCCATGGCATTTGTTGCTCGCGCGGTCCGGTGGAATTCAGGGTTTCAGCATCAGCCAGTACTTAATCGCGTTGTCTACGTTGGGCCTGCTTATCGATAGAAAACGCTCGGTGGGACTTGCGATCTTGGCGGGAATAAGCGCAGCCACTATCCCGTATGGCTATGCAGGAATTCGATTGCTTCTGCCCCTATTGCTCCTATTGGCAACTGTTTCCTTTAGAAGAATTGAGAAATACAATCTTCTTGCCTACTTCGCCACAATCGTCGCGATCTGTGCCATTCAGTTCGGTGATTTTCCTCACGCTTTTCAAATGTATTTCTTTGCCAGAGGAGAAACCCTGATTTCGGTTGCGAGGAGGCTTCCAAATGGTGGCTATGACTTTGCTTTCATCGCGCACAAGCTGAACGAAAATTTTCACTACCTGTTCAAGATGATAATGGGACTAAACGAGAAAGCTTTCTGGAACGTCAACGTCGCAAGCACTATGACGCCTATCGCCGACGTGGTACTATACCCGAAGTTCCTCGTACCTTTGTTTATCGCCGGCTTGGTATATTCTCTCGTGCACGCGTATAAGCAGAAGCGGTTCATTCTTGCGATGCCAGTATTGTTGCTCCTGCCGGGTCTGATGACCAATATGATGTCGGGAGCAGGTATTCCGAACCTACCGAGGAGCATCATGCTGCTCGTTCCAATATATTTTCTGATAACATATGGAGCTTACAGTTTATTCTGCTCAATCTATGCCATGAGTAGTGACAGGCTTAGGATTGCTTTCTCCGAACTATTTGTCGTGTTCATTGGCCTTGTATCTGCCTATCAGGTCAATAACTATTTCCATTACGAAAGAGATACAATGTATGGAGGTAAGAACGACGCCGCTATGGTTACGTACGCTAATTTTCTGGGACCTTACATTGCCAGCCATCCAAACAGCCGAATACTTTACCATGAATTTGGTCCGTTTGACGAGTGGAGCTACGTTGTGATCCGTTGGCTTGGTGGCCAGCGCATCAAGACAATGAGAGACCAGGGAAAGCTGGTGTTCTTGACGAAGGACAACCGTGCTTCGGTTGGTGAGCTGTTGAAACAAGGTTATTTCGACATCGTTGTATCGGCTCATCCTGGCCAACTCGAAGAGATGCTCCCAGACATAAAAACTATGGAAGCTAAGGCTTACCCCCTTTACAAGGTTTACTACGTTAAGAGATGATGGATTTGCCGGAGTTCGTCGCCAAAACCCCTCGTAGGGCCGTTTCTCAGCAGCAGCGCGACATCCCGCGATGTACAACAGGGCTACTAGCTCGCGACAATCGCGCTCAACTTTATCGGCACGTTTGTGCCGCTATTCCTGCCCTCGTTCGACCAATGCTGGCCTTCGCGCCCGCCGACGCAAGCGCCGCCCTTTGTCAGTAGGTATGCCCTCTCCCGTTATCGCCGTCGTCATCCCTGTGTTCAACGAGTACGCAGTGTTGCCTGAATTGTTTGCGCGGCTGGCCACCCTGTTCGATGCGCAACGCGACTACGCCTGGCGCGCCGTGATCGTCGATGACGGCAGTCGCGATGATTCCGCCGGGCTCGTCCGCGGGCAGGCGGCGCGCGATGCGCGCTTCGAGCTTGTCGAGCTCTCGCGCAACTTCGGCTTCCAAGCCGCGCTCGCCGCTGGCCTTTCACACGCGTGCCGTGCGGATGCCGTCGTGACGATGGATGCGGATCTGCAAGATCCGCCCGAAGTCATTCCAGCGCTCGTCGCCGCGTGGCGCGACGGCGCGGAAGTAGTACGCGCGACGCGCCGTACGCGTGCCGACACGGGACTGCGACGCGTGGGCTTCGATTTGTTTCACACGATTCTCGGTCGCCTGTCCGATTACCCGATCGAGCCGAATACTGGCACGTTTGGTTTGCTCGGGCGCTCTGCTGTCAAGGCGTTTCAGCAACTGCCAGAGCGCAACCGTTTCTTTCCGGGCCTGCGGGCGTGGATCGGATTCGCGACAGCTGACGTACCTTACGACCGCCACGAGCGCGCCGCAGGCAAGCCACAGCAGACGTTCCGCCGCCTTGTGCGGTACGCGCTCGACGGCGTGCTCAGCTTTTCCCACCTGCCGTTGCGGCTGCTGACCTACGCGGGAATTGTTGTAGGCTTTTTCGGCTTCTGTCTTGGCCTGTATTACGTTGTGAAACGCCTCATCAAGGTCGAGACGGCGCCGACTGGCTTCACCACGTTGGCCGCGCTTGTGCTGTTTCTCGGCGGCGTTCAACTCATTGCGATCGGAGTGCTCGGCGAGTACCTTGGCCGCATCTATGACGAGGTGAAACAACGCCCGGTTTATCTCGTGAAGCCGCCGCGCTCGTCTGGGTGATCATGCATGGCAAGATGGCAACGCTCGCAGCAGGTGTGTTGCTAGTGCACTGTATCATTGAAAATGAGACTATCGGGCTGTAGTCTTGCTGGATGACGAAAACACATGTGAGACTCAGCCCACCCGAAAGAAGAGCGCTTAAAGCCAAAACCCGCTCGTGGCGCATGCGTGTGGATGAGGCGAGGCGCGCGGATTTGATTCTCGGCCTGGCTGCTGGCAACTCCTACAGCGCCTTGCAAAGACGCCTCGGATGCGGACGCCAATATATGGCGCGGTGGAAGGGGCGTTTTTTGGCGGAACGCATCGCCGGGCTTTATTCCCGCCAGACAATACGCGAACCTGATCTACTTTGACGTCGTAGTAGATCCAAATAATGCAAGCCGAGTCTTTGCGGCGTGCTACGGCGACCTAATTCACGGTGGAGTGCTTTCCAGCACCGACGCCGGCGAGAGTTGGGCTTGGATGAGCGACGGGATTCCCGCTGGGATGGCCGTCACGTCACTCTCGTTTAATGGAACCAGTCGCCAGCTTGCGGCGGGCACCTTTGGACGCGGAGCCTATGTTCTCGACTTAGACGATGTAGCGCCTACCGTATCGATTACTTATCCGCACAACGGCGATACAGTATCAGGAACCATTACCGTGACCGCCACTGCGTTGGACAACCACAAGGTGGCGGGTGTGCAATTCAAGGTAGACGGCGCTAATCTTGGTGCCGAAGTGACTTTACCGCCTTATCAGGTAAATTGGGACACTACCATGACGGCGAACGGAAGTCATCAACTGACAGCTGTGGCGCGGGATCCAGCAGGTAACATTACTACATCGTCGATCGTGAAGGTCAAAGTGTCCAACTAACGCTAACATGAATAATGCGAATCACGAAAAACCTGACGGATACCTTCCCGTAGGATCAAGTCGCTAGCCTTGGATTTAAATAAAGCGTCAAACCGTATTCCGTCGAATAGCGGGAATATTTAGGACATGAACTGGAGCTGTCACTAATGCCAGGTGAAATCAAAGCCAAGATTCGAGAGAGTGGATAAGCTGATCCCTTCGCCGAGGCTACGGCGGACTGGTAGCCGATAGTTGATAACCGAATCGAACGATCCTCACTGATTCAAGTCGATTGGGCTCACTCGATTTCCGGCCATGTTAAGGACATAAAGCTTATGATTGGCTAACACCAGAGCGGATGGTTCCTGGAGGCGATCCGGCGGCTTCTGGGTCAAACTGCCAATTCTGGTGCCATTCAAATCGAAAATAAGCACGGAGTTCATATATGCACTGGATGCATAGAGGCGACCTGTCCGGGGATCAACCGCCAGGTCTTCATACCCTCGCGTCTGTCCCCATTCGGGCACTGACCACTTGGTTAGAAACTTCCCGTTTGTATCAAAGACCTGTATGCGCCTGTTTAACGGGTCGGCAACGTATAGTTTTTTGCTCATAGCATCCACCGCGACCGAACTAACGCCTTTGAACTGTCCATCGCCACTTCCCTCGCTGCCCCAACTCGCCAGGACCTGACCATCGGGATTGAACTTCACGATTCGATTGCGACCCGAATCAATCACATAAATTGAGTCATCAAGTCCAACGGTAATCCGGCGTGGTCCATAAAAACCAGGCTCAGGGCCTTTCCACTCGGCGATGAATTTGCCGTCGGGCGCGAGTTTTTGCACCCGATGCCTGGAGCCTATTTCGGCTACATAAATGTTGCCCCTGTGATCAACTGCAACTCCACTAGGCGCTTCAAAGTCTCCTATGCTCGTAGCGAAAGTACCGGTTGGTAAGAATTTTTCGATGCGCCCGTTGCCGGTGTCAGCGACCAGAAAGTTTCCGTTGCCATCCACTGCAATCGCTGTCGGCGCATCAAATTGGGCACTTCCGGCTCCCTTGCCTCCTTCAAACATGCTGCCGGCATTTCCAAGCTGAGAATTGAATTGGTGAGGCGCTGCCCCGGGCGCGGCAGGCAACGTCCTGACGCGGTCCTGGAATGAACGAATGTCTTTGTTTGGGATATTAAAGACATGGAACATTCGTACTTTTCCGCCGAATGTAAACGAGAGCGTTTCCTCGGTCCCTAAGTCGTGGAGTGGTCGAAGCATTGCGATGATGCGATTTGCCGACGGATCTTGTTCCCAGATCAGTTTCAGGCTTTTATTGCTGGGAACGTAATTGAGGATAGCTGTCTTGTTGTCCTTCCAGATGTCCGGCAGATTCATGACGTACATGGCACTGCCGCCACAAAACGATAAGACCTTGGAATCGTCATAGTCGTGCAGAAACAGATGAGCGATTGAGTATGCCTCCTTTGGACAGATTAACGTTTCGTATTGAGGATCAGATACGCCCCGAAGACGGTTGAACTCATCGCGTTCAAGACGAGGAGAACCAGGGTGCGCTTCTCCGGCGACAAGGTGTCTTAAAAATCGAGAAACCGCGACCTCTTCCTGCGCGTAGTGGTGAATGGAAAAGGGATTTTGCGTCTTGGCATAGATGTATCGGACTGAAGGACCCAACCCATAAAGCAGTATCAACGCAGCTACCATGCTGAGCACAATTTGCACGCCTGGCCAGCGCCGCAGTCTCAGGAGGCCGGCGAATGTAAAGCTCATCAGAACTACCCAAAAGGGGATTCCCAGAAGGAGGCGGTTTTCTATCGCTTTGGCGATAAATGAGCCGAGCACTGGAATTGCGGCCAGTAATACGATCTCAAAACGCTTGTACCACAGAGCTAATAGAAAGCCCGGTAGCAGGAAAAAATAGTATGGTAGTGGAATCGGCAAGGCATCAGGGATAAAAAAGCGGGGGCCGGGTACGGCGAAAAAGCAGTCCCAAAGCTGTTTCGTGAATGGCTTAATGCCAGTCGGAAAGGGGGCCGACTGCATCGCATGCCAAAAATCTTGAAAAAAACTGTTCTCATACAGCGTGTAATCATTTCGATTGAAAGCGATATATAGAAGGATAGGTGTAGCCGCAGCGACAAAGCCATAAGCGACTAATGCCAGAGAAGTCCACGTGGCGGCTCGTTTTAACGTTCTCCAGTAAAAGAGAGCGTACAACGGCGCTGCAGAAACAAGCGCGAGCAGATATTGCTTACCAGATATCGAGCTTGCCAGGCAAAGCCCGGCGGCGATCCCTCCCAAGGCCAAAGCGAACGCGGAGTTGTTCTTGGAACCGGTCTCATTAATACAGACCGGCGAATAGTAGGGCGTGACCACAGCCTGCTCGCCCTGGCGGGGGCCTCCCTGATCGAGGGATGCGCTTTGCGGACGGATTGGCGATCCGTCCCTACCATTTACAAGACGGCTCCTAAATCCCAAGTGTAGAAAATAAAGAGAGACAACAGCTACAGCCACTGCCATCGGATAGCGATAGCCGGCGAAAGTATAAATGAAGGCAAATGGCAGAAAATTCAGGATCAGAGCGGCGACAGAAGTGACGATGTAAGATTCAAAAAACAGATGAACTAAAAGCAGAGTGAACACGAACGTCGTTAGCCAGACACAAAACAGTGCCGCTTGATAGGATAGAATGTTAAAGCCGAACAGCTTCAGAAATCCCCAAACATAATAATGAAACAGCGTCTCTCGCGAAATAGGGAAATGAAACCAGGCCGGCTGATATGGATGACCCATAACGTAGCTTTTCAGGAACCACAGATCCCATCCCGATTCGTCGAAGAGTGCGTTTCCGTTCCAAGGGGCCGTGCGAAAATTCCAAAGGTGTGAGACTACAAAGAGCAAGATCCAGAAGAAAAAAAATGCGGTCTTCGGTTGTATTAGTGCCTGTAAACGGGTAGGCAGTTCACGGGGATTCGGTGAAAAAGCCAACAGCAGAAAA
>Ga0210120_1000016_pt1 | contig 49426 bp, 49 predicted proteins | sample Goodyear_PhragA__FD_184868 | JGI IMG/M metagenome (GOLD analysis project Ga0210120, IMG submission 184868) | Wetland microbial communities from San Francisco Bay, California, USA, that impact long-term carbon sequestration - Goodyear_PhragA_D2... | ecosystem: Environmental > Aquatic > Marine >... | reverse complement strand
GGCGGACGCACGACGCAGCGGAAGCCGAGGTGCGACATCGAGGTGTCGATCATCTGCGGCTGGCGGGCCGCCGGCCGGTAGCGCAGGCAGTAGTTCGGGGCGCAGAGGTGCGAGCCGCCCTTGATCACGCGGCGCGGGATGTGCTCGCCGGGCTGACCCGGGTTGTAGCTGTCGTCGGCCGACGTCACACGCGGATTCACCGGGACGCAGCACGGGCTCGGCGCATCGTCCGCGTGGCGCGGGACGTACCAGTCCGACGTCCACTCCCAGACGTTCCCGGTCACGTCGTAGAGGCCGTAGCCGTTCGGGGGGAAGCTCCCCACCGGCGAGGTGCGCTCGTAGCCGTCGAGCCTCAGGTTCTGCCAGGGGAACTCGCCCTGCCACGTGTTCGCCATCGCCTTGCCGTCCGGGAAGTGCTCGTCGCCCCAGGCGAACACGGCGCCGTCGAGCCCGCCGCGCGCGGCGAACTCCCACTCCGCCTCGGTCGGCAGCTCCTTGCCCGCCCAGCGCGCGTACGCCTCGGCGTCCTCGTACGCGACGTGCGTGACCGGATGGGTGTCGCGGCCGTTGATCGTCGTCCCTCTGCCGCCCGGGCGCTTCCAGAAAGCGCCCGGGACGTACCCCCACCAGTTGCGGTAGTCGTCGAGGTTCACCGGGCCGGCGGTCGCGTGGAAGACGAGCGAGCCGGGAACGAGCAGGTCGGGCTCCGCGTCCGGATAGTCCTTCGGGTCGAGCGGGCGCTCGGCGACCGTGACGTACTTCGTCTCGCGTACGAAGCGGCGGAACTCGGCGGCGGTGACGGGGGACTCGTCGATCCAGAGCCCGTCGACCGTGACGCGGTGGACGGGTCGCTCCTCGGGGTAGAAGTCCGCGGAGCCCATCGCGAACGTTCCGCCCGGGACCCAGCGCATACCGGGGGCGGGCGGAGGCCCGGGAGAGACGGTCTCGGTGCTTGCGGTCACCATCCTCAGCGGCGCGCGATCGCGGCGATCAGGCCCATCAGGATGAACCCGGCACCGAGCCCGATCAGGAGCCAGGAGAAGAAGTCGCCCAGCATGATCCCGAGCCCGATCCCGACGAGGATCCCGCCGGGGAAGGCCGGGCCGCCGTACTCGTACCCGCGGCCGGACGGTGACCGGCCCGTCGTGGTGTCCACTCGCTCCTCCTTCCGGTGGGTGACCGACTCGTGCGGGCTGATCATTGCAGCAGCACGCCGAGGGCCACGAGCTCGATCTGCCTGGACATCGTTCTTGACGTCGTCACCGCAACACCGAATACTTCCGTCAACGCCGCACGCCGAGGGGAACCTCCCGATGCTTCCTCGGAGCGCACGGCACTCGCCCCATGGGAGCCGCGATCGGACAGACGCTCTCGCTCGCCGTCGGCGTCGCGCTGAGCCCTGTGCCGATCATCGCGGTGACCCTCATGCTCGTCACGCCGCGGGCGCGCTCGAACGGCCCCGCGTTCCTCGTCGGCTGGCTCGCCGGTCTCGCGATCGTCGGCGCGGTCGTGCTCCTCGTGGCAGGGCCCGCAAATGCCAACGACAACGGCGAGCCGGCGACGTGGGTCGAGGTCCTCAAGCTCGTGCTCGGCGCGCTCGTCCTCCGCATCGCGCTCCGTCAGTGGCGCGGCCGCCCCCACGACGGCGAGGAGGGGCCCACGCCGAAGTGGATGGGCGCGATCGACACGTTCACGCCCCCCAAGGCGGCCGGGGCGGGCGCGGTGCTCGCAGGTGCGAACCCGAAGAACCTGCTGCTCGCGGTGGCCGCGGCCGCCGCGATCGCGCAGACGGGCATTCCCGGCGGCCAGCAGGCCGGCGCGTACGCGGTGTTCGCGCTCATCGGCACGGTCGGGGTCGCGGCGCCCGTGGTCATCTACTTCGCGCTCGGCGACCGCTCGGGCCCGGTCCTCGACCGCCTGAAGCGCTGGATGGCCGCGCACAACGCGGTGATCATGACCGTGCTCTGCCTCGTGATCGGCGCGAAGCTGATCGGCGACGGCATCGCCGGGCTCGCGTGATGCGCCTCCGCGCGAGGACGCGCTGGACGCTGTGCGACACTCGGAGCATGGCGACGACGGCTGAGCCGCCTCCGGTGCTCTCGCCGGACCCGAGCCGCTAGCCGCTATGCGCGAGCGCGCGCTGGCCGTGGTCGCGCTCGCGGCGCTCCTCGCGGGCGGGATCCTCTGGCTGCTGGGCGAGCCCGGCTGGGCGGACGCCGCCTGGGGCCTCGGCGCCTTCGTCGTCCTCGTCCCGCTGACCGTCGCGACCGCCCGGAGCCTGCGGCGCGGGGACGTGGGCGTCGACGCGATCGCCCTGATCGCGATCGCGGGAGCGCTGATCCTCGGCGAGGAGCTCGCCGCCGCGATCGTCGCGTTGATGATGTCGGGCGGCGAGGCGCTCGAGGCGTGGGCGGCGAACCGGGCGCGGCGCGAGCTGCGGCTGCTCGTCGAGCGCGCGCCGCGGATCGCCCAGCGGTTCGTCGACGGCCGTGTCGAGCAGGTGCCGGTCGAGGAGCTCGGCATCGGCGACCTCGTGGTGGTGCGCGCGGGCGAGCTCGTCCCGGCGGACGGCGTGGTCGAGGGGGCGGACGCCGTGGTCGACGAGTCGGCGCTGACCGGGGAGCCGCTGCCCGTGACGCTCGGCGCGGGGTCGCCGGTCAGGTCCGGGACGACCAACGCCGGCAACGCGTTCAACGCGCGCGTCAGCCGCACCGCCGAGGACAGCGCCTACGCGGCAATCGTCCGGCTGGTCCGGGCCGCCCAGGGGGACCGGGCCCGGTTCACCCGGCTCGCCGACCGGTACGCGGCGGTCTTCCTCCCCTTCTCGCTCGCGGTTGCCGGGATTGCGTGGGCCGCCTCGGGCGACCCGACGCGCGGGCTCGCGGTCATGGTCGTCGCGACCCCGTGTCCGTTGATCCTCGCTGCGCCGATCGCCTTCATCGGCGGGCTCTCCCGCGCCGCGCGCGCGGGTGTGATCGTGAAGGGCTCGGGCGTCCTCGAGCGGCTCGGGGCCGCGACGACCGTCCTGCTCGACAAGACGGGCACCGTGACGAGCGGCGACCCCGAGATCGAGCTCATCGTCCCGTTCGGGGCTCTCTCGGACGACGAGCTCCTACGGCTCGGCGCGTCGCTCGACCAGCTCTCCGCGCACGTCCTCGCCGAGAGCCTCGTCCACGGCGCTGCCGCACGGGGCCTTGCGCTCAGCCCGCCCTCCGAGGTGGTGGAGGACCCCGGCCGCGGCGTGCTCGGCCTGGTCGAGGGGAGGCGCGTCGCCGTCGGGTCGGCCGGATGGCTCGAGCTGCACGGCTACGACGTCGACCGCGGCCGAGCCCGAACGCTCGATCGCGACGTCGGCGTCGGCCGCGCGAAGATCCTCGTGGGCGTCGAGGGGGAGCTCGAGGGGGCGATCGTCGTCGCGGACAAGCTGCGACCCGGCGCCGAGACGATCGCACGCGAGCTGCGCGAGCTCGGCGTCGAGCACGTCGCGCTCGTGAGCGGCGACCGGATCGAGGTCGCCCGCGAGGTCGCCTCCGCCATCGGGATCGACGAGGTCTACGCCGAGCAGGCGCCGCAGGACAAGCTCGGCGTCGTCGAGTCCGTCCGCGAACGCTCGAGCGGGACCGTCGTGATGGTCGGCGACGGCATCAACGACGCGCCGGCTCTGGCGCTCGCCGACGTGGGGATCGCGATGGCCGGGAAGGGAGCGACGGTGTCGTCCGAGACCGCGGACGTCGTGATCATGGTCGACCGCGCGGACCGCATCCCCTTCTCCGTCCGTGTGGCGCGACGCTCGCTGTCGATCGCGCGGCAGAGCGTGATCTTCGGCCTCGGGCTGTCGGTCGGGGCCATGATCGTGGCCGCCTTCGGCTACCTGCCTCCGGTCTGGGGCGCGCTCTTCCAGGAGGTGATCGACGTCGCGGTGATCCTCAACGCGCTGCGAGCCGTGCGCGGGTAGCGGCCCCCGTTCAGCGGCCCGCCGCGAACCCGTCGCCGCGCCCGTCCGAGCCGCCGATCAGCGCGTCGTCGAGCCGCAGGATCGCCTGGCCGACCCCGAACGGGTGCTCGACCGTTGCACGGCGGACGTCGTGTCCGAGCGAGCGGAGGTGCGTCTCCGCCTCCCAGAGCCCCGGCTCGAGCTCGACCTCGCGGCCCTCACCGACGCGCCAGCGCGGCGCGTCGAGCGCGGCCTGCGGGTCGTCCCCATGGTCGACGAGGCGGACGACGAACTGCATGTGCCCCTGCGGCTGCATCGCGCCGCCCATCACGCCGAACGGGCCGAGCAGCCGGCCTCCTTCGAGCAGCATCCCGGGGATGATCGTGTGGAACGGCCGGCGCCCGGGCGCGAGGCGGTTCGGGTGGCCGTCGGTCTCGACGAAGCCCGCGGCCCGATTCTGGAGCGCGATGCCGGTTCCGGGCGCGACGATGCCGGAGCCGAACGTCCCGTAGATGCTCTGGATCAGCGAGATCGCGGTCCCGTCGCCGTCAACGGCGCACAGGTACGTCGTTCCGCCCCGGGGTAGCGTCGACGGCGCGGGGTCGAGCGCCCGCGACCGGTCGACGAGCGCGCGCCGCCGGTGCAGGTGGGCCGGGTCGAGGAGCGTCTCCGGCCACGGCGCGTCTCCGACGTGCGCGTAGACGTCGGCGAGGGCGAGCTTCATCGCCTCGATCTGGGAGTGGAGGCCCGGCTCGAGCTCGTCGTAGAGCGCCAGGGCCACGAGGGCGGCGCCGCCCTGGCCGTTCGGGGGGAGCTCGCAGACCTCGACGCCCCGGTAGTCGTGGCGAAGCGGCTCCACCCATTCCGAGCGATGGGTCGCGAGATCTTCCGTGTCGAGCCACGACGCCGCGGCGATCGCGACCCCGAGCGCTCCCTCGTAGAGGGCGTCCGGACCCTCGTCCGCGAGCCGTGCGAGCGTCGCGGCGAGGCCCGGCAGCACGAAACGCTCACCGATCCTTGGCGCCGGGAAGGGCGCCCGCGCGCGGCGCCACTTGTCCGCGATCCGGGCGGTGCACGCCACGCCGCGCCCGGCGAGCTCGGCGGCGCGCGCGAGGGGCCGGTCCAGGCCGAGTCGCCCGAACCGCTCCGCGAGGTCGGCCCACGCGCGGACCGCCCCCGGCACCGTGACGGAGCGCGGGCCGGACTCGTCGACCCGTACCTCGTCGAGGACGCGGGGGGCGCGCCCCGAGCCGTTCAGGCCGTGCAGGACGCCGTCGTGCCAGACGAGCGCGAAGGCGTCGCCGCCCAGCCCGTTGTCGGTCGGCTCGGCCACGACGAGCACCGCCGCGGCGGCCAGGGCGGCGTCGATCGCGTTGCCTCCCTCCCCGAGCGCCTCCAGCCCGGCGGCCGTCGCCAGCGGGTGGCTCGTCGCGATCATCGCCTCTCCGGCGACCGCGGGCATGCGCCTCCAGCCGCTGGTGCGCAGCTCGGGACGGAAGAGAGCGTCGAGCTCGGGCCTCATCGGCGGATCGTGGCATGCGGGGTATTCACTTGCCTTGTCCACCGTGCCATGATGGTCGCGTGATCCTCAAGCGCCCGAGAACGCCGCACTACGATGATCCCGTCGCGGTCGGCCGGCGGCTCCACGCGGCGCGAGAGGCAGCGGGGATCAGCCAGCGAGAGCTCGCCTTCCCGGGTTGCAGCGCCGCCTACATCTCGCGTATCGAGCGCGGGGAGCGCATTCCGTCGCTCCAGGTGATGCGGGAGCTCGCGCGTCGCATCGGGATCACCGAGGCGGAGCTGGCATACGGCAAGGATCCACTCGACTCCGACGTCGCCCAGGCGGTCCGCGCGGTCGAGGCCGCGGAGGCGACCGGCGACCCGGGCGATCTCGCGAAGGCGTACCAGGCGCTCTCGCGGGCGGCGTCCAGGGCCGCGACCCGGGCTGCCCGCACCGTGGCGACTGCCTGACCGTTCCCGGCTCGTAGGATCCGGGAGTGAGGCGCGACGCCGACATCGTCGTGGTCGGCGCCGGAATCGACGGGGTCGCGACCGCGCGGGCGCTCGCGGGAGGAGCGCTCACCGTTCTCCTGCTCGAGCAGTTCGAGCTCGGCCACGCGCGCGGCTCGAGCCACGGCACGTCCCGCATCCACCGGCTCAACTACGGGGACGAGCGCTTCGTCCGGCTCGCGCAGGCGGCCGGCGACGCGTGGCGCGTGCTCGAGGAGGAGCGGGGCGTTCAGCTCGTCGAGCGGGTCGGCGTGCTCGACCTCGGCCCCGCGGCCCCGGCGACCGCCCGGGCCCTCGCTGCCTGCGGCGTGCCATACGAGACGCTCTCCGCCGACGAGGTGGCGGGGCGCTGGCCTCTCCGGCTCGAGGCAGGGGAGACGGCGACCTACCAGCGGGACGGGGGGTTCGTGTACGCAGACCGCGCGCACGCCGCACTGCTCGCCGCGGCGCTCGAAGGCGGGGTCGAGCTGCGTGAGCGCTCGGTCGTCGAGGCGCTGGCGCTCGGCGGCGGCTCCGTCCATCTGAGCGTCGGGGGCGGCGACCTGACCGCGGGCGCGGTCGTCGTCACGGCCGGCGCGTGGGCCCCCGGTCTGCTCGACCTGGTCGGGATCGACCTGCCGGTGGTCCCCACGCGTGAGACGGTCGTATACGTCGATCTCCCGGAGGCCGAGACTCTCCCACCGGTGATCGACTACGGCGGCGCCCCCCGCCCCGGGGAGGGTGGGATCGCCCGCGCGGGCAACTCGGCCTACGCGCTGGCCGCACCAGGACGCGGGCTCAAGGCGGGCCTCCACCACGCCGGGCCGGTGGCCGTCCCCGGCGACGATTGGGCGCCGGACGAGAGCGTGGCGGCCTGGGCGGCCGGCTGGGTGGCGAGACGCTACACGGACGCCGGCGCGCCGCAGGCGAGTGAGACCTGCCTCTACACGAACACCGCGGACGAGAGCTTCGTGCTCGAGCGGCACGGTCGGATCGTCGTCGGCTCCGCCTGCTCGGGCCACGGATTCAAGTTCGCGCCGGTCGTCGGACGCACGCTTGCCGCGCTCGCGCGCGAGGCGGCCGGTTGAGACTGGCGCCGCCGTCGCCGATGTGATCGCGCATGTCGCTCGCACGCCGGTCGGAGTTCCGTGGGGACGAGCGCGCGACCGGGTTCGAACGGTCCCCGCCGGAAGACAGCAGGCAGACTGTCCGCGAGCATGCCGCCGAAGCCGAGAAAGCCGCCGCCCCGCCATCCGGGGACGCGCAACCGGAACCTCCTCCTCGCCGGGGCCGGCGCGGCGGTGCTCGTGCTCGTGCTGGTGATCGCGAGCGTGCTCCTCGCCCGCGGGGGCGGCGACTCGACGACGACCACGAGCACGACCGGCGACGCGGCGCTCTTCGCGGGGATCCCGCAGCACGACGACGTCCTGGGGGCGCCGAACGCCCCGGTCACGATGATCCAGTTCGAGGATCTCCAGTGCCCGATCTGCCGCAGCTACCAGGAGCAGGGCTTCTCGCAGATCGTCGAGCAGTACGTCCGCCCGGGGAAGGTGAAGCTCCGTTTTGCGGGCATCGCGTTCCTGGGATCGGACTCCGAGAAGGCGCTCTCGTACGTGCTCGCCGCCGGGAAGCAGGGGAAGCTCTGGGACTACGCGGCGGCCCTCTACGCCAACCAGGGCGGTGAGAACTCGGGGTGGGTGACCGACGCTCTGCTGGAGCAGCTCGCCGGGGACCTCGGCCTCGACTGGTCACAGCTGATGCAGGACGCCGCCGGGGGCGAGGTGAAGCAGCAGGCGGAGGCGATGGCGGCCGAGGCGGCACAGCGGCAGGTCCCCGGGACGCCGACATTCTTCGTCCAGGTGGGCAACGGCACGCCGTATCTCGTGCAGCCGACCTCGTTCTCGATCGACACCTTCCGGCCGATCCTCGACGACGCGCTCGGTCAGTGAGGCCGTGAGCGACCGCGCGCTGCGGGCGGGCGTCGCAGTGGTCGCGCTCGGCGGGACTGCGATCGCCGCGTACCTGACGTACGTGCACTATCGCCCCTCTGCGCTGATCTGCACGGCGTCCGGCGGGTGCGAGACCGTCCAGGAGTCGTCGTACGCCACCCTCCTGGGCGTCCCGGTGGCGCTGCTCGGGCTCTGCGCGTACCTCGCCGTGCTCGCGCTCGTCGTCTACGACTCGGAGCTCGCGCGGGTCGGAGCCGCCACGATCGCGCTGACCGCGGTCGGCTTCTCCGTGTACCTCGTGTCGCTGCAGGCGTTCGTGATCGACGCGTGGTGCATCTGGTGCCTCGTCAACGACCTCGTGGTCGTGCCGCTGCTCGCGGTGCTGACGGTGTGGCGCGTGGTGCGCCAGCCGGAGGCCGCCGGCGCCGCCTAGGTCATCGGGACCTGGCGGAGGATGCTCGACTCGATGCGGTCGAGGATCTCCATCAGGCTGTCGCCGGTGGCGGTGATCCCGTGGTTGCGCAGCCCGATCACCGCGTGCGCGGGGTCCGGCTCGCGGTCGATCAGGGTCGCGACCGACTCGGCGAGCTCCTGGGTGCCGCACGGGTAGTTGATGTCGGTCGCCGCGATGCCCTGCATCCAGGCGTGCACGTGCAGGATCGCGCCCACGTCCGGGTGCGCCTGGTAGATCATCCAGTGCTCGATCGCGTCGACAGAGACGCGCCTGGGCTCGATCCCCGGCGGCACGCTGATCAGCATCTTCGCGTCCGGCTCGTCGTACCCCGTGACCAGGAGGATGTCGCGGCCGGCCACGTCGAGCTGGGACTTGTCGACACCGCTCGCGCTCATCCAGAAACGCGTCGCGTCCTTGCGCGCGGAGAGGTTGCCGTAGGAGAGGCCGCCGACCTGGTAGAGGCGCATCACGTGCCGCAGGTCGCGCTCGTCCAGGTACTCGTGCACGGGGAACGGGGCCGGCAGCAGGTCGAGCTCCTGCATGCGCTTGCCCGCCGCGCCGATGTCCGCCGTAATCTCGTCGCCGTCCCAGAGCTCCGGCTCGAGGTCGGCGTGGAACTCGTTGTCGATCACGAGCTTCGACTTCGCGAGCGGCGCCAGCCGCTCGAAGACCTCGGCCGGGTCGTCCGAGATCTCGTACGTGCCGCGCTCCATGGTCGTGAACCAGACACCGTGCCCCGGGACGCGCAGCACCACGACGTTCGCGAGGGTGCGCACGAGCATCGGGTAGCTCGTCCTGAGGACGTCGTCCGGCGGCGAATCGAGCTCGTAGAAGGACGCGGAGTAGGTCCCTCGCGCCTGCCGACGGAACGCCTTCGGCTGCTCTGGGTCGAACATGTTCAGCACGAAATCCGCGTCCGCGACGTCGTCGACCCGCGCGAACCCGTCGCGCTCGAACTCGCTCCCGACGGCCCGCACCCACTCCTCGTGGGCGGGCGACGTCGGCGTGCCCCAGATCGCGTACCTGCGCATGGCGCAACTCTACCGCGACGACGGCCGGATCCCTTGTCGGCCCGAGCCGGTGTCGGGCACCGTTCGGTGTCGACCACACACACGCCGATGCCATGCCGATCGCTCTGCGGACGCGGTCCCGGGGCGGAATCGGGGGGCGCCTGTCGGCGTCGCCCAATCGGACGGAGGCGCCGGGCAGCAAAAGTTACAACTTGTAACTAGCCCTGGCTCCCCGTCCAGAAGCACCGTTCACGGTCACCCGCCGCCCGCGTTCGCCTCGAGCGGCCGCACGGGACCTGCCGCCCGCTGACACTGGACGAGAGAGTGGTGTCCGACACCCGGTCCCGCCCGGCCCGCGACGCTCAGCGAAACAGGTCGCGCTCCGGGGGCATCACGAGCTCGTCCCCGCGGCCGTCGCCGCGGACGTCCACGCCGCGGACGATCGCAGCCGGGACGCCGCTCGCCTTCCCGAGCACGAGCTCCGCCGCGCCCGCGATCTCGTCGGCGACCGCGATCTGCGTCGTGCGCAGCACGTGGCCCGCGGCGTCGCGACTGCCCCGCAGGTCGCGCAGCGCCGCGATGCCCGCCACACCGAGGGCGACGTCGGTCGTCCCCTGGCGCCACGGGCGCCCGAACGAGTCGCTCACGATCACGCCCACGTCGGCGCCCGAGAGGGCGAGGAGACGCTCTCGCAGCCGCCGGGCCGACGCGTCCGGGTCGAGCGGCAGGAGGACCAGCGTTCCCTCCGGCGCGTTCGAGGCGTCGACGCCGGCCGAGGCGCAGACGAAGCCGTGTCGGGTCTCCGCGATCACGAGCGGCGGGCGCGAGCGAACGACGCGGACGCTCTCGCGCAGGATCACCTCCAGCTGACGCGGATCTCCGTCGGCCCCGGCGAGCTCCCGCGCGCGCTCGGACGGCTCGATGTCCGCGACGCGCACGACGCGCCCCTCCACCTTCGAGACGGCCTTCTGCGCCACCACGACGACGTCGCCCAGCTGCAGGCCGCCGGCGCGGGTCGCAGCCTCGTGCAGCTCGCCCGCGAGATCGTCGGCCTCGTGCAGCTCCGGGATCCCCTCGAGCGGGACGACCGAGACGGGCCGGACAGACGCCACCTTGTGTTGATTCAACACAAGCTCCGGTGGCGTACGCCGCTCACGGGATGCCGGAGAGCCGCACGCCGGCGTGCGCCTTGTAGCGCCGGTTGATGTTCACGATCACGGCGGTCAGGCCCTCGAGCGCCCGGGCCGAGGCGAGGGGCCCGCAGTCGATCGCGCGTCCCGCCGTGATGCGCTCGCCGAGCTCGAGCACGACCTCCTTCGCACCGGCGTCGTCGCCACAGACGAGGACGTCCTCCTCGGGCGGCTCGCCCGAGCCGAGATTCCGGGCGGCGAGCGAATGGAGGCCCGCCACCACCGGCCCGTCGACGACGTCCTGGATGCGCGCGGCGACCGATCGGGCGTCCGCCGTCGGCACGACGCCGTGCGGCCCGAAGGACAGCTCGGCGGCGACCGAGAGCACCGGGGTCTCGCCGATCGCCGGGCGCAGCTCCCGGGCCGTGTCGACCGCAGCGTCCGCCTTCGTGGCGAGCACCACGAGGTCGGCGGCGCGGCAGGCGTCGTCGTTCGTCGCGCCCTCGACGCCGAGCTCGGAGCCAACGGCCGCAGCGCGCTCGGCGTCTCGGGACCCGATCACGACGTCGTATCCGGCGGCCGCGAGGCGCGCGGCGAGCGCCCGCCCGAAGCTGCCGGTGCCCCCGACCAGGGCGATCCTCACGACGCGGCCCCGAGCACCCTCTGGGCGAGCCGCCGGGAGGCCTCCCGGTCGGTCATCAGCGTCTCGGTCACGACGACGGGCAGCCCGGCCTCGGCCGGCGCGTCCGCCGGGTCGATCGCGAGCACGTCGATGAGTCCCGCGTAGCACGCGGACACGTGCGACGGCGTCGTCCCACCCGACATCCGCGTGAGCATACGGTCGAGCGGCCCCTTCACCGACCGGCCACCGATCAGCGGGCTGACGGCGACGCATGGCACGCGCCGCTCGCGGATCGCCTCGCGGATCCCCGGTACGGCGAGAATCGGGCCGAGGGAGACGTACGGGTTGCTCGGCGCGAGCACGAGGGCCTCTGCGCCGCGGATCGCGTCGAGGACCCCCGGGGCGGGCGCCGCGGCCCCGGCGCCGTCGTAGACGACCGCGTCGACGTCGTCCGCGTGGCGGCGCCCGACGAACCACGCCTGGAGCGCGAACGTCCCGGCGGGCGTCACGATGCGCGTGCGGAGCGGCTCGTCGGTCGCGGGCAGAAGGTGGGTCGCGAGCCCCGCGGCGCGCGCCAGGTGCCGCGTGACGACGGAGAGCGGCTCGCCTCGCCGGAGGGCCTGCGTGCGCACGAGGTGCAGGCCGATGTCGAGGTCGCCGAGTTGAAACCAGTCCTCGCCGCCCCACGCTCGTGCCGACTCGAGCGCCCGCCACGTCTCGCCCGCGCGGCCCCAGCCGCGCTCCTCGTCGTTGAGCCCGGCGAGCGCGTAGAGCACCGAGTCGAGATCCGGCGAGACGTGCAGCCCGAGCACCTCGACGTCGTCCCCGACGTTCCCGACCACTGTCAGCTCGCCCGGGGCGAGCACGTCGTGGAGGCCGCGGACGAGCTTCGCGCCGCCGACGCCGCCCGACAGGCAGACGACCTTCACCGGACGATCGCCCCGAGGAGCGCGCGCGTGCGCGTGCCCCCGCGCGCACCGAGGCGCTCGAGGTCGGTCGGCGTGTCGACGTCGGCGACGAGGTTCGGCAGCGCGAGCTCCTCGTAGTCGAGCGCGAGCCTCAGCGCGTGGGCGACGAACCGCGCGGCGCTGCCGGGCCCGTAGAGGGGTCGGAAGACCTCGGGATACGGCAGCCCGAGCGCGTTCGTCGTGCCGTCGCGCGCCGCCACGATCCCGACCCGCCCGAGGCGCGGCGGGACCGCGAGCGCCGCGAGGTCCGAGGGGCGCACGCGCGGGAGGTCGGCGTTCACGACGAGGCAGACGCCGTCCGCGTCTTCCAGACCGGCGGCGACGGCCGCACCCTGCCCGTCGTCGGGATCGTCCATGACCACGGCTCCGAGCGACTCTGCGACGAGCCTTCCGGCCGGGTCCGCCGTCACGACTCGCACGTCGGCGCTCGCGACGGCCGCCTCCACGACGTCGCCGAGCATCGCGAGGGAGACGTCGCGGCGGAGCTCCTCGGGCAGCCGGCTCTTGCCGTCCGCCCTGAACGGGATCACCACCAGCACGGAACGAGCGTACGTGCCGCCGTCACGACGGGGCGGATCGACTCACGCGGCGTGCGGCGTGGCGCCCGGCGAGCCCGTGTCCGCGCCGGGACCGGTGGTCGCCCACTCGTTCACCTCGAACCAGTGGGTGCCCTCGAGTGCCGTGACGACGTCCGGGTGGGTGTGCGCGGCGTTGACCACGTGATGCTCGATGTCGCAGCAGATCTCGATCTCGTCGAGCGGCAGCGCGCTCGGGATCCGGGTGACGACCTCGAACGGCAGGTGCGCGTTCTGGACGGTCATGTGCTTGAACTGGAGGTCGGGCGCGAGCTCCATCAACGCCGGCCAGTCCGGGCAGGTCTTGTAGCTCACGCGGGCCCCTCGCCGGCGGACGGTCCGGCCCGGCGGAGCCGCGCTCCGCGCCCGCCTGACGGGAACGCGCGGGAGTCGGAGATCGACATGGAGCGATTCATCGGGGTGCATCCTTCGCGCCACTGCGCCAGGTTCCTGCGAGGCGGACCAGCCCCCTGCTCTCGCCGTCCGGATAGACGAGGAGCGGGATCCCCCGGGGCAGCCGGTCGAGCAGGCGGCCGTCCCTCCCGACGAGCGCGAGGCCGACCTCGAAGCGCCCGAACTGGAGCGGAGGAGCGGGCACGTCGAGCTTGACGTCGAGCGCGGCGTCCCGCTCGTCCCAGCCGAGCGACGCGGTGTCGACGAGCTCCTCGGCGACGAGGAGCCCCGAGCCGTCGCGCAGCTCGAGGTGGAGGGACGGGGCGGGCACGGAGCCGGTCAGCGTCAGCTCGAGGCCGAAGGGCTCGCCCGCGAGAAAGCGGTCACGCTCCTCCCCGTCCTGCGAGACGAGCCGTACACCGGTGAGCCGCGCATCGCCCGTCCCGCTCGCGCCGCGGCCGTCGAGCTGCGGCGCACCGCCCTCGTCGGCCAGCGCCCTGCGGTACCGGGTGATGGCCTCGTGCACCGAGCCGTCGAAGACGAGCTGCCCCTCACGCAGAAGCGCGGCGCGGTCGCACAGGCGCTCGACCGCCGACGCGTCGTGCGAGACGAACAGGATCGTGCCGCCGCGGTCCTTGAACGATGCGATCACGCCGAAGCACTTGCGCTGGAAGCTCTCGTCCCCGACCGCGAACACCTCGTCGAGCAGCAGGACGTCCGCCTCGAGGAACGCCGCGATCGCGAAGCCGAGGCGCATGGTCATGCCCGACGAGTACGTCCGCACCGGCCGGTCGATCGCGTGCTCGAGCTCCGCGAACGCGACGATCTCGTCGAAGCGCTCCCGGATCCTCGTGCGCGAGAGGCCCTGCAGCATCCCGTTCAGCTCGACGTTCTCGCGCCCCGTGAAGTCGGGGTGGAAGCCGGCACCCAGCTCGAGCAGCGACCCGACGCGGCCGCCGGCCCCGACCCGCCCCGAGGTGGGGCGGATGATCCCGGCGATCAGCCGCAGGAGCGTCGACTTGCCGGAGCCGTTTCGCCCCACGAGCGCGACCGCCTCTCCGGGCGCGATCGCGAGCGACACGTCCCGCAGCGCCCAGACCTCCTGCGCGCCCGTCCGGCCGCGCGCGACCAGCAGCTCCTTGAGCGTGTGCGTCTCGCGTGCCCGGACCACGAAGCGTCGCGAGACGCCGTCGACGTCGACCGCACCGGGCGTCACCGCAGGCTCCTCACGACGCCACGGCGGCGAGCTCGCGCCGCACGATCCCGGCGAGGGCCTCGATCAGCTCCGGCGCGGCGTTCGGCATCTCGATCCGGGTGAAGCCCAGCCCCAGCTCGCGCGCGCGCTCCACGGCCTCGACGTCGAGGTCCCAGCGGATCTCGAGGTGGTCGGAGACGAACCCGACGGGGCAGGCGAGCACGTCGGTCACACCCTCGTCGCGCAGGGCCGCGAGGTGATCCAGGATGTCCGGCCCGAGCCACGGCTCGCCGGTCGGCGACTCGCTCTGGAACGCGAACGACCAGTCGCGGATCGCTGCGCGATCCGCGACTAGATGCGAGGTCTCGAGCAACGTATCTCTGTACGGGTCCCCCTGCTCGAGAATCCGCGCCGGCAGGGAATGCGCCGTGAAGACGACGTGCGCGTCGTTCATGGGTGCGGCGCGAATGCGACGTGCCAGGAGCTCCACGAATCCGGGCTCTGTCGCCCACTCGCGAACGAAGCGCGTCTCCGCGCGGCCGGCGACGGCGTCGTCGAACAGCTGCTCGTACCGTGCGATCGAGAGCGTCGACCAGTGTGGCGCGAGCACGAGGCCGACGAGCGTGGCGTGTCCGGCGTCGAGCGCTGTCTCGACCGCCGTCGCGATGCGCGGCTCCCAGTGCCGCATGCCCGTCAGCACGCGGATCCCGAGCGAGCGCTCGAGCGCCGCGCGCGTCTCCTCCGTGACCGCGTTGAGCGGCGAGGGGGCGTCGGAGTCGTCGATCCCGAGCGCGCGGTAGCGAGCGACGAGGTCGTCCAGGAGCTCCGGGGCGATCGGACGGCCGCCGCGGATGTCCGCGTAGTAGTCGGGGACGTCGGCGAGGCGGTCCGGCGACCCGTACGCCATCAGGATCACGGCGGGGCTCGTCATGCGGCGACCGTCGTCTCCGTCCGCTCGTGCACCAGCTGCGCGAGCCGGGAGAGCGTGTCCGGATCGGTGCCGGGCAGCACGCCATGGCCGAGGTTGAAGACGTGTCCCGGCCGGCCGCCGGCCCGCGTGAGCACGTCCAGCGCCTCGCGCCCGACGACCTCCCACGGCGCGAGCAGCGCCGCCGGGTCGAGGTTTCCCTGGACCGCCCGGCCGGGGACGAGCGAGCGGGCCTCGTCGAGCGGCAGCCGCCAGTCGAGCCCGATCGCGTCGCCGCCCGCGTCGGCGAGCTCCGCGAGCAGGTGCGACGCGCCCGTCGCGAAGTGGATCGTCGGCACGTCGACCGCGCGCAGCACGCGCGCGCTCCACGGTGAGACGCGGGCACGGTACTGCTCGGCCGAGAGCGTCCCGGCCCACGAGTCGAACAGCTGCACCGCGTCAGCCCCGGCGCGCACCTTCGCCGCGACGTAGCCCGCGAACGTGGCCGAGAGGGCGTCGAGGAGCGCGTCCCACGTCTCGGGCTCCGCGAGCATGAGGGCCTTCGTGCGCGCGAGATCACGGCTGGCGCGGCCCTCGACGAGGTAGCTCGCGACGGTGAACGGCCCGCCGCAGAAGCCGATCACCGCCGTCTCCGGCGGCAGCTCGGCGCGCACGAGGCGCACGGCCTCGAGCACGGGCGCGAACACCTCCTCCGGATCGGGCACCGTGAGCCGGTCGACGTCGGCGGCCGAGCGGATCGGCCGGTCGACGACGGGACCGACGCCTTCCACGAGCTCGACCCCCACCCCCATCCCGAGCACCGGGGTCATGATGTCGGCGAACATCACGGCGGCGTCGACACCGTGGCGGCGCACCGGCTGCAGGGTCACCTCGGCGCACAGCTCGGGCGTGCCGGCGAGCTCGAAGAAGCCGTGCCGCTCCCGGATCGCCCGGTACTCGGGCAGCGAGCGGCCGGCCTGGCGCATGAACCACACGGGCGTCCGCTCGACGGGCTCGCTGCGCAGCGCACGGACGAGGAGCGGCTCGGTCACCACGGGAGCGTAGCCCCCGGGCGACGAGACGCTCGCCGGCGGCTCGACCCCGTGCCGGACGCGGCTCTACACTCGGCCGCCGTGGAGCCGCTCGCGCCTGTCTTCCGGGAGTGGACGCTTCCGCCGCAGCGGGCCGGCGCACGCGCGGTAGCGCGCCTCGTGCTCTCGAACGGGGGCGGCGCCACCTGGCGCTCCCGCGGCCCCGACGGGCTGCAGGTCTCGTACCACTGGCTCGACACCCACCGGAACGCGATCGTGTGGGACGGCATCCGCACCGCGTTCCCACGGCCGGTCGCGCCGGGGGAGACGGTCTCGCTCGACGTGCCTCTCGTCGCGCCGAGACCCCCCGGCCGCTACGTGCTGCGGTTCGACCTCGTCGAGGAGCACCGTTTCTGGCTCTCCGAGGTGGGCGTCGGCACGCTCGACGTCGAGGTCGTGGTCGAGCCCGGGATCGCCGACCGGCGGCTCGCCGTCGTCGTGCACGGTGGCGCGGACGCGCGCACCACGGCGGCTCTCGCGGCGCAGGAGGAGCCGCTCGTCGAGGAGAGGCCGGCGGCGACCGCGCATCTCGTCGCGGGCGCCGAGCCGGCGCCCGACTGGTCTCGGCTCCTGCTCGACGCGCACGCGGAGGGATGGGACGCGGTCGGCCCCGCGGTGGTCGCGGGCGGCGGCCCGCTCGAGCGGCGTCGCGCAGGTCGAGCGCTCCGGCGCTGGGCGCCCGGCGGACGGAACCCGAGGCTCGACGCGCCTCTGCTCCTGCCCTCCCTCGTCGCGAGCCTCGTCCCCGGAGAGCACGACGGTCTCCCCGCGTACGAGGGCGACGGCCTCTTCGAGGGACGGGCCGTCGTCAGGCTTCCGACGCGATCCGGTCGTCGACCGCGTTGAACACGAGCGCCCCGAGCGCCAGCGCCACGACGGCGGCGACGCAGAGGTAGATCGCGTCGGCGGCCGGCGGTGCCTCCCCGGCGTAGAGCGGCGTCCGATAGGACTCGATCGCCGGCGTGAGCGGGTTGCCCCACGCGATCAGGTCGACGAGCCAGGGACGCGACTCCGCGCCCGGGAGGTCCTCGAGCTGGTAGAGCACGGGCGTCAGGAAGAACCACGGCAGCAGCACGGCGGCGATGACGAACTCCAGGTCCCGGAAGATCGCGTTCAGCGCCGCGACGGCGAGCGACACCCCGGCGACGAAGACGACGATCGCGAGCCCGGCGGGGATCGCGAGCCAGGCGGTGCCGCGGCTCTCGGGCCTGAACCAGAGCGCGAGGCCCAGCACGATCGCGGTCATGACCGCGAACGCCACGAGCTGCGTCGCCACCACCGAGAGCGGCACGAGCTGGCGCGGGAAGCGCACCTTGCGGATCAGCGGCGCGTTCTCGACGAGGCTCCGCGACGACGTCTGCAGAGAGGACGCGAAGAACGCCCACGGAGGGAGCCCGCACAGGAGGAACAGCCAGTAGTCGTCCAGGTCGGTCGCCTGGGCCTTCCAGAGGACCGAGAACACGACCAGGTAGACGAGCATCAGCGCCACCGGCAGCGCGAGGGTCCACGCGAGACCGAGCACCGACCCCTTGTACTTCGCGCGCAGGTCACGCCGCACGAGGCTCGAGAACAGCTCTCTGTACCGCAGCAGGTCCGCGTACACGCTCATGCGCGCCTCCGCCCCGCGTCCGCTCGGTCTCCGGAGGCGGCTCGTCGGGAGCGCGAGTCCCGGGCGGGCTGAGTGAGACGTCTCACGCGCGCGATTGTAGGGCTGGAGCGGCACCTACAATGATCGCCCGTGGAAGCGGCCATCACGCTCGCCGCGCTGCCGGTCGCCTCGGTCGTGCTCTCGACGTTGCTTCGCTCCCCGTCGCTCGGCGGGCAGCTCGTCGCGCACCCGAGCGGCGCGCGGTGGCACGAGCGGGCCACGCCGCTCTTCGGCGGGGTCGGGATCGCGGCGGGGCTCCTCGCCGGCGTCCTGCTCGCGCTCGCGGTCGGCGCGGTCGAGCCGTCGTGGCTCCTCGCCGGGATCCTGGTCGGATGCGGGCTCGTCTTCTGCGCCGGGCTGGTCGACGACGTCCGCCACCTCAGCCCTCTCGCGAAGCTCGTCGCCCAGGTCGGGGCGGCCTCGATCGCGATGGCCGCCGGCCTGCGGGTCGAGCTGGTCTCGAACGACGTCCTCGGAGTCGCGATCGGCCTGCTCTGGCTGGTCGGCATCACGAACGCGTTCAACCTCCTGGACAACATGGACGGTCTCGCGGCGACGCTGGCGACGGTGGCCTGCCTCTACTTCGCGGTCGACGCCGCGACCGTGCACGAGAACGACCTCGTGCTGGTGCTCTCCCTCTCGCTCGCCTTCGCCTGTCTCGGCTTCCTCCCGTTCAACCTGAGGCCGGGGGACGGCGCGCGCGTGTTCATGGGTGACGCGGGCAGCCAGCTGCTCGGGTTCCTGCTCGCAGTGCTCGGCCTCGCCGCGAGCTGGACGACCGCCGGGACGACGGTCGCGACGATGCTGCTCCCGCTCCTCGTCCTCGCGATCCCGATCCTCGACACGACGCTCGTCACGATCCGCCGCCTCGCCGAGCGGCGTCCGGTCACGCAGGGCGGCAAGGACCACACGTCGCACCGGCTCGTCTACTACGGGCTCTCCGAGACTCGGGCCGTCGCGCTGCTCGCGCTGATCGGCCTCGCGCTCGGCGCGACGGGCGTCGCGTACAACGTGCTCGACCGGCCGGCGGTGACGGCGCTCGGGGTCCTCGTCACCTTCGCGCTGCTCGTCCAGTTCGGGAGCTTTCTCGCGGAGCTCTCGGAGCAGCAGCGCCAGGGCCGGCCGGGTGACACGTCCCTGCGTCACGCGATCACGATGCATCCACGCCGGCTCGTCGAGCTCGGGGTCGACGCCGCGCTCGTCGGCGGCACCCTGCTCGCCGTGTACCTGTTGCTCGTGCAGGGCCGGGGCACCGAGCTCCAGCGCGGCACCTTCCAGGCGGTGCTGCCGGTCATGCTCGGTACGACGTACGTCGTCTACGTGCTCTTCGGCGTCTACCGCCGCGTCTGGCGCTACGCGACGGCCAGGGACCTCGCGATGATCGCGCTCGCGTCCGCGCTCGCGACCCTCTCCGCGTGGGCGATCGTGATGGCGACGCGTGACCTCGGAGACTTTCCCCGGGCCGTGTTCCCGCTCTACGCGGTCGTCGCCGCCGCGCTCGCCGTCCTCTCCCGCGTTCTCGTCCGGTTCGTGCCGGAGGAGGGGTCCGGGCGCGAGGACGGACGCAGTCGCGTGCTCGTGCTCGGCGCGGGGAGCGCGGGGCGCGGGCTCGTGCGGGCGCTGCGCCCGTCGGAGGGCGTCCAGGTCGTGGGGTTCCTCGACGACAACCCGCGCCTCCACCGCCGCCGCGTCCAGGGCGTCCCCGTCCTGGGGACGACCGACGACGCGCCGGCGGTGCTGACCCAGACCGCTGCCGACGAGCTCGTGATCACGATCCCGGACCTCCCCACGGAGCGTCTTGCCGGGCTGATCCGCGCCTGCGAGGCCGCAGGTGTCGGACACCGCGTCGTGCACGACGACGCCGTGCCCGGACGGCCGGTCACGCAGGCGCTCGCCGAGTGACCGCCGCAGGCGCCACGGTGCCTCTGACCGACGCCGCGACCGCGACCCGGTCGCGGGTCGAGCGGCTGGTCCCCCTCGTCGGGGCGTATCTGCTCCTCGCGACCGTGTACGCCTGGCAGGCGTGGCGTCGCGAGACGCCGACGATCTTCAGCGACGAGCTCGAGACCACGCAGATCGCGCGCGCGATCGCCGAGACGGGCCACGCGGCGCGGCGCGGCGACCCGTACGGGTTCACGAGCCTCGTCCCCTGGCTCACCGCGCCCTTCTGGTGGCTCCACCCGGTGGCGAGCGCATACGGGGCGATCAAGACCGTGCAGGCGTTCGTGATGGCGGCCGCGATCTTCCCCGCTTACCTGCTCGCGCGCCTGGTCGTCGCACCCGGATGGGCGTTGTTCGCCGCCGTGGCCGCGATCGCCGCCCCGGCGCTCTCGTACGCCCCGATCCTCGTCGAAGAGCCCTGGGCGTACCCCGCGGCGACGCTCGCGCTCTGGCTCACGGTGCGGGCGATCGACCGTCCCACGCGAGCCACCCTCGCCCTCGCTGTCGGGGCGTGCGTGCTCGCGGTGCTCGTGCGCTCGCAGCTCGTGGCGCTGGTCGGTGCGCTCGCAGCGGGCCTGCTGGTGCTCGGCTGGCGCTCCGCCTGGATGCGGCGCTACCGCGCGTCGTGGTCGACGTGGGACTTCGTGGGCTTCTGGACGCTCGCCGTCGGCGCCCTGATCGCCATTGTCGCGTTCCTCGGCCACCGCTCCGGCGAGTGGGCGACGGCGACGACGCTCTGGAAGGGCCGCATGGTCGAGTACGGGAGCTGGGCCGGCGGCGCGTTCGCGATCGGGATCGGCGTGCTGCCCGCGATCGCGCTGCTCTCGGTGCTCGCCGTCCCGGCCTCCGAGCGGGCGCGCCCGGGGGTTCGTGCCTTCGTCGTCGTCAGCGCCGGGGCGGTGGCCAGCTTCGGCTGGTACGCGGCGATCAAGGGCGCGTACCTGTCGACGACCTTCTCCAGCCTCGTCGTCGAGCGCAACCTCGTCTACCTCGGTCCGCTCGCCTTCGTCGCGACCGCCTACCTCTTCGAGCGTGCGGTCGCGCCGGTGTGGGCGGTGCTCGTGTCGGCCGCCGCCGTGCTCGGCCTGATCGTGTGGACGCCGATCGACCGCGGCCTCGACAACTTCCCGTACTACGAGGCGCACGGCCTGGCCATCCTCGCGCTCGCGAACCGGGAGTGGCACTGGCCGCGCGACCGGATCGAGACGGCGCTCGTGCTGGTGACGCTGCTGTCTGCGGTCCTGCTCCTCGTCGTCGCGACGCCCCTGCGCCCCACCCGCCTCCCGATCGCGGTAACCGCGGCGCTCGCGGTCGCCGTGCTCGCCTGGAACGTCGCCGCGGAGACGTACGCCGCGATCGGGGAGCACGACTTCTCGTCCCGCGTCGCGGCGAACCTCCCGCAGCCGGACGACTGGGTCGACCGCGCGGCGGACGGAGGCACGACGGTCGTGCTCGGGCAGCGCATGAACGACAACCCGCTCGGCTTCGCCTCGACCGAGTTCTGGAATCGCTCCATCGTCAAGGTGTGGAGCGTCGACGGCACCGGCCCGGGGCCCGGCCACACCCTCACGCCAGACCTCCAGGACGTCGACGGCACGCAGTGGCCCGACCCGGAGACCGATTTCGTCCTCGCCGCGAACGGGGTCTCGGTCGCCGGCCCCGTCGTCGCCTCCAACGCCCAGGCGAACGCGACGCTCGTCCGCCTCGACGGGAGGCCGATCCGCCTGCGTGCGAACCAGACCGGCATCACCGCGGACGGGTGGAGCGTCGGGGACGCGGGCGACCCGAGCGTGCCCGCACGGGCGGCCTACAACCGGTTCGACGTCTCGCACGGCGGCACCGGAACGCTCGTGGTGACGCTGTCGCGCGCGATCTTCTGCCCGAAGGACGTCCGGCTGCCGGGCGTCGCCCGTGTGCGGATCGGCGAGCTCGTCCGCGGGCCCGACAAGCAGCCCGCGATCGGCCGCACCACGGGCTCCGAGACGACCTACGTCCCCGGCTGCGGGACGCGCACCGTCGTGCTGCCCACCCCCGACGGGCCGTGGCGGGCGGAGGTCTCGATCGAGACCTTCGTCCCGAGCAAGGTCGATCCGAAGCACTCGAGCGACGCGCGCGCCCTCGGCGCCCAGGTCGGGTTCGACGTGCAGCAGTAGGGCTGCGTGGACGACGCAGCCCCGAACCTGCCCGAGCCTGCCCCGCCACGAGGGCAAGTGGCTGACAACGCTTGTGTTGAATCAACACAAGCATCGGCCCGGCCGCGCCTCCGTCAGCGCGGCTTCGACGCGATCAGCGTCACGCCCGTGTAGCCGCGCAGCCCGCTCGCCCAGCCGAGCGCGAGGCGCCGCCCGGCGGGCAGGCGCAGCAGGGTTCGCGCGACGCGGCGCCGTGCCAGCTCCTCCACGCCCAGCGCGTGCTCGCGGGCGACGAGCCCGAGACCGGCCCGGCTGAACGCCCGCTCGTAGCCGCGCAACGTGTGGACGTGCTCGTTGATCCCGTACGCCTTCTCCTCCTCCTGCACCGGGTTGTCCTGCCCCCGCCAGACGGGTCGCGTGCCCTCGTTCAGCGCCGCAACCACGCCGCCCGGCCGGGTGACCCGCGCCAGCTCGCGCACCATCCGAGGCAGGTCGAGCGCGTGGTGGAGCGTCGCCACGCAGTAGGTCAGGTCGAACGACTCGTCCGCGAACGGGAGGTGCTCGGCGTCGGCCTGCACGCGGGCGAACGGCCCGACGCGGGCGGCGTAGAACGCACCGCGGCCGAGGCCGATCCGTGAGTCGGCGAGAATGTCGCTGCCGACGTACGTGCAGCCGAGGGGGACGAGGTGCGCGGCGCCCCAGCACTTCGCGGCGCCGACCTCGAGCACGTCCGTCCCGGGCCCGACCGCCTGCTCGAGCAGCAGCGAGAACGAGCGCTCGTTCGCGAGCCAGTTGGGATCGTCCCACCCGAGGTCGCGGCAGAGATACGGGAGGTGTGCGTCCACCTCGTCGTCGGGCTCGTACCAGCCCTCGGCCTGCGCGAGCGCGACCCAGCCCTCGGTCTCGCGGAGCTTCGCGGCGCTCCCGGGCAGGTCCGCCGAGAGCATGCGCGGGATGCCGTCCTCCACCTCGTAGCCACGGCCGCAGCCGCTGCAAGCAAGCGTCGCCTCGCCCGCGACTGCGCCTCGGCAGACGGGGCAGCGGAGGCTCTGCGGGACGGGCGACTCGCTCACAGGCGAGAGAGCGTCTCCGGATGGCGCACCACGAAGCGGGCCATGCCGCGGGCGTGCCACAGCGCGTGCCGGGAGAGGAGACGGCGATCGACGACCTGCGCCCAGTCGTGGGTCACGAGAGCGGCGGGCACGTACCAGCGCTCCCAGCCGGCGCGCATGGCGCGGTAGCAGAGGTCGATGTCCTCGACGTAGTGCGGGTAGCCCTCGTCCCAGCCCCCCAGCTCGTCCAGCATGGTGCGTCGCATGAGCAGGAAGGAGCCGAGCAGCCAGTCCGCCTCGACGGGCTCGGTGACGTCCTCGCCGAGGTGATAGTGGCCGTGCTGGCGCTCGAGCGGCGGGAAGACGCGCCGCAGCGGGGTGCGTCGCACGAGCGTGCCGCGGACGGTCGGGAACCGCCGTCGCGTCGGTTGCCAGGTGCCGTCGGGCCAGCTCGTGCGGGGGCCTGCGAGACCGCACCGCTCGCGTGCGGCCGCGAAGGCGTGGAGCTCCTCGACGGCCCTCGTGTCGGGCACGACGTCGGGGTTCGAGAACAGCACCCAGCCGCCCGTGGTCGCCGCGACGCCGAGGTTCACGTTCTCGGCGAGACGCCGCGGCGCGGTGTTCTCGAGCACGCGCGTCGAGGGCGGCAGCTCGGGGGGCAGCGAGCCGGGCCGGTTCGCGACGACCACGAGCTCGTCGACCTGCGGCGCGAGCAGCGGCAGCAGCGTCTCGAGCGCGGACGCGTGGCCGTGGGAGACGACGACGGCGGAGACGTCCCTCATCGCGCGAGAGCCTCGACATAGGCCCGGACGGTCGTCTCCGCGGCCGCCTCCCACGAGAACCTGCGCGCCCGTTCGAGCCCCGCGTCGCGGAGGCGGGCGCGGTCGGCGAGCGCCAGGCGGATCCCGTCCGCGAGATGCGACTCCTCGACCACCACCGCGGCGTCGCCCGCGACCTCGACGAGCGCCGCGTCCGGGACGACGACGACCGGCGTCCCCGACGCCATCGCCTCGACCACCGGCAGTCCGAATCCCTCGTGGTGCGACGCCTGCACGAGGCAGGCTGCCCCCCGGTACAGCTCGGCGAGGCGCTCGGCCGGCACGTACCCGACGAGCTGCGCGCCCCCCTCACGGAGCGCGACCGCCACGCCCTCGTCCTTGACCGGCCCCACGACCACGAGCTCGAGCCCCGCCCGCCGGGCCGCGGCGAGCGCCGCGAGCTGGTTCTTGCGGGGCTGCACCGCGCCCACCGCGAGCGCGTAGGGGCCAAGTTGCAACTTGTAACTTGCGCCGTCGGGGCCGAAGGCGGGGTCGACGCCGTTCGGGGTCACGACGATCTGGTCCGGCGCGACGCGGTAGCGGTCGACGAGGTCGTGCTTCGTGCGCTCGGAGACCGTGAGCACGCGGGCAGCGCCCCTTACGGCGCGCGGGACGACCCGCCGGAACGTCCAGCGGTCGCGCCGGCCCATCAGCGCGGGATCCTCGAGCTCGAACGAGAGGTCGTGGACGGTGACGACCGCGGGGCAGGGACACCGCAGCGGGAGCGCGTACTGCGTGTGCACGAGCGACGCGTCGAGCCGCCGGAGCGCATGCGGGAGCGACCACGCCATCCGCAGCTCCTGTACGCGGGCGGGGAGCTCGATCGCCTCGACCCCGGCGGGGACGAGCTCGGGATGGCGGGTGACCGCGGCGAGCCGGAGGCCGGCGGCGCCGGCGGGAGTGGGGAGCGTGCCGAGCAGGTTGCGGACGTAGCTCTCGTCGCCCGTGCGCTGCCGGCCGAGCACGTCCGCGTCCACCACGACGAGGGTCACGCGAGCTCCCGCCAGAGCGCTTCGATCAGGTCTGCGGAGCGTTGCCACGTGAACGCCGCCGCGCGCTCGCGACCCGCCGCGACGAGCTCGTCCCGCCGCCGACCCGCCTCCTCGATCCCGGCCGCGATCGCCTCCGGCTCCTCGGGATCGACGAGCACGGCCGCCGTGCCGGCGACCTCCTCGGTCGCACCGCCCCTGCTCGTCACGACCGGCGTCCCGCAGGCCATCGCCTCGAGCACCGGAAGCCCGAAGCCCTCGTACAGGGAGGGGTACACGAGGCAGCGGGCCCCGCGCATCAGCGCCGCGAGCTCCTCGTCGCTCGGCTCGCCGAGCCAGCCGGGAGCGGCGACTCCGCCCCAGCCGGCGGCGCCCGCGACGCGGAGCTCGACGCCCGCGAGCCGCGCCGCCTCCACCGCTGCGGCGAGGTTCTTGCGCGGCTCGAGGGTCCCGACGGCGAGCACGTAGTCCCCCTCCGCGGCCACGTGCGCGGACGTGAAGACCGGGTCGACGGCGTTCGGCACGACCCGGATCCGCTCGGGGGGAACCGGCAGGAGCGCGACGAGCTCGTCGCGGGTGAACTCCGAGACGCAGACGACCGCGTCGGCGGCGAGCACGCCCGCGCGGAGCGCCTTACTCCCGCTCACCCTGTGCCAGCGCGGGAAGGCGCCGGGATGGCGGAGGAGGGCGAGGTCGTGGACGGTGACGACGAGCGGCGCGCGCGGTCGCAGGGGGGCGCGAAACGTCGTGCAGTGCAGGACGTCGACCCGCGCCGAGACGCGGCCGAGGCGAAGCGGGTACCAGAGCGCGTCGCGGCGGACGGTCGCGAGGCGGCCGGCGCCGCCCGACGAGAGCGCGACGAGGTCGAGGCCCGGCCGATCCCGCAGCGCCCGGAGCAGGCCCGAGACGTGCCGGGCGGTCCCCGCCCGGGTCTGTACGAGTGGCGACGTGTCGATCCCGACTCTCACGGGGCGGCCCGCCGCACCGCCTCGCGCGGCTCCGGGTAGTGGAGGAGCGCGACCGCGCCGTCGCGATCGAGCCACCGCGCCTCGACGTGTTCGTGGTCGAGCACGGGCTCCCAGCCGGCGGGCGCCTCCGCGACGTAGGGCCACACGGTGATCCGCTCCGTTCCGGCGGGGAACCGCGCGCGCACCGGCTCCGGGTCGCCGGCGAGGCTGTACGAGAGCGATCGGCCGAGTGCTTCCGGCTCGACGGCCAGACCTGTCTCCTCGGCGAGCTCGCGCGCCGCCGCCGTCCGTGGCTCTTCGCCCCAATGGACGCCGCCGGCGACGAGATGCCAATACCCGAGCTTCTCGGGCGAGCGGAGGAGCACGAGGTACTCGGCGCCCTGGGCGCCCGCACGGCGGACGACGACCACCACCTCCTCGGGGCGCCGGTCGCCGCCCGTCATGCCCGCCCCTCGAGCGCGGCCAGCATGGCGGCCCCCGTCCTCGCCCACGAGAACCGGGCCGCGTGCGCGAGCCCGAGCGGGACGAGCTCGTCGCGACGTGCGAGCGCCTCGCGCACGCCGGCCGCGATCGCCTCGCTGTCGAGCGGGTCGACCCTGACCGCGGCCGTGCCGCACGCCTCGTCGAGCGAGGGGTCGGCGGACGCGACCACGGGCGTCCCGCACGCCATCGCCTCGACGACCGGCATGCCGAACCCCTCGTACAGCGACGGGAACACGAGCACCGCGGCACCACGGTAGAGCCGCGCGATCTCCGCGTCGGGCACGTAGCCGAGCCTCCGGATCCGGGGATCGGCGAGATCGGGGCGACCGCCCCAGCCCTCGCCGCCGACGAGGACGAGCCCGAGGTCGCCGTCGAGCAGGCGCCAGGCCTCGACCAGGCGCGCGAGGTTCTTGCGCGGCTCGATCGTGCCGAGCCCCAGGATCGCCGGGCCCCCGAGGTCCGCCGCCTCACCGGCGGCGGAGAGCCTGGGAGCGAGGCCCGGTGGGGCGTGGACGATCCGGTCGGGACCGATGCCGAGCAGGGAGACGAGGTCGGCGGCGGTCGCCTCCGAGTTCGCGAACACGACGTCGCACGTCCGCGCGGCGTTCCGGGCCTTGCGCGTGTGCATCGAGATCGTCCGGGCGGTGCACCACTCGGGGTGCCGAAAGGGGACCAGGTCGTGGAACACCGTCGCGCGGAGGCCCGCCCGCTGCGCCGGGTACATCCACTCGCTGAACACGAACGCGTCGAGCCGTCCCGCGAGACGCTCGACGGCGGGATGCCCGGCGCGGCTCCACGCCGTCCGCAGCGCGTGCGAGGCCGGCAGCGGGAGCAGCCGTCTCTCCACGGGGATCCCGTCCAGCGCTCCGCCGATCGCCCGCCGCCCGCGCAGGCTCGTGGGCGCGAAGGCGAGCAGCTCGTGCCTGCCGGCCGCGGCCCCGACGATCCCCGCGAGCGAGCCGCGGATGTAGTTCCCGATCCCGGTGCGGGGATGCGAGAGCGGCGACACGTCGACCACGATCCTCATGCCGGCCGGTGGTAGACGAACGCGCCGAAGTGCACCCCGAGCGGCCGCGTGTCGGTGCTGCCCTCGATCTGCTGCGCGGGGATGCGCGTCGGGCTGATCTCGAAGTCGACGACGCAGCTGCCGTCGATTGAGGCAAGCGGGACGCGCAGGCTGACCGAGCCCACGGGGGGGACGAGGATCCTCGCGGCGGGGCGACCGCGCACGAGGGCCAGGACGTCCGTCAGCTCGGTCCCGACGAGGTTCGGGTCGGAGTACAACGAGACTGTGAGCTCGCCGCCCATGCACTGGTGGCGCGTCCACCGCACGTGCGGGCCGGACCACGTGTCGTTGGGGTAGATCCCCGTCAGCTTCGTCGTGGAGGAGAGGGGCCCGGAGAGGCGCCACAGCGTCATCCCGAGCGGCGCGTCCTGCGCGACGATCTCCCCGTCCGGGCTGATCGACCCGTCGAGCAGCGCGTAGCGTGCGTCGATCGTCGCGCCCTCGGCCGTGCGCAGCGTCCCGTCCCTGGGATCGACGCGCACCGGGGTCTCGCCGATCCCGCCCGGTGTCGGCGCCTCCGTGTAGTAGACGGGCCCGACCGCGCGGTTGAAGAACTCGTTCTGGTTCACGGTGAATCGGTCGGCGCGACCCGTCCACAGCACCGCCACCGGGTCACCGTCGGGGACCCGCTTGTCGATCCAGTCTCGCTCGACCCCGCGGATCCCGGTGAAGAGCGCCCCCTGACCGGCGTGCAGGACGCCGTGAGGGCCCGACCACACAGGACGGGAGAGCACGACGAAGAGCGCGAGCAGGACGAGCGGCACCGCGACCGCGTTCCGGGCGGGCACGAACGCGAGGAGCCCGACGAGCGCGAGCGCGACGGCCAGGACAGTGATGCGATACGAGCCCGCGAGCAGGTGCTCGTTGGCGGTCCAGAGCGGGATCAGCGAGAACGTGTCGGACTTCGTCGGCTCGCCGACGAAGCGGACGTACGGGAACGCCGTCACGAGCCCGACCGCGATCGCCGACCCGGCGGCGAGGGGCACCACGGGGCGCGGCGCGCCGAGCTCGACCCACGCGAGCAGCACGATCACGAGCAACGGTGCGAGGAAGAAGAGGTACCTGTCCTGCACGCGGTCGGATGCGAAGCGGGAGGCGAACGCGGCCACCACGAGGGTCGACGTCGCGACGAGCGCGATCGTCGCGGCGACGTGCTCCTGCACGGCCGGCGGCAGCCGGCGGGCGCGCCAGAGGAGCACGACCAGCGCCACGACCGGCACGACGCACACATAGAGCGTCACCACCTCGACGTGCCAGAGCCAGAAGCGCAGCACCTGGCCCGCGTCGTAGCCGCCCTCCCCGACCACGCTGTACGCACCGAGGAGGTCGGAGAGCGACCCGCCCCTCAGCAGCTGACCGCCGAGCACGACCGCCACGAGCGCGAGCGTCCCCCCGAGGAGCGGCACGAACGGGCGCAGCACGCGCGCGTCCCAGCGGAGGAGCGCCAGCAGGAACGGCGCGAGCACGGCCGCTCCGACGAACCCGAGGGCCTGCGAGCGGGTGGCCACCGCGGCGGCGAGAACGAGCGCCAGGAGCAGGATCCGCCGGTACGACGGTCGCTCGAGCACGAGCACCAGCGACCAGGCGAACAGGAGCGCCACGGGGTAGAAGAGGTTCTCGGTCACGATCGTGGCCGTGTACGCCATCGAGGGCACGGCGACCGTGAGGGCCGCGGCGAGCAACGCGAGCCAGCGGCCCGCGACGCGCCGTGCGAGGAGCCACGCCGGGACGGCGGCGAGCGACATCGCGATCGTGTTCGTGGCCTTTGCCGCGGCGTACGCGTCCGGCAGGGCGTCGAAGAGCCGGTACGCGGGCACGAGCAGGGCGGGGTACAGGATGCTGTAGCCGTGCACGGGGACGTCACGGATCGCGAACGTCCCCGAGTCGGCCAGGCTGCGGGCGAGCTCGGAGTAGATCAGCTCGTCGACGAAGATGTACGGCCCGGGCATCTTGTGCACGAGCCAGAGACGCGCGAGCACGGAGACCGAGATGATCGCCGCGAGCCAGGCGGCGTCCGGGACGCGGGCGGCGCGCTCGCGCACGCGGCTACCCGACCCGGCTGCCCGTCGGGGACGCGAGACCGGATGCGCGGCCGCCGGACGGCGCGTCACTCACCGGGACCGCCGCTGGAAGACGCTCCCAGCTCGAGTTCGGCGAGACCGCGTGCGATCTCCGCCGCCTCGGGGCTGTCGGGAGCCACGCCGACGGACGCCGCCGCCTCGCTCACCTCGCGCAGGACCTCGTCGTCGACGGCTGCGCCGCCGGCGATCCGCTCGAATGCCGTCGCCTGCAGCTCCGCGACCCGCTCGACGTCGTGCTCCGACCGCGCGAGCGAGCGCGCTGCCGAGCCCATCGCCTCGCGCACGTCCGGTCGCTCTGCGAGCAGGCGCAGCGCGGCCCCGAGATCTGCCACCTCGCGCTCCCCCACCGGGACGGCGAGCGCCACGTCGCGCGGGAGCTCGGCGAACCAGCCGACCTCGGTGACGACCAGCGGTTTGCCGAGCGCGAGCGCCCGGATCGCGGTGCCCGACGTCTCCCCCATCGTCGGCGAGCGGAGGCTGACGTGGACGTCGCACGCCGTCATCAGGCTCCAGAGCCGGCGCTCGTCGACGTAGCCCTCGCGGACGATCCCGTCACCCTCGAGGCCCAGGCGCTGCAGGCGCCGCTCGAGGTCGAAGCCGGGCGAGGCCGCACCCACGAGCAGGAGCCGCGCGCCGGGACGATCGGCGCGGAGTCGTGCGAACGCCTCCAGCAGCTGCGGCGCCCGCTTGCTCTGGTTGACGTTGCCGAAGGCGCCGATCAAGAAGTCGCCCGCGACGGCCGCCCGCTCGACACGCGGATCGGCCCAGGCCGGGTGCGGTACGCGGGCGACCGGGCCGGCGAAGCCCGCCGCCCGGACACGCTCCTCCACGTGGCGCGAGTGCACGACCACGCCGCTGGCGAGCGACAGGACCTCGCCTGCGAGGGGGAAGTCCTCGGGCCGCGACTCCCAGAGGGGCGGGAGCCGCCGGTCGAGCACGCCGTGCGCGAGCAGGCGGCCGACGACGCCGTGCTCCGCCTCCATCGCGTCCAGGTAGCCGTGGCCGTCGCGCCGGCCGATCGTCACGCCCGCGACGAGGTGATGGAGGACGAAGTCGTGCAGGACGACGGCGCCCGGAGCGCGCCGGAGCGCGTCGAGGATCCACCCGTGCGCCTCGGGGTTGTTGCCGATGTGGTAGACGGCCAGGTCGACCCCGCGCGGAGGCCGCTTCGTGCCGCGCTTCACCACCGTCACGTCGACGTGTCGTCGCAGCGCCGGCAGGAGCAGCGCCGAGTAGTCGGCGATTCCGGATGCCTCCGGCGGCATCGGCGAGAAGTAGGCGACCCTCATGTCCTCCGCCACCCTTCGCCTGCGGCCGGCCTGGCCGGCCTCCGCCGACGCGCTGACGACGCCGCGAGAGCCCGAGGAGACCTCACGAGAGCAGCCTCGCGATCGCGCGGTCCCACGTGACCTCGTCGGCCAGCGCCTTCCCCGCGCGCCCGAGCGCCTCCGCCTCGGTCGCGTGCTCGCGCAGCCAGACCGCGGCCCGCCCGATCGCCTCGGGCTCCGGCCGGACGACGAGCCCGGTCTCGTGATCGTGGACGACGTCGAGCGGCCCGCCCGCGTCGATCGTGGTGATCACGGGCTTGCCCGAGAGGAACGCCTCGTACGGCCCCATCCCGAAGTCCTCGTCGACGGGCGCGTAGAAGACGGCCGCGCAGGTCGCGTACAGCTCCGCGAGCCGGTCGGCGTCGACCCGGCCCTCGAAGCGGACACGTCCGTCGAGCCCGCGCGCACGGGCGACCTCCTCGAGCCGCTCGCGGTCGGGCCCGTCCGAGGCGATCACGACGTCGAAGCCGGGCTGCAGGGCCGCCGCATCGAGGAGGAGGTCGATCCGCTTCGCGACGTCGAGCCGGCTGGCGGAGAGGACGAACCCTTGGGACGCCTCGGAGCGGTACGGGAGCCCCTGCGGTGGATGGGGCAGCACCTCGGCGACGAGCCCGGTGGAGCGCTCGAGCCGACCGGCGACGTTCCCCGAGGTCGCGAAGAGGCGCGTCGCCTCCGAGAGCGCGACCCGGTCGAGCGCCTGCACCTGACGGCGTAACGCCCGCTCGCGGGGCGACTGCCCGAACTGGCCGAGCTCGGTCCCGTCGAGCTCGTAGGCCTGCCGGAACTGGTGCACGAGCCAGACGCGCTTCTCGCGGTGCCGCACCAGGTAGGACGGGAACTTCGTCGCCACGACGACGTCGACCTGCCTGCCGTCCGCCTCGTCGAGATCGAGCAGCCGCCAGAGGAACGCCTGCGTCAAGACGCGTGCTCCCGGGTACCACTTGAAGGGGACCGAGACGAGGTCTGCCTCGTGGCCGCGCGAGCGCAGCTCGACGACGAGCTCGTCGGTGAAGATCTCCACGCCGCCCCGTGCGAACGGCACCTGCGGTCGGAGCACCGCGATGCGCATGGGGGCGTCTAGCGCTTCTCCGCCCCGCGGAGAAGCGCCAGCTCGGCCTCGAGCGCCGCGACGCGCTGCTCGAGGTCGTCCACGAGCCGGAGAGACGCTGCGTTGAACGACCGCTGGTCGTAGGCCAGCGGCTCGACGTACCAGCGCATCAGCTTGCGGAGCACGGCCTTGACGGGCGTGCCGAGCCCCCCGCGGACGCCGGGCCGCAGACGCAGGGGCCGGTCCGCCGAGACGGGCCACAGCCGCTCCGCCTCCGCGCGGGCGGCCAGCCGGTCGCCCTCCTGCGCCCCGCCTCCCGCGCCAGGATCGGCACCCGAACGGCGGATCTCCTCACGCAGGGCCGTGAAGAGCGCCTCGACATCGACGTCCTCCGCCGACGGAAAGCCGTTGTCCGTCGCCTCGTCCGGCACCGCGCCAGTGTAGCCGGGGCCTCCGACCGCCTCTCTTTCCCGCAGCGCCCATCCCGCGGAAGCGGAACGGGCGCGCAGATACCTCCCGCCTGCGGCGGCAGCCCTGAAGGCGGCGCGCTTCCGCGGGCCGCAACCCCCACACCTTCCCGCAGCACCACCCATCCCGCGGAAGCGGAACGGGCGCGCAGCCACCTCGTTGTGTCGCTCGCGGCCGACCGTAGGATCCTCCGATGCGCGTCGGCCTCTCGCTGCTCACGCTCGTGCCCGGGATCTCGGGCGGCTCCGAGACCTACGCGCGCGAGCTCTGCCGCGCGCTCGCCCGCACCGGGTCGCACCAGTACGAGGTGCTCGTGCCGACGCTCGCCCCGGAGGCGGGCGGCGGCCTCGAGACCGTCGTCGCAACCGGCTACCCGGCGTCCACCACGATCCCCGGACGGCTGCGCGCGATGGCGGGTGCCTCGGCGCGGCCGGGCCGCCTCGGCGGCCGCCTGGCGGGAACGGACGTCGTCCACTACCCGCTGACGGTTCCCGTGCCGCCGGTGGAGCGGCCGGCGATCGTCACGCTGCTGGACGTGCAGCACCTCGATCTGGCAGGCCTTTTCCCGCGCGGCGAGCGTCTCTTCCGGCGGCTTGCCTACGACCGCGGCGCCCGGCGGGCTGACCGCGTGATCGTGATCAGCGAGTGGGCCCGCGGCCGCGTGATCGACGCTCTCGGCCTCGACCCCGGGCGCGTCCACGCGATCCACCTCGCCGTCGACCACGAGCGCTTCTCGCCGGACCCCGCGGTCGCGCGTGAGCCGTTCCTCCTCTATCCGGCGCGCCCGTGGCCGCACAAGAACCACGCCAGGCTCTTCGAGGCGTTCGCCCGGCTCCGTGAGGAGCGTCCGGGCCTCCGCCTCGTGCTGACCGGCGTCGGGCACGACGCCGACCGGCTGCCGGCCGGGGTGGAGACGCGCGGCGGCGTGCCGACCGCCGACCTCGTCTCGCTCTACCGGCGCGCCGCCGCAGTCGTCTTCCCGTCGCTCTACGAAGGCTTCGGGCTGCCGCCGCTCGAGGCGCTCGCGTGCGGCTGCCCCGTCGCCTCCTCGAACGCGGCATCGCTGCCGGAGGTGCTCGGCGACGCGGCGGTGCTCTTCGACCCGCACGACGCAGCGGCGATCGCGGCGGGGGTGTCCGAGGCCCTCGACCGGGCCGAGGAGTTGAGCGCGCTCGGCCCCGGGCGGGCGGCGGCGTTCACGTGGGACGCCACCGCGCGGGCGCACGACGACGTCTACCGCCTCGCGTTCTCCGTCTGAAGCCTGAGCCGGGAGAGGTCCGTCTCGACCATCAGGCGGACGAGGTCCTCGAAGCTCACCTCGGGCTGCCACCCGAGCACGCGCCGCGCCTTGGTGGCGTCGCCGACGAGGTCGTGCAGCTCGGCAGTCCCGCGGTACAGCGAGGTGTCGGAGCGCACGTGGTCGCGCCAGTCGAGCCCGACCGCCGAGAACGCGTGCGCGACGAGCTCCTCGACCGAATGCGAGACGCCGGTCGCGATCACGTAGTCCCCGGGCTCGGAGTGCTGGAGCATGAGCCACATCGCCCGCACGTAATCCCCGGCGTAGCCCCAGTCCCGCCGCGCGGAGAGGTCGCCGAGGACGAGCTCCCGCTCGAGGCCGAGGGAGATCGCGGCCGCCGCCCGCGCGACCTTGCGGGGCAGGAAGTCCACCGGCCGGAGCGGCGACTCGTGGTTGTAGAGGATCCCGCAGCACGTGAACATGGCGTAGCGGCGCCGGTAGCTCGCCGCGATGAAGTGGGCGTACGCCTTCGCGACGCCGTACGGCGTCAAGGGGCTCGGGGCCGTGTCCTCGGTCTGCGGCGTCTCGCGCGGCTCGCCGAAGATCTCGCTCGAGGACGCCTGGTAGAAACGGATCGACGGGTCGACCTCGCGGATCGCCTCGAGCATCGAGGTCGCCCCGACAGCCGCGAACTCGGCCGTCAGCACGGGCTCGTCCCACGAGCGCGGCACGAAGGACGGCGCGGCGAGGTTGTACACCTCGGTCGGGCGGGTACGGCGCAGGACGTCGGCGAGCGACGCCTGGTCGAGGAGGTCGGCGGTGACGAGCTCGAGCTGCGGCAGGACGTCCGCGAGGTTCTCGGCATACGCCGCGGGATCGCGCCGGACGACCCCCGCCACCTCGTAGCCCTCGTCGAGCAGGAGCCGCGCGAGCAGCGACCCGTCCTGCCCCCCGACGCCTGTGACGAGCGCGCGCCGCGCTCGCACGGGAGAATCACCCGGGTGCGGCACGCGCAGGAGTCTACGCGGTGAGGGTCGCGTTCACGCTCGAGCAATGCTGGCACCCGGTTCCCGGCGGGACGGCGGTCGCTGCGCTCGAGCTCGCACGGGCATTGCTCGAGCGCGGCGACGTCGACCTCGTGGGCGTCGCCGCACGTCACCGCTCGGCGCCGCCCGATGCGTGGCGTCCGCCGGTCGACGTCGAGCACCTTCCCCTCCCCCGGCTGGCGCTCTACGAGGCCTGGCACATGCTCCGCAGGCCGGCGGTCGAGCGTGCGACAGGCCGGGTCGACGTCGTGCACGCGACGGGGATCGCGATGCCGCCCGCAACGCGGCCGGTCGTCGCGACCGTGCACGACCTCGCCTACCTCGACTACCCGCAGATGTTCTCGCGAGCGGGCCTGCGCTTCTTCCGGCGGGCGCTCGAGCTCACCCTGGCCGAGGCGAAGCTCGTCCTGTGCTCGTCGCTCGCGACGCTCGACCGCTGCCTCGCCGCGGGGTTCGAGGAGGACCGTCTGCGTCACGTACCCCTCGGCGTCCGTGTCGAGGGGACGAGCGACGACCGGGTGCAGGCCGTGCGCTCCCGCTACCGGCTCGGGGATCGCTACGTCCTCTGGACGGGCACGGTCGAGCCGCGGAAGAACCTGCGCGGCCTTCTCCGCGCGTTCGAGCGCGTCGAGCCCCGGGTCGGCCTGGCGCTCGTGGGCCCGGCCGGCTGGAACGAGGACCTCGAGCAGGTGCTGGGGGGCCTGCCCCCGTCCGTGCGCGACCGGATCCACAGGCTCGGGTGGGTCGACCGCGACGACCTCGCCGCGCTCTACGCTGGCGCCTCGGTGTTCTGCTTCCCGAGCCTGCTGGAGGGGTTCGGGTTCCCCGTCGTCGAGGCGATGGCGCACGGGACGCCCGTCGTCACGTCGACGGGCACCTCCACGGAGGAGCTCGTCGCCGGCGGCGCCGGCCTCGCCGTCTCGCCGACCGACGTCGATGCGATCGCGGGCGCCGTCTCGCGCGTGCTCGCCGACGACGAGCTCGCCGCCCGGCTCGCAGCGGCAGGGGTCGAACGCGCCGCCGAGTACACGTGGGCGCGCACGGCGGCGCTCGTCCGGCGGGCGTACGACGACGCCGTCGCCTGAGCGCGGTGGGTCACACCTCGACGAGCGGCAGGTGCTCGATCTGCCGGAACTGCTCCTCGACTGTGAGGTGGCCCCGCTCGAGGAGGGGTGCGAACGCCTGGGCGGGCGACGTCGACTCGATCGCGCCCGAGGCGGCGGCCGCGTCCACGAGGAACGCGTTCGCCCCGCGCGAGTCGCACCCCGCGAGGACATAGCCCTTTCGCTCGCCGAGGCGCGTCAGCGCCGTGAGCGACGCGCCGTGGTAGAAGCCGGACGCGTGGGCCCGGTACCGGTCGAACCCGCGCGTGTACGGGATCGTGACCGAGCGCTCGGGGCCGAACGAGGCGTTGTACTCGACGACGATCACGCGCGGACGCACGGCGGCGAGCGCCTCGAGCACCCAGTAGTCGTTGCCGTCGATGTCCACCGAGAGCACGTCGAACACCGGCTGCACGTGACCCGAGAGCAGCTCGTCGACGGTGTCCGGCTCGACGGCGGCGTGCTCGACGTGGACGCGCCCTCCGGCCCGCTCGGCGTAGAACGCCGACGCCGTCTCCGCGTCGCTCCCGTCCGCCTCGAGCAGCAGCGCCGACCATCCGAAGGTCAGCACGAGGTTGGCGGCGCAGCACTCGCTGCCGTCGCCGACCCCGAACTCGATCACCTCTCGCGTGGTGGGCCCGATCTGCGCGAGGAGGTGCGCGAGAATCCCGTCCTCGCCGTTCTGGGAGTGCACGCGGAGCTCGGCCGCGCGCAGCGCCTCCGGGCCGGCCGGGGGAGCCGCGAGCGACGGGTAGGCCGACCGCATGATCGCCGCGCCCTGCCATTCGCGGTCGACGTCGATCTCCCGGAGCTGGTGCAGCCACGTCCACCACCACTCGGGCAGGACGCCGGCGACCCGGTCGCGCATGCCACGGGGAACCCGTGTCCAGAGGCCCATCCGGCGAGTCTACGGCCGTGCCCCTTCAGGGGCTGCCGCCTCGCGGTGACCGAGGGGCCGGCCGGCTACCGCAGCGCCCGAAGGTAGTCCCAGGAGCGCACGAGCCCCCGCGGCCGGACCGCCAGGACCGTGCCGACGTACGCGGCGAGCGCCAGGGTCGCCGCCGCGGGCGGACGCAGGAGGAGCGCGCCCAGCGCGAAGATCACCGCAGCCGTCGCGCCGACCACCACCGTCGCCGTGACGAGGTCGCCCACCGTGGCGCGGAGCGCGTCGAGCAGCACGAGCATCAGGGCGAGCGCGAGCGCGGTCGACACCGCGAGGGCGATCGAGAGGCCCCAGAGGCCCGCGACGACCTGTCCGATCACCGCGAGCGGGACGTGCACGACGAGCACCACCCCGGCGATGACCGGCAGCCGTCCCGCGTGGTGCGCGATGAACACGAGCGGGAACGTCACCGAGAGCGCGACGGAGACCACCATGAACGGGGAGAGCGCGACCACGAGCTGGCCGATCTGGGTGCCGACGTCCTGGCCGTAGGACGAGCCGAGCACGCGCTCGACGATCTCGGCGCCGGCGACGGCGAATACCCCGGCGGTCGCGGCGACGACGACGAGCGCGAGCCAGGACGAGGCGTCGACGTGACGCGCGACACGCCCGGGGTCCAGGCCGACGCGGGTCAGCGGCACAGACGTCACGAGCCCGAGGGACGACGCGGTGACGGCCACGACGGCCGAGGCGAGCAGGTACGAGTACCCGAAGCTCGTCACCGCGCCGACGCCCTCCCGGGCGGCGAGCGGCAGGCAGACGAGGTACATGGCCTGGAGCGCGAACGGCAGCGCGGCACCGGAGAGGAGCTCGAGGAGCCGCCCGCCGGTCCGGGCCAGGTCCGTGCGGGCCGCGCCTGCCGGCATCGCCTCCGAGCGCGCCCGCCTCAGGAGCCAGGCCGCCGGGACGAGCGTCGCGATCGTCGCGTTGAGCGCCATCCCCCAGGCGACCGCGATCGTCCCGTCCGCCTCGACGCGGAGGAGGATCAGGACGAGGCCGGCGACACTGCCCGTGATGTATCCGACGGCCGCCACGACGTAGTCGTCGAGCGCGGCGAGCGCGCTCGCGAGCAGGCCGGCGGTGAACTGCCCGGTGCCCGCGACCAGCATCCACGGAAGCGCCTCGGCCGCCGCGTCGAGCGCCTCCTGCGGCCCGGAGCCGGTCAGCACGTCGGCGATCGGCCGCGCGAGCGCGATCCCCACGACGAGCGCCGGCACCGCGACGACCCCGATCGCGAACGCGTAGGCGGCCGTCTCCGAGGAGAGCCGGTGCGCGTCGCGCGCGCGCGCCAGCCGCGGCAGCAGCGTCACACGGAGCGCGTTGGCGGCGAGCGCGAGCACGATGAACACGCCGTACGCGGCGAAGAAGCCGTCGGTCTCGGCCGTCCGACCCAGCTCGCGGGCGATGACCACTCCGACGACCGCCGCGAGCCCCGTCTGGACGGCGATCGCGAGCGCGGTGACGGCTCCCGTGGCGAGCGAGCCCAGACCGGTCGAGGCGGGAGATGGTTGACCGGTAATCGGCGTGACGTCCGGGGGCGTCTCAGACCAAGTCGGGCGCACCGGGCGGGCGCGGTTCGTAGCGGATTCTACGGGCCGTGCCCGCACGGGGCGATCCGACGCCGTGTCTGGGGCGTCATCCGGTTCGCGCCGATTGCCGGTCAACCATCTAATCTTCTCCACCGACGCCGAAGCCTACGGCCCGCGTCACTCGACCCGATGACGAACGACACGATCTGGAGCGAGAGCGACCTCGCGGACCTGCGACGTGACTTCGCGGACGTCTACGGCGGCCGCACGGTGCTCGTCACCGGGGCCGACGGCTTCATGGGCTCGCATCTCACCGACGCGCTCGTCGCGCTCGGGGCGAACGTGCACGCCTTCGTGCGCGCGACGTCGAGCGGCGCCCTGAACAACATCGGGCATCTCCGCAAGCACCTCAAGGTGCACTTCGCAGACCTCACCGACCGCACCTCGGTCGACTACCTCGTGCGCGAGCTGCGCGAAGCGCCGGACCGGCCCTTCGTGTTCCATCTCGGCGCGCAGGCGCACGTCGGGGAGTCCTGGCACCGGCCGTACGAGACCGTGATGGCGAACACGGTCGGGACGCTGAACCTGCTGCAGGCCGTGGTCGACTGGGGGCTCGAGCTCGAGAAGTTCGACACCGCCGGGACCTCGGAGGAGTACGGGAACGTCCGGGTCGACGTCGCCGAGCACCACACGTACGACGACGCCGGAGCGCTGATCCTCCACGAGCGCTCGCCGATCAACCCGAAGTCCATCTACGCGACGGCGAAGGTCGCCGCGGACTTCCTCACGATGAACTACTACGACGCGTTCGGGCTGCCCGGCGTCGTCACGCGCATGTTCAACAACTACGGGCCGCGCCAGAACCCGCGCTACGTGACCGGGACGATCGTCACGCAGGCGCTCACGCGGCCCGAGATCGAGCTCGGGGCGCTCGACCCGCTGCGCGACTTCTGCTTCTGCACCGACGGCGTGCGCGGCCACCTGATGGTCGCCGCCCGGGGGATCCCCGGGGACGTGTACGTCTACGGGCAGGGCGAGAACATCTCGATGGCGGACTGGGCCGACCTGATCATCCGCACGGGCGTCGAGCAGGGGCTCTGGCCCGACGATCGGCACGTCGTGACGGTCGAGAACCGCAAGCGGCCGGGGTCGAGCGACGTGATGGCGCTCCGCGTCGGCCACGAGAAGCTGACCCGGGAGACCGGGTGGGAGCCGAAGGTCAGCTGGGAGGAGGGGGTGCTGCGCACGATTCGCTGGTACGCGGAGAATCGCGACCGCTGGATCGGTCGAGTCGACTGGCTCCCGACCGGCACGCCCCAGCTCGTTCCCGGCACGTGAGCCGCGTCCTCGTCACGGGCGGCGCCGGATTCCTCGGCTCGCGGCTCGTCGAGCTGCTCCGCGGCGAAGGCCACGAGGTCTCGGTCTCGCGCCGTGCCGACTACGACCTCACGTCGATGGAGGACACGGCGCGCCTGTTCGCCGAGGCGGAGCCCGAGATCGTCTACCACCTCGCGGCCGAGGTCGGCGGGATCGGCGCGAACCGGGCCAATCCCGGGCGGTACTGGTACGCCAACCTCGTCATGGGGGCGCACGTCCTCGAGCAGGCGCGGCTGCACTCCACGCCGAAGCTCGTGGTCGCGGGGACGATCTGCGCGTACCCGAAGCTCGCGCCGGTGCCGTTCCACGAGGAGGATCTCTGGAACGGCTATCCGGAGGAGACGAACGCGCCCTACGGCGTCGCGAAGAAGGCGATCCTCGTCGGCGCGCAGTCGTACCGGACGCAATACGGGACAAATGCGATCTTCCTCCTCCCCGTCAACCTCTACGGGCCCGGCGACAACTTCGACCTCGAGACCTCCCACGTGATCCCCGCGCTGATCCGGAAGATGGTCGAGGCGGGGGCGGGCGGTGACGACGAGATCGTGCTGTGGGGCGACGGCAGCCCGACGCGGGAGTTCCTCTACGTCGACGACTGCGCCCGCGGCCTCGCCCTCGCCGGCGAGCGCTACGACGGCGCCGACCCCGTGAACCTCGGCACCGGTGAGGAAATCGCGATCCGGGACCTCGCGGAGCTGGTCCGCGAGGAGACCGGCTACCGGGGGACGATCCGCTGGGATGCGTCGCGGCCGAACGGGCAGCCGCGCCGCCGCCTCGACACGACCAGGGCCGAGGAGCTGTTCGGGTTCACCGCGGAGGTGCCGCTGCGCGACGGGATCGCACGCACGGTCGCCTGGTACCGCGCGCAGACGTGAGCGCGACCGCGGCGGCTGGCGGCCACTCGCGGGCGATCGCGGCGCTCGGGCGGGCGACCGACGCGATCACCCGGCACGTGGTGATCGCGCTCGGCACGATCCTCGTCTTCCAGGTCGGCGCCACGGTCGCGCTGTTCTTCTCGGTCAACCGCAACGGGTGGCTCACCTACCAGGGCGGCGACCAGATCTGGCTGGTCACGTCGGCGTGGCTCCTGGGCAAGGGCCTGATCGGGCATGCGTTGACCGGGTACGGCTGGCCGCTGCTGCTCGCACCGCTCACGTGGATCACGGGCTCGAGCTCGGTCCAGCTTCTGCCGTGGACGACGATTCTGCAGGTGGGCGTGCTCGCGCCGGTCGCCACGCTCGCCGTGTACGACATCGGCGCACGACTCGCAGGGCGGCTCGCGGGCGTGTGGTGCGCCGCCGCGTTCGCCGCCGCGCCGTTCGCCGCGATCCCGTACTTCGTCCAGCGCTACCACGACTCGTGGGTCGACCAGTTCCTGCCCCAGGCGCTCGGGCTCACCCAGCAGGCCGACTTCCCGTCCGTCGTGGCGGTGCTCGTGTCCGCCGCGCTGACCGTGCGGGCGCTCCAGGCCGGCGCGTATCGCGAGGCAATGCTTGCGGGGACGTTCGCGGGAGTGGCACTCGCCCTGAAGCCCGCGAATGCCTTGTTCCTCGGAGGGCCGGCGCTTGCGTTTCTGATCGCGCGACGCTGGCGCCAGGCAGGTCTCTTCGCCGTGGCGCTCGCGCCGGCGCTCGTCACCCTCACGTTGTGGAAGTGGCGCGGGCTTGGAGAAGTGCCGCTCTTCGCCGACGGCCAGATACGGCTCGCGACCGGTCTCGGCGACCCCATCGTGCTTTCGCCGACGGGCTGGTTCGACCGGACGATCCACCTTAACTTCGACACCTGGAAGGAGAACATGTCAGGGATCCGCGAGTTCACGTGGAGCGCGCGGATCCTGCAGTTCCTTCCTCTCGCCGGGGCGGTCGCCGTCGCGCGACGCTCTATCGCGGCGTCGGGCCTGCTGCTCGGGTGGCTCCTCGGGTACGTCGTCGTGAAGGGCGCAGCGGATGTCGCCACGGTGGAGTCGGGAAGCTACTGGCGGCTGATCATGCCGGCGCTTCCCGCGTTCGTGCTGCTCAGCGCCTCCATGCCGCTCCTCGTCCCGACCTTTCTCGAGCGGATGGGACCGCGGCTCGCGCCGTTGCCCGGTCGGCGCCCGGGTCTGCGCGCCGCGATCGGGGTCGTCGCGTTTCTCGCGATCGTGCCGATCGCCGTCATCCTCAGGTCCAACCCCGTGTACGTCGCCCAGTCGACAGGGGTGCCGGGCGCCTACGTCATCCCGGAGCTCGTGGTGGACGAGATCGGCGTGCCCGAGGACAAGGACGTGATCGATCTCGAGGTCCGCCGGGTCGGCGACGCGAACGAGCTGAGCTGGACGGACTCGACGACGCATGCCCGCACGTTCTATCGCGTGTACCGCGCCTCTCAATCACGCGGGTTCTCGGAGATGGTCTGCGACCTGCGCAGCATCGACCGCTGCGATCTTCGCGCGGAGACGCTCGTGACGACACGCGCACATCGGTATCTCGATCGGAAACCCCCGCCGGATGCGATCTACCGGGTCGGGGTGGCGGCGAACTGGCTCGACGAGACCGACCGCGGCGACGTGTTCGCGATCAGCCCGCCGGCGGCTCCGGCGCCGAATCGGCCGTAGCCTCCCGCTCGAGCGCTTCGAGCCTGGCGCGGAGGAGCGCGACCTCCTGGGCGAGGAGCACGTTGTCGTCGGTCAGCCGCGAGAGCACGGTCGAGTAGTGGAGCAGGACGGCGATCACGAACATGATCGCGGCCGCGAACAGGATCGCGGGCGGGTAGCCCGACACGCCGAGCCAGCCGGCGATCGTGTTGAGCCCGCCGCGCCAGGCCGACAGCACGAGGAGCGCCACGCCCGTCGCCAGCCAGAGGAGCGCGTAGCGCTCCTTCAGGCGCCTGCCCCGGATCAGCTCGAGCACGATCAGGATGAGGAGCGCCGAGCCGATCGCCGCCGCGACCGAGATCCGGACCGGCGTCACCGGTTGGCCTCCTCGGTCGGCACGGCCGAGCGGCGCGCCATCCCGATGCACAGCGCCAGCGTCACCTTGATCGCGTAGTACAGCGAGCGAAGGACGGTGATCGAGGACGACCCGGTCTCGCGCTCTCGCATCTCGACAGGCACCTCGGTGAGCCGAAGCCGGTGCTTCAGGAGCAGCACCGTCGCCTCCACCTCCGGGTAGTCGCTCGGGTAGTCGCGCGCGAACAGTGCGATCGCCGGCCGGTTGAGCGCCTGGAACCCCGAGGTCGTGTCCGTGACGCGCTGGCGCGAGAGCAGCGTGACGAGCTTCGCGAACCACGTGATCCCGAGCCTGCGTCCGAGCGGGGGGCGATAGCCGCCGTCGTCGCCGCGGAAGCGGGAGCCCGTGACGACGTCGGCCTCGCCGCGCTCGAGCGGCCCGAGCAGCTTCGGCAGCTCCGCGGGGTCGTGCTGGCCGTCTCCGTCGAGCCGGACGGCGACGTCGTAGCCGTGCTCGAGCGCGTAGCGGAACCCGGTCTGCACCGCCGCGCCGATGCCGAGGTTGAACGGCAGCCGCACGACGACCGCCCCGGCGGCGTCGGCCGCGTCGGCGGTCGAGTCGCGAGACCCGTCGTCGACGACCACGACGTCGATCGCGGGATCGAAGGCGCGGATCTCGTCCACGACCCCGGCGATCGCATCCTCCTCGTCGTAGGCGGGCACGACGGCGACGACCCGCCTGCTCATGCCGGCACCGCGGCGCCGAGCTCGAGCAGCCGCAGGATGAGACGGGCCCGGTGGGCGTACGTGTGCTCGTCGAGGACCCGCTCGCGGGCGTGCGCCCCCATCGTCGCAGCCTGGCCGGGGTCGTCCAGGAGCGAGTGGTACGTCTCGACGGCGGCGTCCGCGTCCTCGACCACGAGCAGCTCCGACCCCGGCTCGAACCACTGCTGGATTCCGGCGTGCGGGTTCGAGACGATCGCCGCCCCGGCGGCGGCCAGCTCGAACGGGCGGCACGTCGACGATCCCTCCACGGTGGCGTGCGCCCGCCGCGTGATGTTCAGGTTGATCCTGGCGGCGGAGATCGCGCGGGCGAAGACGTTGAAGGGCACGTCCCCGAGCAGCCGGGCAGCCCCGGTGTCACCCTGGAAGTCGAGCCCTCCGAGCGCGAAGTCGATGCGCGGGTCGAGCCGGCTCGGCTCGCCGACGAGCGCGGCCATCCACTCGCGGCGGAACTTGTCGCCGTACCCGTAGAAGAAGACGTCGTGCTCCTTCTCGACCGGGAGGGGACGGAAGAACTCGGGGTCGGCTGCCCAGGGCACGCACTCGGCGCGGCGGGCGCCGAGTTCGCGGAGACGGCCCAGGCCGCCCTCGGAGTTCGACAGCACGAGGTCGTACTCGGACGGATCGGCGCCGTGGTAGTAGTTGAACCCCGTGTCCATGCCGCCGAACTCGGGCAGGCTCATGGGCACGTCGCCGTCGTAGAACACCACCGGGAGCCCGTGCCGCTCGCGGAGGTACGAGGGGATGCCGCGGAAGTGCGCCATCGGGACGGTGAAGACGATCACCGCGTCCGGGCGCTCCCGCTCGACCAGCCGGTCGAGGTGGCGGCGCCAGCGCGGGGTCACGACCTTCCAGATCGTCTCGCGCGTGAGCCGGTCGAACGCGCTGTCGGCCGGGCTGTCCTCCGCCCGGCGCAGGTAGCGGTCACCCTTGAGCCGCGCGAGACCGCTCCGGAGCACCGCGTAGCTCTCCCCCTCCCGGTAGGTGGGGTTGGACGCCGTCCGCCACCACGGGGACTCGACCGGGCGGCCCCGGTAGGGCGTCACGACGAGGTCGACGCCCGCCTCGTAGAGCCCTTTCCACAGCTGCCACCACGCCGGCGTGCACCCGTAGCGGAAGTCCAGGTCGACCGCCGATGCGACGGCGAGGAGGCGTGGCTGGCGCACGAGCGCTCAGTCTAGGGACGCCGGATGTCCGACCCCCCCGGCTTTCGGCCCGTCGCGCGGCCCACGGACAACGCTTGTGTTGAATCAACACAAGCGTTGTCAGACCGTCGGCGGCGGCTACTCGGCGAGTAGACGCCGCAGCACGTACGGGAGGATCCCGCCGTGGCGCAGGTACTCGCGCTCGCGCGGGGTGTCGAGCCGGAGGATCGCCCGGAACTCGGTGTCGTCGGCGCGCACCGTCACCTCGCGCGCCTCGCCATCGTCGAGGCGGGAGATCGAGAACGTCTCGCGCCCGGTCAGCCCGAGCGACTCGCGGCTCTCCCCCGGCATGAACTGGAGCGGCAGGACGCCCATCATGAGGAGGTTCGAGCGATGGATCCGCTCGTAGCCCTCCGCGATCACGGCCCGCACCCCGAGCAGGTTCGGGCCCTTCGCCGCCCAGTCGCGGGAGGAGCCCGACCCGTACTCCTTCCCCGCCAGGACGATCGTCGGCACGCCCTCCGCGAGGTAGCGCTCGGCCGCCTCGAAGATCGACATCTCCTCGCCAGAGGGGAGATGGACGGTCCAGGTGCCCTCCGAGCCGGGAACGAGGAGATTCCGGAGCCGGACGTTCGCGAACGTGCCGCGCACCATCACCTCGTGGTTTCCCCGCCTCGAGCCGTAGGAGTTGAACTGGCGCCGCTCGACGCCGTGCTCGACGAGGTAGCGGCCGGCCGGGCTGTCGGGCTTGATCGAGCCCGCCGGGGAGATGTGGTCGGTGGTCACGGAGTCGCCGAGCGAGACGAGGCAACGGGCTCCGTCGACGTCCTCCACCGAGCCCAGAGCCAGGGACATGCCCTCGAAGTACGGCGGCTGCCGAACGTAGGTCGAGCCGTCGCTCCAGGCATAGCGGTCGCCTGCGGGCACCGGGAGCTCCCGCCAGGCCGGGTCGCCGGTGTACACGTCCCCGTACGTGCGCTCGAACATCTCGCGCCCGATCGAGCCTTCGACCGTCGTCCGCACCTCGTGGGGCGAGGGCCAGAGGTCCGACAGGAACACCGGCTCGCCGTTCGCGGCGTGCCCGAGCGGCTCGGACGTGAGGTCGAGGTCCATCCTTCCCGCGAGCGCGTAGGCGACCACGAGCGGGGGGCTCGCGAGGTAGTTCGCCTTCACCTCCGGGTGGATGCGCGCCTCGAAGTTGCGGTTGCCCGAGAGCACCGAGCAGGCGACCAGCTCACCCTCGGCGATCGCCTCCGAGACCGGCTCCGGCAGCGGCCCGGAGTTGCCGATGCACGTGGTACAGCCGTACCCCACGGTGTGGAAGCCGAGCGCCTCCAGGTACGGGGTCAGCCCGGCGTGCTCGAGGTACTCGGTGACGACCTTGGAGCCGGGCGCGAGGCTCGACTTCACCCAGGGCCTGCGCTCGAGACCGCGCTCGACGGCCTTCTTCGCGAGCAGGCCGGCGGCGACCATCACCGACGGGTTGGAGGTGTTCGTGCAGGAGGTGATCGCCGCGATCACGACCGCACCGTGGTCGAGGCGCACGACCTCGCCGTCGAGCTCGCACGTGATCCCGTTCGTCCAGGTCGGCGCGACCGCGAGCGGCGCCGCCGCGACCGCCTGTCCCCCGTCCGGCTCGTGGGCTCCCGGATCGGAGTAGGTGGAGACGTCGCTGGCGGGGAACGACTCGGCCACCGCCTCGTCGACGCCGTTCCCGTAGTCGACGCCGAAGCTCGACAGGCTGTCGAGGAACGCCGCTCGGGCGCCCGTGAGCGGAATCCGGTCCTGGGGGCGTCGCGGGCCCGCGAGCGACGGCTCGACGCTCGACAGGTCGAGCTCGACGACCTCGGAGTAGGTCGCGGGCTCCGACGGGTCGTGCCAGAGGAGGTTCTCCTTGCAATACGTCTCGACGAGCGCGACCCGGGCGTCGTCGCGGCCGGTGAGCCGCAGGTAGCGCAGGGTCTCGTCGTCGACGGGGAAGAAGCCGCAGGTGGCGCCGTACTCGGGCGACATGTTCCCGAGCGTGGCGCGGTCCGCGACCGGCAGCCCCGAGAGACCCTCGCCGAAGTACTCGACGAACTTCCCGACGACCCCGAGGCGCCGCAGGATCTCGGTCACGGTCAGCACGAGGTCGGTGGCGGTCGCGCCCTCGGGGAGCTGCCCGTGCAGCCTGAAGCCCACGACCTGGGGCACGAGCATCGAGATCGCCTCGCCGAGCATCGCGGCCTCCGCCTCGATGCCCCCGACGCCCCACCCGAGCACGCCGAGCCCGTTGACCATGGTGGTGTGCGAGTCGGTGCCGACCAGCGTGTCGGGGAACGCGCGCCCGTCTCGCGCCTCGACGACGCGCGCCAGGTGCTCGAGGTTGACCTGATGGCAGATGCCGGTGTTCGGCGGCACGACCTTCAGCGCGTCGAACGCGGCCTGTCCCCAGCGCAGGAACGCGTACCGCTCGCGGTTGCGCTCGAACTCGAGCTCCGCGTTCCGCCCGATCGCGAGCTTGCTCGCGAAGTCGTCGACCTGCACCGAGTGGTCAATCACGAGCTCGGCGGGGATCAGCGGGTCGATGCGGCTCGGGTCGCCGCCCAGGTCGGCCATCGCGTCGCGCATCGCGGCGAGGTCGACGACGGCCGGCACGCCCGTGAAGTCCTGCAGGAGGACGCGGGCCGGAGCGAAGGTGACCTCGCTCGAGGGCTGCGCGGCCGCGTCCCAGCGCGCGACCGCCTCGACGTCCTCCACGGTGACCGTCTCGCCGTCCTCGCGGCGGAGGACGTTCTCGAGCAGGATCCGCAGCGTGTAGGGCAGGCGGGCGACGTCGTAGCGACCCTGGAGCGCGTCCAGCCGGAACACCTCGTGGCTCGTGCCGCCGACCGTCAGTGTGGAGCGTGCGCCGAAGCTGTCGGGATGGGTCATGGCTCGGTCCTCCGTTCTCGGGATGGGCGGGTCGCGCTCACGGCTCGAGGGGGAAGCCGAGGACGCGGAAGTCGTTGTCGAGGCCGAAGACGGCCGCGACGCGGCCCTCGGTCGCGGTGACGGCGCCGACGCAGTCCGTGAACGAGAGCGTCAGGCCGGGGTAGCGCTCCATCAGGTCCCAGGCGCGCGCGTCGAGCTCGGCGTCAGCGTGGCGAACGATCAGGCGGCCGGCCTCGACGGCCTCCTCGAGCAGGCTGCGGAACGCGAGAGCCGCCTCGAGCCCTGCGTCGAAGCGCAGTCGCGTCGCGGTCTCCGACACGACGAGGTCGGAGGTGAGCAGGACGTCCCCGGCGTCGCGCAGCGTGGTGTAGTGGTCGCGGACCCGCTGGTGCGCGCGGTCCCGCCGCCAGAGGAGCGCGATGAACGCGCCCGAGTCGGCGTAGACGACTCTCAGGCCCGCTCCTTCGGCGCCCCGTACAGGTAGTGGTCGTGCTCCTCGGCGACGTCGTCCGGGCCCGTCTCGTCGCGGACGAGCCCGATCAGGCGCTCGAGCGGGTCGTCGCCGTCGTCGCCCCCGCCGGCCAGATACCGCTGGAGCGCGTCGCGAATGAGCGACGCCTCGGAGCGGCCCGTGCGCGCGGCGAGCCGCTTGAGCGCGCGCTCGCTCGCCTCGTCGAGATAGATCTGCTTGCGCCGCATACATCGGAGTATACATCACTACGACCTCGCCTGGGACGGCAGGATGGCGGGATGCGGATCGAGCGCCTGAGCCCGCCGGGGCTGCACGCGACGCCCGGGTACCACCACGTGACTGTCGTCCAGGCCGGTCGGACGGCACACCTCGCCGGCCAGTGCCCGCTCGACGTGCACGGACGCCTCGTCGGGGAGCACGACCTCGCGGCCCAGGTCGACCAGGTGGTCGCCAACGCCCTAGTCGCGCTCGACGCCGTCGGCGCAGAGCCGGCAGACGTCGTCCGGACCCACATCTGGGTGGCGAGCGACGATCGCGAGGATCTGGCGGCCGTGTGGACGCGGCTTCGCGAATCGTCGCTCGCGGAGGCCCTGACGACCGCGAGCACGCTGATCGGCGTCGCCCGGCTCGGCTACCCGGGACAACTCGTCGAGCTCGATATCACCGCGGCGCTCGGCTGAGCGGGAGCCGGTCGAGCTCGGCCGCAGGCACGACGCGCTGCACGTCTTCGAACAGCTCCCGCTCCTCGAGCCGCACGTGCGTCCGGAGCAGCGTGCCGAGCGCCGACAGGGTCTCGGGCGAGACGTCCCCGCCGACGAGCTCCGCGCGGAGCGTGCGGACGAGACCGTGCAGCTCCATGTGCTCCCGGAGCACGCGCTCGAGGAGCGCGGTGTCGGCGTCCGGCCGGCGGGCGTAGAGCGGGAAGACCGTCTCCTCCTCCCGGCGGAAGTGCTCGACGGTCTCCGAGAAGAACGCGTCGACGTACGCGCCGGCGACCCGGCGCCGTTCGTCGGGCGCTCCGCCCGCCGCGGCGACGAGGCGGCGGGCCTGCCCGAGCTCGTGGTGGTGGTCCTCGGAAAGCGCGGCGAGGGAGGCGTGCCGCTTCATCGGGCGACTCGCTCGCGGGACGAGGCCAGGAAGGGGTGCAGGGCCATGGTCGTTAGCATCATTGCCGATGGTCAGCGAGACGATCCGCACGCTCCTCGAGACGACGTTCCCCGACGGGACCGTGGACGTCGTCGACCGCACGGGTGGCGGCGACCACTTCCACGTCACCGTCGAAAGCGCGGCGTTCGACGGGCTGTCGCTCGTCGAGCAGCACCGCCTCGTCAACCGGGCGCTCGCGGCGCCGCTGGCCGACGGCTCGATCCACGAGCTCCGAATCACGACGAAGGGACACCATGACGCTACGTGACGAGATCCAGCAGGTGATCGACGGCGAGCCGGTCGCGATCTTCATGAAGGGAACCCCCGAGCGACCCGCGTGCGGCAACTCGCTCCGTGCCCTGCAGGCCCTCTGGGGCGCGGGTGCGCCGATCAGCGCAGTCGACGTGCTCCCCGACCCGCGCATCCGGCAGGAGCTCTCCGCGCTGACGGACTGGCCGACGATCCCGCAGGTCTTCGTCGACGGAGAGCTGATCGGCGGCGCCGACATCACCGAGGAGCTCTTTGCGTCGGGCGACCTGGGACGGAGGCTCGACGACGCCCTCGGCA
>Ga0210120_1000015_pt1 | contig 51287 bp, 58 predicted proteins | sample Goodyear_PhragA__FD_184868 | JGI IMG/M metagenome (GOLD analysis project Ga0210120, IMG submission 184868) | Wetland microbial communities from San Francisco Bay, California, USA, that impact long-term carbon sequestration - Goodyear_PhragA_D2... | ecosystem: Environmental > Aquatic > Marine >... | reverse complement strand
GCTTCCCGCGCTACGCGAGAAGGATCCATGTGAGAGGCCGAGAGGCTTTGCGACCGCGAAGCGGGCGCCTTCAGGGACGTGCCCCGCCCGAAGGGCGGGGATCAAGCGGCAGGAATCCGCTCCCGCGGATTCCTGCTTCGCGAAACTAGGCGAGCTCGACGCTGTCGATCGTCACGGTCTCGGTCGGCCGGTCGCTCGAGTCCCGATCGACGAGCGAGATCCGGTCCGCGACGTCCTGTCCTGACGAGACCTGGCCGAAGACGGTGTGCTTCCCGTCGAGCCAGGGGCAGGCCTCCGCGGTGACGATGAAGAACTGCGAGCCGTTCGTGTTCGGCCCGGCGTTCGCCATCGCGAGCGCGCCGCGCGCCACCGGATGCTCGTTGGGCTCGTCCTCGAACGTGTAGCCGGGGCCGCCGGTTCCGTCGCCGCGGGGGCAGCCGGCCTGGATCATGAACTCCGGGATCACCCGGTGGAAGGAGAGGCCGTCGTAGAAGCCGTCGGACGCGAGCCGCGTGAAGTTCTCGACGGTCTTGGGGGCGTCCTCGGGAAAGAGCTCGATCGCGATCGGCCCTTCGCTTGTGTGGAGCGTCGCCTGTGTCATGCCCGCGACGCTAGCAGCGCCCCGAAAGTCTCCGCGCCCGGTCGTTTGAACGGCGCCAGACCATGTCGTATAGTCGGTCCGCTTGTCTGACCACGGTCTCTACGAGCCGATCGCGCGGCAGAAGACGTATGAGCTCGTCGCCGAGCGCCTGCTGGCTCTGATCAGCTCTCGCCGGCTCGGCCCCGGCGATGCGCTCCCGTCGGAGAGGGAGCTCGTCGACCTGTACCACGTGGGACGCTCGTCAGTGCGCGAGGCGCTCCGCATGCTCGAGACGCAGGGCGTGATCGCGAGCGGCGCGAACAGCAGCTTCCGTGTCGCCGAGTTCGGCAGCACGCTAGGCAGCTCGCTCGGGTTCCTGATCACGGTCGATGCGGCCGACTACAGCGAGCTGTTCGAGACGCGGCGCATCCTCGAGGGTGAGGCGGCCGCCCTCGCCGCTTCGCGCCGGACGAAGGCCCAGCTTCGCTCGATGGCGGGCGCGATCGCCGACATGGAGCGCGGCCTCGACTCCGAGGAGCCGTTCATCACGGCCGACCTCCGCTTCCATCTGCTCGTGGCGCACGCGACGCGCAATCGCGTCCTGCTCCATCTGATGGAAGCAATCCGGATGTTGCTGCACCGCTCGCTCTCGTCGAGCTACCACATCGAGGGCAGCCCGGCGGGCGCGATCGAGCTGCATCGTCTGATCCTCGACGCGATCGAAGCCGGCCGCCCGGAGGAGGCGCGCCAGCGCATGCAGGAGCACGTCGCCCGCGTCGAACGCGACATCTCGGGGACGCGGAGCTGATGGCGAGCCTCGGCTTCGTCGGGCTCGGGGTGATGGGCGGTGGCGTGGCGCGCCGGCTGCTCGCGGCCGGGCACGAGGTGCACGGCTACAACCGGACACGCGAGAAGGCCGTGCCCCTCGTCGAGCAGGGCCTGCTCCTCGAGGACACGCCGCGGGACGTCGCAGCGGCGGCCGACGTCGTGTTCAGCATGGTCACGAACGTCGCCGCGCTGCACGCGGTCGCGGAGGGCCCGGACGGGATCCTCGCAGGGCTCGGCCCGGGGAAGGTCTGGGTCGACATGTCGACCGCCGCACCGGCCGTGAGTCGCGAGCTCGCCGAGCGGGCGCGCTCGATCGGCGCGGACATGCTCGACGCGCCCGTCTCGGGCTCCGTGTCGACGCTCGAAGAAGGCCGGCTGTCGGTCATGGTGGGCGGGCCCCAGGCGACGTACGAGCAGGTCCGGCCGCTGCTGCTCGACATCGGGCCGACCGTTCACCGCGTCGGCGACAACGGCCAGGCGCTGCTGATGAAGATCGCGATCAACCTCAGCCTGTGCGTCCAGATGGTGGCGTTCTCGGAGGGCCTCCTGCTCGCCGAGAAGGACGGCATCGACCGCGAGCGCGCGGTGGAGGTGATGCTCTCGAGCGTGATCGCCTCGCCGATGCTCAAGTACCGCGGGCCGTTCGTGCTCGGGATGCCCGACGAGGCGTGGTTCGACGTCGGGATGATGCAGAAGGACATGCTGCTCGCCCTCGAGGCCGGGCGCCAGCTCGACGTCCCGATGCCGACGACCGCGGTCGTGAACGAGCTCCTCACCGCGGCCCGCGGCATGGGGCTGGCCGAGCATGACTTCGCGATCGTCTACGAGGCGCTCGCGCGGATGGCCGGGAGGACGGAGGTCGGGACGTAGATGACCGTCGAGACGGACACCGGCACCGTCGAGGTCGGCGCCGAGCTCGGTCTTCGGATGTACGAGCAGATGCGCCGGATCCGGACGTTCGAGCAGCACGTCGACGACCTCTACCGCTCGCGCAGGATGCCCGGGCTCGCGCACCTCTACGTCGGCGAGGAGGCCGTGGCCGTCGGCGTCTGCGAAGCGCTCCGGACAGACGACTACATCACCAGCACGCACCGCGGCCACGGGCATTGCCTGGCGAAGGGCGCGTCGGTCGAGCGGATGTTCTGCGAGCTGCTCGGCAAGGAGGCCGGCTACTGCCGCGGCAAGGGCGGCTCGATGCACATCGCCGACCACGAGCACGGCAACCTCGGCGCGAACGCGATCGTCGGCGGCTCGGCGGGCATCGCGACCGGGGCCGCGTTCTCGGCCCGAGCGCGTGGCACCGACCAGGTCGCGGTCTGCTTCTTCGGCGAGGGCGCCCTCGGCCAGGGGGTGCTCTACGAGGTCATGAACATGGCTGCGCTCTGGACGCTGCCGGTCGTCTACGTGTGCGAGAACAACCTCTACAACGAGTACACGCACGTCTCCGAGACGACCGCCGGCGAGATCGCCGCGCGTCCGCGTGCGTTCGGAATCCCCGTGGTCGAGGTCGACGGTCAGGACGTTCGCGCCGTTCACCGAGAAACGGCGGCAGCCGTCGGCCGCGCGCGAGCGGGAGGCGGCCCGACGTTCGTGCTGGCCGCGACCTATCGCTTCCACGGCCATCACGTCGGGGACGTCGACCGCGGCTACTACCGCGCGAAGGACGAGGAGGAGCTCTGGAAGGCCGAGCGCGACCCGATCACGCTCCACGCCCGCTGGCTCGCAGAGCGCGGGCTCGCGGGCGCGGGCGAGCTCGAGCAGATCGACGCAGCGATCGACGAGGAAGTGGCGCAGAGCGTCGCGCGGGCGCTCGAGGCGCCCTTCCCCGCCCCGAGCGAAGTTACGGAGGACGTCTTTGCCTAACCAGCACTCCCAGGATGTCCACGCGTAGCGTCGAGCAGACAGCCGCCGCGGAGGCGGGCACCCGTGAGCTCTCGCTCGGCCAGGCGGTCAACGAGGCTCTCGCGGAGGAGCTCCGCCGCGACCCGACGGTCTTCGTGCTGGGCGAGGACGTCGCCGAGGCCGGCACGCCGTTCAAAGTCATGTCGGGCCTGGTCGAGGAGTTCGGCCCGGAGCGAGTGATCGACTCGCCGATCTCGGAGGCTGGGATCACAGGGATCGGGCTCGGGGCGGCGATGACGGGGATGCGCCCCGTCGTCGACATCATGTTCGGCGATTTCATGACTTTGGTCATGGACCAGCTCGCCAACCAGGCGGCGAAGGTCCACTACATGTCGGGAGGACGGCTCCGCGCCCCGCTGACGGTTCGCACCACGCTCGGCGCCACGCGACGCTCCGCGGCGCAGCACAGCCAGAGTCTCCACGCGTGGCCGGCGCACGTGCCGGGGCTGAAGGTCGCTCTGCCCGCCACGCCGTACGACGCGAAGGGGCTCCTCAAGTCCGCGATCCGCGACGACAACCCGGTGGTCGTGTTCGAGGACAAGATGATGTTCGCGCGCAAGGGACCGGTGCCCGAGGGCGAGTACACCCTCCCCCTCGGGGTCGCGGACGTGAAGCGCGAGGGCGACGACCTGACGATCGTCGCGACGAGCTCGATGGTGTACGTCGCACTGGAGGCGGCAGAGCTGCTCGCCGCGGAGGGCGTGGCCGTCGAGGTCGTCGACCCGCGCACGCTTGCGCCGCTCGACCGCGACGCGCTGGTGGCGTCCGCTGCGAAGACAGGACGAGCGATCGTCGTCGACGAGGGCCACGAGAGCTACGGCGCGTCGGCGGAGATCGCCGCCGTGATCGCGCACGGCGCCTTCTGGGAGCTCGAGGCACCGGTCACCCGGCTCGCCGCGATGGACGTCCCCGTGCCATTCTCGCCCGTGCTCGAGGACCTGACCGTGCCCACACCGGAGCGGCTCGTCGAGACCGCGAAGACCCTGCTCGGAAAGAGGTAGCCATGGCGCTCAAGACGTACGGGACCATGCAGGTCGACTGGGAGCAGCGTGCGGACCTCGACCGCCTGCGTCGCGAGCGGCTCGCGCGTGCGAAGGCAGCGCTCGCCGACTCGGAGCTCGGCGCGCTCCTGTGCTTCGACATGAGCAACATCCGCTATCTCACCGCGACGCACATCGGCACGTGGGCGATGGACAAGCTGATCAGGTTCTGCCTCCTCCCACAGGGCGACGAGCCGATCCTGTGGGACTTCGGCTCGGCCGCGCGGCACCACAAGCTCTATAGCCCGTGGCTCGGCGAGGAGCGCTCACGGGCCGGGATCTCGACGCTGCGCGGGTCGGTGAAGGGGCGCGCCGAGGACGTCGCGGCGAAGATCCGCGTCGAGCTCGACGAGCGCGGCCTCACCGGCCAGCCGCTCGGCGTCGACGTGATCGAGCTCCCCGTGCTCGAGGCGCTCCGCCACGAGGGCATCGACGTCGTGGACGGCCAGGCGCTGATGCAGGACGTGCGCATGCTCAAGACGGAGGACGAGATCACGCTCCTCACGACCGCCTGCGCAATGGTCGACGCCGCGTACGAGGAGCTCTTCCGCGCGCTGCGGCCGGGCATGCGCGAGAACGAGTGCGTCGCGCTCGTCAACCGTGTGCTGTTCGAGCTCGGCTCGGAGCACGTCGAGGGCGTCAACGCGATCTCGGGCGAGCGGTGCAGCCCGCATCCGCACGTGTTCACGGACCGCATGCTGCGGCCAGGCGACCCTGCGTACTTCGACATCCTCCACGCGTACAACGGCTACCGCACGTGCTACTACCGCACGTTCGCGGTGGGGTCGGCCTCCCGACCTCAGGCCGACGCCTACAAGCGGTGCCGCGACATCCTCGACCAGGCCATCGCGATGATCCGCCCCGGGGTCTCGACCGCGGAGGTCGTCTCGATCTGGCCCGAGGCCCAGGAGTTCGGCTTCCCGGACGAGGAGGCCGCGTTCGCGCTCCAGTACGGCCACGGAGTCGGCCTCTCGATCTGGGAGAAGCCGATCTTCAGCCGGCTCGTCTCCTTCGACTACCCGGAGACCATCCAGGAGGGGATGGTGTTCGCGCTCGAGACGTTCTGGCCCGCCTCCGACGGCTGGTCGGCGGCGCGGATCGAGGAGCAGCTGGTCGTCACCGCGGACGGCTGCGAGGTGATCACACGCTTCCCCGCGGAGGAGCTCCTCGTGGCGGGCGGAGGGCACCCGACCGCGTTCGGAACGCTCGCCGGGCTCCGCGAGACCCAGTCGCACCTCAACAACCCGACGGTGGACGCGGTGGTCGCCTCCGCAGGCATCGAGCGGGCGTAGGCGACGGTGCCGACGGAGGTGATCATGCCCGCGCTCGAGCTCGCCCAGGAGACCGGCAGAGTGCTCCGCTGGCTCAAGGTCGAGGGCGACGAGGTCGCGAAGGGCGAGCCGCTGATGGAGATCGAGACCGACAAGGTCACGGTCGACGTCGAGGCGCCCGCCGACGGCGTGCTCGCCGGGATCGGCGCGGCCGAGGGCGACGAGGTGCCCGTCGGGACGACCGTCGCGTACCTGCTTTCCCCCGGGGAACGGCTCCCGGGGCCAGCTCCGGCCATCGCACCCCCAAGCTCGCCGGCGCCGACCGCGACCGAGCCGCCCCCCCACTCGGGCGCCGGCGCCGGCGGGGGTCATCCGGGGCGACGCCCGCTCGCCTCGCCGAAAGCCCGCCGGCTCGCCGCCGAGCGGGGGATCGACCTCGACTCGGTGCCCGGCTCGGGCCCGGGTGGGGCGATCGTCGCGGATGACCTCGACGCGGCACCGACCGTGGCGACGCCGCACGGGGCGATCTGGCGCCGCATGGCCGAGCGGACGACGCAGAGCTGGCAGTCGACCCCGCACTTCTTCCTGCTCCGAGAGATCGACGCGAGCGGGCTCGTGGAGTCGCGCGAGCGCATCCGCTCGCGGCCGGGACACGAGACCGTCACCCACACCGACCTCCTCGTCACGCTGGTCGCCGCGGCGCTCGAGCGACACCCGCGCGTGAACGCCTCGTGGGGGGACGGCGACGTCCGCCAGGCGGCCGACGTGAACGTCGGGATCGCGGTCGCGGTCGACGACGGCCTCGTCGTCCCGGTGCTGCACGGAGCCAGCCGGCTCGGGCTGGACGAGGTCGCGACGCGGCGCGCGGCGCTCGTCGCGGCCGCGCGCGAGGGACGCCTGCGGCCCGAGGACGTGACCGGCGGCACGTTCACGATCTCGAACCTCGGTATGTACGGCGTCGACGCGTTCCTCGCGATCGTGAACGCGCCCCAGGCGGCGATCCTCGCCGTCGGCCGGATCGCCGACCGCGTCGTGGCGGTCGACGGGCAGCCGGCGGTCCGGCCCGGGATGACGATCGCGGCGTCGTTCGACCACCGGGTCGTCGACGGCGCCCGCGGCGCAGAGTTCCTCGCCACGCTCGCCGCTTTCGCGGAGCGGCCCGCGGAGGTGGTGCCCTGACATGGACCCACCACGAATGACCGGTCCCGATCGAGTTCACCGTCACCCGAGCACTCGCCAGGGAGGAGGAAGGCAGTTGGCGTCAGCAGGCGCGTTCGGACGGTACGTCAACCATGTCGAAGGAGGAGGACATTCCATGCGACGACTCCGATGGGTCATCGCGGTACTCGTGGTTCTGGCGGCCGCGGCGGCCGCCGCGGGCTGCGGCGGGGGCGGAGGCGGCGGGACGATCAAGATCGGCGCCTCGCTGCCGTTGACGGGCGACTTCTCGGAGCCCGGAACCGCGGCACGGCAGGGCTACGAGATCTGGCAGAAACAGGTGAACGACGCTGGTGGTCTGCTCGGCAAGGACGTCGAGATGGTGATCAAGGACGACCAGTCGGACCAGAACATCGTCGTCACCGACTACAACGCGCTGATCCAGCAGGACAAGGTCGACCTGCTGCTCGGCACGTTCTCGTCGCTCCTCAACCTGCCCGCCTCGGCGGTCGCCGAACGGAACAAGATGGTGTACGTCGAGCCGGCGGGCGGCTCCCCCGAGATGTTCAGCCGCGGGTTCAAGTACCTGTTCTTCGCGCAGCAGGCCACGGCGCCGCACCAGGCCGACCTGTTCGCCGACTGGGTCACGAACCTTCCGGAGGGGCAGCGGCCCACGAGCGCCGCGTACGTGATCGCCGACGACCCGTTCGGTGGCCCTGTCGCGGACGGGATCAAGTCGAAGCTCGAGGCGGCGGGCGTCAACACGGTCTACAGCGAGGTCTACCCGCCGGAGACCGTCAACTTCGACGCGATCGCGTCCGCGGTGGCGGCGAAGAAGCCCGACGTGATCGCGCAGGGCTCGGCCGGCCTGTCCGACGGCGTGAACCTCGACCGCGCGCTGATCAAGGTCGGGTACAGCCCGAAGCAGTTCTTCCAGGCGTCGTCGCCGTCGTTCGCGGATCAGTTCTCGAACGCGATCGGGATCAAGAACACCGATGGCATCTTCTACGCGGTGAGCTACCACGTGGACGCGAAGACACCTGGCAACGAGGACTTCCTCGCCGCGTACCGGGCGAAGTACAACACCGATCCGCCCGAGGACGCAGCGGACGGGTACGCGGCCGCCCAGGTCCTGCAGGCGGCCGTGGAGGCGGTCGGCGAGGTCGACCAGGACAAGATCCGCGATTGGCTCCACTCGAACTCGGTCGACACGATCCTCGGGACGCTGTCCTGGGACGAGACGGGTGCGCCGCAGCAGGCGTTCCTGCTCGCCCAGTGGCAGAACGGCAACGAGGAGATCGTGCTGCCGGAGGAGGCTGCGACCAGCACGACGATCGTGAATCCGAAGCCCGCGTGGTCCAAGTAACCATCGACGGGTCATCCGGGCGGGACTCGCGTTCCCGCCCGGAGGACCCGGAGAGGGCGGCATGACCCAGTTCGTGCAGGTGATCATCCTCGGTCTGCTGATCGGCGGCGTCTATGCCCTGCTCGCCGCCGGCCTGACGCTGATCTTCGGCGTGATGGACGTGATCAACGTCGCCCAGGGGGCGCTGCTCATCTTCGCCGCGTTCGTCGCCTGGACGCTGTGGAAGGACCTGGGGATCGACCCGCTCCTCGGCGTGCTGATCACGACGCCCCTGATGTTCGCGATCGGGTGGGCGATGTACATGCTCACCATCCAGTTCCTCGCGGGGAAGCCCGCCTCGATGTCCGTGCTGCTCACGTTCGCGCTCGCGCTCGTGATCGAGGGCACGATGGGCATCCTCTGGTCGACGACGTACCACGCCTCGACCCCCGGCTACTTCGCCGAGTCCTTCCGGCCGGGCGCGTTCTACCTCCCGAAGGCACAGGTGTACGGCTGCGTGATCGCGGTCGGGGTGCTGACGGCGCTCTATGTGCTGCTCCGCTACACCTGGCTCGGCCGGGCGATCCGGGCGGTCTCGGAGAACGTCACGTCCGCGCGACTCGTCGGCGTGAACCCGAAGAAGGTCGCCGCGCTGACGTTCGCGGTCGGCGTCGCGACGACGGGAGCCGGGGGCTCGATCGTCTCGGTGCTGTACCCGTTCCTCCCCGGCTCCCACTACCAGTGGATCTCGCGCCTGCTCGGAGTGATCGTCCTCGGCGGGATGGGGAGCCTCCCGGGGGCCGTCGTCGGGGCGCTCGCGCTCGGCGTCGCCGAGACGACCACGGCGACGTACATCTCGCCGCGCTGGGCGACGATGGTGCCCTACGTCCTGATCGTCGTCGTCCTGCTCGCCCGCCCCCAGGGCATTGCCGGCGTGAGGCTCCGCGAGGACGCCGCCCTGTGAGCGAGCGGCTGCGCGGCCACGGCTGGCACCTGGCCCTCGGGGCGAGCCTCTTCTTCCTGGCCGTCTACCCGCTCGTCTCGGACAACCTCTACTACCAGAACATGATCATCCTCTCGCTCCTCCTGGCGGTGATGGGGAGCGGCTGGAACATCATCTCGGGGTTCACCGGCTACGTGTCGCTCGGCCAGAGCGCGTTCCTCGGGATCGGCGCCTACACGACGGCCCTCCTCTCCGTGCGCGTGTTCGACGGCGCCTCGCCGTTCTGGTTCGTCCCGGTCTCCGCGGTCGTCGCCGGCGCGTTCGCAGCCGTCGTCGGCGCCGTGCTCATGCGCACGCGTGGTCATTCGTTCGTGATCCTCACGATCGCGTTCCTGTTCTGCATGCAGCTCATCGTCCTCAACTGGTCGGCGCTCACCAACGGGAACCACGGTGTGACGCTGCCGCTGCCGCAGTGGAACACGGACTACCAGGACTGGCCGTTCTACTACAGCCTCTTCGCGCTGATGCTGATCTCCGTCGCGACCGCATGGTGGATCCGGCGCACGAAGCTCGGGCTCGGTTTGCTCGCGATCAGAGAGGACGAGCACAAGGCGGGCGGGGTGGGCGTCAACACCCCGATCTACAAGGTGCTTGCGTTCGTCGCGAGCGCGATCTGGATCGGCGCGGCGGGCGGGATCTACGCCTACTACCTCACGTTCATCGATCCACGCGGGATGTTCGACATCATCGTCAGCGTGCAGATCGTCCTCGCGGTCCTGCTCGGCGGAAGAGGCACGATCTGGGGACCGGTGCTCGGGGCGTTCGTGCTCGAGCCCCTGAACGAGACCACGAACCAGCACTTCGGCAGCGGCAACGAGCGCTTGATCTTCTTCGGCGGGCTGCTCGCGCTCGTCGTGCTCGTGCTGCCGCGCGGGATCATCCCGAGCGTCGAGGAGCGCCTCGCGCGGCGCCGCGAGGCCGGTACCGCGGCGGAGGTCGGCACGCGGCTCGAGCGGGCCGTCTCGCCGAGCGACCGGGCCGCGCCCTCCCCGGCCCCGGGCGGAAGCGGCCGCATCCTGCTCGAGGTGAAGGGCGTGGAGAAGCGCTTCGGCGGCATCCAGGCGCTCGCCGGTTGCTCGGTCGGGGTGGAGGAAGGGACGATCACCGGCCTGATCGGGCCCAACGGGTCGGGCAAGACGACCCTGTTCAACGTGATCGACGGCACGATGCGCCCCGACCGGGGCGAGGTCTGGTTCGACGGGCAGCGCATCGACCGCCTCCACACGTGGGAGCGCGCGCACCGGGGCCTCGGGCGGACGTTCCAGACGACCCGCCTCTTCCGTGGGATCAGCGTGCTGGAGAACGTCGTCGCGCCGCTGCAAGCATTCTCGTGGCGCCACCTCGCCACGGTCGCCGTCACCGGGCCCGAGGCCGAGCGGGCCGAGGAGCTCCTCGACTTCGTCGGCATGCGGCGCTTCGTCGACCGGCGCGCGGAGGAGCTGTCCTTCGGGCAGCAGAAGCTCGTGGAGCTCGCCCAGGTGCTGATGCTCGACCCGAAGCTGATCCTGCTGGACGAGCCGGCCGGGGGCATCAACCCCACACTCGTCGGGCAGATGGCCGAGATGATCCGGGAGCTCAACCGTCGCGGGACGACGTTTCTCGTGGTGGAGCACAACATGCCGCTCGTGCTCGGCCTCTGCGACCCGATCCACGTGCTGGCGCGCGGCTCGTGCATCTGCTCCGGGACACCGGAGGCCGTGCAGGCCGACCCCTCGGTGCTCGACGCGTACCTCGGCGACGACTACCTCCTCGAGCGGGAGGCGGTGGGAGGGTGAGCGTGCTCGAGCTGGAGGGCGTGTTCGCCGGCTACGGGGGCGGGGACGTCCTGCAGGGCGTCGACCTGGCGCTCGAGCCCGGCACCGTGACCTGCATCGTCGGCCCGAACGGTGCCGGCAAGTCGACCGTCCTCCGCGTGGTGAGCGGCCTGCTCCGCCCGCGCGTCGGAACGGTGCGCTTCGCCGGACAGGCGATCGGCGGCAGCGACCCGGCGACGATCCTCGAGCTCGGCATCGTGCAGGTACCCCAGTCGCAGGGCCTGTTCCCGAACCTCACCGTCCGCGAGAACGTCCTGATGGGCGCCTACGTGATCCGCCGGCAGAGAGCGCTCGTGCGCGAGCGGCTCGAGACCGTCGAGACCATGTTCCCGCTGGTCGCGAGCCGCGGCGAGGAGAAGGCGGGCAATCTCTCGGGTGGCCAGCGCCGGATGGTGGAGTTCGCCCGGGCGCTCATGCTCGAGCCACGACTCGTGCTGCTCGACGAGCCGTCGCTCGGGCTCGACCCGAAGGTGCTGAAGAGCGTCTCGGAGTCCATCGGGGTCATGAAGCAGGCCGGGAAGACCGTGCTGCTCGTCGAGCAGAACGTCCGCTTCGGTCTGCGGCTCTCCGAGCACGGGATCGTGATGGAGAGCGGGCGGGTGCTGATGTCCGCGACTGCCCGCGTGCTGCTCGACAACCCGGAGATGGCCGACCTGTTCTTCGGCGGGTACACGGGCGAGAGCCGGGAACGGCCCGCGGTGACGCCGAACGGCCGGGACAGCCGGTGACGGGCCCCCTGCTCGCCGCGGCCGCCGGCGTCGGCTTCGGCGCCTTCCAGACGCTCAACCGTCGCGCCGTCGGTGGGATGAACGACGCCTACCTCGCGACGTTCCTCCAGCTACTCGTGGCGCTGCTCGTGCTGCTCGTCGCGAGCGCCGCGACGGAGGGACTCGGCCCGCTTCGAGGTGCGCCCGCCGCCGCCCTCCTCTGGTTCGCCGCCGCCGGGCTCGTCCACTTCTTCGTCGGCTGGACGCTGCTCAACATGAGCCAGATGCGGATCGGCGCGGCACGGACGAGCCCGCTCCTCTCGACGAATCCCGTGTGGGGCGCCGCCTTCGCCGCTGTGTGGCTCGGCGAGGTGCCCTCCGTCGCCGCCTGGTGCGCGGTCGCCCTGATCGTCGCGGGCGCACTCATCGTGGCCCTCGAGCGGGTCGGCGATTCGGGCTGGGGCATCGGCTGGGGCTCGGCGCTCCCGGGGCTCGCCACGGCGCTCGCCTGGTCGATCAGTCCGATCTTCATCAAGAAGGGACTGGACGGGCTCGACTCGCCACTGCTCGGGCTGACGCTCGGGATGGCGGTCGCGCTGGTCGCGTACGCGGCCGTCCTGCCGCTGCGCCCGCAGGCCGGGGGCGGCCTCGCCGGCTCCCGCGAGGCACTCGCGTTCAAGCTGGCCGCCGGTCTCCTGGTCGGGCTCTCCGTGTGGGCACGCTGGGAGTCGCTCGACTCCGCGGGGATCGCGATCGTGCTCGCGCTCGGCCTCCTGTCGGTGCCGGTCGTCCTCTTCTGCTCCCCGCTCCTGATGGGCCGTCACGTCGAGCGGGTCACCACCGCGGTGTGGACCGGCGCCGCGCTCGTCGTCGGCGGAGCCCTCCTCCTGATCGCGGTGGCGTGAGTGCCCCTGCCGGCAATGCCCTCCGGGTCCCTGACGAGGTCGCATCACCGGAGGGGGCGCTGATGGTCGTCGATGCGCACGCGCACGTGATCGTCCCCGGGCTCGGAGCCGAGGTCGAGTGGGTCGACGGCGGGCAGGTCGTGCGCTTCGGTGGCCGGGAGATTCGCGCAGCGGTGCGCGAGTTCACGGACCTGGGACGGATCCTCGCCGAGCAGGACCGCGCCGGAGTCGACGTCGTCGTCCTCTGCCCCTGGGTGAACCTCTGCGGGCACGAGACCGAGCGTCAGAACGAGGCGCTCGCCGAGCTGGCCGGCGACCGCGTAGCGGTGCTCGGCACCGTCGACCTCGAGCGGCCCGAACAGCTTCGGGAGCTGATGGCCGACGGCCGCCTGTCGGGCGTCGAGATCCCCGCGTCGACCGGCGGGGCCTACCTCGGCGACGGGCGCTTCCGCGACTTCTGGGCGGCGGCCGAGGAGACCGGCGCGCTCGTCTTCGTCCATCCGACCACACGAGGCTTCGCGGACCCGGTCTTCGAGCAGCACTACCTCTGGAATACGGTCGGAAACCCGGTCGAGACGACGATCACCGGCGCGCACCTCGTGCTCTCGGGCGTCCTCGACGAGCACCCCCAGGCGCGGGTGCTCCTCGCCCACGGCGGCGGCGCACTTCCCTCCCTGCGCGGCCGTCTGGCGCACGAGCAGACGTTCCACCCGCCCGGCCGGGACGTGATCGCAGCGCTCCGGCGCCTCTTCTACGACACCGTCGTCCACGACCCCGAGGTGCTCCGTGCGCTCGTCGAGTTCGCCGGCACCGACCACGTCCTCTGCGGCTCCGACTACCCCTTCGACATGGGCTCGGAGCACCCCGCCGAATTGGTTCGCTCGCTCGGGTTGGCCGCTGCGGACGAGGCAGCGATCCTCGGGGGCAACGCGCTCCGCCTGCTCGGCCGAGAGGTGACGGCGTGAGCATGTCGGCCACGAGCGCACGGCGTCCGCGTCAGGCGGGCGACCGGACAACGCTTGTGTTGAATCAACACAAGCGTTGTCCGCCGTGGGGCGGTGGCCGCGCCGTGCGGGAGGGTGCGGAGCGTGCCGCGCGCCGGTGGCCGGGAGCCGGCTCTGCGAGCGTCCGCGCGACTCCCGGCCCGGGGCTAGTCGCGCGCCGGCAGACCGACCGTGCGACGCCAGTGCTGCTGGCCGAGCTCGAATCCGATCGCGCACCCGAGCTCCACGAGCTCCTGCTCGGAGAACAGCGCGTGCAGGCGTTCCCAGAGGACGTCGTCGGCGAGGCTCGAGTCCCAGGCGATCGCGTGCGCCCACTCGAGCGCGACCCGCTCGCGACCCTCGAAGCGGGAGAGGTCGAGCGTCTCCGGATCCTCGGCGAGGTAGCGGAAGCAGAGCTCCTTCAGCCCGGGATCGACGACACCGTCGCGGAGGACGTTGTCACGCGTGAACTCGTACGCCTCGAGCGCGGCTGGCACGAGCGCACGGATCTCGTCCGCAGTGCCCGGGATCGGCTGCGCCACCTAGCCCTCCACCCGCTCGGGCGCGAGACCCGCGGTGGTGTCGGCGAGGAACTCCCGGTGCCCGACGTCCCACGTCCTGATCACGCTCTGCTGGCCGTACGTGAGCTGGACGAACTGACCGAGCTCGACGATCTCCTCGTCGGAGAAGTGCTCCCGCAGCTGCGCCCAGACCCGCTCGTCGGCCCCCTCGGGGTTCCACACGAGCATGCTCGTATAGAGGAGCGCCGCCTTCTGTCGGGCCGTGAACTGGTCGGAGCGCTCGAACTCGAGGAGCTCCTCGTAGTCGGTCTCGGCGAGCCCCTGCTCGCGGGCCCGGAGAGACCGCTGCGACCCGCAGTACCGACACTCGACCGTCTTCGAGACGTAGACCCGGCAGAGCTCCTTCAGCGCGTGCTCGACCCCGCCCCGTCGAAAGATCGACTCCCACGGTCGCGAGAACGCCTTGGCGACCGCGGGAACGTTGGAGCGGATGGCCTGCGTCTCGGGACGCGGGGTTCCGAACCGGCGGGCGTTCTCGAGGTACTCGACCAGCTCCGGGTCGGTGAGAGACTGCGGATCGACGTAGCTGATCCGGGCCACGACGCCGAGGATACCCGGTGAGCCCGCGGCCCGACGTCGTCGTCGCGGGGGCGGGGCACAACAGCCTCGTCGCGGCCGCGTACCTCGCCAAGGCCGGCTTCGAGGTGCGCGTGCTCGAGTCGCGCCCGGTGGTGGGAGGCAACACCGCGACGGAGGAGCTCACGCTGCCCGGGTTCCTCCACGACTCCTGCTCGACCGCCCACAACCTCATCCAGTCGAGCCCAGCCGTCGCGGAGCTCGGGCTCGAGGAATACGGCCTCGAGTACATCCGCCCGGACCCGGTCGTGCACGTGCCGTTCCCGGACGGCACCTCGATCACGCAGTGGCGGGACCTCGACCGCACCTGCGACGAGCTCGCGCGGTTCTCGGGCCGCGACGCGGATGCGTATCGCCGTCTGATCGCCGAGTACGACGCCGCCAAGGCCGCGTTCGGCGCATACCGCAACAGCCCCGTCGGGCGGGCCCCACGACCGGAGGAGGTGCTCGACGGGCGCTGGCGCCGACGGCTCGCCTCGTCGGCGTGGGACGTGATCCGCGCCGAGTTCGAGGACTGGCACGTGCGGGCGTTCATGCTCTGGATGGCGATCATGACCGTGCAGCCCGCCGACCGGCCGGGCACGGGAGCGCTCGCCTACTCGCTCGTCTACGGACGCCAGCACCACTCGTGGACGCTCCCGCGCGGCGGCTCGGCCGCGCTGCCCCTTGCGCTCGCGCACCTGATCGAGGACCACGGCGGGACGATCCTCTGCGGGCGGCGCGTGAGCAGCCTCGTGCTGGAGAACGGACGCTGCGTCGGTGTCGAGACCGAGGACGGCGAACGGCACCTGGCAGCACGGGCCGTCGTGTCGACTGTGCATCCCGCGCACCTGCTCGACATGGCACCGCGCGAGGTCTGGGGCGACGAGTGGACGCACACCGCAGATACCTGGCGCGAAGGCGTGTGCCTCTTCCCGACCCATCTCGCGACCACGGTGGCGCCCGCGTTCCCGGTCGACGGCGACGAGCTGGCGCCGGTCGCCTCCGGGATCGCGCCGTCCGTCGACCGACTCCTGAGGCTCGGCTCGGACGTCGAGCGCGGCCTCCTCGCGGACGACGACCCCGTGCTCCTCGTCGTCTGCGCCACCGTCGCCGACCCGTCGCGGGCACCCGAGGGCCGGCACGTGCTCAAGGTGATCGGCTTCCACCCCTACACGCTCGCCGAGGGCGGACCCGAGCACTGGGACGACGTGAAGGAAGAGGTCGCCCGCCGGAACCTCGAGCAGCTCCGCCGGTTCGCGCCCAACCTCACGGAGGAGACCATCCTCGCCCGGGTCGTGAAGAGCCCAGTCGACCTCGAGCGGATGAATCCGCACAACTGGCACGGCACGTGCCACGGCGGCGACCTCGGGCCCTCCCAGTCCGGCGCGCACCGGTTCGCACCGGCAACCCCGATCCCAGGCCTCTTCCAGACGGGCGCCACGACCCACCCGGGCGGCTCGGTCTCGGCGGCGCCGGGGCGGAACACCGCGATCGTCGTGCTCGAGGCGCTCGGCAGCTCGCTGGACGAGGCGATCGGAGCGGCAGCCCGTGCCTGACGCGAGGGTCGAGGCCGCGGTCGCGAACTGGGCGCCGCGCTTCGTCACGCAGGGCGTCGACTTCAACGACTTCAGGCGCACGTGTGCGCGCGTCGAAACGTGGGAGGAGTGGCTGCCCGCCTGGGTCGCGACGGGCGACGAGCACCGTGCGCTCGCCGAGGAGGCCGAGGCCGAAGGGCAGTCGCTGACCGGCGGCGAGGCCTGGGTGCGAGCTGCCCTCGCGTACCACTTCGCGAAGTTCGTCTGGGTCGTCGACGTCGAGCGGAACCACGAGACCACGCGCAGGGCGCGCGAGGCGCTCTACGCCGCCCACCGTCAACTCGATCCGTCGGCGCAGCGGATCGAGGTGCCGTGGGAAGGCGCGACGCTCGCCGGCAATCTGCGCGGCCCACGGGACACCTCGCTCGTCCTCCTGATCCCGGGGCTCGACTCGACGAAGGAGGAGTTCTTCCACTGGGAGGAGGTGTTCCTGCGCCGCGGGCTGGCGACCTTCTCGCTCGACGGGCCGGGGCAGGGCGAGAGCGGCTTCGGGACGCACATCCGCGGCGACTACGAGACCGCGGTCTCGGCGGCGCTGGACGTGCTCGACTGGCCGGCGCCCGTCGGCGCCGCGGGCGTCTCGCTCGGCGGCTACTACGCGCCTCGCGCCGCCGCTCGTGAGCCGCGCATCGCCGCCGTCGCCGGTGTCAGCGGCCCGTTCGACTTCGGCGAGTGCTGGGACGGGCTGCCGCAGCTCACCCGCGAGACGTTCCGGCACCACTCGGGCGCGACCGACGACGAGGACGCGCGCCGGAGAGCGCACGAGCTGAGCCTCGCGGGGGTGATCGGCGAGCTCCAGCAGCCGGCCCTGCTCGTCACCGGCAAGCTCGATCGCATCATCCCGTGGGAGCAGACGGAGCGAATCGCACGGGAGGCGCCGAATGCCCGGTTCGTGCTCTACGAGCACGGCAGCCACGTCTGCAACAACCTCCCGTACCGCTACCGCCCCCTCGTCGGCGACTGGCTCGCGGAGACGCTCGCGCGTGTGGGATAGGTTCTCGCCCGCCGAGATGGCGCGCCGTCTCGCGCTTGCGCGCGACCTGATGGGCGAGCGGGCGCTTGCGGCCCTCGTGGTGTTCGGGACGTCCGCCACGAACCGGGCGAGCATGGCCAACCCGTTCTGGCTCACGAACCACCTCGACCTCCACCACTGCTACGTGGTCGTGTCGCTCGACGAGGAATACGAGACGGTGCTCTTCACGGGCCTGACGAACCACGTGCCGAACGCGCGCGAGGTGAGCGACGTGCCCGTCGTCGAATGGGGCGGGTACGACCCGGCGACCAGGATCGCGGCCCGCCTGCGCGAGATCGGCGCGGCGGGCGGGCGCGTCGGGCTCGTCGGCGCGAACGCGACCTTCTCGATGGGGATGCCCTACCAGCACCACGAGCGGCTGCGTGAGGGGCTTCCGAGCGCGGAGCTCGTCGACGTCACTGCGGCGTTCCAGCGTCTCCGCCTCGTCAAGTCCGAGGAGGAGGTCGAATGGCTCCGCAGGGCCGCGGTGCTGACGGACGACGCGATGCGGGCCGTGGCCGAAGCCGCGCTGCCCGGCACCAGCGAGGTCGAGCTCGTCGCCGCCGCCGAGGCCGCGTACCGCGCGCGGGGCGGGATGCCGCGCATCACGTTCCTCCGCTCGATGGCGATGGACGAGCCGAACGGCTGCCTGCCCGCCCAGAATCCGTCGGCCCGTCGCCTGCGCGCCGGCGACGTCGTGATCACGGAGCTGAGCGCCTCGTACTGGGGCTACACCGGGCAGATCCACCGGCCGGTCTTCGTCGAGGCGGAGCCGGCGGCCGACTGGGCCCGGATGGTCGATGTCGCACGGGCCGCGTACCAGGGGATCGCCGACGCGCTGCGGCCCGGCGCCACCGAGCTGGACATTCTCGCCGCGGCGGCTCCGATCCACGAGGCCGGCTACACGATCTACGACGACCTCGTCCACGGCTACGGCGTCGACATCCAGCCGCCCGTCGTCGACCGCACGCAGTTCGCCGACCCGCCGGACGAGCCACGCTGGACGATCGAGGCGGGCATGTCGATCGTGATCCAGCCGAATCCGGTGACACCCGACGAGCGCATGGGCCTGCAGCTCGGGGCGCTGACGATCGTCCGCGACGCCGGCGCGGAGTCGCTGCACTCGATTCCGCTCGAGCCGCTCGTCGGAGGAGCGCGATGACCGTCGGCGCGGCGCTCCTGGGGGCGACCGGGATGTGGGGCGCGCGGATCGCGGAGGCGGCCGCGCGCACGACGGGCCTCCGGCTCGTCAGCTGCTACGCGCGTGACGCGGAGAAGAACCGGGCGTTCGCAGAGGCACGCGGTCTCGACGCCGCTTCGTCGCTCGAGGAGGCCATCGAGGCGGACGGGGTCGAGGTCGCGCTCCTCGTGACGCCGAACGACCTGCACGCCGAGCAGGCGCTCTTCTGCGCCGACCGCGGCACGCACGTCTTCGTGGAGAAGCCGATCGCGAGCACGGTGGCCGACGCGGAGCGGATGCGCGACCGGTTCGCCGAGGTGGGACTCGTGCTGGCCGTCGGTCACGGCATGCGCCGGCTAGGGGCGGCCCGGCGGGTCAAGGAGCTGCTGGACGAGGGCGCGCTCGGCACGGTCGTCCTGGCCGAGGCCAACTGGTCGCTTCCGTCCCGCCTCACCCCTCAGGCCTGGCGCTGGTACCGCGACCGGGCGCAGGGCGGTCCGCTGATCCAGCTCGGGATCCACCACGCGGACACGCTCGCGTACTGGCTCGGGGCCGTCGCGCGCTCGTTCGGCGCCTTCGCCCGCGTCGCGACGGACGCCGAGAGCGACGACGTCGGCGTCGTCGGGCTCGAATTCGAGTCCGGTGCCGTCGGGGCGATCACAGGCAGCTACGTCTCGCCCCGGACGTACTTCCTGCGTCTCTACGGCGACAAGGCCGCGCTCGAGTACGAGATCGACATGGCCGTCTGGCCGCGCGCCCACGAGGCGGACGGTGCGACGACGCTGACGCTGCGCTCCCCCGACTGGACGGAGCGGGTCGGGTTCGAGCGGCGCGACCCGCTCGCGGAGGAGCTCGACGAGCTCGCGCGCGCCGTACGCGGCGAGGTCGTGTTCGAGACCGGCCCGGACGAGGGCATCGCCGCTCTCCGCGTGATCCTCGACGCGCTTCCCGCCCGATGAGCTACGTCGGCCGGCCGCTCGCACGCGGCGAGGACGAGCGGTTCCTGAGCGGACGCGCTCGCTACCTCGACGACCTCCATCCCGACGATCTGCTCCACGCCGCGTTCGCGCGCAGCCTCCTCGCCCACGCGCGCCTCGGGGACCTCGAAGTCGAGGCAGCCCGCGCACAGCCCGGGGTCGTGGCGGTCCTCACCGCTGCAGATCTCACGGACGTGCTCCCGCCTCCCGTGGTGGAGCCACCCGGGATGTGGGTCGCCGACGCCGGGCACCCGATCCTCGCAGCGAGCACCGCGCGCTACGCCGGTGAGCCGATCGCGCTCGTCGTCGCCGAGAGCCGCGCTCTGGCGGAGGACGCGGCGGAGCTCGTGCAGCCGGACTACGAGCCGCTCCAGGCGGTGGTCGACCCGCGCGCGGCGGGCGAGGCGCTGACACGCTGGGAGAAGAGCGGCGGCGACGTCGACCGCGCCTTCGCGGAGGCCGACGTCGTGGTCGCACGGAGCTTCGCGCTGCCCCGGCTCGTCGCGGCGCCGATGGAGACTCGGGGCGCGATCGCCCAGCACGACCCCGACGGCGGCCTGCTGACCGTCTGGCTCTCGTTCCAGGACCCGCACCGCCCGCTCGACCAGCTCGCCCATTGCCTCGGTCGCCCGCCCGAGTCGATCCGTGTCGTGCTCCCGGACGTCGGCGGGGCGTTCGGGAGCAAGGGCGCCGTCGGGCCGGAGGTCGTCGCGGTCGCGGCCGCCGCTCTACGGCTGGGGCGGCCTGTGAAGTGGGCGGAGGACAGGCTCGAGAACTTTCTCGCCGCCTACCAGGGGCGTGGCCTCGAGGCCGACGTCGAGCTGGGAGTGACGCGGAAAGGTCGGCTCCTCGGCGTGCGTGCGCGTCTCTACGCCGACCTCGGCGCATACCTGATCTCGACGACGGCGATCCCGATGCACACGGCCGCGATGCTGATCACCGGGGCCTACGACATCCCGGCCGCCGAAGTCGCCGTCGTGGGCGCTCGGACGAACAAGGTCCCGACCGGGCCGTACCGCGGTGCGGGCAGGCCCGAGGCCGCGTACCTGATCGAGCGCATGGTCGACGAGGCGGCACGCGAGCTCGGCGTGGACCCGGTCGAGCTGCGGCGACGGAACCTCGTCCGCGCGTTCCCGCACGAGACGCCGTTCGGCTGGACGTACGACTCGGGCGACTACGAGCGTTGCCTCGACCGTGCGGTCGAGCTCGCGGAGCTCGACCGCTTCCGGACGGAGAAGCGACCGGGCCGGCGGCTCGGCCTCGGCGTCGGGATGCTGATCGAGCGCTCGGGCGGGAACTGGGAGAGCGCCGTCGCCCGCCGCGAGCCCGACGGGCGCGTCGTGGTGCGTACGGGGTCCTCGCCGCACGGACAGGGGCACGAGACGACGTTCGCGCAGATCGTCGCCGACGAGCTGGGGATCGAGCCGACTGCGGTCGAGATCCTCTGGGGGGACACCGAAGCCGGGCCGGCCGGCGTCGGCACGTTCGGGAGCCGCTCGACCGCGATGGGTGGCTCGGCAGTGCTCGAGGCGGCCCGCCGGCTGCGCGAAGAAGGGGGCATGGAGGCCGCGGCGGTCTTCGAGTCGGGCCTGCTCTTCTCGTCGGGCTGCTACGCCGCCGTGGTCGAGATCGATCCCGAGACGGGCGTGCTCGAGATCCTGAGGCTCGCAGCCGTCGACGACGCGGGTCGCATCGTGAACCCGCTCCTCGCGCACGGCCAGGTGGTGGGCGCGACCGCGCAGGGGCTCGGGCAGGCGCTGGTCGAGGCGGTCCGCCACGACGAGAGCGGGCAGCCGCTCACGATCTCGTTCGTGGACTACCCGCTGCTGACCGCGTGGGAGATGCCCGAGCTTCGCAGCGCATTCGTCGAGACGCCGTCGCCGCTCAACCCGCTCGGCGCGAAGGGGGTGGGCGAGGGCGGCTCGATCGCGGCCCCCGTGGCAATCGCGAACGCCGTCGTCGACGCACTCCACGGCGTCTCCGTCGACCCGCCGTTCACCGAGGCCAAGCTCTGGGAGGCGCTGCGGTGAAGCCTCCTCCCTTCGAGTATGCCGCGCCGCACTCGCTCGACGAGGCGCTCGCGCTCCTCGCCGAGCACGGTGACGACGCGAAGGTGCTCGCCGGAGGCCAGAGCCTCGTGCCGCTGCTCAACTTCCGGCTGACCAGGCCGGCGCTGCTCGTCGACATCAACCGCGTCGAGGGCCTCGACGGTCTGGAGCGAGGGAGGATCGGGGCGCTCGTGCGCACCCGCCGGGTCGAGCGCGAGGCGGCGCAGCCGCTGCTGCGGCGTGCCGCGACCTTCGTCGGTCATCCCCAGATTCGCGCGCGGGGCACGGCCTGCGGATCGGTCGCCCACGCGGATCCCGCCGCGGAGCTGCCCTGCGCGCTCCTCGCGCTCGGGGCAGGGGTGAGACTCCGCTCCACCCGGGGCGAGCGCGAGTTGCTGCTCGACGACTTCCTCGTCGGCCCGTTCTCGACCGCGCTCGAGCCCGACGAGCTGCTCCTCGAGCTCGAGGTGCCGGAGCAGCCCGCCGGCACCCGCGTCGGGTTCGCCGAGCACTCCCGCATCCACGGTGACTTCGCACTCGCAGGCGCCGCCGTCGTGGCGCGGCCCGACGGGCTGGTCGTCTCGCTCCTCGCCGTCGCCGAGCGACCCCTGCGCGTCGACCTGCCGGCCGAGGCAACCGCCGACCCAGGCGAAGCCGCCTCGCTCGCGGTGCGCGATCTGGAGCCGGGACATCGACGCGCGCTCGCCGAGGCGCTCGTCCGCCGTGCGCTCGAGGGGGCGGAGTGAAGATCACGCTCGAGGTGAACGGCGGAACCGTCGAGCGGGAGGTCGAGCCGCGCCTGTCGCTCGCCGACCTCCTGCGCCACGACCTCCGGCTCACGGGAACGAAGATCGGCTGCGAGCACGGTGTCTGCGGAGCCTGCACGGTGCACCTCGACGGTGAAGCCGTCCGTGCGTGCCTTCTGCTGGCAGTCCAGGCCGACGGGCACCGAGTCACGACCGTCGAGGGCCTCGAGGCGCCGGAGCTCCGGGCAGCCTTCCACGAGGCGCACGCGCTTCAGTGCGGCTTCTGCACGCCCGGGTTCCTCATGTCGATGGGCGCGTTCCTCAGGGAGGCGCAGGATCCCGACGAGAGCGCGATTCGCGCCGCCCTCGCCGGGAACCTCTGCCGGTGCACGGGCTACCTCTCACTCGTGGAGGCCGTCAAGCAGGCGGCAGGTCGCATCGCGCCAAGGCCTTAACATTCGGCCAACATCTGCGCGCACACGGCCCTGCGTACACTTTCGCAATGGCGACCGCGGCGGAAACGCTCTCCGGGCTGCCCCAGACGGAAGCGTCGCAGGAGCTGGCGCGTAGCTGGCGCAAGCTGACGCGCGCGGCGACGATCGTCGCAGTCCTCACGTCGCCCGTCCTCTACATCTGGTTCACGCAGCACAGCGGGCTCGTGTGGTGGAAGGCGCTCCTCGCGACGGTCGCGATCGTCGTCGTCTTCCGCGGCTTCAGCGACCTCCTCTTCCGGCGCCTGATCCCCGCGCCCAGCCTCTTCGGCGTCGAGAGCAAGTCGCTGCGGGAGGAGGACATCGTCGGCCGGCGTCGTGCCTGGTTCTGGCGCTTCTGGTTCAAGATCTTCGCCTACTTCGTCGTCCTGATCACGGTCCTCTGGCTCTTCCGCGGCGGCTCGTGGGTGGGGACGATCAGCTGGATCTTCGCCGGGTTCGGCAACATCCTCTCGTCGCCGACGCTCTGGATCCAGGTCGTCTTCGTCTTCTTCCTCTTCATCGCGAACTTCGGGATCCTGTTCGGCCCGCTGCTCGCCATGAACCTCACCCAGGTCAAGACGTTCGAGCCGGGCGACGCGCAGTGGGGCGTGAAGCTCGACGACGTCCGCGGTCAGGCCGAGGCGAAGGAGGAGGTGCGCAGGGTCGTCTCCATCTGGCAGTCCGGCGAGCAGTTCGAGCGCCACGGCGGCAAGCGGGAGCGCGGCGTGCTGTTCTTCGGGCCTCCGGGAACCGGCAAGACGATGCTCGCGAAGGCGCTCGCGACCGGGTTCAACTCGCCGTTCGTCTCGATTCCCGGCTCCGGCTTCGCGGCGACGTTCATCGGGATCGACGCGATCGTGGTGCGCTACCTCGCGTGGAAGGCGAAGCGCGCCGCGCGCAAGTGGGGCGGCACGTGCATCGTGTTCATCGACGAGATCGACGCGGTCGGCATGCGCCGTCAGGCGCTCGGCACCGGCTTCGGCGGCGCAACGACCGCACCGCCGCTCAACCCGATGAGCGTCCACGAGGACCTGTTCTACGGGCCGTGGGGCTCGCTCGACCCGACGGGCGACCTGGTGCTCGAGACGAAGGCGTGGCGCGACAAGCTCTTCGAGAGCCGCGAGTCGCCGACGTTCGGGATGAGCGGTTTCGGCGCGACCATGATGCGGCTCTACGGCTTCATGTTCCCCGGCGGCATGGGCATGGGCGGCGGCGGCATGGCGCTCAACCAGCTGCTCGTCGTGATGGACGGCATCGACAACCCGCCGTTCATGCGACGCGTGATCACGAACCGCACGAACACGCTGCTCGACGCGACGTTCATCGTCCCGCGCCGCATCAAGGGCAAGTCGCTCAGGCTGCCCGCGCCCCGGCCGCGCAGCGAGCAGGTCTACTTCATCGGAGCGACGAACGTCCCGATCGACCGGCTCGACCCGGCGCTGATCCGCCCGGGCCGGATGGGGCGGCACGTGTGGTTCCGGACGCCGACGAAGCACGACCGGCTCGACATCATCGACCTGTACATCAACAAGGTCTCGCACGATCCCGACCTCGACATGCCGAGGCGGCGCGACGAGATCGCGCGCGTCACCAACGGCTACTCGCCCGCGATGATCGAGCAGGTGACCTCGATGGCGCTGACGATCGCGCACCACTCGGGTCGCGAGCGGTTCAGCTGGGAGGACCTCGTCGAGTCGATCACCACGCTCGAGTCGGGCACCGCGATCGGCATCGAGTACATCGAGCGGGAGGGCCGTGCGATCGCGATCCACGAGGCCGGGCACGCGATCGCGGGCCACGCGTTCATGAAGGACTTCGAGTCGACACGGCTGTCGATCCGGCGTCGCGGCGACTCCGGGGGCCACCACCAGGCACGGGAGAAGGAGGAGCGCTTCGCGCGCTTCCAGAGCGAGATGTTCGCGCAGCTCGTGTGGGGCCTCGGCGCGATGGCCGCCGAGCGCGTCTTCTACAACGAGAACTCGACCGGTGTCGGCGGCGACGTCATGTCGGTGACCGCCCAGACGGCCGGCATGGTCGGAGCCGCGGCGATGGGCCCGCAGCCGTTCTTCGCGACGCCGAAGGACGGCGAGTCGGAGGAGGAGACGCGCAGGCGCGTGCTCGAGCGGCTCGAGGGCATCGGGCTGCAGATCATGAATCGCATGGGCGGCGGCGGGCCGATGGGCTCGGACCCGATCAGCAGCGCCCTTTCCGACCCGTCCAAGCGACGTGCCGCCGGCCAGATCATCGGGCAGGCGTATGTCGTCGCGCACAACCTCGCGCAGTCGAACCAGGAGGGGCTCGGCCGGATCGCCGACGTCCTCATGGAGCGCAAGGAGATCTTCGGGGACGACCTGCTCGACCTGCTCGACTCGGTCGGGCTGCGAATCCCGGAGCTCGACTACGGCGACGAGTCGATCTGGCCGCCCCCCTTCTTCGCCGTCAGCATGCCCGACCGGCCGCGCAAGGAGATCGAGGCGAAGTGAGCGAGGGCGTCCAACCGCGCCCACTGATCGACGCCGAGCTCGCGAAACCCGTCGGCGAGGACGAGCAGGTGCCGCGCCAGGAGCGGGCCCGGCGGAGTGGCTACCGTCGCCGCTTCGGGCTGATCTACGGCGCGCTCGCGTTGATCGGCGGGATCGCGATCGGCGCGCTCGTCGTCCTGCTCGGGCGGCCCGACGTCGTGCCGACGCCCGCATGGTCGGCGTGGGAGCCCAACGGCAGCTCCAACGCTCGGATCAAGCAGATCGCCGACCACGTCGCGAAGGAGTACCGCTTCCAGGGCGAGCAGATGGTGGTCGCGCTCGGAGGGCCGCCGAGCGTCGCCGCCGGTGGGGGCAGCGACGGGTCGAGCCCCATCGCGATCTCGGCGATCGCCGTCAGGCCCGACACCTCGACCGGGCAGGCCGAGGAGAGCGACATCAAGATCGTGGACGCATCCAAGAGCATGCAGTTCGTGCTCTGCGGCCTCGGCGACGGCTGCGCGCTCAGCCAGGGGCCGCCGACCGAGGCGCGGCACACGCTCCTCCGCCGCCAGGCACTCGAGCTCGCGCTCTACACGTTCAAGTACATCGACGGCGTCGACTCGGTGACCGTCTTCCTCCCGCCTCCGCCCGGCGGCCAGTCGCCCGCGACCGCCGTCTTCCTCGAGCGCAAGGACATCAGCCCGGAGCTCTCGAAGCCGCTCGCGCAGACGCTCTCCCCCCTCACGCCGTCCGTCGGGACGATCAAGGCGGAGGAGTTGCAGACGCTCAACCGGATCACGCGCGCGCGCCTGTACCAGTTCCAGTACACGCAGGCACAGGACCTCTCCGCGGTCCTCGTCCTCGATCCCGTCGCCTGATGTTGTCCGCAAGGCCGGAATCCGCGAAAGCGGATCCCGGCCGCGGGAATCCCCGCCTTCGGCGGGGCACACCCCTGAAGGCGGCCGCATTCGCGGCCGCTCGGCCCGCCGATCCACGGCTCGTGCGTGCGAAGGCGCGCCTCGACCGGCTCGACTGGTGGCCGCGCCCCGTCCGGATCGAGAGCGTGCGCATCGTCGTCACACCCTGGCTCTTCCGGCTCCGTCCGTGGCGGCAGTTCGACGGCTTCGCGACGCACGTCGTGATCTTCCTGCGCCGGGCCGACCTCTCGGACGACCTCGTCACCCACGAGCTCTGCCACGTCTGGCAGATGCAGCATCGCCCCGTCGGGATGCCGCTCAGCTACCTGCGTACCGGCTACTGGCGCAGCCCGTACGAGCGCCAGGCGCGCGAGGCGGCCCGGCGAACCGCAGGTTGACCGGCGAGTGCAACGGGCGTTGCCGGTACTCCGACGGGGCGGCGAGCGGGACGAGATCGCCATCGCCGTGCGGGTCGTCGTGATGCCCGGCGGCGCACTGCCGTCACGGCCCGAGTAACACCCAGCTCGTAGTGGAGCGATACAGTCGCCCGAGCTCCGAGAGGAACGCCGTGCGGAGGGTATGCGCAGATGAGATCGTCACGACTACTTCTGATCACGATCCTGGCAACGGGTGGGTTCTACATCGCCGGCTTCGTCGCCCTGGGGAGTGGCTATCCAACGGCCGAGTCGACCGGCGACGAGATCGTCCAGTGGTTCATGGACAACGGCTCGAGCGCTCGCGTCTACGCGTGGACCGCGGCGTTCGTCTCACTCGGGCTCGGGATCTTCGGTGGACAGGTCTCCGCGCTGTTCCCCAAGCCGCACCGGCACATCTTCCTCGCCGGGGTGCTCGGCTTCGCGATCACGGCACAGGTCCAGGCCTGGTTCTGGGCGGGCCTGGCGCTCCATCCGGAGGGCCTCGACCCCGGGGCCGCTCGCACCATCTTCGACATCCCCAACTACTGGGGGCCGCTGGTCAACGGCTCGACCACGACCATGGCGATCGCCGTCGCCGCCCTGGGGCTCGGAGCCTCACCGCTCGTCCCACGCTGGCTGATGTGGTTGAGCGTCCTCTTCTTCGCCGAGCAGGCCATCGAGACCGTCACGGTGTTCGGCAAGTCCGGGTTCATTGCACCCGACGGCGCCATGAACGTGTACCTCGGAGGCGTCATCGGCTTCGCGTGGACCGGAGGGCTCGTCTACTGGGCGATGAAGCGCATGGATTCGAACCCCCCGCCCGAGAGCCCCGGCGCGCGCTCGACGCCCCGCGCCACCTAGCCCGACGGCCAGGTGGCGGGCGCGAGGAGCCGGCCCGCGCCGGTGTCGCCCCGAGCAAGACGTGTGGGGGGCGGTCTAGGGTTGGCTGGTGGCTGACGCGTCAGAGCTGCTATCCGTCTACGACGCTCAGCTTCGTGCCCGCGTTCCCGAGCGGCTGCCGCGCGGAGTGACGGTCGACCGCGACGGGCCACTCCTGCGTTTCTTCGGTCTGGACAACCGCGGGTTCGTCGGCTACCGCGACCTCGATGGGCTCGACGGCGCTCGCCTCGATGAGTTGATCGCGCGCCAGGTGCGTCTGTTCGCCGAGCGCGGCGAGCCCTTCGAGTGGAAGCTGCATGAGCACGACCGGCCGCCGGACCTCGCGCGCCGACTGCGTCTGGCGGGCTTCGTCCCCGAGGACGAGGAGACGGTCGTGATCGCGTCGGTCGACGATGTCGCGCGCCGGCCGCTACTCCCTGAGGGAGTGTCCTTGCGGGAGGTGACCCAGCGAAACGACCTCACCCGTATCGCCGCATTCGAACAGGACGCGTGGGGAGACGGCGAGGACCGCAGCTGGCTCGGCGAAAGCCTCGAGGCCGAACGGACTGCCGACCCGCAGGGGCTCGTCATCGTCGTCGCCGAGGCCAGGCGCGCGATCGTTTGCGCGGGCTGGGCACGCTTCGAGCACGGAACCGACTTCACCACACTGTGGGGCGGCACGACGCCGCCGGCGTGGCGCGGGCGCGGGATCTACCGGGCGGTCGTCGCGTACAGGGCGAGCCTGGCCAGGCAGCGCGGTTTCCGCTTCCTCGAGGTCGATGCGTCCAGCGCCAGCCGCCCGATCCTGGAGCGTCTCGGGTTCAGCGCGGTCACGACAACGACGGCATACGTCTGGTCGCCGCCGGCCGTCGCGCCAACAGGTCCCTAGCCTGGGTCGGCGTTCCGGAGTCACGCCAGAGCGTCCCCGTACGCCGGGCGCGGTTCCCGGGCGGCCCGCCAGCACGATGCCCGCCCTGCCGCCGACGTGCAGCGCGATCCGCAGCGACACGGGCGGCTGCGATGACATGCCGCCCTACGACGACACACAGTTCCGTTCCTACGTCAGTCGAGGCGCAGGATCGTTTCCTCGATCTCCTCACCGCGACCGCGTGCGAAGCCGCGGTCGACGCCAACACGTCGGAACCCAGCTTTCTCCAGCACTCGAAGAGAACCGACGTTGTCCGAGGCTGCTCGCGCGTACACGGGGCGTTCGGCGATCTCGGCAAGAAGAGTCTGGAGTGCTGCGCTCGCAATGCCTTTCCCCCATTGCGCTCGGTCCACCCAGTAGGTCACCTCAGGCTGATCGTCGATCCGGAAGAACCCGATCGTGCCGGCGACCGCCCCGTCGACGTCGATCACCCGGTGCGAGACGCTCGTGTCGGCCCGCAGGCGCGACGTCCGGTTGAGAAACGCGCGGCGATCGGTCTGGTCCTCGGCCGTGAAGGCGGCCATTCGGATCGACTCCGGATCCGTCACCTGTCGAAAGATCGTGTCGAGATCCCTGTCCTCGAGCGGCCTCAGCGAGACGTTCACCCTGGCGATCCTAAAGGGTGTCGTTGCCCGGGCGGTTCCACGCAGTCGCCTGCGCTTGCGTTCAGCAACGCCTCTGAGCGGGTGCCGGCTCGGTCGGTCGCCACGAACGCCGGGGTCGGCGCCCGGGGATAGCAGCGAGGACGCGCGCACCTCGTGTTCGGGGGCATAGACTCGCCGAGGCCGCGCGATCGAGGAGGCGCCCGATGTCCGATGACCGTCAGGTCGACCGGTTACGCGAGGTGATCGCGGCGTTCAACAGACACGACCTCGACGCGATCATGTCTCACTTCCGGGACGACTGCGTGTTCGACGCTCCGCGTGGGCCCGAACGCGGCGGCCGCCGCTTCGTGGGCAAGGAGGAAGTCCGCCGCGGCCTTGCGGCTCGACTCGAGGGGATCCCGAACGTCCGTTACGGCGACGAGGATCATTTCGCCTGTGGCGCTCGCGGCGTGTCGGAGTGGACGATCACGGGCACGACCGTCGACGGTGCCTCGATCGACGTGCGCGGATGTGACGTCTGGACGTTCGACTCCGACGGACTGGTCGCACGCAAAGACAGTTTCTGGAAGATCCGCGACTCGTAGCAGCGACAGGCGAGAGCGCCCCACGCTGGGCCGGTGCTCGCGCGGCCGCTGAGCGGACTCCGGATAGCTTGTGTCATGCGCGCGCTCCTGACCTGTCGGCCGTTGGCAGGTCACTTTCGGCCGATGCTTCCGCTTGCACGGGCCTTGGCCGATGCCGGGCATGACGTGGCATTTGCGTCGGGTGAACCTGTCGCGGGCGAAGCGGAAACGGAAGGCGTCACGTCGTTTCGGGCTGGACTGGACATGAATTCGGTGGAGCCCCTCGCCCGACGGGTTCGAGACCGGGCCGCCTCGCTTCCGGCTTCGCAGGTCCGCCACCTCTTGTTTGCCGAGCTCTTCGTGCGAGGTGAGCTGGAGCCGCGCGCGAACGACCTGATCGACATCGTCGACCAGTGGGCGCCGGACGTGGTGGTGCACGACGTCGCGGAGTTCGCCGCGCCGCTCGTCGCAACCATGGCCGGCATCCCGTATGTGGAGCACAGCTACGGGCCGGCCATCGCGAACGACGTCATCCGTGCCGCCGGCGACGCCGCTGCGCCGTCTTGGAGCGCACGTGGCCTCGCGCCGCACCCGCTCGGCGGGCTCTACCGCTATCTGTACCTCGACGTGTGCCCAACCAGCCTCCAGGTTCCCGGGGCGGTTACGGGCACCGTGCAGGCCATCCGCCCGGTCCAGGCCCCGCCTCCGGCGGCGCAGCTCCCGTGGCTGGAGGCGCTGCCCGCCGCGCCGATCGTCTACATCACGCTCGGCACCGTCTACAACCGAAACCGCGACGTGTTTTCGACCCTGCTCGACGGCCTCCGCGACGAGCCGCTGAACCTGATCGTCACGGTGGGCAGGCAAAACGACCCCGCACTACTCGATCCGCAACCATCGAACGTCCACGTCCACCGGTTCATCCCTCAAGAGCTACTGCTCCCTCACTGCGCCGCCGTCGTGACGCACGGTGGCGCGGGCTCGACGCTCGGTGCGCTCGCCTTCGGCCTTCCGCTCTTGATCGTCCCTCAAGGCGCTGATCACTTCTTCAACGCCGAACGAGTCACCGCCGCAGGTGCCGGACTCCAACTCCTCCCCGATCGCCTGACCGCAGACTCGGCTCGTGACGCCGTTCGCATGCTCCTGCACGACGACACGTTCCGGGACGCGGCCCGCCGCATCGAGAACGAGCTCGCCGCGATGCCCGACCCGCACCACGCGGTCGAGGCGCTCGAACGACTCACCGGCCGGCGACACCTGCAGCACGGAAGCTGACCCCAACACCCTCCTCCCTACCGAAGGCGCCTACGCGGCGACGGTACGCCCGAGGTGGTCGCTCCGAACCGCACTGGGACGAGGCGGACTCGTCCTGGATCCACGTGTATCCGAGTCGGCTCTCCGACGTGAGCCTGCGGAGGCGCTCAGTGGCCACGCTCGGTCTCGGCGACCTCGAGCTCGTCTTCATCAACCGCGAGCTCCGCGCCACGGAACGCCTCGGTGTCGGGAAGGGCGAGGGTGAGGCGCGTCGTCTCGTCGGCCATCAACGTGCCCCGGTCGACCGTGAGCGAGAGGACGTGGCCGCCGGCATCGCGTCCCTCGGTGATGAAGTGCAGGTGCAAGCCGGGGACCCCGACATGGGCAAGGAACGACGGGGTGAAGAACCCGACGAGCGTCCCCTCGCTGCCGTCGAAGTCGCGGACGGTCTGCGAGCGCGTCGCCTCGACGAGCCGAGTGCCCGGCTCCTGAGGCGCGACGCTTCTCACCCTGATCGATGCGAAGCGACACTCGGCACGGACGGCGTAGAGATAGTTGTGGGACGACATGAGCACCTCCAGCGTGGACTGAAGCCCGGCGAGGTCGGTGCCTGGGGCAAGGTCGACCGAGTGCTTGGGGATCCAGTGCGTCACCGTCGCGAATGGCGTACGCGCGTCATCGGAGGCCTGATGCGCACGGCACTCGGCGTCGATTCGATACGTCGCGCCGTCGACCATCACCATCTCGCCGTCGAGCTCGTCGAAGGTGCCAATGCCGAGATCACCGTGCTCGCACAGCTCGCCGACCGTCGTGTCTCCCCGGTAGACGCCGTCCATCACCGCGCCGATCGTCGAGGTCTGAAAGGCCGCATCATCGAGCCCGAGGTACTGCTGCAACGCCGCGACGACCACGTCCCGCGTCGTCGACCGCGTCTCTGCCCTGCGCTCGCGGATCGCCTCCCACAACAGATCACTCACCATCAGGTGGATGAAGCGCGATCCAGCCAAGGGTCCGCCAATCTAGCAACCCGGTGGAGGAGGTCGACTGAGCGCCGTCCGCTCGTCGGTCTTCCGGAAATCTGGATTCACAGCGCCGAACGGCGCATGGACTCGAATCCCGATGTGCCGAGCGGTTCGTCTGCGCCGCCTGGGAGCCGGCGTGTAGCGCGTTTTGCTTCACGAGGCGATGCCCGGGTATGCGAATATCCGGGCGGGCGTCCCGCGGCACTCCCCGTGGACCGCCCTTTGATCCGGGCGCCGGCCCTGAGGCGCCCACTGCATGTGCGAGAGAGCACGGAAGGGAGGAGCGCATGGCTTTCGTTCTCGTTCACTTCGACACTGAGTTCGAGACGTGGAAGCGTGCTTTCGACGCCGACCCCGCCGGGCGAGGCGAGACCGCGAAGGGGTACAGCATCGCCAGAGGGGTGGACACCCCCAACGACATCTTCGTGCGCGTCGAGTTCGCCTCGGCCTCGGAGGCCAGGGGCTTTCGGGACCGGCTGCTCGGCGTGGGCGTGCTCGACGCCTTCAACGTCAAGACGCCACCGACCGTCGTCGAGGTCGTCGAGAGTCACACGTACTGATCCCGTCACGCCCGACTGCCCTCCTCGGCTGACCGCGCCGCTCGGGACGACTCACCGCTGCGTGCGGATCTCCTCGGCTGCCCGTTGGCGTTGCGACGCGACCGTCTGACGGACACGCCGCATCGCGGCGGCGGTTCCGGTCGTGCGCGCGACTGAGCCAACGGCGCGCTTCGTGGACGCAGACAGCGGCGAGGAGCGCGATCCCGTCCGAGGAGCGCGCCGAGACTTGTGGGCGGTGCAGGACTCGAACCTGCGGCCACCTGCGTGTAAGGCAGGCGCTCTACCAGCTGAGCTAACCGCCCGGGCGGCCACGGATGGTAGCTCCGGCCGCAGCTATCCTCGGCGCGCCGCCCCCATCGACTAGCGGCCCAGGTCGCCACCCTTTCAAGGTGGTAGCGCGGGTTCGAATCCCGCTGGGGGCACTCCTGCGTCGGGCGGAAACACGGAATCCCCGACGAAGCCCCTCACAGTCTCCATCTCGCGGTGCTTGGCTTGCCGCCGCAGTACGCCATCGTCGTCTCGACCCGGCTGTGACCAAGCGGCTCCTTGATGGCCACGAGGCGACCGGGGTGCCGTTCAGGTGGGGGTCGGCGCGGACACTCGAGAGCTGCTTCGACATCGGCTCGCGCACGCCCGCACTCGCGGAAATCACTCATCCAGCGGCACGCGGCACGGGGCCTGTTACCCGGAGCCCCGATGGCCGCTAACGGGTGGGTCGGGGTGTTCTCTCTGGAGAGCCGATGCTGCGTTCGAACTGATCGAGGAGATCGAAGAGACCAACGGACTCCCAGGCTCGATTGCGCTTCCCGACACTGGTCTGCCGGAGCACGCCGGCCCGCTCGAGTCGGAGTATGGCCTGCCGCGCTTGCTCCTCGGTTCCACCCAAGAGCTCCGCTGCGACCTTGACGTTGACGATCGGTTGCGAAGGCAGGAGCTCAATCAGCCGTCGTGGGCCGGAAGCCCGCCGCGGATTACCCGCAGCCCCAATCCATTGCGCCTGAAGATCGACAACTCGTCCTGCGAATGCGTGTGCGCCCGTCGCCGCCCGGTAGACAGCGTCGATGAATACGCCATACCAGTCCTCTGCCGAGGCAACCCGGAAGCTCGTCATGCCTGCCACGTATCGATCAGTGTCTTGTGCGAGCGCGAGGCTGACCGGGGGCTCGGAGCGAGGTGCGAGTCCTCGACGCTTCAGCACGCTCAGGATGATTGTTCTCCCGACGCGACCGTTGCCGTCGTGGAAGGGGTGAATCGTCTCGAACTGGACGTGGGCGATCCCCGCCTGGATGACCGCTGGCAGGTCGTCCCGGTTCAAGAACGTGCACAGGTCGTCGAGGAGTTCAGGGACAACCTCGGGCGGGGGCGGGACGAATTCTGCGTTGCGAGGACTGGTCGCGTCGCCGCCGATCCAGTTCTGGTCCTCGCGGATGACACCACCAACGTGCTCGTCACGAGTACCCGCCAAGAGCGTGCGGTGGATGTCGACGATGTCCTGACGAGTGACTTCGAGACCAGCCGCGGCAAGCTCGAGGGCTTGCTCGAGAGCTCGGACGTTGCCGAGGACGCCCTGGGCCGTGATGTCGTTGCCTTCCGGATTGAAGGCGGCCTTGGCCAAGCGGCGATGGGAGAGGATCAGACCTTCGATTCGCGAGGATGCGACCGATTCGGCCCGCAGCAGCTGGCGCGCCAGCGCTTCCAGGTTCACGTCGCCGGAGGGACCCTCGTTCAGTCGCCTCGTGGCCTGTTCAGCGTTCGCGGCAGCTGCGGCGATGGAAGACGGAAGCGAAAAGTCTTCAGCCGCAATAGGGATAGGGACATAGGCGTGATAGGGGAAGCTGCGCTTCGCGGAACGTCCCCCGAGCGTGTCGGGTCGCATGGGCCACTGTCGTCGGACGTGCCTGCCTCGAGTCCGCTGACGGGAGGTCTGACCAGCCATTGTCACCCAAAGTTACCATAATAACTTTGGATACGAATAGAACAAACCGAAAGTTAGCGCGAAGGGCCCAGCCCCGGGGAAGAAGAGCATACCCAAACTTACACTCCCAACCTTGGGTATATAGCATCGAGCCCAAAGATACACAGCGTCGAGCGATTGCGCGGGTCGATCGCTGGCAGGAGACCCGACGTGCGGCCAGCCGAGCCCGGAGCACCACGAACTGTGCCCGCGAGGCTCATGGGCGAGAGTCCACCCAGCCGCGGCAGCGCTATGCGAGCGCGGTCAGCCGTCTCCTCGGCGCCCGGGCGCGTCGCGGCTCGACGCACGAGCCGTCCACTGCGACCAGGTCACGATCCCGAGATCGGGCCGGGGCGGCTCCGCCAGCAGCGCGAGGTACTCGAGCAGGTTGCCGTCTGGATCGCGAAAGTAGACCGCTGCCGCCGGCATCCAGCCGATCACGCTCGGCTCGTCCGTCTCCGTCGCGGAGAAGGACAGGGGCGTGACGCCGAGCGCGCGGAGGCGGGCACACGCGTCGAGCACGTGCTCGAGCGTGGAGGAGAACGCCACGTGCGACACGAGTCCCACCGGCGCAGAGCCGAGCGACCAGAGCCCGAGCATTGCCGCGCCCGGGCCACCGATCCAGAAGAGCGCGGCGCCGCGGTCCGGGAGCTCCTGCGCCACGGGTAGACCGACGACGTCCCGGTAGAACGCGGTCGCGCGATCGACGTCGCTCACGGTCATGTGGGCCTCGAAGAGCCCGCCGATCGGAAGTGGCTCGGTCATCCGCCCGATGCCGGCAACACCGCCGACGCGTCCGCGAGATGGGTGAACGGGTGGTAGAAGGCGTCGAGGGCCCGCTCGCGCGCGACCGCGATGCGCAAGCGGATCTCCGAGGCGGGCTGCCAGATCTCGACGCTCGTGCTGTCGTCGCTCGCGTCCCAGAAGAGCGTGATCTCGACGCTTCCGCTGGTGCGGCTCGCGAGCTCGTGACGTTCCCGGACGATCGTGGCGAGGTCCATCGCCGTCCCTACGGAAGCTTCTCGGCGAGCACGTCGACCTGCTCGATGACCGGCGCCTCCGCAAGCAGCGCCTCTGCGTTCTCGAGCAGGGCGGCTGCCACCGCTCCCTCGAGGTGCGCGCGACGACCGTCCTCCGACGGAAAGACGTCGACGATCGCGAACGTCGACGGCCCCAGCCTGAGCGCGAACCATGCGATGGTCTCCGGCTCCGCCTCGACGAGCGGCACCGCGTCGCGCAGGAACCGGTCGACGGCGTCCTCCTGCCCGGTCTTCGCCACGAGCCGGACGATCAGCCCCTTGGTCACCATGTCGTCCTCCTTCGGATCGATGCCCCTCCAGTGTGGTGCCCGTCTCTGAGCGGCGGCTTCGCGGCCGCTGAGTCGCACCCGGACGTACGTGCGGGCGCCCTTCGCGGATCGCCGCTCGACCCCGGCGTTGCGAGCTCGAGCGCGAAGCGGATTCCGTCGCGCAGCGGAATCCCGCCGACTGTGAGGCCGGCTGCGTACCCGTTGTCGGGCGTAAACGCGTCCCGTTCGACCGAGACGGCCCGGAAGCCGCACCGCTGGTAGAAGCGGAGGGTGTCGACGTCGGCCATCGCCGTGGCAACCGTCACCACCCGTGCGTGCTCGCTTCGGCATGCGTCGACCGCGGACGTGACCAGGCTCCGGCCGACACCACGCCGCCGAAACCGACCGTGGACGGCGAGGCTGTTGATCTCGACGACGCCGCCGTCCTGGGCACGAATCAACTGCACGTGTCCGGCGATCTCCCCGGCATCGGTGCGCGCGACGAGCACGCGTCCCCGGTGCAGATACGACTCGAGCTGTGCGGCAGAGTCCTCCGCGAGCGCGAACAGGTCGCGCAGCTCCTCTCGGGGCCCCTGATGCCAGGCGATCGCGAAGCCCGATTCAGCGGCCGATGCCATCGCTCAGATTCCACCCGCGCCCGCGTCGCCCTGGCGCACCCCGTCGACGTAGAGGTCGACGCGCTCGGTGTAGATGCCGATCAGCCCGGCGATCTTCTGACTCTCGGGCAGCGGGGTCCGGTACGACCACGCGAGGTCGGCGTACGCCGCGCCGCCGTCCCGCAGCGACCAGTACTCGGCGTCCCCCTTGTAGGGGCAATGGGTGACGGAGTCCGTGGGGACGAGGAGGTCCATCCGGACGTGCGTCTTCGGCACGTAGTAGCGGGTGGGAAGGTTGGTCTCGAAGAGCAGCGTCGGCTTGGACGACTCGGCCACGATGATCCCGGCGGCCTCGACCCGGACGTGCCGGGAGCTGGGCAGGATGTCGACGCGGGTGTAGGGGTCGCGCGGGTGCGTGAACACCTGCTCGTCCTCCTCGAACCACGCGTCCATCGCCTGCCAGTCGAGACGGACCGTGTCGCGCAACTCCGGGAACGGCGAGTCGTGGAAGCGCAGCGCCGCGCCCGGGACGTATGCGCTTCTGACACGGACCGCGTGCAGGTGCCCGTCGCCCCTGCTCGGTGAGTGTGCGACGCCGCCCTCGGGCGCGAGCAGCTCCGTCCGGACGTCGGCCGCACGGAAGTAGTACGTCGGGTAGTACGGCTTCTCCCACACGAGCAGCGGCCGCGTCGTATCCGCCACCAGCTCGCCGCCGACGTAGGCACGGACCCGCTTCTCTCCTGTCTCGACCCGCACTCGTCCGCGCGCGCCGGTCGATCGTTCCTTCATGGTGCTCATGTGGTCTCTCCTGGTCTCGACGGGTATCGCGGCCAGGGTCGCTCTTGCCGCTCAGTGATCGCTGCGCGACGCCTGAGTCGATCCGCGGGGCAACGCCTCTGCGTCGAGCGCCTGTCGGTGCTCGCTGCGGTCCTGGACGAGCCCCAGGATCCGGAGCTGCCCGTCGTGCTCGATCGCGTGCAGCGCGATCTCGGTCGGGAGGAACGTCCCGCTCTTCGTCCGGCACGTCAGTGCGATGGTCGACGCGCGGCCGTCACGCTCGACCCGCTCGAGCAGAGCCGTCAGCGCGGCGAGCTCTGCGGGGTGGATCCGGGAGATGGGAGTCTCGAGGAGCTCGGAGCGCGTGTAGCCGAGCAGCCTACAGCCTGCATCGTTCGCGGCGAGGATGCGGTCGGTGTACGGGTCCATGACGTACGCGGGCTCCGCCGAGCTCGCGAACGTCAGGCCCGCCATCGCGTCGTCGGCGCCGGCGTGCGTCATGCAGCGGTAGGCCCCATGACCTCGCTGCCGTGATCCCCGTCGGTTGTCCCGAGCGAGTCGAGCCGCTGGAGCAGGAGCCGGCGGCGGGCGGGCGAGATGCTCTCCCGCAGGACTCGGCGTACGAGCTCGTAGCGGAAGCGAAAGCCGACGCCTTCGACCCGGAGGACGCGCCGCTCGCAGAGGCGCTCGAGCTCCTCCGTCAGCTCGGCCGGGTCCACACCGAGCAGGTCGGCCAGCGGCTCGGGCTCGAACGGCCGCTCGAGCAGCGAAGCCGCGCAGAGCACGCGATATCCCCATACCCCTTCGGCTCGGCAGTGCGCGACGAGCGCCTCGGCAAGCGTGGTCGACGGGCCGGCCGGCAGACCGTTCGCGAGCGCTTCGGCGACGAACCGCGGGTTGCCTCCCGTCGTCTCGTACAGCTCGGGAACGCCGAGCGGAGTCAGGTCGTCGGCCGAGAGAGGCTCGAGCCTGACGAGCGCGTCCGGACGGAGTCCCCGGAGCGCGTGCTCTGGCGGCGTCTCCGCGGCCCGGGCCGTCATGACGAGCGCTCCCGGACACGCTGTTCCGCGGCGCTGGAGGTAGCCGAGCGCGGAGAGCGTCTGACGGTCGGCCCAGTGAACGTCGTCGAGGAGCAGCACGAGTGGCCCATGCCGCCGCACAAGCGCGATGAGCGCCTCGAGCACCTCGAGCTCCTCGAACTCGGTCCGCGGCAGCCCGAGAGTCAGCTCGGGAAGGATCTGGCCGAGCGCGGGGAGCGCGGTCGCGTCGACGTCGATGCCGGCCAGGGCCTCGCGGAGCGCAGTGGCGAGCGGCACGTAGGGCAGGTGGCGCTCGAGCTCGGAGCAGGCGGCGCGACCGACGCGGCCCCCGGCGAGCTCCTTCTGCAGCTCGTCGAGCAGCCGCGTCTTTCCGAGCCCACCGTCGCCCTCGATCTGGATCAGCGCGAGACTCCCGTCGAGCCCGTTGGTCACCGCCCGGGTAAGCGTCTCGAGCTCGGCGGTCCGCCCCAGCAGCCGGAACGAGGGCTCGGCGATGCGATCCTCTGCGCCGCGTATGGGACGCGGCAGCAGCGAGAGAGCGTCCTGCTGGCGGAGGATGGCGGTCTCGAGCGCACGGGTGTCGGCCGTCGGCTCGAGACCGAGCTCCTGATCGAGCAGCGCCCGGTAGCACCGGTACCGGGCGAGGGCGTCATGTTGGCGCCCGAGCCCGTAGAGCGCGAGCATCGCGATGCGGTGGGCGCGCTCGCTGAACCGATCGAGCGACGCGGCGGCGTCGCTGTGCGCGAGCGCGTCGGCGAAGTCGACCTCGGCGAGCGCGTGCTCGGCTGCGTCGAGCCGGGCGCCGAGCACGCGTCCGCGATAGCTCCCGCGCAGATCCTGCGCCCAGGCGGCGTACGGCTCGTCCTCCAGCACCTCGCCGCGGGCGAGCGCAAGCGCCTGTGCGAGCGACCGGCGCGCCTTCCCCGTGGGCTCGCGACCCGACCGCTCCAGGAGCTCGTCGAAGCGGTCGAGGTCGAGGTCGACGAGATCCGTCGCGAACCGGTACGCGCCCGTCTCGGTGACCAGGAGCCGGCGAGCGTGCTCACGATCGTCGGTCAGACGCCGACGGAGGACGGAGACGAACGTCTGGATCGAGGCGGCGGCCCCGGCACGCGGCTCGGCCCAGAGAAGCTCCGCGATCCGCTCGGTGGGCACGAGGCTGCCCCGAGCGGTGATGAGGATCTCGAGCACCTGCTTCGGCCGCACGCCGCCCAGATCGCCCGGCCCCAGCAGTCCGCGCGCCGTCTCGACCGAGAGTGCGCCGAACAGGCGGAGAGCAGGCCGGCCGGCGAGCTCGCCGGCACCGCGCCCACCGATTCCGGTGCGCAGCCCTCTCTCGTCCGTCGTCGCGATCAGCGAACCGTCCTTCCGTCCGGCCGCACGACGAGCCACCGTCCGCCGAACTCGACCACGTCCTGGCACAGCACCTGGAGTGGCTTTCGGTCGCCGACGTAGTAGTAGAGCGGCTTGCCGGCGTACGTGACCTGGAAGCCGCCGCCGCGGCGGCGGGTGGCGAGCATCGACGGGGCGACACCGTTGCCCGCACGCGGTCTGGCCTTGACGACGTACGGCGGCCAAGCTGCTGCACAGGCGCCGCTGCACGCGCTCCGGCCGGCCCTGTCGCGCGTGAACGCATAGAGGGCAAAGCCGCGGCCGTCGAACAGGATCCGCCCGTAGGTCGACACTCGCGCCGTGACCGTCTCCTGGCTGGGGGAGGCCGCGCCCATGCCGGAGCCCGAGAGGAGCAGGGCGACGCAGACGACGAAGACGACGACGACGAGAAGTCGCATGGTCCTCTAGTCGGTCGAGACGCCGATTCGTTACACGAGGACAGGCCGGGACTTGCCCTAGACCAACGCACCACCGGCGCGCTAGCCTCCGGCGGTGAGCGGGACGGTTGGTGGCGTGGCTGGCATCGGCGGGGATGCCGTGCTCGTCGATCGTCTCCGGGCAGGCGAGGAGCGCGCCTTCGACGAGATCGCCGTCGCGCTCTACCCCGCGATGTACGGGGTCGCGCGAGGCTACGTCGGCGCGCGCACCGTCGCGGAGGAGGTCGTCCAGGAGGCCTGGCTCGGGGTGCTGAGAGGGCTCGAGCGGTTCGAGGGCCGCTCGACGCTCCGCACGTGGATCCTGCGGATCGTCGCGAACATCGCCCGCGATCGTGCCGTCCGCGAGGCGCGCTCCATGCCGTTCTCGGCGCTCGACCTCGACGAGTCCGAGCCGGCGGTCGAGCCGCACCGCTTCCGCGGCGCCGACGAGCCGTACCCGGGCGGCTGGAGGGCCTTCCCGACCGACTGGCGGACGCTGCCCGAGTCCCGGCTCCTCGCGAGTGAGACGCTCGAGCTGGTCCGCGGCGCGATCGGCGAGTTGCCCGAGTCGCAGCGCCTCGTGATCACGCTCCGCGACGTGATCGGCTGTAGCGCGGAGGAGGTCTGCGAGACTCTGGCGATCACGCCGGGGAACCAGCGCCTCCTGTTGCATCGCGCCCGGGCTCGGGTGCGGGCGCGGCTCGAGAGGGAGCTCGATGGCTGATCCGTCGGGTGAGTTCGGGCACGACTACACGTGCCGTGAGGTCGTCGAGCTCGCCTCCGACTACCTCGAGGGCGCGATGACCGTGCGGCAGATGACCGCGTTCGAGCTCCACCTGAACTTCTGCGACGGGTGCTCCACGTTCGTCGACCAGATCCGGACGACGGCGGCGATGGCGCTCGGCGTGACGGAGGATCGGATCCCCGACGACCTGAAGGCCAAGCTCCTCGACGCCTTCAGGGACTGGAAGCGCGAGTGAAGGCGTACAAGTGCCTCAATGGGGACGGGACCGGCGTGTTCAGCCGCTACGCCTGGCCACTGCCCGACGCGGGCTCGGGCGCGTGGGTCGAGTCCGAGATCGACCCGTGCCGGTCGGGCGTCCACGCGTGCAGACCCGGCGACCTCCCCTACTGGCTCGCAACCGCCCTGTACGAGATCGAGCTGGAGGAGCCCGTCGACGAGCTCGAGACGAAGGTCGTCGCACGGAGGGGGCGCCTGGTGCGGCGCGTCGACGCGTGGGACGAGCTGCGCGAGGCGTACGGGGAGATGTGTGTCGCGCGCGCACACGAGCTGGTCGCCGAGGCGCCCGAGCGCGTGGGCGGCTGGGCGCCCGGCGAGGGGACCGCGCGCTCCGAGTCGGCTCGGCTCGGGTTCGTCGCGGCCCGGATCGCCGAGGAGCTCGGCGGGCTCGACGCATACGTCGAGGAGCGGCGGCGACAGACCGCCTGGCTCGTCGAGCGCCTCGGGCTCGACTGACCCGGTCGATCGGCTCGGCGACGCGGACGCTGAGTCCGCGCTCAGATCGCGCTGAGCCGCCCCTCGTACGGTCGGTGCCTCGCTACCCGGCTCGGCCGGACGAAAGGAGCAAACCGTATGAACATGCACACGAAGCGCTGGCTGCTCGGAGTGGCCACGCTCGCGGTCGTCGCGCTCGCCGCGCTCGGCAGCCAGGCACTCGCCGGCTCCGAGGCCACACCCGCCTCGGCCAAGGGGCTCGGTCCTCTGACGGGGCTCCTGCCCCGCGATCACCTCACGGTGGAGAGCGCGATCCAGGTCGATCTCAGCAAGGAGACGGTCCGGCTCCCGCTCTACAAGGGAAAGGCGAACGGCGAGACGGTCTGGTACATCCTCGTGGACGCCTCCGACTCGGGCATCGCGCACGACCTCGGCGTCAACTACGCGCCGAAGCTCGGCAACATCGCCATCAACGACCCCGAGGCAGTGCAAACGGTGAAGCTCGAGCCGACGACGCCCGACCAGAACAGGTTCGGCCAGGCCGTCGTCGACTTCCAGGGCGCGCCGGACTTCAGCCCGACCCGGATCGCCGAGCCCGGACCGACCGGCTTCCCGCTGGCCAAGTTCCAGCCAGGCGCGGTCGCGGGCCCCGGGTACAGCCCGTTCATCCGGATCGAGGGCTCGCCGACCGTGTACAGCGCGCCGATCGTCGCAACCGGTGACGGCCCCTTCGACGTCGTGCACCACACGAACACCGGCGACCGCGTGCTCGGCATCCACATCGCAGGGGCGTCGGCTCCCGGCCAGTTCGCGGAGTCGTGGGTCGATCTCCTGTTCGTCAAGGGCTTCGACGCGGGCGAGCCCATCGTCTACCTCTCGACCGACGCAGGGCAGCCCCTGAGCGCGGTGCTCGAGCGCTCGACGTACGTGCCGGCACTCGACAACGCGGCCTATCACGGAGGCGACGACTTCCTCGGCTCCGCCCGCGAGCGGCTGTTCGGCTTCGTCAACGGCCAGACCGGCGCGGGCAACAAGGAGTCGCAGGGCTTCGTCCACCTGGTCGAGGACGGTCACGCCTCGGAGGACGCCAGCGCCGGCAACACCGCGTTGATCGACGCGCTCCGGAACGGCGGAGATCTGCTCAACGTGTTCGGCGACTTTCCGACGGAGAAGGACCCGCGCCACGCGGAGGCATACAGCCCGCTCTGGGACGCTCAGCTCGGCCTGTGGACCGACAAGGCCGTCCAGCAGGGGTTGAACACGCGCCAGATCGACGAGGTGCAGGTGTTCAACCTGGCCGCGACGCGGCCCGACCTGCTCACCGGCATCGACCCGGCGACCGGCCAGCCCGCCCCGTACGGCTCGGTCGGCGTGGACATCAACTGCGCAGTGATCGGCTTCACGGCGAAGGCCCCGACGGCCAACCTCGCGGAGCCCGCTCCCAACTCGCAGTTCCCGCCGCGCTAGGCGGTGCAACGAGACGGCGGGCCCTCTGGGCCCGCCGTCTCACTCGAGCGCCTCGCCCGCGCTTGCGAGCGCGACCAGGCCTCGGTAGTCGTCGGCGCAGGCCGGGCAGTTACGGATGTGCGCGGCGACCGCGGGGAACAGCGTGCGAACGTCCCGTCCGGCGAGCTCGCCCTCCACGTACTCGGCCAGGACGGCGAAGCCGCCGTCGCACCCTGCGTCGGCGTCTCCGCTTCCGAGGAGACGCTCCACGAGATCCCGCTCACCCATGCCGTTCATCCCCTCCCACCCGCTCGAGATGGCCTTCACGCTCGAGGCGCGAACGGAGCTTCCGCCGCGCGTCGTGCAGCACCTTGTAGACCGCCCCGCGGGTCGACCGGAGCTGTCCCGCCAGCACGTCGATCTGCACGTCGTTCAGCGCGACGGCGACGAACACGTCCCGCTGCCTCGGCGTGAGGTCCTCCGTCACCGCGAGACGCAGGGCGCGGAGGAGCTCGCGGGACTCGAGCCGGCTCTGTGCCGCGCCCTCGCCGCCGGCGAGACGATCCCACGTCGCGTCGTCGTCCGCGGTGGGGATGCCGCGTCCTCGCCACGCGTGCCTGCGGAGCTTGACCGAGACCTCGAACACCACAAACCCGTATGCCCAGGTCGTGAAGCGGCTGGCTCCTCGGAAGCCGTCGAGCTTCCTGGTCACACCCAGGAGCGCGTCATGGGCGGCTTGGCGGCAGAGGTCTTCGAGCTCTGCGCCGCGGATCTCCGGATAGAGGTCCCGGCGGCGATGCGCCTCCCGGCGGGCCGCGGCAAAGAGCAGCTCGTGCAGGCGCTCGAGCGCACGCACACGCCCGCCGCCCGTGGCACGCAGGGCCTCGAGCCACGCCCGTGACTCGGGATCCAGCACCTCGAGCGCCGAGACGGAGGCGGTCTGCGCCTGCTCGGAGTCCACGACGAGTCGAGCCTATCGCCGGGGCGGGCGGGTGTCGTCTCGCCATGGGTCGGCGTCGTGGACGCAGCCGTGACCGTCATGGTCAATCGGCGTCGGCCACGGCGCGACTCTTACGTCCGGCGTGCAGACGTAAGGGCGGTGGCCGATCGGACGCTCACCCGGGAAGACCACCACGACGAAGGAGCCCATATGGTCACCCATCGGACAGCACAGGTCGACGGACACTCCGTCTTCTACCGCGAGGCCGGCGATCCGGCGAGCCCGAGGCTGCTCTTGCTCGGCGGTTTCCCCGCCTCCTCCCACCAGTTCCGCAACCTCATGCCCGCGCTCGCGGATCGCTTCCACCTCCTCTCGCCGGACTACCCCGGCTTTGGCAACACCGACGTGCCGGAGGGCTTCGAGTACACGTTCGACAACCTGGCGGAGGTCGTCGAGGGTCTGCTCGTCGAGATCGGGTTCCACCCGTTCGGGCTCTACATGCAGGACTACGGCGGCCCGATCGGGAACCGGATCGTCGGCCGCCACCCGGACTGGCTCGAGTGGCAGGTGATCCAGAACTCGAACGCCTACGAGGAAGGCTTCACCTCCGCCTGGGACGGAATCCGGCACGCGCTCTGGATCGACCGCAGCCCCGAGACGGAGGAGCCACTTCTGCCCTTCCTCGAGCTCGACGGGGTCAAGCTCGTGTACACGCACGGCCACCGCGACCCCGAGCAGATCAGTCCGGACAACTGGAACATGGACGTCCACTTCCTCGAGCGCCCCGGCGCGCGCCGAGCCCAGCTCGACCTCTTGTACGACTACCGCACGAATGTCGAGCTCTACCCGGCATGGCAGGCGTTCCTCCGCGAGCGCCGGCCGGAGACGCTGATCGTCTGGGGCGAGAACGACATCTTCTTCACCCCCGAGGGCGGGCGCGCGTACCTACGCGACCTTCCCGACGCGGAGCTCCACATGCTCGACAGCGGCCACTTCGCCGTCGAGGACTCGCTCGACGAGATCGTGGCGCACATCACGCGCTTCCACGACGAGAAGGTCGACGGTCGTGCCCCCGCGAGAGCACAGGAGCCGGTCGGGAGCACCCGGTGAGGGTGCTCTCCGTCAACGTCGGTGTCCCGCGCGAGGTCACGTGGCGGGGCAAGCGGGTGACGACCGGCATCTACAAGGAGCCGGTCGTCGGCCGCGTGCCGGTTCGCGCGCTCAACCTCGACGGCGACCGGCAGGCGGACCTGCGTGTGCACGGCGGGCCGGACAAGGCCGTCTATGCCTACCCGTCCGAGTTCTACGACGTCTGGCGTCGGGAACGGCCCGAGCTCGCCTTCCCGTGGGGACAGTTTGGCGAGAACCTGACGACCGAGGGTCTCGTCGACCACGAGGTCAACGTCGGCGACCGCTTCCGGTTCGGCACCGCGGAGCTCGTCGCGACCCAGCCACGGCTCCCGTGCTTCAAGCTCGGGCTCAAGCTGGGCCGCGACGAATTCGTGACCGAGTTCCTCGAGCGCGGGCTCCACGGCATCTACTTCGCCGTGGCCCGCGAGGGACAGGTCAAGGCGGGGGACCGCATCGTCCCGCTCCGGCGTGACCCGCACGGCTTCAGGGTGACTGAGATTGCGCGGCTCTACGCCCGTGACCGAGACGACGTCGAGGGGACGCGGCGTGCGGCGGACCTCGACGTGTTGCCCGCGAGCTGGGGGGAGTACTTCCGCAGGCGCCTCGCACGGCTCGAGCCTGTCCTCGAGTAGGCGTCCCGAGCGCGGGGCCGCGCGACCGATGGTCGGGGTCGCGCGGGCGCTCAGAGGGCGCTCAGACGACGCTGCGGGCCGTGCGGCACAACTGGTGACGACGCCGCCGACGTGCGGCTCCAGTTCCCACCTTGGAGGAAGCACCATGGCCACAGCAGCTCCCCCGTTCACCGGCGCATATGAGCTCGACCGGAACCACTCGAGCTTCCAGTTCGCGGTCGGCCACGTCGGTGTCTCGACGTTCAGAGCGTCGTTCGGCGACATCGACGCACGGCTCGTGATCGAGGACGGCTCGCTCGTGCTGGAGGGTCGCGCGCTCGCGACCTCGGTCTCCATCGCCGAGCCAGGGTTCCGGGAGCACGTCGTCTACGGCGCGGACTTCTTCGACGCAGGCGCGCACCCCGTCGTCACGTTCCGTTCCACGGACCTCGAGCTCCGAGACGATGGGACGGCGACGGTGTCCGGCGCGCTCGAGATCCGCGGGATATCGCGCTTCGTGGTTGCCGAGGGCACGTACGAGCAGCCGAGGCGTGACCCGTTCGGAACCGTCCGCGTCGGCCTCGAACTGAGCACGACGATCGACCGCAGGGACTGGGGAATGATCTGGCAGATGCCGCTCCCCGACGGCGGCGAGGCGCTCGGTTGGGACGTCGAGATCACCGCCCACCTCGAGCTCACGGGCAGCGACGGATGAACGTCCTCGGTATCAGCGGCAGCCTCCGCCGAGGCTCGTACAACACCGCCCTGCTCGAAGCAGCGGGTGCCGTGTACCCGGCGACGATCGAGCTCGTCGTGTGGCGCGGGCTCGCAGACATCCCTGCGTTCGACGAGGACCTCGCCGTGGTACCGGCCTCCGTGACGGCTCTGCGGGCCGAGATCGCCCGCGCGAACGCCATCCTGCTCGCGACTCCGGAGTACAACGCTTCGGTCCCCGGAGCCCTGAAGAACGCACTCGACTGGGTGTCCCGGCCGTTCGCCACGAACCCCTTCCGGAACAAGCCGGTCGCGGTCGTCGGGGCGAGCCAGGGAGCCTTCGGCGCCGTCTGGGCGCAGGCGGATCTGCGCCGCGTCCTGACCGCCATGGGAGCACGCGTGGACAGCCGCGAGCTCCCGGTCGCTCGGGCCCACCAAGCCTTCAACATCGAGGGACGCCTACGCGACCCACGCCTCGAGCAGAGGCTGAGAGCGATCGTCGACGGTCTCGCCTCGAGCTCGTCCCGCCGTGCCGCGTGACTCGGACTCAGGCGGCACACAGCCACGGCACAGCGCGAGGTGCGAATCTCGCGGTCGTGGCGTCGAACCCGATCACCGTCGGCGAGCGAGGCTCGTTCCTGCTCGAGCTCCTCCACTTCGCGGGGTGGCGGATCGCGATTCGAAGCGGCATTCCGACGACGATTCGAGCGACCCGAGACGACGTCGCACTCGAGGTGATCGAGACGACCCTTCCTCGGGCGGCGGGGGTCGTCTTCGCCCGCGCGATGCGTTCGAACCGTTCCGGTCGAGCCGGGAACGAATCCTGACGACGATGCTGACCAACGGACCCGTAGTCACGCCGACCGAAACCCTCGTCACCTCTCCGGGAGCCAACCGCCGCCGGGTTACCGTTCCAGCGTCGCCTTCATCCGGGTCGGCAGGTAGCGCGGGTTCGAATCCCGCTGGGGGCATGTGGCGGTCGTGCTCGTGACGGGGATGTCGGGGACCGGGAAGTCGACCACGCTGGCCGAGCTCGCCCGCCGGGGGCATCGCGTGGTGGACACGGACTACGGCGGCTGGACGGAGGACGTCCCGTCTCCGGACGGGCCGGGTTCGGAGCGCCTGTGGCGGGAGGAACGCATCGACGCGCTGCTGGCGGGGCACCGCGACGGCGCGCTCTTCGTCGCGGGCTGCGTCGCGAACCAGGGGAGGTTCTATCCACGCTTCGACGCCGTCGTGCTGCTGAGCGCGCCGGTCGAGACGATCCTCGAGCGGGTGGCGTCGCGCGAGACCAACGACTACGGCAAGACCGACGCCGAGCGGGGGCTGATCGTGCGGGACCTCGAGTCGGTGGAGCCGGTGCTCCGGGCGGGAGCGACCGCGGAGCTCGACACCCGGGCGCCGCTCGAAGAGGTGGCCGACGCGCTCGAGCGAATCGCGGCGGCCGCGCTCCCCGGCTGACCGACCCACCCCACGCCGGCGATGTTTGCGGCTTCCCGAGCCGTGGCATCGGCCTCGACGAAGAGTGAGCTCGCATGGCAACGAGGCGCGGGCGAGGGCCTCGCTACAGGGTCGGCAGCGGCTCGCCGACGATCCCGAGCCGCTCGACGAGCGTGAAGAACGCCGCGCCGAACGGCGTGTGGCCGACCTGGGCGCGAACCTCGGCCCAGTCGATCTGCTCTCTGAGCGAGCGGGCGAGCTCGAGCACCGGTCCGAAGTCGGGCTCCTGCTCCGACAGCGCCAGCAGCTTCGCGGCGAGCACGTCCTCGATCGAGGCCACCGGCACCGGGAGTGCGGCCACCTCGAGCACCGCCGCGCGGGCGAAGTGCTCGTCGCCGATCGGCCCCCCGGCCGGGTTGAAGATCAGGTCGATCAGGACGTCGCCGTCCCAGGCCTTGACCAGCCAGCCTTCGGGCGGCCGCTCCAGGCGCATGCCCGCCCGTGCGAGCGCGCTCTCGGCCCGCACGACGTCCCGCTCGCGCAGCAGGAGGTCGACGTCGTGGTCGGTCGGCGGCCCGCCGCGCGCCCAGGCGGCGAGCCCGCCGCCGAGCAGGAACGGGACACGGTCGTCGCGGAGCGCGGCGGCACTCCGCTTCATCGCGTCGACCACGTCGAGGAAGGCGTCGGTCGGCTGGGAGCCCACGCCCACTCAATACCCGTCGCCGCATGGGGCGAATCGAAAAGCGGGTACAGAGGGCGTATGGCAGGGCTCACCGTCGCGGCCGTCGGAGACGTGCACGCCTCCGAGGAGCGCCGCGAGCATCTGGCGCAGGCGTTCGGCGACCTGAGCGACGACGCCGACCTTCTGCTGCTCGCGGGAGACCTGACGACCCACGGGCTCGCCGAGGAGGCCGCGGTCTTGGCGGACGCGTGCCGGACGGTCACCCGGCCGATCGTCGCGGTGCTGGGCAACCACGACCATCACAGCGAGTCGGCCGACGACGTGGCCGGCGAGCTCGAGGAGGCGGGAGTCGTCGTCCTGCGGGAGGCGCACGTCGTACTCGAGACGGGCGGGACGCAGGTCGGGGTCGTCGGCACGAAGGGCTTCGTGGGAGGGTTCCCGGGGGCGGAGATCGCAGACTTCGGCGAGCGTCTGCTCCGAGAGCTCTACGCCGAGACGTCGCGCCAGGTCGAGTCTCTGGAGGCCGGGCTCGAGGCGATCGCAGGCTGCGACAGACGCCTCGTGCTCCTGCACTACGCGCCGGTGACCGAGACCCTGATCGGCGAGCCGGAGGGAATCTGGGCGTTCCTCGGGTCGGGGCGTCTCGCGGGGCCGATCGGCGCCCACCGGCCGGAGGCGGTCTTCCACGGCCACGCGCACCACGGACGCCCGGTCGGCGCGATCGGATCGGTTCCGGTCTACAACGTCGCGCGTCACGTGATCGACGCCGACTTCGCGCTCATCCGGGTCTGATCCCGGGCACGAGCCCGGGGCCCGGATCAGCGAGGGCTCGAGCGCGGGATGAAGCTGATCTGACCGGAGCCCTCGACGATCGCCCATTCGACATCGTCGAGGGTGGTGATCTGCTGGATGCGGGCGGCCGCCGCGACCTCCTCGAGCGTGAGCCGCTCGGCGCGCAGGTTGCGCTCGATCGCCCTGCCGTGCTCGACGACCACGAGCGGCGCCACCTCGAGCACGGCGCGCACCGGCCTGAAGCGGAAGCTCAGCCACGAGGTGCCGACGACGAGCATCGCGAACGTGCCCACCGCAAGCGTCATCCCCGTCAGCGACATGTCGCTCTGCGTGACGCCCTGCTGCACGAGGTCGCCGATCACGACGAGGAGGATCACGTCGAACGGCTCCAGGGTCGACAGCTCGCGCCGGCCGAGGACGCGGAGCAGGACGAAGACGAAGGCGAACGCGGCGGTTGCACGCAGGACGATGTCCATGGGTCACCTCACGGGAAGATCGTCATGGTCCTCGCGAGCTCCGCGAGCGGCCGGGTCCCGTCCCGCAGGACGACATCTTGCGAGCGCCGGCCCACGGTCGTCGGGTTGACCTGGAACTCCAAGTAGACCGTCAACGTCCGACCGGCCGCCAGCCTCCCGAACCGGAACGCGACTCCGCCGTCCTCGCCCGTCGTCGCCGTTGGCTCCGGCTCGACGGTATTGAGCGTGAGGCCGTCGAACCACCCGGCGGCGAGCGCCAGCGTCGGGTCTCGGAGCGCTCGCTCGGCGCGGAGGTCGAACCGCGCCTGGAAGAGGAGGCCACCGCGAACGGCGGGCGGCGCCTCGACGCGCAGCACCGCGCCCGTTCCCGCCGCCTCCGTCGTCGCCGGCCGCTGGCCGAACACGTTCGCGAGGGCGGCGACCGCGAAGGAGACGACCGTCAGCACGAACAGCCAGCGCACCCACCGCTCGACCCGATGCTCGTGGTCACGATGAGCGGCGAGCGAGATGAAGTCGGGCGGTCGCGGGGTCGCACTCACCCGGACAGAGGTTCCCACCTTGGGGGAGCGGCAAACGACCACGCCTCCCGGCCCGAGGTTTGTGGCGGCCGGACGGCGGGGACAAGCGCGACATGTCCGACCGGCGGATGACGTCCTGAGCAGGACCTCGGACCTCGAGCAGGCGCGGCGCGAGGCCGGGACGTGCCGCCGGTGCAGCTTGTGGCGGGATGCGACGCAGGTCGTGTTCGGCGAGGGCGGGATCCGCGCGCGGGCGATGCTTGTCGGCGAGCAGCCCGGCGACGTGGAGGACGAGGAGGGCCGCCCGTTCGTCGGACCGTCGGGCGCGCTGCTGCGGGAGCTCATGGCCGAGGCCGGCCTCCGCGAGCGCGACCTGTATCTGACGAACGTCGTGAAGCACTTCAAGTGGCGGCCGCAGGGGACGCGACGGATCCACGACACGCCGAGCTGGTCGGAGGTCCGCGCCTGCGACCACTGGCTGCGCCTCGAGCTCGCGAGCGTCCACCCCGAGCTGCTCGTGCTGCTCGGTGGAACCGCCGCCCAGGCCGTGCTCGGGCGGAGCGCGCGGGTCAACACGCTGCGCGGGTCGGTGCTCGAGCCGCCCGAGCTCGAGGTGCCCGTCGTGGTGACGCTCCACCCGTCGGCCGTGCTTCGGGCCGGCGAGCGCCGCCGGGAGCGACGCGCCGAGCTCCTCGAGGACCTCGCCCTCGTCCGCGTCCGTCTGGGCGAGCACGCGAAGCGCAAGGCGGCCTCCTCCCGCTGACGGCGTTTTCGGCATGCCGTCCGCGGGTACGTGGCGCGAGAGACTGTCGAGTTCAGACAAAGGAGACGGCCATGCCGCCACGTGGCGTGAAGAAGGGCAGCAAGCGGGCCCGCCAGTACGAGCACATCAAGGACTCCCTCGAGGAGCAGGGCCGCTCGGAGGACACGGCCGAGGAGATCGCGGCGCGCACCGTGAACAAGGAGCGCGCCCGCCACGGCGAGGCGAGGTCGTCGTCACGGCTCTCGCGCGAGGACATCTCCTCCGGCCGCCGCGGCGGCCTGCGCGCCAACAGGCCGGGCGGCCCGCGCGGGCGCACCCGCGACCAGCTCTACGAGGAGGCGAAGCGGAAGAACGTGAGGGGCCGCTCCAAGATGACGAAGGCCGAGCTCGCACGAGCGGTCGGCCGCGGCTAGCGCGACGCCCGCCGCGGTCGTCGCGTCGCTCGGGTGTCGGACTTCGAGTCCGACACCTGCGCGCGAGACCGACCCTCCAGGGAAGGCTGGTGTCCGACTGAAGTCGGACACC
>Ga0210120_1000013_pt1 | contig 53868 bp, 43 predicted proteins | sample Goodyear_PhragA__FD_184868 | JGI IMG/M metagenome (GOLD analysis project Ga0210120, IMG submission 184868) | Wetland microbial communities from San Francisco Bay, California, USA, that impact long-term carbon sequestration - Goodyear_PhragA_D2... | ecosystem: Environmental > Aquatic > Marine >... | reverse complement strand
GCGCTGTCGATCGAGTAGGGCGAAATGCAAATCCCGCCGCCGCGGGAGTCGCCCCTGGCGAGCTGCCGATAAAGATCGACACCCAACTCGTTCGTGGCTTTTGCCGCCAAATCGAAGCTTGCTGCGCCGTGCGCCATTGTAACGATTAACGCGCCGGACAGCTGCAAGATCAAAAAATGTTTCATGCGGATGATGAAACACCGAATCCGCGAATCTTGCGACGACTTTTGGAGACGCGCGCGGCTGCGTCGCTTTGATCGTTTGGAGGTAACTACGCGCACACCACAAACAGCACTCGCTGTAGCCGCTTCCCTGTGGGAAGCGCGCGTCGCCAGACGAGGCGTTGCAGAACTGGCTAGCGCTGATTTAGTGCGTGGTCTCAAAACTCATGGCCACCGGACGAAAGCCGAACCTGATTCTTTTTCTGCCCGACCAGCAACGCTCGGATACGCTGGCTTGCTACGGCGGCATCAACGTGCACGCGCCGAATCTGAACAAGCTTGCATCGGAATCTGTCGTTTTTGAACGGACTTACGTGACGCATCCGGTGTGCACGCCGTCGCGCTCGTCACTGATGACTGGCACGTGGCCGCATACCAACGGCTGCACGCACAACAGCGTGCCGCTCGATTCGCGCTTTCGAGTTTTTCCAGAGATGTTGGGAGACAATGATTATCGCATCGCCTATGTGGGCAAGTGGCATCTCGGCGAGGAGGGACCGATCGGACGCGGATTTCAGCAATGGATTTCTACCGAGGGACGCAGCGATTATGCCAAGTTCTTGATTGCGGCTGGTCTCGCGCCTGACAAAGCGAACGGAGGATTCTCTGAAGTGGCGATTAGCAATCTGCCGATCGCGTTGTCGCGCCCGAAGTTTCTGGAGAGGCACGCGTGCGACTTCATTGAAAAACACCAGCGCGATCCTTTCATTTTGGTGGTCGCATTTGTCGAACCTCATTCGCCATACAACGGTCCGCTCAACGATGAGCATCCACTGGAGGAGGTAGTGCTCGATCGGACAGCTAAGCTGCCCGAGAGCGAGGATATTCCGCTGCGTTACCGGTTGACGAGAGAATGGCAGGAAGCTGAAGCGATCCTGGATCGAGAACGTTTGCCCAAGCAGTTGTTTTTCGGGATTACGCCTGACGAATACCGCAGCATCAAACAACGCTACCTCGGCCTCGTCACATTGGTGGATCGAAGCATCGGCGCGATTCTTGCATGTTTAGAACGATGCGGCTTGAGAGACGATACGATTGTGGTGCATACGAGCGACCATGGTGACAGTCTGGGTGCGCATCACCTCTTCGGGAAAGAAACCATGTTCGAGGAAGCCACGCGCGTTCCTTGGTTGATCCGGTTGCCTGGCCAAACGCGAAGCAAAATGATTTCGCGGCCGGTAAGCCACATCGATTTCGTGCCGACGTTGCTGGACCTTCTGGGCGGATCAAATCATCATCAATGTGCCGGGAAAAGTCTGCTGCCGTTGATCAATGAGGAAACCGCATCGCAAGAGAATGTCTTTCTCGAGTGGGCTCCGAACAGGACGAAAATAAGAAAGGGGACCAGGCTCGCTCGCCGGCGCATGATCAAGCGCGCGATTGAAGAATCCACTCGAACAGTTGTTAGTCCAGATGGCTGGAAGCTTTGCCTGCGCGACAAGGATCTGAATGAGTTGTACAACCTGAAAAACGATCCATTCGAGACGCGCAACCTGTACCCGGCCGCGGCATGCGCATCGGTGATTTCCGCTCTCGCCGGCGAAATTCACCGCTGGCAGCAAGACACAAATGACAATCTTAAATTATGAGGAGATTGCGCTCCTGCGGCCGTGCAGCACAGATTTCCAAACCCACCTCGAGCGCCGCTTCACGCTCGGCCGATTCAGGGGGATCGGCTACCCGGCGGGTTTGGAAATCTACGCTGCTCAAACCGGCTCGCGGAAGAATTTCACCCGGTTCGTGATCAGTTTGGTCTGTGACAAGTGCGACTCGGCGTGCAAACCTTGCTTTGCCCAGCAGGGGCGCTTTCCCAGGCGCCCCCGCAGCCCTTCGTTCGTCTCGTTTCATTGTGTCCCGCCTTGCTGCGTTTCGATTCCTCACGGTCAAGGCTTGATCCACATTACGGCTGAGTCGGGTTTGCCTACCGCGTAGCCTGCGCCGTCCTCCAGGGTTATCACCACACTGTACGCCTTGCGGGCGGCCAATCCCCTGGGGTCAGCCAAGGTTTGGACCTGGATTACCGCGTAGCCCGATTGTCCGATATAGGCCATGGAGCCCAGCGGAAGGTAATCAACTCCTTCAACAGCGGAGCCGCTGACGGAGAACTTCACGTACATTCCACCGAGCAAGAGTGCAGGCTTCATGTTCAGAACGAATGTTCCGATTTTTCCCCGGGTGACATTGTCGGTGCTGTGAATTGTTATCACCGGACCCTCCAAGCTTGGCGAAGGGCCACCACCAGGCGACGGCGCCTCGTTAGCGAGTAGACGGGCGGGACCACCTTGAGGTTCTCGTGCCGCATGGATCATTGGAGCAATCGCCAAGGCAACCACAAACAACATGGCTGTTAATTGAATGTTTCGGTTTTTCATCTTTTTTAATTTCCTTTCCTGTTTCAGCCCTGCGTGACCTCTCGTCATTGAGAACTCATTTTGGGCCTTTCACTGAGGTAGTGCGTAAAATCCGGCGCGAGGTTACGCGGAAAATGATTTCGTTAGGTTGAAACCGTAAAACTGATGAAACGTCGCCGACGCTGAGGGCGTGCTTCCGAAGCGAAGATAGGGTTCAAGCGTTCGTTAAATCCGTGGACCACGCGCCTAGCACGCGTGTATTTCTAACAAGCGGAAGCAGCTACGAAGACGATCGGGTCGCGTTGCACCCATGAGTGCCAAATCTCTCAAGCACGTGGTGCTGCTTCGATTGGAATTTGGCGCGTCCCGGTTTAGGGAAACCCTGAGTGCGCTGATCTTGGTCGGAGAGGCGATCGCGCGCTACGCCTCTTCTAATGCGCGCAATTCAATCAGAGATTACGCCCGGACCACAGCAATCAGATGGCGCAATTCATCTTCGATATCGCCGGGCACGGCAACCGTGTGGGCAATCTCCTCTCGCAACAGAGCCTGATAACGCTGACGAAATCGGTAAAAGGCTTGTTTGACGGCATTCTCAGTCATTTCGAATTCGGTCGCGATCTGGGCTTGCGACGGCCGGTCGGGTTCATCCATGAGCATTTTCTTCATCTGATCGAAGAACTGCACATTACCCGCGCTGCGATATTCGTTCCGCAATCGCGTCATTACGTGCTCCAGGAGAGTAAACGTCCAATGACGTTCGTAGATTTCGTCGGCGGTCAATCGATCGCTGCGTTCAATATCGATGCCCTCCCGCTCGCGAACCTCCTCTAATGGAATCAAGCGCTGTCCTTTACCACGCTTCACGGCCATCGCATGGCGCGCTTCGTCAGCGAGAAAATTTTTCAGTGACGCAAGGAGGTAAGAACGAAGTCGCCCTTTTTCCTTGCGGACCGTATTCAGATCTTTGCGCTCCAATAATAAGGCGAAGAAGCCCTGGGTGAGATCCTCGGCGTCCTCGGCACTCCTGCCGTGTCGTCGCACGAAGCCGTAAATAGGTCGCCAGTAGGTACGGCAAAGCCTCTCCAGCGCGTCTTGCGCCGCTCGGGATTCCCCCTGCGCCTCCAGCACTACGCTCCAGTGCGTAGTCGTAAACGCTACCGGGCCATGAGCGACGGTTTCGCCGGTCGCTGTCTGTGGAGTGACCTCATGGTCGGCAGGGGGCACACGATAATCCGAATAAAAACCCGCGCAGAAAGCAAGCCTGAATTGCGCCACCAAATATCTTCATCCAGCTAGCGCTCAAATCGATACCCGTGCAATTCGATTTCCTTGGCGAATGCGTCTTCGACGATTCGCCGTTGGGCTTGGTTGAAGACTTCCTGATACGGTCGCCGGTCTGTGCGGTATTGCGATTTCGCTGTGGCGCCGAGAGTTCGATCGAAGGGAATGTTCAGTTGCGCGAACACCTCCGCGAGCTCTACCAGCAGGTTTTCATAACGTACAATACGATCGACGATTACGTTTTTTCCGGAGCGATCCGTGTACCGAAAATAATTAACGGGGAATCTGCGGCGGGCGAGGTAATCGTCGAGTGACAGCGACCCGTCTTCGCGCGCGTTGTGCATATGGTAATGAGACAAAACCTTGTCCCACGGATTTCGTTCTACGCAGAACTTGAAGTAGCCGTTCCAAACGTCGGCAGAAACGCGGTTCTTCACCTCGCGCGCCGGCATGTGATTATAAAATTTCGTGCAACTGGTCACTGTGTGGTTCAAGACTGAGAAGAGCTTGCCGGATCGCTCGATGATTTCAGGGATTGGATTAATGAATCCCTCGTAATTGCGCGGTTGATGTCCTTCGACGGGCGGTGCGATCGGCGTCACGATGTCCTGCGGGCCACAAAGTTGCGACAGGAAAACTTCAATGCTCGTGCCGGCGGTCTTTGCCGTCTTGATGAAGATGAATTTGTGTTTGTGGGACAGGATCATGGGAGTCGCACAGAGGGCAAGGATCGCGTCTACGCGCGCTGGCAACTTGCCGACACGAATGGTTTTCGGCAAGCTGCCGGAATCAACGGTTTCGCAACCCCGGCTCCCGAGGCTCGCGCGATCGAATCAGGCGCTGTAAATTCCGCAACGCTCAATGATCTCTTTCCAAAAACGTTTCCTTTTCGTTCACATTCCGAAAACGGCCGGTAATTCAATTCAAAGCGTACTGCGCGATTATTCGGAGGATGAACTCGTTGCTCTGCGCAAGGAGCAGGACGGGATCGAACGGTTCGGACTGCGCAATTCAAAGTATAAGATCAAGAAACACTCGACACTGAGGGAGTATCGCGACGCCGTTGGCGATGAGCAGTTTCGTGGTTTCTATAAGTTCACGTGCGTGCGGAACCCGTGGGATCGAATGGTCTCTTACTACTTCACACCGACACAGAATCCGGAAACGTGGAACCGGAAAAAATTCCGTGGGACGATCTCCAAAGCGGTATCGGTCGCAGATTACCTGCGGCTGGATGACGGGGAGCAGGATCCGTTCGCAAATGTTGATTGCATCATGCGCTTCGAAAATCTGACTGACGACTTCCGCTCCGTCTGTAGCCGGTTAGAAATTTCCCCGCCAACGCTGCCGCGATACAACCGCTCAACTCGCGAGCATTATTCAAAATATTATGACGACGAACTTCGCGAATTAGTGCGCACCCGTTTTGGTGAGGAAATCGACCTGTTTGGCTACAAGTTCGAAGAGAGGTAACCCTGTAATCCGCTAAGCCGAGCCGGAACGGCGCGTGAGCTTCGGTCCTTCTTTCGTGTCGCGCAGTTCCCAACCAAGCGTGAGAATTTGCTGACGCAATTCGTCGCTGCGTTTCCAATTTTTCTCGCGACGCGCGTTTTCCCGGTGCTCCGCCAGTTGCGTGACTTCCGATGGAATAACGGTCTCCGTCTCTGCCTCAAGGTTGAGAACGGTGTTGATCCGTTTCCACCAGTCCATCCATGCGCTTGCCGACGCAGCGTCCATTTCGTTGCGGTCCAGCGCGCGATTGGTTTCTCGAATCGATTCAAAGAGAAACCCGAGGGCGGCCGAAATATTTAAATCGTCATCAAGTGCATCTTCAAATTGAGCGGCAGGATCGCTGCGCTGCTCCGACTGGACGTCCTTGCGGGATGTCCCTGCCTCCCTCAGACGTTTCAGCCATTCATCGATCCGGCTCAACGCTTCGCGGGCCTCGTTCATTCCTTCCCACGTAAAATTCAGCGGCGCGCGATAATGCACGCGCAGCAGCGCGTAACGGAGCTCGCGCCCGGTGTAGCCTTTCGCCAGAACATCCGGCACAGTATAAAAATTCCCTAACGACTTGGCCATCTTCTGGCCGTCTACCAGGAGATGCGCGCAGTGCAACCAGTAGCGGACAAACTTTTTTCCCGTTACACCTTCGCTCTGCGCGATCTCCGCTTCGTGATGCGGAAAGATGTTATCAACACCGCCGCAGTGGATATCGATCCGGTCGCCCAACAACGCCGTCGACATCGCGCTGCACTCGATGTGCCAGCCGGGACGTCCCGTACCCCACGGCGAATCCCATTTCACCTGCCCGTCATCTTCGTCCCATGCTTTCCACAACGCGAAATCGCCGATGTGTTCCTTGTCGTATTCGTCGTGTTTCACGCGGCCGGTCGATTGCAGTTGCGCCAGATCGAAATGCGCAAGCTTCCCGTAATCCGGGAACTTGTTTATGCGAAAATAGACTGATTTGTCGTCAGCCTGATAGGCGAGTCCTTTGGCCACGAGTTTGCCGATCATCTCGATCATCCTGTCGATGTAACGCTGGTCGGTGGCGCAGGGAAATTCGTCGGCGCGTTTGATCCGCAATGTGTCGAGGTCGTGGAAAAACGCCTGTTTGAACTGCTCGGTAAATTTTGTGAGGGGCACTTCGGCTTCGCCAGCGCCGCGGATCGTTTTGTCATCCACATCGGTGATGTTCATGACGCGATGCACTTTGTAGCCGCGTAGCTCAAGATGTCGCTGGAGCAAATCCTCAAAGATATATGCGCGGAAATTTCCAATATGCGCCCGGCTGTAGACAGTCGGCCCGCAAGTGTACATGCGGATCGGACGCTCCGCCGGATCGCGCGGCTCGAATTCCTCAATTTCGCGCGAGTACGTGTTAAAGACGCGAAGTGCCATTAGCCTGGTTGGGACGGTCCGCCGGGCAGTCCGTCAGTTTTTCGGCGCGCCCGGCGGGCGTGATCTACCATCTCGACGGTGGCGATCGCGATAGCGGCGATGCCTTCGCCTTGCCCGATTGGTCCGAGCTTTTCATTTGTGGTCGCTTTTACGCTCACGTCGGATTCACTTACCCCAATCGCTGCCGCAATTTGCTGTCGCATGGCCGGAGCATGCGGCGCGAGCTTTGGCGCCTCAGCAATGACGGTCGCGTCAATGTTTATCACACGAGCATTTTTGTCGGCGAGCAAACTGGCCACGTCCTTCAGAATTTCAATGCTGCTGATGCCGCGAATCGATTCGTCGGTATTTGGGAAAAGCTGGCCGATGTCACCGGCGCCGATCGCGCCGAGTAACGCGTCTGCAATCGCGTGCGAGAGAACATCAGCGTCGGAGTGTCCCTCCAGCCCGCGAGCATGAGCAATCTCGACGCCGCCCAAAATAAGTTTCAATCCTTCGGCGAAGCGATGGATGTCGTAACCGATGCCGCATCGAATCATGCGCTGTGCCCGGTAAAATCGCTAAACCGTTTAATGATTAAATCGCAATTACGATGTAACAATTTCACGACGTAACGAATTACGCTCTCTGGCGTGGTAGTCATTCGTTACAATTTCAAATCGATGAGACCGCTTGAAGCGACAATGCTGTACTTATCTTTCATGTTCTCGCGCGGGCGAAGATCGACAGTGCCACCGGCATTTTCAACCAGTAACCAGCCCGCGGCGATGTCCCACAAACTGATTCCTGTTTCGATGTAGGCGTCGAATCGTCCGCAGGCTACGTATGCCATGTCGAGCGCCGCGCTGCCGAACACCCGGCATTTGCGGACGCGATGGATCATTTGCTGAAGGAGCGGGAAATTGGTGTTGATGGTCTCTCCTGTTTTGGAGAGTCCGACAGAGATAACAGCTTCGGCAAGCCCGGCGCGATCACTCACGTGGATCGGCTTTCCATTTAGTTTCGAGATCTCTTCTTTTTGTCCGGTCCACATCTCGTTGCGGATCGGGTCGTAGATCACACCGGCGATGATCTCATTGCGCAGACGCAGTGCAATGGAAACGCAAAAGTGAGGAATGCCGTAGAAATAATTCACCGTTCCGTCCAGCGGATCGACAATCCATTGATAATCGCTGGATTGATCTCCCACGATTCCTTCTTCGCCGTACAGCGCATGATCCGGAAATTCTTCGAGCAGCAATTTGCCAATCAACTCCTGAGCCTGAACATCGATCTCAAGCTTGATGTCGTGCGCCGCGAACGCCTTGACGAGATTTTGCCGCTGAAAATTTTCGCACAATAAATTGCCCGCGGCCAAAGCCGCCTTCTCTGCTGCAGTGAGATATTGCTTCATCAAAAAAGATTAGCTCGCACAAAGAACACAAAGTGCACAATGGAAAAACCGCATTTGTCATCCTGTGCGAAGCGAAGGATCCCTGACTACTTCTGGCACATATCCGGCGCAATAGCGGGATGTTTCGCTTCGCTCAACATGACATTGCAGCTGCTTGGAAAGAAAAAAGACCGGGAGGAAAATAAATTCCCCTCCCGGGGTTGAAGTTAGGTTTGTGACCCCGAAGAAATCCAGGGCCGTTAATCCAGCGATGGGCTTAGTGCCTCTTTTTCTTCGCTGTTTTTTTCTTTGCTGCTTTTTTCTTTGCCATCGACTAATTCCCCCCTTTCAATCCGCAACGTGCGGAGTTGGGAATGACTTCACTGTATGTGCGTTCAGTAATCATCACATCTTTTTTGTCAAACGTTTTTGTTGTGAATTTGAAAAAATTTTCACCAGCTCGCGTGCAAGAATTCTTTTGGATGCGCGCGAAAATTTTTTGATTTCACCGTCGTGAAACAGAATCGCCAACTCGTTTTCGTCACTCTCCATTCCGATGCGCGCGTCGTTCGCAACGATGACGTCGCAATTTTTTTGGCGCAGCTTTTTCGCGGCGTTTTCTTCGATGTGATCTGTTTCCGCGGCGAATCCCACCAGAAGAAATTTGCGGTTCCCTCGACGGCCTAACGACTCGAGAATGTCGCGCGTTGCGACCAGTTCGAGCGACAATCCATCGGCGCGCTTCTTGATTTTCAGCGCAGACACCTGGGCTGGCTTGTAATCCGCCACAGCCGCGCAAAGGATGCAAACGTCCGCGTCCTCAACGTGCTGGTGAACTGCTTCGAACATTTCGTCACTGGTAGAAACGGAAATGAATTCGACGCCGCCCGGCGGTTCGAGATGCACCGGCCCCGAAATCAAAATCACCTCGTGGCCGGCTTCGACCGCTGCCTCCGCCATCGCGTAGCCCATTTTTCCCGAGGAACGATTGGAGAGGTAACGCACGGGATCAATCGCCTCGCGTGTCGGACCGGCGGTGATGAGAAATTTCACGCGATCAACGTGTCGTGTCGGGTAAGAAGAAATTCTGCGCGAAACGCAATCTCATTCACTTTCCACAAGCGGCCGAGTCCTTCGTACCCACACGCCAGCATTCCTTCTTCCGGACCGATGAATTCGACGCCACGCGTTTTGAGTTTTTCCACATTCTCCTGCGTCGCGGGATGCGCCCACATTTTTCCATTCATCGCTGGCGCCATCAGGATTGGAGCGCGGGTGGCGAGCGCGATCGCGGCAAGTGGATGACCGCCAAGGCCATGCGCTACCTCGGCAATGATGTGCGCAGTGGCAGGGGCGATCAGCAGCAGGTTGGCCCGGTCCGCGAGCTCGATGTGCCCCGGTCGCCAGCTTTCCTTTTCGTCAAAAAAACTCGTCGTCACCGGATTTTTCGAAAGCGTCTGCAATGTGAGCGGCGCAATGAATTCCGTCGCGTCGTGCGTCATCACCACGAAAACTTCGTGACCCTGCTTCACCAACAGGCTCGCCAGTTCGGCAGATTTGTAGGCTGCGATCGATCCCGTCACGCCGAGTATTACGGACTTTTTCTCCGCGAGAATGGGCAGCACTTTCCGCGAACTCGTTTTTTCCAATTTGCGTCTGGAACTTTTCTCCTCAGCAGGCATGACCATTATTTGCGCTTCAAACGCCGGCTCAAATGTGCTTCAGCAAACATGATTGCGCGGACTCTCTCCAGATCTTCTTCGATTGAACCGCTGACAACAGTGTAACGGTAATCGCGCCAGGATTCCATTTCTACTGTCGCGGTATCGAGACGCGACTCGATTTGCTGCTCGGTTTCCGTGCCGCGTTTTTCCAATCGGCGGCGCAACTCCTGGAGATCCGGAGGCATGATGAAGATATCCGCCAACGCCTGTCGAACGATCGGGTCATCACAATTGCGAATGGTAGCGGCGCCTTGGGTGTCGATATCAATCAGGACATCCAGTCCGCTTTCTAAATTTTTTCGCACCGGTTCACGCAACGTGCCATAACGATCGCCGTGCACCTGTGCGTGTTCCAAAAAATCGCCGGCTTCGATTCGTGCGTGAAAATCTGACGCGGAAAGAAACCGGTAATGTTCGCCTTCAATCTCACTGGCTCGTGGTGCTCGTGTGGTGCAGGAGACCGAATAAAAAAAGTTTGGAGTTTTTCGCAACGCTTGAACCAGCGTGGTTTTCCCTGCGCCCGACGGAGCGGAGATCACAAAGAGAATTCCGTGCCGGCTAAATTTCTTATTCAAGATTTTGAAGTTGTTCGCGAACCTTTTCCAACTCGGCCTTGCAGGCGATCACGCGCTGGGAAATCGGGGCGTCGTTTGCTTTCGCGCCAAGCGTGTTGAGCTCACGAAAAATCTCCTGCGTAATGAATTCCAATGTGCGTCCGACCGGCTCCTTGCTGCGCAGATGATGCGCAAATTGAGCCAAATGACTGTCGAGGCGTGTCAATTCTTCGGAGACATCAGCGCGATCAGCAAAAAAAGTAATTTCCTTGAGCACGCGTTCGTCGTCGCCGCCAATCGGCAGCCCGGCTTTTTGGATGCGATCAAGCAGCGCCGCGCGATATCGTTTCACCACCTCAGGATGCAGAGCACGAACTTCTTTGAGTTTTTTCCGCATGGCCTTGAGACGATGAATCAAATCCTTTGCCAGATGCTTGCCCTCGCGTTCTCGCATTTTGATTAAATCCGCGAGCGCGGTTCGCAGAGCGCTTTGCACTGCTGGCCACGCCTCTTCTGCGTCTTGCGATTGTTCCGGGAACCGCATCACGCCCGGCGCCTGGAGGATAGTGCTGATGGTGATCTCCCCGGGGGCGTCCAATTCTTTTTGCAACGCACGCATTGCTTCGTGATAAGAGCGGGCGAGTTCGATATTTAGTGCAAGATCCCGCGCGCCATTTGTTCCGCTATGAAGGCTGACAGTCGCAGTCGTGCGACCGCGAGAAATACTTTCGTTGATGGTCTGGCGAATTCGCGACTCGAGCTCGATCAGATCGCGCGGAAGATTGATTACGACGTCGCTTTGTTTCCGGTTTACCGAATTAAGCTCGACGCTGAATTTTGTTCCGGCGTGATCGGTCTCGCCGCGACCGTATCCAGTCATGCTTCGCATACCTGATGCGGAAGGTTATCGCAGAGAAACGTTCAACGATCAATGGAAAGCATGGCAAGCGAAGCGAGACGCGGCGGTGTCGAAAAGCGATCAGGCATCCGCTATGCACCCGCGTGAGCCAATGGCAACGGGAGGTTGTTGCAAAGCGCGATCTCCCTGATCACGTACTGACTCATCAGCTGTCGGCAACTTGAGATTCTTCCAGAACCGCCCGGCTACCGCGTTGTTACGCGCGGTGCTAATGATTGCCACCGGTGTGATGACGCCCGGGCGCGCGTATCGCGCCGTCAACTACGACACGTTGGTGTTGCTGTTGGGCATGATGATTATCTCGGCATATCTGTATCTCGCGCATTTTTTCGAATGAGCGACAGAGCTTCTTCTGAACCTTCGCGAACACCGACGCGACTCCTTCTTTACGTCACGCTCACTTCTGGAATTCTGTCGGCTCTGCTAATGAACGACACGATTTGCTTGATGCTCACGCCCCTGGTTGTGGCGGTTATAAGGCGCGGCAAACTACCGCTGCTGTCTTATCTCATCGCGCTCGCAACCAGCGCGAACGTCAGCAGCGTGGCCACGCTGGGGGGAAATCCTCGAAATATGTTCATCGGTCATTTTCGCGCATTCCATTCGCGGAATTTTCGCGATCGCTTGCGCCTGATGCCACGCCTGCATCCTTGCGCTTGTCTAACGACTGCTGTTGGGGGTGATTGTGCTCTTTGTCTTGCACTCAGAGGAACCCTTCTGATGAGAGCCTCCGCGGCGCGTCGGTGCGGTGAAGGCATTGCTACCTCCTCGATCGATCTAAACCACTGCTGCCCCGATGCGATTTGCTTTGGCGTAGAGCGACGATACACCGCCAGGGTGACTCGATGGTGTGTGAATGAGAACACGCACCGATAAGCGGGAAACGTCTGAAAACTTGACGGCTTTAAGCCCTCAAGTTTGAACGGTGGCAGGATCCACATGCCGCGCCAGCGGTGGCGCGATTGCTCAAGCAAAATTCGTCCGTGCCGGATGATCAGTGCGTGGGTTTCGTGAACTGGCTTCGTTTTGCGTCTCAATTTTTTGATCGGAAGAGCAGCTGGATTTTTTGCGCGGCAAAATGGTTTAACCGGACAGAGATTGCACTTCGGACTGCGCGCCACGCAAATCAAAGCGCCAAGATCAAGCAGGGCGGAATTGAACGTCCGAGCGCCGGCGTCTGGAAGAAGAGCCTCTGCATGCTGCCAAAGCCTTTTTCGGCCCGAGCCTGAATCAACAGACTGGCGAAAATTAAAAAGCCTTGTCAAAACTCGAGCCGTGTTCGCCTCCACGATAGGGACGGATTGATTGAAGGCGAAGCTGGCCACCGCATGCGCACTATATTTTCCGATGCCGGGGAGACCCTGCATCTTTTCGATCGAGCGTGGAAATCGTCCGCGATGGTCGCGCAGCACCGCTGATGCGGTAGCGCGGAGGTTTCGCGCCCGTGCGTAGTAACCCAGGCCCTGCCACGCGAGAAGCACCTCATTTTCCGACGCGCGCGCCAGGGAGACGAAATCGGGGAATCGTCGGAGCCACTCGTGATAATAAGGGATTACGGTGGCGACCTGGGTCTGCTGGAGCATGACCTCGGAGATGAGGACGGCGTACGGATCGCGTGTGCGACGCCAGGGGAGATCGCGGCCGTGGCGACGATACCAACCCGTCAATGCGCGCCGAAACCTGGCGATTGGAAAGGCCACAGATGAAGACAGATTAACACGGATTTTAGAGTTCGAGCGCCAAACTCGCTCTTATCCGCGTTTATATGTGTTAATCTCTGCGCATCAATGAACTCGTACACGCATCCGCTTTCGCACGACCAGGTGCGCAAGCTTCAGGCTTTGCTCGAGCAGTCGGGCTTTGATTTCGCGCCGAAGGAGTGGACGATTTTTTTTGCGCAAAAGAACAAACTGAGTGTGGCCGTTTATCAAAAGGGCCCAAAAGTGCTGGTGCAAGGGCGTGGCGTTGAGGATTTCGTGCAGTTCGAGTTGGAGCCGAAAATCCTGGAGCAAGCGAAACTAGGTTATGAGGAAGTGCATTCGCCGGAAATGTTCGAGCCGCATTTCGGCGTAGACGAGAGCGGGAAGGGCGATTTCTTCGGTCCACTGGTCATATCTGGTGTGTATGTTGACCGCGGTATTGCGCGCAAACTTGTGGATGCCGGCGTTGTAGACAGTAAGCGGATCAGTTCCGACGCGCGAATCCGAGCGCTGGCCGACACGATTCGGAAAAATTCCCAAGGTCTGGTGGAAACGGTCCTGATCGGCCCGGCGAAGTACAATGAGCTGTACGAGAAATTTGAGAACCTGAACCGTCTGCTCGGTTGGGGACACGCGCGGGTAATCGAGAATTTGCTGGCGCGGAAACCGGACTGTCAGCGCTCGTTATCGGACCAATTTGCCGATGCGCGAGTGATCGAGACGGCATTGCTCAGGCATGGGCGCAAAATTGCCATCGAACAACGACCGCGAGCGGAATCAGACATTGCGGTGGCGGCGGCGTCGATCATCGCGCGCGAGGCGTTCATCAACTGGCTGGAACGAAGAGGCAAAGAACTCGGCATGCCATTGCAACGCGGGGTTTCGGCGGGCGTAAAAGAGACTGCCAAAAAGCTGGTCGAAACGAACGGGGCAAACGTGTTGCGTGAGGTGGCGAAAGTGCATTTCCGCACCGCCCACGAGATTGCGCCGGATCATTATGCGGCCCCGCCGTCCCGTGAAAAATGGCGCCGACGAACGGTGCCGGAGGCTAACTAAACAGCTGCGACGGAGTCCACGATGCCCAACCGAAACGCCCCCTAAACAGAACAGAATTCGAAAATCGGTTTTTTATGCGTAAATTGGCCACCGGCAGAGTCACAAGGAACGATTAATAAGTTAGATATGGCTAAACTAACGAAGCGCGACATCGTTGTATCGATCAGCAATCAGACGGGGATGGTTCAGCATCAGGTCTTCGATGTGGTGCAAAAAACTCTTGATAAAATCACTGACAGTCTGGCCAATAATATTCCGGTTGAGTTGAGAAACTTTGGCGTGTTTTTACCGCGCCTTACCAGACCGCGTATTGGACGAAACCCTAACCAACCGGGCAGCAGTTTCGTCATCCCGCCCCGGGCAACTGTGAAGTTCAAGGCGGGGAAAATCATGCGCCAACGTGTGGAAAAGCTCTCTCGCCAATTAAAAGAAGCCGAAGAGAGTAAGGTTAAGCCCGGAGTTGGCGTACAGGCTGGCGGTTAACCCGAATCTGCCGTGTGAGGCATCTGTCTGCACCGCAGATTTGCAAACAGAGTCGTACCCACAATTCACGCGAGCAAGTTCTGGATGGTTTTCTCCAGACGCTCGAAATTAATTGGCTTCGTTAGATGTTCAGCGAAACCTGCCTCTTTGGCTTGATTAACGTCTTGCTCCGTGCCAAAACCGCTCAACGCAATCCCGGGCAAGCTTTTATTGAGCCGTACCTCGCGCATTAACTCATAGCCGCTGCGATCAGGCAATCCGATGTCGCTGATGAGCAGGTCAAAGTCTTCTGCGCGAACCTTTTCTACGGCCTGCTGGGCGGAATGCGCGATAGCTATTTTGTAGCCCCGGCGTTCCAGCATTCGTTTCATGCCGAGACAGGTATCGTAGTGGTCATCTACGAGCAGAACGCGGCGTTGACTGGAAACAGCGGGTTCGCGTTTATGATCTACCGGTCGAGCTTCCTTCTCTCCGTCGCGCTCCACTGGAATTTTAACTGTGTTTAGTTCTACCGTAAACGTGGCACCCTGGTCTTTTCCGGGGCTCTCGACTCGAACTTTTCCGCCGTGCGCGTCGATCAATGTTTTTGAAATGGTTAGACCAAGCCCCAGTCCCCCGAATCGGCGAGTGATATCACTCTGGCCCTGCTCAAATGCGTTAAAGATTTTCCCAATCGCTTCAGGCTCGATGCCGATCCCGGTATCAGTGACCCGCACGGCGATCTTGCCCGGCGCCGGATTCGTCGATTCGATGCTGATCTGGCCTTTTTCTGGGGTAAATTTCACGCTGTTCTTGATTAGATTCCAGAACACCTGTTGCAATCGCGCGGGGTCGCCCTCGACGTACGTGTGAGTCGCTCGCAGTGCGAACGTGACTTGAAGATCCTTGGCCTCTATTTCGTTTCGACATATCTCGTATGCGCGTTGGAGGGTTTGGTGGATAGAAATCGTTTCGAAGCTCAGTTGAAGTTTACCTCTCGAAATGCGAGTGACATCGAGCAAATCGTCAATCAGACGCGCTTCGAGTTCTACATTTCGCCGAACGACCTCTAGCGCTTCTTTGACAGGTTTGGAATCCGGCAATTCGGCTTCTAGTTCGCTCACCATGGCAATGACTGGGGTGAGGGGACTGCGTAGTTCGTGAGATAGCTGTGCCAGGAACTGGTCTTTTGCAGCGTTTGCCGCGATGAGCTCCTGGCGCAACGTCACGTCCCGGGTCTTGTCTTCCACCAGGTAAAGCACTCCCTGCACAGTGTCGCGCGCGCCTTGCAATCGCAGCAGGTTGACGTCCAGAAAATGTGTAAGGCCTGATTTATCTTTCAGCGGGTGTTCATTGAGCTGAAACGGTGTTCCAAAGTTAAGCACGCGCTCAACCGCACCCGGCGGCGCAATCTTCACGTCGTCGGATACGATCTCGGTGATGTCGCGGCCCTCGGAAACTTCTCCAAACCGTTCTGCCATTCGTGCAAACGCATCGTTAGCGTGGAGAAATCGGCGAGAAACTGGATCCACCAGAGCAATCCCTCCCGGCATGTTCGCCAGCATCTTCTCATTGAAGATCACTTCACGTTCCAGTTGCTGCTTGGATTCCAATTGGCGTTGATAAAAGCGGCTTCCAAGCCATGCGAAAACCGCTGTCAAACCAATCAGCCAGGCCGCCAGCACCGTCATTCGACCGAGAAGATCGTGAACTGGCTTGTACGCAAGCGCTCTTGGCTGCACCACCACCGCCACCCAGCCGGTGTCTTCAATCGGGCTAAAAGAATAGAGATTGCCATGGCGCTCAAAATGTCCCGTTTTGCTCTGTTTGATCTCCTTGATCAGTTCGCCATTTGCCGCGGCCGAACCCGTTGCAGGATTTGGTTTAAAGTCGCTGGCAAAAAGCGCGGCACCGTTTTGGTCGAGTACCTCGAACCTGAGCAGATCGGAAAACTGAATCGTGGAGAGACGTCGGCCAATGCGTTCCACTAGCACGGCGACTCCGACATAACCCAGGATGCTCCCATCAGGCGCTCGCACAGCCCCGACAATGTCAGTAATTGGCCGGTTATCCGACAATCGCGGATGAACAGCAGAAACAAAGACTCCGGTCGGGACCGCCGCTGCTTTTTCCCGCCAGTGCTGGGATCCAAAGTCTTTGCCCAGCAACTCTGGGGCCTTTGGGATCGAGGCAACCAGAGTGCCATCCGCTGCGGTCAGAAACATTCCATCGATCTGAGGGTGTGAGTAAAATGCTGAGTTGATCCATTGCTGAGCTGCCTCCGGATTGGCAGAGGTCAAAACTCTGGCCGTGTCTGGCAGGGTTTGGTAGTACTCAACAAGACTGGTGGTGCTGCTAAGGTCGTGCCCGACCAGGTGACTGACCAACTGGATCAACGTTTGCCGATCGCGTAAGATCCGCGATTCCAAGGTGTCCCGCAGAATGGTGTATGAAACGATCAGCGTCAGGACGGACGGGATCCACCCTGCCAGGAGAATCGGAATGATGATCTTGGAGCGTTCGAAACGGTCATGCCTTCGTTTCGTCATGAGGCCTCCCAACTAAAATCGTGTTTAGCGATAATTGGCTCCGTGACCGTCCACTTACTGATCGGTTCAAGCAAGAGGCAATTCGCCAAAGATTCAGGCCGATTTGTTGATGCATGGGGCTCGGTGAGGAAAGAGATTACCAAACCAGCACATTTGGCAATTACGAACCATAAGAGACCGCTGCTTATCGAGACGACATAACTACGCTTACGACCGCCAAATACGTGATTTTTGAATTGACGCAATCGTTGTACATTGCATCATGACGCCCTTACTGCTTCAACCCTTGCAGTCATAGCAATTCCATGCAGGAAAGCGTCGGACATATTATCTGGTCGGTCTGTTATCTGAGCGTGCTTATAGGGCTCTCCGCCTATGGGATCCATCGCTATTTCATCATTTACTTGTATCTGAAAAACCGGAAGCGGCCGCCGTTGCCGATGTGCTCCTTCGAAAAACTGCCGAAAGTGACGGTGCAGTTGCCGATTTTCAACGAGGTGTATGTGGCCGAGCGCTTGATTCGATCGGTAAGCGAACTGGATTATCCTCAGCAGCTTCTGCAAATCCAGGTCCTCGACGATTCAACGGACGAGACCTGCGAGATCACGGCTGCGTGTGCGGAGGAACTGCGCCAGCGCGGTTTTAATGTACAGCGCATTCACCGGACTGACCGGACCGGCTTTAAGGCTGGCGCTCTGGCCGTAGGACTTGAGGCAGCGGAGGGCGAGTTTGTCTGCATACTGGATGCCGATTTTGTTCCGCAAAAGGACCTTCTTAAACAGACCATTCATTTCTTCACGGATTCGAAGGTTGGCATGATCCAAACCCGCTGGGGGCATTTGAACCGGGGTTATTCGTTGCTCACGCGGATGCAGGCTATCTTCCTGGATGGACATCTTTTGCTAGAGCAAATTGCGCGCAGCCGTAGCGGCCGGTTTTTTAATTTCAATGGAACGGCGGGGCTGTGGCGGCGTTCGTGCATCGAGCAGAGTGGAGGCTGGCAATACGACACATTGTGCGAAGACCTGGATCTCAGTTATCGCGCTCAGCTTGCAGGCTGGAAATTTATTTATCTCTCCGACGTCGTTACTCCGGCAGAACTGCCGGTCGACATGAATGGCTTCAAGTCTCAGCAGCATCGCTGGACCAAAGGGTCAGTCCAGACATGCAAAAAATTGTTGCCGAGCGTCTGGCGCAGCAAGTTGCCATTTCCGATCAAGCTCGAGGCCACCGGGCATTTAATGTCCAATTTCGCTTATCTGCTTCTGGCGATTCTCTGTATTCTTTTATATCCCTCCACCGGAGGACCTTCGGCTGGCTGGGTTCGCACGCTGCTCGTGGACATTCCAATTTTTCTGGCGGCATCCGTTTCAGTCGGCCTTTTCTACATTTGTGCCCAACGCGAACTGCATCCCACGACATGGATCAAAGAAATTCTTTTTCTGCCCTGTCTGCTTGCGTTGGGAATTGGGCTTTCGCTTAATAATGCGCGAGCGGTGCTGGAGGCGATTGTGAATCACAAATCAGATTTCACCCGAACGCCCAAATATGGAATTGAACGCAAGTCGCAGCCGTGGCGGAATTGTAAGTATCGTCCGCTCAAATCCGTGCTTCCGCTGGCGGAGCTAGCCTTTGCGCTCTATTTCACCTACTTCGTGGTATACGCCATTATGCACCGCCAGTTTTTCTCGGTGCCGTTTCTGCTGATGTTCCAGTGCGGTTTCCTTTACGTTTGTTTCTCTTCGTTGGTGAGTAGCTGGTCAAAATTTAATGTGAGCAGTTCACGCGCACGCTCTGCAATTCCTGCGTGACAAAGTTCCAATCGTCGGTTAAAAGGTTCTCCCATGTTTCGGCCCCTCCCAGTTATTTTTAGTCTGATTTCGGCGACATCCGTGTTTGCGACCGCGCCGGTGGATACCTCGAGCCAGCTGATTATCAGCGTACGTGACCAGAAGCTGATGCTGGTGCGTAACGGCGCCAAAATGGCGACTTATCCGGTGTCCACCTCGATGTTCGGCCTGGGCGATGCCTGGGGGCGAATGACCACCCCTCTCGGTTATCTGGCGGTGGAAAAAAAGATCGGTGACAACGCGCCCGTCGGCGCGGTGTTTCACAACCGGCGGCTAACCGGCGAAGTTCTGCGGCCCAACACTCCAGGGCGCGACCCCATCACAACACGCATTATCTGGCTGCGCGGGTTGGAACCGCAAAACGCGCACGCATTTCAACGCTGCATTTATATTCACGGGACGCCCGAGGAGAAAAAGATTGGTCGTCCTGCCAGTTACGGCTGCATCCGCATGAAATCTAAGGACGTTGCCGAGCTTTACAATTTAGTTCCTGTCGGTGCTGTCGTTCAAATTACGGCTGATCGTCTGCCGAAAGTGGTCAAGACCGCAGCAGTGCCAAATGTGCAACAACCAGCGGCTGTGGCGGCCGCCAATCCGCCGGTGCGGCCTGAGAATCAGGAAAGTTCAACATCAGCTACCGGCACACTAACCGTCGAACAAATGCGAACGGCCGGCGTGCTTGCCGGAGAGCGCCAGAAGGCGAAGTTCGCGGCGAACAAGCGCTTGTAGCAGACCGTTCCCGGGACCCGCTTCACAACTTTTTGGTTCGAATGGCTAACACAAAATCAGCTGCCAAACGCACGCGACAGACACTTAGATCGGCGCTGCGCAACCGCAGCGTTAAAACTCACCTGCGCAGCATTCAAAAACAGATCCGCTCTGGGCCAGAAAACAGTGCAGAGCAGGTTCGCGCCGCAATTTCAGCGATCGACAAGGCCGCGAAGCGCGGCATCATCCATCGCAACGCAGCGAATCGTCGTAAGGCGCGCCTCAATAAAGCGCTCGCCGAAAGGAAATAAAGTGTCCGCGCCGCCTCGCTTGCGAGGTGCCGGAGGCTGGCGAATCTTTACGCAAGTCCCAGGCGAATCACAGAGATGCGACCAGAGTAAATCCCGTTGCATATCTTCTTGGCCGGATAGATTCTGTGGAATGATTCCCGCGCTTCTGCTCGTTTTTCTGGTCGTTGTTTATCGGGTAACTACGGGATTGCTGATTCATTCCGGAACGAGCTGGCTTTCGAACTTTACGCCACTTGCAGCGATCGCTCTTTGTAGCGGTGCGTATTTGCCGAACAAATACAAGTTCTCGGTGCCGCTGCTGACTTTGTTCATTTCCGACGTGATCATTAACCTCTTTTATGCGGCGCCACTATTTGATCCTCAGATTCTTGTCCGGTACGTAGCGCTGGTGGTAGTTGGGTTCATCGGATTTTTCTTACGGAATCGTGCCTCGCTGAAGACGCTTTTGCCAGCATCGATAGCGACGTCTGTGCTCTTTTATGGCATCACGAACACCTTTTCGTGGTTGAGCGATCCTGGATATTTAAGAAATTTCGCCGGACTGATTCAGTCGCTGACCGTGGGCTTGCCGCAATACGGCGCGACGCCAACCTGGATGTTTTTCCGCAATTCGCTCGTCAGTGATCTTATATTCACGTGTCTGTTTGTTGTTTGCATGAACGCGGGACGAAGCATGGGGAGATCGCGGGGACGCACTTTCCCGCGATTACGGGATCCTGTTGCTGCTGGATAACCGACGATGCAGCGGGTTGAGCAGCGCGACGAAGTCGAGATGCTGTCGCTGATGCTGTTGATACGGCGCTTCGAGGAACGCGCCAGTCAGCAGTACCAAGCCCAGAAGATCGGCGGATTTTGTCACCTTTACATCGGCCAGGAAGCGGTCGTTGTCGGCGCGATTGCTGCCGTGCGTCCTGACGATTATGTCATCACGGCTTATCGTGATCACGGACACGCTCTTGCCCGTGGCACGAGCGCAAACGCATGCATGGCGGAGCTTTTCGGGAAAGCTACGGGATGTTCGCGCGGCCTTGGTGGCTCCATGCATTTCTTCGACAAGCAACATTACATGTACGGCGGTCACGCAATCGTCGCTGCGCATGTCCCGCTTGGCGTGGGATTGGCCTTTGCAATCAAGTACCGCGAAGAAGACCGCGTCACGCTTTGTTTTTTCGGGGACGGTGCGATCAACCAGGGTTCATTTCACGAAGCTTTGAATCTCGCCGCGCTATATCGATTGCCGATTATTTTCATTTGTGAAAACAACCTTTTTGCCATGGGCACGTCCGTTAAACGATCGACGTCGCTCAAACAGATCGTCGATCGCGCAGAGGGTTACGACATTCCCGGCGAAATCGTCGATGGCATGAATTTTCGGGAAGTGCGCGATAAAGTCGCTGAGGTCGCCGATTCGATTCGTAAAGAAGCGCACCCGGCCTTTCTGGAAGTACGCACGTATCGGTACCGCGGTCATTCCATGTCAGATCCGGCGAGTTACCGGACAAAGCAGGAACTGGAAAAATATCGCCTTGATGATCCAATCATACGCTTGCGCGCGCAGCTGACACGGGAGGGAAAATTGACGAATGAACAATTCGATCAGCTTGATAAGAAGGCCAAGGAAACGGTCCTGGCTGCCGTGAAATTTGCTGAAGAGAGCCCCGAGCTGCCGGCGGAGGAACTTTACGATTATGTGTATTTCGACGGAGTGAAGCCGTGAGGGAAATCACCTATCGCCAGGCCTTGAACGAAGCGCTCGCCGAAGAGCTTGAACGCGATCCGAACGTATTCCTCATGGGCGAAGAAGTGGCGGAATATCAGGGCGCCTACAAAGTCAGCGCCGGATTACTTGAGCGTTTTGGCGCAAAACGCATCATCGATACGCCGATTAGTGAGAACGGATTTGCCGGGCTTGGAATCGGCGCGGCGATGGTTGGTCTGCGACCGATCATTGAGTTCATGACCTTCAGTTTCTCACTCGTTGCGTTCGACCAGGTGGTGAACAACGCGCCGAACATGTTCATGATGTCCGGCGGACAATTCAATATCCCCATTACATTTCGGGGGCCGAATGGCCCTGCCCATCAGCTTGCCGCGACGCACTCACATGCTACCGAAAATTTTTACGCCAGCGTGCCCGGGCTGAAGGTTTGTACCCCTGCCACACCGCGTGATGCGAAGGGTTTACTTAAGACCGCGGTACGCGACGACAACCCGGTACTGGTTCTCGAAGCGGAGTTGCTTTACAGCTCGAAAGGAATGGTGGAGCCGCCCGATGAAGAATTGCTGATTCCGCTTGGCAAGGCGGAGGTAAAACGCGAAGGCAGCGATGTTACGGTGGTTTGTTATGCTCAGACTGTTCCAATTGCACTCAACGTCGCGGCTCAACTCGAAGAGGAGGACATTTCCGTCGAAATCGTTGATCTGCGTTCGATCAAACCGCTCGATGAGAAGGCGATTTTCGACTCTGTCGCGAAAACGCATCGTGTTGTCATTGTCGAACAGGACCATCCATTCTGCGGCGTCGGCGCGGAAGTTTGTTACAGGATTCAAAAAAACATTTTTGATGAGCTCGATGCGCCGGTTTTGCGCGTATCACAGGAAGATGTGCCGATGCCTTACAATGAAGACTTGGAGCAGGCCGTTCTGCCGAACGCCAAAAAATTGGTCGCTGCCGTGAAACAAGTCTGCTACGCGTGAACTTGGTAAAAGAGGTACAACTGTTACAAAGTTGAGAAAGAAGACCGTAGCCACAATGTCACTACTATAACCCTTTCTCCCATGCCTGAAATTCAGATGCCAAAATTGAGCGACACGATGACTGAGGGCACGCTCGTCGCGTGGAAGAAGAAAAAAGGCGACCAGGTTTCGGCTGGCGAAGTGCTCGCGGAAATCGAAACCGACAAGGCGACTATGGAATGGGAATCGGCTGAGGATGGAACGCTCACCGAAATATACGTTGAGGAAGGCGGAAAGGTGAACGTGGGCGATAAAATTGCGTTTATCCGTGGAGAAGGGGAGGAAGGACCGAAGCAAAAAGCCCCGGAACAGAAGAAGGATAAAGAGCCCGCGACCGCAGAAGAAAAAGAAAAAAAACCTCAAAGTAAAACTGAAAAGCCTGCACCGACGGAAGTGCAACAAAAGGAGATCGCGCCGTCGCAGCAAGAATCTGTAGGGGCGGCTGTGTCAGCCGGCCGGGAAGAAGCGCGGCTGCAAAAACCTCAGCCGAAAGAACAAAAAGCGGAGGAGGCCCGCGTGAAAGCGTCGCCGGTTGCCCGCCGAATCGCAGCTGAACTTGGCGTTGATCTTTTCGCCGTGAAAGGCACAGGTCCGGAGGGGCGCATTACCGAAACTGACGTTCGCGCCGCAGCTAAATCTATAGCCGCGGGCGCTGACCGCGGCCGAACGAAACCCGAAACGAACGTTGCAGCCGGAGTTAAGCCCGGAGAAAGCGCGCGTATTCAACTCTCCGGGATGCGCAAAATCATTGCCCAACGATTGGCCGAAAGCCTTGGCCCGGTTCCGCATTTTTATCTCACAATCGATATCAACGCCGGTCCGCTGATGGAAGCGCGCGAGGAATTGAAATCCGCGGGTGAAGGCGCGGACGCTGCCAAGATTACCGTAAATGATTTCGTTTTGAAGGCGGCCGTAATGGCAGCGGTTAAAGTTCCGCGAGTCAATGCCTCTTTCGACGGTGATGCGCTTGTCCAGTATGCGGATGTCGATCTCGGCGTCGCGGTAGCGATTGAAGACGGATTGCTCACGCCAGTCATTCGCGCGGCGCAAGACAAATCGCTGCGCGAGATTAGCTCCTCGGCAAAGGACCTGTCGAACCGTGCCCGTAACAAGCGAATGAAGCCTGAAGAGTTTCAGGGCGGGACATTCACGGTTTCAAATCTTGGCGGGATGGGCATCGACAGTTTCTCTGCCGTGATCAACCCTCCGCAAGGCTTCATTCTAGCCGTAGGCAAAATTACAAAAGTTCCGGTTCTCGACGACAGCGACCAAATGGTGGTTGGCCATCGCATGTCGATCACGATGAGCTGCGATCACCGTGTCATCGACGGCGCACTCGGCGCCGAATATCTCAAGGAGCTGCGTCACCTGCTGGAAAATCCAGCGCTGCTAATGGTCTGAACTATCTGGACGTGGTTTCCCACACCATGAAATCGTCCAGGGTTTGTCGGGCCTTGTCGGTAACAAATTCGACCACGGTCGCATCATCGACGAAGCCGAGGACCGGGGTTGCGTCCGGAATTAAGTCGAACGGATCGATCAGATAACTAAGAGCAGCCACGATCCACAGAAGTGCATTGTCAGGGATCCTGTTGTATTCGCTGCGATGATGCGCTCGAACCAGGCGCAGCATCGTTTGCAGATAAGGCCAGCATTCTTTGAACGGTTCCCTCGGAACTACCGCTGCTTTTTTGGCGGCTTCGTTGAAAAGAGCTTGCAGGGTTTTGGAATCATTGAGACAGGCTCTTGCGTCGATTAGCGCTCTGGCGAACGCTTCGCTACGAAGAGCCGGCTTGCGGTAGGGCACAAGTTGGGTCGCGGTTTTTGCGCCGGTCCGCGTCTTTTTTTCCGCGCGCGGTTTCGATTTCGTCGTTTTCATCTCACGCATCAAAACACCTGCGGGCGCTGATGAGAAGCCGATTCGTGAATACCGGTCCCACCGATGTAGCCGAACGCATCGGATTTATGTAGAATTCAGCTAAATGAGCTCGAGATGGAAGACGCGGGAAGAAATGGAGGCTGGAGAGCGCGCGATACTCGCGTCCTTTGCGCAAAAATCGGGTGACTCGCGCGGGCGCAAACACTCCGAACCGAGCCACGCCTATCGCACGGAATTTCAACGCGATCGCGCCCGCATTATTCATTCGCGCGCGTTCCGCCGCATGGAATACAAGACCCAGGTTTTCCTCAATGGGACAGGCGACCATTTACGTACCCGCCTGACGCATTCCATCGAGGTGGCGTCGATCAGCCGCACCATTGCGCGCGCCTTGCGTCTGAATGAGGATCTCGCCGAAACGATTGCGCTCGCGCATGATCTGGGCCATGCCCCGTTTGGGCATTCCGGCGAGGAGATGCTAGCAGAATGTATGCGCGACCATGGCGGATTCGATCATAACCGCCAGAGTGTGCGCATTGTGGAATTGCTCGAAACGCCGTACCCCGGTTTTCCGGGTTTAAACCTTACGTTCGAAGTGCGTGAAGGCCTCCGGAAACATGAGCGTCCCTACAAATTTCCGAGTACCGAAGGAGGAAATTACAATTGTCCTTCTTTGGAAGCGCAGGTTGCAGACCTCGCGGACGAAATCACGTACTACAGTCACGACCTCGATGACGCCGTTGACTTTGAGATCTTAAGTCCGGCGCAATTGGAAGAGAATGAAGTCTGGCGCAACAGTCATCGCGCAGTACTTGCGCGTTACAAGGGCGCGTTGGAACCTGAGATGCGCAAGCTGATCATTCGCGACATCATTGATCGCGAAGTGCACGATCTGGTTGCGACAAGCTCTGCGTCAATTGCTCAAGCCGGCGTGCAAACCGCTGATGAGGTGCGCTGTCAAGCGGCACCTCTGATTCGGTACAGCAATGAATTGGCCGATGCGAATCAAGCGCTCCGGAGGTTTTTGTATCAGAATGTTTATTACCATCCTCGCGTCTCGGAAGTGAACCGCCAGGCGTGCGAAATGCTGCGGCGAGTTTTTGAAGCGTACGTGGCCGATCCTGTCAGGCTTGGCGATGCTGCGACGCGACGCATCGAACAAGAAGGTATGCATCGTACGGTCTGCGATTACATCTCCGGAATGACGGACCGCTATTTGATGGAGGAATACAGCCGGATTGGCGAACTGTAGCCTTCTCGACGCGCGGCTATAGCTAGGCTGCGGCGTTACCGATCTCGTCGCGCAAATATCGGATGAGAAAACGGAGGCGCTGATTGAGCGAGTTTTCTTCCAGAAGGCGCTGTCGGCGCAACGGATCGTTCACGAACGTCGAAGCCATCAGGTCAGCCAGCATTTCCAAATCGTGCAATTCCGAAAGATACCGGTCAAGTTTCGCCGGCAGTTGACGACGGTCATGCTTCAAGCTGCCGTACAATTCGATGACTTTTGCGCCGAGAGCTTCGGTCTCGACCGTAGTGGGATCGCGCGATTCGGCGACCTCGATGTTCACAATTGGAAACGGCTTCTCCTGTTCGAAACTGGTGAAGCGCACCCGCTGCAGACCCTGCAGGATTAAGTTTGAGGCGCCATCACTTCGTTCGACGCAGGCGCGAATCAAACCGGCTGTGGCAAAATGGAAAAAATCCTCCGGTGCATGCCAATCCGGGCAGCTGGGTTTGATCAAGGTCACGCAAAACATCCTCTGTTTTTGAAGCGCGTATTCCAGCATCTTCCGATATCGAGGCTCGAAAATGTAGAGCGGCAACAACGCGTGCGGAAAGAGCACCGCACCCGGCAGCGGCATGACAGGAAGGTGCTTTGGTAAAGTGACGGAAGACGTCATGATGTTTCCTATTTTACGATATGTGTATCGAAAAAAGAGCAAGCACACCCTGAGGTCGTTCAGATTGGCAGGGCGCGACCGCCGCGCTGACTCTGCCGCCTGCCTCTACCATTTAATTCCCAGCGCGTGAAGTTCTTCGACCGAAAGTTGCCCTTCGATAGTGCTCGTCGAACTGAGCGATGCATAAACCAGCGCCGAACCGGCCCGTGCTAGCAGGACGCGTGAAATTGCGCCGAGTTTGCCGATGCCCATAGCGGCAAGAGGAAGATTTGCACGGCTGTTCGTCATGAACTCGAGTAAGCGTCCGAGCTCCTTCGCTGTGTCAGTACGCGTCGCGACTTTGAAAACGTCTGCGCGATGTTCCTTCGCCGCGCGCCCTTTGGCGGCCAATACTCGCGCGCTCGGCGTTGATTTGAAATCGTGGAACGAAATGATTCGTCGAATTTTTTTCGTATCCGCTAGTGCGAGCAGGCGACGCAGCGTTGAAACTGAGCGTAGTTCAACGTCGAGGTAGTCGGCGTGATTTAGAAATCGGGCGAGCAAATCGCTCCGTTGCCGCGATGACAATTTTCCAGCGCCGCCTTCATGCGGGTGTCGAGCTGTGATGATAAGCCGTCCACGCAACCACGGTAACGTTTCATGCAATTGGTCGACCGCGTCTGCCAGCAAATCGAGGCGAAGTTCAAAAAAATCCGGCCGACGGCGCATCCGCAGTGCGCGATCCAGATCGGCACTCGATGCAATTACGCCGACTATACCCGGGCGTCGCCCGGTCGAGCGACGCGTCGTCATCTCTTTTTAACAAGCGATGTGATCGTTCTCTCCACATATTTGGCGAGAATGTCGAACTCGAGATTTACCAGATCACCGCTTTTAGCCCGGTCGAGATTCGTATGGCGCTTGGTAAAAGGAATAATCCATACAACGAAGCTCTTCGAAAGAACCTCGGCAACAGTAAGACTGATTCCGTTGACCGCGATCGAACCTTTCGAAGCGACATAATGCGCGAAATTGCCCGGCAATGCTAACTCCAATCGGAAGTCTGCGGCTTTCCTCGTGAAGCCGATAATGGTCGAAACGCAGTCAACGTGTCCTTGAACGAAGTGCCCGCCGACGCGGCCGTCTGCACGCAAAGCACGCTCGAGATTTACCCGGCTGTTCGGTCGCAAGTTCCTGAGATTCGTGCGAGCGACTGTTTCCTGAAGTAAATCGAAAGTCAGCTTGTCACCGCGGCGCGAGGTAAGTGTCAGACAGCACCCATTTACGGCGATACTCTCGCCTTTCTTCACTTCCTTGATTCGGTGCGATGCGGCAATTTGTAATTTTGTCCCGCGATCATTTGCGCAAACCGCAACGACTCTGCCAACGTCTTCGATTAGTCCGGTAAACATAAGGTCATGGGGAGGGGTTTGTTAAATGGGAAGCTAATTGAACATTGAGCGTCTGGCGTTGGGCGTTAGCTTACGCGCCATTGCAATGACGCCGCAAGATCCCACCATATTCGGCATTCCGGTCGAGTTTGTTCTATTCGGCCTGACCCTGGCGGGCGTGGCGATTTTCCATCAACGCACGATGCGTGCAGCACTGACCGGATTGGTCACGATCACGATTTACAAAATCATCTTCACCGGGTTCAACACCGGTAATGGCGTGGTAGGATTCCTCTCTCAGGTCGAGCACGAGTGGGTTGTGCTTGCCAACCTTCTGTGTCTGCTCATGGGATTTGCCTTGCTCTCGCGGCACTTTGAAAAAAGTCACCTGCCGATGGTGCTGCCCAAATTTCTTCCGGACGATTGGAAAGGTGGATTCGTTTTGCTGGCGGTCGTCTGGACTCTTTCGAGTTTTCTCGACAATATCGCTGCGGCGTTGATCGGGGGCGCCATGGCCCACCAACTTTTTCGCGCCAAGGTGCACATCGGCTATCTGGCTGCCATTGTGGCCGCCTCGAATGCCGGCGGTTCCTGGAGCGTCCTCGGCGACACCACAACGACGATGATGTGGATCGCGGGTGTCTCGCCAAGCCAGGTTTTCGAAGCAATCATCGCCTCGGTGGTGGCGCTATTCGTTTTCGGGATTCCCGCAGCGATTAAGCAAAATCGTTATTCGCCGATCCTGAAACGCACTCACGAACAGGTGCAGATCGATTGGATGCGGATCGCCATTGTCGTGTTGATCCTGGTACTTGCCCTTGCCACGAACGTCACGGTGAATACGAAATTTCCCAGCCATTCAAATAGTTTTCCGTTCATCGGGATCGCGGTATGGGCGGCGATCTTGCTGTCCGTTGGAATCCGCCGCCCTGACTGGGAAGTTTTACCTCGCACGCTGCGAGGCTCTATTTTTTTGCTCTCGCTTGTTTTGATCGCTTCCATGATGCCGGTGAAGAGTTTACCCGATGCCTCCCCGCGGACGGCGCTTGGTCTGGGCTTCTTGTCCGCCGTGTTTGATAATATTCCGCTCACCGCCCTCGCACTTAAACAAGGTGGCTACGATTGGGGGCCGCTCGCCTATACGGTGGGATTTGGCGGTTCGATGATTTGGTTTGGATCGTCGGCGGGCGTCGCGCTTTCGGGCATTTTCCCCGAAGCGAAATCGGTAGTCGCGTGGATCAAAGGGGGGTGGTTTGTTGCTGTCGCGTATGTGGTTGGATTTGCCGTAATGTTAATGTTGATCGGCTGGCACCCCGAGCCGAAGCGCCGATCCGGACAGCCCCGGCACGAAAACGGGATCGATCAAGTCACGTTCATCGCTCCGGAGGAAGCGTTATGGCAGTGCGGTTAAAAACAATTCCACAGACGATTTTTCAGAGATTCTTCCGCACCGAAACCATTGGCGGAGTGGTCCTGCTGTTCTTTGGACTTGCCGCTCTGGTCATTGCCAATTCGCCGTTTGCCGGGGCGTACAAGCATCTTTGGGAAACCTTGCTCGGCGTGGGGATCGCGAATCACGAGCTGTCGCTAAGTCTGCACCATTGGATCAACGATGGTCTGATGGCCGTGTTTTTTCTCCTGGTCGGTCTTGAAATCAAACGGGAATTGCTGGCTGGCGAGTTGTCTTCGGTGCGACAAGCCGCACTTCCTATAGCCTGTGCGATCGGCGGAATGATTGTGCCCGCGGTGATTTATCTCCTGTTCAATTGGAACGGCGTGGGCACCCACGGCTGGGGGATTCCGATGGCAACCGACATAGCCTTTGCCCTGGGCACGCTGAACTTGGTGGCTCCGCGGGCGCCAATCGGTGCAAAAGTACTGCTGACTGCCCTGGCGATCGTTGACGACATGGGGGCGGTGCTCGTCATTTCGCTTTTTTATTCGGAGGCGATCGCGTGGAGCGCGCTGGGTGGCGCAGCGGTAACGCTGGTTGTGCTGATTGGATTCAACAGAATTGGTGTGCGCCACCTGTGGCCCTATTTGTTAGGCGGAGTGGTGCTATGGTATTTTGTTCACGAATCCGGCGTTCATGCTACGGTGGCCGGGGTCGCTCTCGCTTTCACTATTCCCACTCACACGCGCATAAACGCGGTGGAATTTTCCCGGAAAGCGCGCTCGCTGCTGGATCGGTTCGACCACACGGAGACGGGCGACCTTCTCGTTTTGACCAGCAAGGGACAACAGGAAGCATTGTTTTCCCTCGAACGTGCGAGCGAGGGAGTCACCGCGCCGATTCTCAGGCTGGAACATGCCTTGCACAATTTCTCGGCCTTCGTGGTGATGCCGCTATTCGCGTTTGCGAATGCCGGCGTCAAGATCACTCTGTCGGTAGCGCATGCAGAAATTGCGCTAGGAGTTTTGGTGGGTTTGGTCATCGGTAAATCATTTGGGATACTGACAGCCGCGTGGATCGCTGTGAAATCGGGGATCGCGAGCCTTCCTGCGGGCGTAAACTGGACATCATTGCTTGGTTATGCCTGCCTCGCCGGAATCGGCTTCACCATGTCGCTATTCATTGCGATGCTCGCGTTCGATCAACCGGCGTTGGTTGACGCAGCCAAGCTAGGCATCATTGCAGGATCGTTGTTGGCAGGTATTGCTGGTGCAGTATTCCTGAAGACGCGACCGGTTTCGCGCGATGACAACTAGCGCAGACACATACCGTGTATCCCAAAAGACAGATCCGCCATATCGTGCCGGTTCCAACAGGGGTTATGTAGCAATTCTGGGCGGTGTTCTTTTCCTCTCCGGTTCTGGTGCGCTCATTTTTGAAACGCTGTGGTTGCGATTGAGCGGCCTGGCATTTGGGAATTCGATCTGGGCTGCAGCATTGATTCTCTCCAGTTTTATGGCGGGCCTGGCTTTGGGAAACGCGTTGGCTGCATCGTCAAAAATTCCGCGATGGCGGCCTCTCCATTTGTACGCTCTGCTCGAGGTTCTCGTCGCATTTTTTGGCTGCACAATTGTTTTTGGCCTTCCAGTACTTGGTGATTGGATGCGGCCGGTCTGGCAAATGCTGTGGAATTATCAACCGCTGCTGCTGGACCTGCGCTTCGTCGTTTCGTTTTTGATTCTGTTGGTGCCCACAACAGCCATGGGTTTGACATTGCCTGTGTTAATCGATGATCCGCTGTTGCGGCAAACTGACTTTCGTCGCGCGATCGGTTTTCTTTATGGTTCGAACACATTAGGAGCGATGGCCGGCGCTGTGCTTGGCGAAGCTTGTCTGATTCGCGCGTTTGGACTTTACGGCACGAGCTTGGCCGCGGCGTCTGCCGTTTGCATTGCTGCCGCAATTGCGATTTTGGTTGCGAATTATGGGCCGCGCGGACAAGTGCGCGTTTTTCACGGCAAAGAGCCGTCGCGGCGAGCCTTTGAAAGCGACGACATGTCGCAGCAGTCCAACTTTCCGTTGCGCTTCGATGTCGCTTACCGTCCTCCCTGGCGTTTGCTTTTCGTCAGCTTTGGCACCGGTTTAATTTTTCTCGCACTGGAAGTGATTTGGTTTCGTTTCCTGCGGCTGTATGTCGCATCATCGCCGACTGTCTTCGCGATCATGCTCGCGGTTGTACTGGCGGGAATTGGAGCTGGCGGTCTTTTGACTGGCATGATTTATCGCTTGTTCGCTCGACCAAACTTGCTTCCGATCCTGCTGCTGGTGGCAGCGATTTTGGTTCTTCTCTCATATGTATCTTTTCCAGGTGAATTGATTGCGGCGCCGGCGGGGGTGTTCGATGTGCGCTGGTGGCGGATCGCGATTTTATCTGTCGCACTGATGCTCCCTGTCGCGCTGGTATCGGGTATCCTGTTTCCGTCTATTGCGACGGAGGTTCAGGCAAGCGTGGGAGACCGGATGAACAGCACAGGAATTTCGGCGCTGTTTAATACGACCGGAGCGGCGATTGGTTCCATGGTGGCGAGCTTCGTGCTGTTACCGGCTCTCGGATATCAACGGAGTCTCATTTGCTGTGCTGCCGGTTACGCCCTGCTCAGTGTCGTGGTGACCAGACGCGCGATTTGGTCGTTGCGCCGGCCATTGGGGATCATCATTGTTGCGGCTTGGGCTGCGCTCATCGTCGGCTTCGTATTTTTCCCGTATGGACGCGCGGAAGCGCATTTCCAACACGCAAGCCGTCCATACGAACGGGACGATCAGGGCCACGTGCTCGCACGTGTGGTAAAACGGATGGAGGGAACATCAGACACGTGGCAGTTGCTGCGGCGCGACCTGTTTGGGGAGCCGTACTATTACCGGTTGCTTACAGATGCGTTCTCGATGTCGGCCACAAATCCGCGCAACCAGCGGTACATGCGATTATTTGCTTATCTGCCGCTGGCGTTTCATCCCGCAGCGAGAGATGTGCTGCTTCTCTGCTACGGATGCGGCGTTACGGCGGATGCGTTCACTCATAAGTCAAGCTTGCAAAGAATCGACGTGGCGGACATCTCCAAGGAAGTCTTCGCCCTCGCTGATTTTTACTCCGGGATTGATTATTCCAGTCCGCTACGCGATCCGCGTGTACACGCGATCGTCCAGGACGGGCGGTTTTTTCTTCAGGCAAGCCCGCAGCAATACGACATTATATCGGGGGAACCACCTCCGCCGAAGCTGGCCGGTACCGTCAATCTATACACGCAGGAATTCTTCTCGCTGATGCGAAGTCGGCTCAAGAAAGATGGAATTGCGACCTTTTGGCTTCCGATCAATCAACTGAAGCTGGAGGAAACAAAAGCGATCCTGCGCGCGTTTCACAACGCGTTCCCAAACGCGTCAGTATGGGGCGGCGCCGATCAAGACTGGATCATGATGGGGATTAACGGGCCGGGTCGGAGGGTGAAGGAAGATGAGCTTCGGCAGTTATGGAACAATCCAGCCACGGGTGCAGATTTGCGGCGTGTCGGCATTGAGGTCCCGCAGCAGTTAGGCGCGCTGTTTTTGATGGACGGAGAGGAGATTGATCGGATCACACACAACGTTGCGCCACTCACCGACGTTTACCCGAAGCGGTTGACGGATCAGCCTTGGGATGATGAAGCAAATCATCGGTTTGCTTTGACGTATCTGACTGCTCCTTCCGCCATGGAACGTTTTTCTCATTCGTCGCTAATTAACCGAATCTGGCCTGAGACACTGAACGCGCTAGCTCAGATGGATTCACTCTTTATCCTCCGCGAAACGCGATATCTCTCTGAAAGTGTCGGAAGCAACAAGCTGGCTGAACTCGACCTCTATCTCCGTCATTCCCGCCTGCGAATACCAGTCCTGGAGGTACTCGGCAGCAATGCATTTCGGGTTTCGATTGCCGAGCGAGTGGCGAAGAGATCTGCAACGCCGCCACTGGAAACCATACCAGATTTGATCGCCGGTGCATTGGCACAGCGGAACATCAATCGAGCGATTCAGTTGTTGGAGAGCGAGAAGGATCACGGGGCACTCAGCGCTAATGACATGTTTCTGCTCACCTATCTCTATTGCTTGAACGGCAGTCTCGAAAAAGCGGAGACGCTCACCGCCGCGAATGCTGCCGGCATCAAGAAAGACTGGTTTGTGGATTGGCTCTGGGAAAAATTGCAAACCGATTTCGGTTTCCATCCACCGGGAAAGGGCGAATAGATATCGCTGGATCATCGACGGGCACGGAGCAGCGTTCTGGCGGTCCAAAAAATTTCAAAAAAAAGCTTGTCAGACCCTCGCCTCCTCCGCTAGAGGGGAGATCGACCGACAAATGTCCTCATTTCGTCGTTCAAAAAAAATTCAAAAAAGTGAAAAAAAAGCTTGTCAGGAGCCTAGAAATTTAATAAGGCTCCCAAAACCTAACCAAACCAATGGAGAAACTATGATTAAAAACGCACCAAAAACGTTTAGATTCGTTCGTCTCGCTTTAATGGCTGGCGTCGGATTTGTTGCATCACACGCATACGCGCAATTGCCGGCTCCGGCTGTTCCAACCGAGCCAGGCGCTCCAGCGGGGACGGCTGAAGCCGAGCGTGTGGTTGTGACCGGTTCGAACATTCCGACGGCGGAAGAAACCGGGCCGAACCCGGTGGATACTTACCGGCCACAGGATATTGAGAAACTCGGCATCCGCAGCGCCACTGACCTGCAGGAATTCATTCCGCAGCAGGCGGGCGGATCGGTTAACCTGAACATCGGCAACGGTGGCGACGGTACCATCCAGTTCAACCTACGCGGTTTATTGCCAAAGGAGACATTGGTCCTCATTGACGGTAAGCGGGTCGCGTTTGGTTCGCTGGGCGTCGCCGGATTTAGCGGTGGCGTGGATATCAATTTGATACCGTTTTCGATGATCGATCACGTGGACATCCTCAAGGATGGCGCCTCGGCCGTGTACGGCTCGGACGCAATCTCGGGCGTGGTCAACTTCTTCCTGGTCCACAAGTTCCGCGGCCTTGAGATCGGCGGCACTTACGGGAACACCAACCTTGGCGCTTCGAACGAGATGGGCGAGTGGGAGTCGTGGATCAAGGCCGGCACCGGCGATGACAAGACAGATATTGTCGTGATCGCCGATTTCTGGCAGCGCACCGGCGGCGTCTTCAGCCGCGACAGGGATATTTCTTCCAATGCGTTTGCCATACCGTTTGGCGGATTTGACACGCGCAGCAGCAATAATCCTGGCGCAGTTGGCACCCTCAATTTTCGGTTGAACCCGGGGATTTTCTTCGGTCCGGGCGGACTGCCGCAGCCCGGTGTCAACGCACCGGTTCCGCACTCGGCGCCAAACGGGGCTACTTCTCCATGGTATAAGGTGCCCGCTTTTCCTTTCAGAAATCCTCCAGGCGCGATCAATCCCAATGCATATCCCGGCGCCCCCGGTATCGTCGGTCCCAATGCCTTGCAATTCTTTCCTCAGACCGGCACGGATTATAAGGGCGGCGGCAACTACTGGTTCCAAAACTTCTCGCGGTTCACGCCCGCGTTGCCACCAGGAGATCGCCAGGCGTACTATGCTTCGTTTACTCGAGATATCTGCGACAAATACCTGTCGGTATTCAGCGATTTCAAGGTCACACGTTCATTCTTCGATGCGTCTCTGGCACCTGTGCCGTTTGTGCCCGATCCGTTCAAGCAACCGGGCACCAGTGTCGCATTCAGTCCTTCCGGCATCAGTGTGCCGATTGTGAATGCGTGGAATCCGTTCACGGTCGCCAACGCGACGATTCCAAATTACTTCCCCGATGGGAGCGGTTTGCCTGTATACACCGGGGTCAAGTTCCGCGGCATCAATGACACCGGTCCGAGACATGAGAAGTTCACTTATTACGATTACCTCTTTGACATCGGGCTCCGCGGCGAATTCGGATGGATCGCCGATTACTTCAAGACCTGGGGTTGGGAAGGCGGTTTTCGCTATTCGCGCAACGAAGGGACGGATATCTCCGTAGGCGAAGCTAGCCAGCCTGGCCTGAGGCAGGCGCTTCTGGATTCTAACACCGCTACGGCGTTCAATCCCTTCCTGAACCAGACCGCTCATAATACGCGGGCGGCGAGATCGCAGGTTTATGTTAACCTGCAAAATACCGGCGAATATGAACTGCCGATAGGTTACCTCACCTTCAACGGCGACTTGTTTAGTCTTCCCGCCGGGCCGGTCTCCTTTGCCATTGGCGGCGAGTATGATGCGCCGAGGTTCACTCGCAATCGCGACCCGCTGAACAACACGTTTAATTCGATTGGCTCAGTCGATGGCCAGAGCTTCCGGGTAAACCGGGACGTCTGGGGAATCTACGAGGAAGTGCGGGTACCATTTACCAGCCCCACGTGGAATTTTCCCGGCTTTTACAGCTTGGAAGTGGACTTTGCCGAGCGCGAAGAATGGTATAGCACCAACACTAATACCGTTCTGGTTCCATTTGTCCCCGCAGCGCACAGCCAGTATAACGCGCAGAAGCCAAAGGTGTCTGTGCGCTGGCAGCCGCTTGATCCCAAGTATATCGGCGCGCTGACTTTGCGTGGCAGCTATAGCGAAGCATTCCATGCGCCGACACTGTCGGAGGTTGCCCCTGCGGGTTCGCAGAACTTCCCTGCTGTTGTCGATCCGTTTTCGCCGTTTACCCTGCCACAGATCGAAGAACGCGTTTCTGGAAACCCGTTCCTGCATCCGGAGGTTGCCTACGAATGGACCTATGGGATGGTTTACAGTCCCAAGTGGATCAAGGGTATGACACTCAGTGCAGACTGGTGGCATATCGATATGCGCGACATTGCCACGGCACTCGGTGCGCAAACCATCATTCAGCTGAATCCGCCTCCGGCGCCCCCGGGTGTGCAGAACGGTCCTCTGGTCTTTCGAGATCCCAATCAGATTAATCCAGTCACCGGTCGGCTGGTGCCTGGTGGAGTTAATCTGGTGATTGATCCGAGTCTAAACGCCGCTGGCGCAATCTTCGAAGGCTTGGACTACGAGGCCATCTATATTCTGGATTCCTCGATCTTTGGACACGGAGATTTTGGACGCCTAACGACCACAGTGAACGGCACGTGGTTGTCGCGTGCTGAGTTTCAACCGACCAAAGACAGCAAACGATTCGGTATCAACGGTGAATTTGTGCCGACGGCATTCACTCTGACCAATTCGCTGCCATGGCATCGCGCGAACTTCAGCATCTTCTACGACGGTCCGGCTGACACATGGGCCAGCGGCCTAGATGTTGGCGCGGTCGTCCATTGGACCGGCCAATACAACGATGACAACCTCACTCTGACAGGAGCGACCAAGCCACAAACCCCGGCAAGCGGTCCGTTCTTTTACCGGGCGCGCAAGGTATCTGCGCTGACTACGCTCGACCTGATCCTCAACTACACGTTTAACCTGCCGCCACCGGCTCCGGCGGAAGTGCCTGGGTTCGCCAAAGACGGCGGCAAAAACGTGGCGTCGAAGGACGGCAAAGAGAAAAATGTCATCCCAGTATCCACGGCTGAATACGGCTGCAACAATTGGAAATGGTGGCTAAACAACACCACGATCACGCTCGGAATGCAGAACGTAACCGACGAAGATCCGCCATTTGTCGCTGGCGCATTTGAGAATGGCTACGACGAATCACTGACGACCATCAAAGGCCGGTTCTGGTATGTTGGGCTGAAGAAGCGATTCTAAGCCGTAAATCAAGGTTAATTCACAGCGGCCGGGTTCCAAAAGGGGCCCGGCCGTTTTGCTTTTCCGTTTTTGTCTGTCATGTCGAGCAAAGTCGAGACATCTCTCGATGGAATTCTTTGCTTGGCGAAGTTGCGCTATCACACTTTTGCCTTTTCTGCCCCGTCAAATAATCTTACAATTGATTTTGGCAGTGCTTTGAGAGAGACTTGGCTTCGCTAAGGAAGAGGCATGCAGTTCGTCCCAGGGATTTCATCTGTACAAACTATGCCTGCTGCGCCGAGCCCGACAGCGGTCGGCCGGAAGTCCAGCTTGTGGATTCTGGACAGTTGGCGAGACCTGGTTCTTTACGTCTGTACCCCATTGTTATTAGTGCCGATTTTCATCGCGGCGCAGGGGCTGTGGAGCGCGGACGACATTTATCTTGTTGTCGCAGCGTTTGGCGCAATGGGACACCATTTGCCGGGGATGATTCGCGCGTACGGCGATCGCGTGTTGTTTCAGCGGTTCAGGTGGCGTTTCATTTTTGCACCGTTTTTTTTGATCGTCGTGTGCGCCGCCTTTTCGCTGTGGGAACTGAAGGGAATTGTGCTCGTGGCGTTTGTCTGGGGTGTATGGCATGGAATGATGCAAACTTACGGATTCTGTCGCATCTACGATGCGAAAGTCGGGTCATTTGCCGAGGTAACGCGCCGGATCGATTTCGCCCTGTGCGGTATTTGGTTTGCAACTGCAGTCCTTCTCTCGCCGCAGCGGATGACCGACACTCTGGAGACCTATTATTCGGCAGGCGGGCCCTTTATTCCCCCTGCCATGCTGCGAGCCGGGCAGCAGGGACTCCTTGCACTGGCACTGGTTATTTCTGCTGTTTTTGTCGCGAACTTCATATGGATGTGGAGCAGTGGGAAACGACCGAGCCCTGTAAAACTCGTGCTGCTGCTCACAAGCATCTCATTCTGGTGGTACTGCAATAACATCGTCGCGAGCGTTCTCGTCGGCATTGCTTTGTTCGAAGTATTCCACGACGTGCAGTACCTCTCGCTGGTCTGGATTTACAATCGAAAACGAGTGGAGAGCGACAGCTCCATCGGGGGATTCATGCGTTTTGTGTTCCGTCGCAGTGGGGCGCTGGTGGGCGTGTACATAGGTCTGGTGCTCGCCTACGGCGGAATGAGTTTGTCCAAATCATATGTCGGCACCGAAGCCGTTAAACGAATCCTCACCGGAGTCGTGACAGCGTCCGCCCTGCTTCATTTTTATTACGATGGGTTTATTTGGAAAGTGCGCGAGAAATCGACACGGCAATCCCTTGGTATCGCCGGCGGCACAACCGATGTGTCTCTGCGTGGTTTTCTGCCAGCCTGGGCACTGCACGGCGTTAAATGGATTGCCATTTTCGTGATTCCTCTCGGGGTGCTCTGGTTTGCCGAAATCCACAGTGGCCAGGGTAAACTCGACCGTCTGGCCTCCATCGTTGCCGATCTTCCCACAAGTGTGCGGGCTCATTTCAACTACGCGACCGAACTGCAAGAGGCCGGGCGCACTGACGAAGCAGCGAAAGAATTTTCCGAGGCGGTACGTTTAAACCCCAGTTCCGCGAGGGCGCAGATCAATCTTGGCTCGTTGTTGATGGCAAAGGGGGAGTTCGACGACGCACGGAGCCATTTTGAAAAAGCGTTGCGCATCGACCCTGGGAACGCTGAATATCATTCCGGCTATGCGTACCTTTTGGACGAGCTCGGCCACAAGGACGAAGCGGCAGCTGAATGTGAGAAAGCCGTTCGTCTGGCCCCGAAGTCGCCGCAAGCGCACTATGGCTACGGCGCATTCCTCGAAAAACACGGCAAACGTGAAGAGGCGATTGCAAACTATCGACGGACTTTGCAGTTGGATCCCAATCACGTCGATGCTCACATCGATTTAGGCAATTTGCTTTTTGACAACGACGAGATGGCGGAAGCAAAAGATCATTTTCAGAAGGCGGTGGCCTTGAATCCGAAATTGGCGCAACCGCACAACTATCTCGGCAAAATTTTTATACGAGAGGGGAACCCTTCTGAAGCGATTGCTCAATTCGAAGAAGCGCTACGGCTTCATCCAGATTTTCCGGAAGCAGAGGAAAACCTGCGTGTCGCGAAAGAGACCAGCGCCCGCTCTCCGTGACGGGATTCAGAGATTCCGCAACTTCCGTAACGCTGCCGTTAACCGTTGGATCGATCCATTCCAGTTCGTGAAAGCCGCGTCTCTTTCTGGAGACAAGATTGGTTTTGGGCACTGCTTTTGATTGCGCTTGTTTTCGTGGCGTATGCTCAGGTTTTCCGGGCCGGCTTCATTTGGGACGATGAATCGCATCTGACGCGCAATCCGTGCGTGATCGGGCCACTCGGCTTGAAGGAAATCTGGACCAGCGCGCAAGCCGTCTATTATCCACTCGTTCTAACGAGTTTCTGGTTACTGCATAAGTTTGTCGGCCTAAATCCGCTGCCATACCACGTTCTTAACGTTTTGTTGCATGGCGCCTCGGCAATCATGCTTTGGCGGGTTCTCAAGCTTCTTAAAGTCAAAGGTGCGTGGCTTGGAGCTGCACTTTGGGCTTTGCACCCGGTGATGGTGCAATCGGTTGCGTGGGTCACGGAACTGAAAAACACGCAGTCATGCATTTTCTATCTGTTAGCGATTTTTTCTTTCTTAAAATGGGAAGAGAGAGGAAACCTAACGGGAGTCGATAATTTGCCGCCAGGGCGATCTGGCCCTTGCCCTTCGTTGGGGTGGTTTGTTTTGTCGTTGCTCTTCTTCTCGCTGGCTACGCTCAGCAAACCTTCCGTGGTGATGCTGCCATTTGTCCTCGCGCTTTGCATCTGGTGGATGCGAGGAAGAATCCGATGGCGCGATGCGTTAGCAGTCGCCCCGTTTGCCATGATTTCAGGGCTCGCGAGCGCTTGGACGATATGGGAACAAAAATTTCACTCACGAGCGATTGGGCCCGACTGGGATCAGACCTTGCCGGAACGTTTAATCATCGCTGGTCGCGCCATATGGTTTTACCTGGGAAAACTGATCTGGCCGGACCCTCTGATCTTTATCTATCCGCGCTGGGAAGTTAATCCGCCAAACCTTATTGCCTATTTTCCATTGGTGTCAGTGATAACTGTCCTGATTGCTTTGTGGTTTATTGGTCAAAGATGGAGCCGGGCTCTATTCTTCGCCGCGGCGTATTACGTAATTTCGCTCTTTCCAGTCCTCGGTTTTTTCAGCGTGTATTTCTTCCGCTATTCGTTTGTGAGCGACCATTTTCAGTATTTGGCAAGCATGGGGCCGCTTGCTTTGGCCGGGGCAGGCATCGCGGCTCTGGCAACGCGTCTCTCTAAGGAACCGTTCGACTTCGCCTCTGACACAGACGCTCCACAATCGGCGGCCGAACCGAAGCCAACGCCAACACCTGCGCGGCTGAAAAACGCGTTACTCCCCGGGCTGTGCGGGGTTCTCTTGTTTTTGCTCGGTGTTTTGACATGGCGACAGACTGCGGAGTATCGCGATGTCAATACGTTGTACACAGCCACCCTGAAAGAAAATCCGAGTTGCTGGATGGCTCACTATAATCTGGGCATCGCTCTTAGCGAGGAGGGTAAAACGGATCAGGCCGTCGATCATTACAGACAAGCCGTAACGCTCCGGCCTGATTACGCGGAAGCACATTATAATCTGGGTCGACTTTTGGTTGAGCAAGGTCGCGCTGGCGATGCAATCGCGCATTACGAAAAAGCCGTGGAGATAAATCCTGCGGACGCAGAAGCGCAAAACAATTTCGGAGTTACGCTTTTTGGCGTTGGGCGTGTTGATGATGCGATCAAGCATTATCGGAAGGCGCTCCAACTCCAGCCGGATTACGCCGCGGCCTCCTGTAACCTCGCCAACGCGCTTATTGCCACAGGCGATTTCGACGGTGCAATCGCTCGGTATTCGGCGTGCCTGGCGGCTATGCCGGATCAGCCCGGAGCGGAGTACAACCTGGCAAGCGCCCTTTTACGCGAAGGGCGCACAGACGAAGCGATCGTTCATTACCGAAAAGTATTGGAGTTGCATCCGGAGAGCGCGGACGCTCATGCGAACCTGGGCAGCGCCTTTCTTGCCAAGAGGCAAATCCCCGATGCAATTGCTGAGTACAGGAAGGCGATCGAGATTTCTAAGGAAAACGTACCGGCGCTAAGCAATCTCGCATGGCTACTGGCCACGTCTGCGGATGCGAGCCTTAGGAACGGTCCTGAGGCCGTTCGATTGGCGGAACGTGCTGACTCGGCAAGTTCCAGGAGTGATTCCCACGCTACTGTCCTCCGCATCTTGGCTGCCGCCTACGCCGAGACCGGCCGGTTTGACGAAGCGAAAGAGACTGTTCAGCAAGCCCTGAATGCAGCTAATGCCGAAGGCAACACCGCTTTGGCAGATGCGCTACAAGGGGAACTAGCCCTCTACGACTTGGGTTTGCCGTACCACCGATAACCGAGATAGAACGCTTATCGATAAGGGGAGGGTCGGTTATTTCCGAAGAGCTACCCGCGTGCGGTAGAGAGCAATGTCTTGCTCCAATCTCTTTACGAGCTCCGCTTTGTTTTGCCCGTTGGCTATGACGAGCGCTTGCTCCGCTGTCGAGATCGCCTCGGCGAATTGTCCGGCCTCTGCGTGCGCAGCGGCGAGAGTACGAACAAAGATCGGATCTTTGCCACCAGAAACCTGCACCGCATCCTGCGCCAGTGCGATCGCCCTCGCGCCATCGCGAATTGAAGCATCGGAAGAAGTCGCCAGTACCCAAGCCAGGTTGTTCAGGGCTGAACCATTTTGTGGCGCTACCTCCAGCGCCTCTTGATAATGAGAAATTGCTTCTTTCATCGATCCCTTTTCAAGAAAAGCATTTCCCAAACTCGTGTAGATCTCTGCGTCTCTTGGCTCAATCACGAGTGCTTTCTTCCACTCTGCGATCGCCTCGTCCATGTCGCCTTTCTTCAAGAGCGCGCAGCCGAGATTGTAATGGCCGTCGCCGTAATCTGGCCGGATTCCCAACGCCTTGTTGTAGTAGCGAATCGCTTGGTCGGGTAGACCCTTTAGCAACATTGCGTTACCGAGATTATTGTAGATGAGTGCGTTCCCTGGATTATTGCGAGTCTCGGCACGTTCGGACCGGATCTTCAAAGCCTCCCTGTAGTGCGCAATCGCGTCATCGGGACGTCCTTCCTGCATGCGAAGCAAACCCAGATTGTTATGGGCGACCGAATTACCGGAGGTGACCGCAAGCGTGTGTGTCCAAAGGGTCTCGCTATTTTTCCAGTAACCAGTTTGCTTCCATGCCCACCAAATCAGGAGCGCGATCAGCGCGGTCGCTGCGAAGCTAGCAACTTCGCGGCGACGCGGCCAGGAAGCCATTAGGTCTGCCGACGCCCAGGTTAGCGCGACATACAGACCAATGTGCGGAAGATAAGTGTACCGGTCGGCATGCGCCTGCACTCCCACCTGGATAACGCCGATCACGGGCAGGAGCATAACCAAATACCAGAACCAGCCGGTGATAAAGTAAGGCTGTTTGCGCCGCAGCTTGAGAACGGAGGCGGTAATTATCACGAGCAGACCGGCGGCGAAAAGAATTTCCCAGTATGACAGCCGACTGTAAGGGTGCGGATAAAACACAGCCAGTCTTGTGGGCCAGAGCATCTGCCAAAGATAAACAACATACGCCACGACAGCGTTGCTGATCCGGAGCGAAAGCGGTAATTCTTCAAGAGAGCTGAGTGCTGTCTTCTGGGCTAAAATCGTCGCCACACACGAGGCGGCGGAAAGAGCAAGCAGCGGAACCTTTTCGAGCATAAGCCGCGAGGCAGAGGACGGTTTGCTAGCGAACCGGTGTAGTGGCCAATAATCGAGCAGGAGAAGCACTATGGGCGCGGTGACGAGCATCGGCTTCGACATCAACCCGAGTGCAAACATCAACACAACAAACAAATACCGCCCCAAAGTTTGATAGCGGACATACCGGGCATAGGCGCCCAGCGTGAGCATAAAGAACACGCCGCTTAGCACATCCTTGCGTTCCGCCACCCACGCGACCGATTCGACGTGCAAAGGATGAATAGCAAACAGGGCGGCGACAAAGGCGCTCCGCCACACCGCGCCGGTAATTTTTTGCAAAACGCGAAAGAGCAGGATCACCGCAATGCCGTGCAAGAGAACATTCGTGAAATGATGACCCCATGGGTTCAGACCAAACAGCTGACAGTCGAACATGTGTGAGAGCGTCGTGAGTGGGTGCCAATTGGATGCATGACTGTGGGTGAAAGCCCAAATCAGCCCCTCGACACTCAAGCCATTCCGAACAACTGGATTGTCCTGCACGTACACGTGATCGTCGTAGCTCACGAAATCGTAACCGAGTGTTCTGCCAAAAACCAGCCAGGTAATTGCAAGCAGGACGGCGCATATGTAAAAGTGGCGAGATGAAAATTTCGGTTCCCGCCGCATCATTACCTTAGCGCCGGCCTTCCTGGGATGCTTACCTCGCTTGGTATATGGGCTGGCGCGATTTTGATTACGGCGAAGAGTGGCCATTTCTCAGGCTTGGATCTCGTAACGGTGTGCCGGCTCGGTAAAGAGCAATATTGTTTTCGAGCTCAGTCGCCAAGTCGGCGTTGCCTTGGAGATTTGCTAATTCAACTCCACGTTCGGCAGTCTCAATTGCTTCTGAGAAGCGGCCATTTTCAGCATAGGCGGCCGCCAATATTCGAAAAATCATGGGGATCTTGCCACCCGACAGGCGCATGGCACGTTGGGCCAGCTCAATTGTTCGGCTGCTTTCGCGGATTGAATCGTCGGGAGAGGTTGCGAACACCCAGGCGAGATTACTCGCAGCATTTCCGTTTTCCGGCTGGATCGCCAACACTGCCTCCCATTGGTCGATGGCTTCTTTTACGCGGCCTTGTTGAATGAGTGCCGTCCCCAGAATATTACGCGCCTCCACATTCTCAGGCTCTATCTCCAGGAATTTTTGATAGTGCACCATCGCCTCTGCCAACCGGCCCTTTCGAAGCAGGGCCTTTGCGAGATTGTTGTGAGCCGGGCCGTTATCCGGCCGAAGATCTATAGCTGCCTGTAAATTGGCAATAGCCTTGTCCAGTTCTCCTTTATCCAAAAAGATGATGCCAAGGTTGTTCAGGGCAACGTCGTTATTTCTGGTAACGGCGAGGGCATGGGTGAACAGAGTTTCGCTATCACGCCAATAAGAAGTCTGAAGCCAGGCGCTCCAACTCAGAACGCTAAGTAAAAGCGCTGCAGCGACGGCCAAAGTCATGCGTTGAGATCGCCACGAAACCGTTGCGTCAGCTACAGCCCATGTTATTGCAACATAGAGACCAATTTGCGGCAAATAGGTGTACCGATCTGCGTGTCCCTGCCATCCTACTTGAACGAACCCGATTACGGGCACGAGCATTCCCAAATACCAAAGCCAGCCAGTGATAAGATAAGGCGCTCTCTTTCGGAGAATGTAGGCTGCCGCCGTAATCCCAATGAGAATAATGATCGCAAAGATGATCTCCCATATCGGCAAGCGGTTTTCCGGGTGAGGATAAAACACCGCGAGCTTTGCCGGCCATAACATCTGCCGGATGTATACGAGATAGGCAACTACAGCATTACCAAGTCGTGCCATTACTGGCAGCTGCTCAGTCCAACCGATTGCTTCTCGTTGAGCTACAAACGTGACGATGCTTGAAACAACAGAGAGCACGATCAGGGGAATCTTTTCGACGGTTGCCTGCAACAGCGGAAGTGGGACGCCTGACCTTTGATCGCTGATTCTACCCAGAGGCCAATAATCGAGAAGCAGAAGCACAAACGGTAGCGTCACCAGCATTGGTTTGGACATGAGCCCAAGCGCAAAGACGAGCGCCACTGTCAAGTACCGTCCAGTCGATGGCGCGCGTGTGTAATGGAAGTATGCGAGCAGAGTTAGCGTAAAAAAGACCGCGCTCAGCACATCTTTGCGTTCCGCTATCCACGCGACCGATTCGACGTGTAAGGGATGAATGGCGAACACGGCCGCCACAAATGCGCTGCGCCAGAGCGCGCCAGTCATGCGCTGCAGGGCTACAAAAAGAAGAAGCACGGCGAGCGTATGGAGGAAGACATTTGTAAAGTGATGCCAGCCAGCCTTCAATCCATGCAACTGGCAGTCGAGCATATGCGTGACTGTCGTCAATGGATGCCAGTTTTCGGCGTGAACATGGGTGAATGCCCAGCCGACGTTGGCGATGCTAAGACCGCTCGTTATCCTGGTATTTTGATACACGTAACTGGGGTCATCGTAGTTAACGAAATCATACCGGAACGTCTGACCAAAGACGCCCCATGTAAGCAGCGCCAGACAGATACAAACGCAGACTTGTATCCAGCGGCGGCTTGGTTTGCGGAGAGCGCTTGATTCAGGACTAACGCGGGGCACGTGCGGTACTAACATCGTTGGATAAGCGGCTTAAAACTTCCGTTTGTAAATCAGGATGTAGTCCTTCAAACTTTTCACCGATGATGGAATATCTCCAAAAAAGTAATCCGTCCCTGTCGTCGTAATATTCACCAAACCGGCAGCGGCGTAGTTTGCCGCCGTGTATTCATTTGCCCAGTTAAAGATCCGGGCATCTGATTGAGGCCGATACAACCACGAATCATTCATCAGCACCGACACGAGATACTTCGGGCGCGCATTTTCGATTTCACGAATCATTTCCTCCTGCATCTGGTGCGCATACCTCTGCGGTTCCATTAAACCGTACGTATAAATGTATCCAGTCGCGGAATGACGCTTTGAATAAAAATAAATCTGCGGTTCGGATCCCAACACCGCAATCGTATCATTCGGCGCAGTATGTTCGCGGATGTAATCTGCAATTCTGATAGACTCAGGGAATGGACTCTCGGGATAAAGCATTCGAGAAGCCTCCACTGGAGATGCTTCAAAGAAAAATTTTCTATCCGAAACGATTGGCAGACCCAGGGATGCAGTCAGCAATAAGAGCGGTACGAATCTAACAACGATCATCTTACTTGCTAAAACCTGGCAGAGCTTGCTAATCGCGCATCCGACAAGCAGCGATACGGCCGGAAGGACCAGGACGAAGTAGTGAACTCGAAAATAAAACCCCGGACATAGCGCCAACACTGAAAAGAAGAGGAAGGCAATGAGGAAGGTTGTGTGTGCTCGCATTTGCTTATCCCACAGACCCGCAATCGCCCCGATTCCGGCGAGGATCCAGATTGGCCAACTCCATCCAATCACCTCATTTACGCTCCGGAAAAAAATAGACGGTGCCAGGGCGAGCGGCACGAGTCGGCCATACTGCCGTGCGTAATCGATTGTCCAGAACCAGAACCTGCCGATTACTCCTGCGCGCCATAGGATCAGACACGTAACAGCGATGGGAACAAGTGCGCCGAACCCAAAAATCAAAATTCGGGCGGTGATTTTCTTTACGCGAAGTCGTTGCTGAGCACTCTTCCACAAAACATAAGCTGCTCCGAATGGAATGAACACAAGCGCAGGCTGCTTCATTAAACCGGCTAGCCCAAACAGCAGTCCGCTCGCGAATAATCGCCTGAATCCGGGCTGCTCCAACTCCGAAATCTTCAAAATCAGCAGGGTGCCTCCTAAAACCGGCAGCATCGCAAAGTTTGTGGCATGCGCAGCCAACCCAAGAACAGATGGATTTACAGAGATAACCGCGTAACTGGCTGATGCCGCGATTCCTGCTGTCGAGCCGATCAGGCGCCGCCCGATGAAGAAAATCAGCACGATCGAGGCTGCATTAACAAGGAGCAAACCCAAATGGATCGCCTGGATTGTTTGGCCAAAGATTGCCATAATTGACGCGTAGGCAGCGTAGGTGCCGGGAAATTTCATGTTGTAGGCGAGCTTGTAAGGGGGGATGCCTTGCAATATGAGTTGGCCCGCATAAGCGTACTCGCCCTCGTCGCGCTCGAGCGGAATCCCCAAAAGCCGGATCCGGATTGCAATGACGAGAGCGAAAACGATTGTGGCTACAGCCCACCATGCAAACCATACGAGCTTGGCGTTAATATCGGTCTTGCACACCACGAAAGCTCTTATTTCGATGAGAAACGAAACGTTGCAACTGAAGCAGGTCCTCGAAATTTCCCGCAAAGCGTGGTGGAGCGTTGCGACCTGGCGCCACTTTCTCTCATTCAGCCAGATATTTAGCGCTTAACCTATGCACGAAATCGTCAGGCGCATTTTTCCGCTGCGCAGTCGAGTGTTGATTTTTGCTCTGCTTCTCTCGGCAACGACGATTGCTGTGTACCGCCCGGCGTGGCATGGGGGATTCCTGTGGGACGACGATGCCTATGTTATCAACAACGACCTCTTGACTGCACCCGACGGCTGGCAGCGGATTTGGTTTTCGCTGGACTCGCCTTCACAGTATTTCCCACTCACATACAGCACGTTTCGCATCGAACACGCGTTGTGGGGTCTGAACACGACCGGCTACCATTGGGTAAACCTTCTGCTTCACGTAGCGAACGCCCTGCTGGTATGGGCGATCCTGGCGCGGCTAAAAATCCCAGGCGCGTGGTTGGCTGCAGCTATTTTCGCCCTGCATCCGGTGCAGGTGGAGTCAGTGGCGTGGATCACGGAACGCAAAAACGTGCTGATGGGCTTTTTCTTTTTGCTGACGCTTCTTGCCTGGATTGTATTTATTGACGAACGAACCAGGCGACGATGGGTTTTCTATTGCCTGGCTCTGGGTACGTATGCGCTGGCGCTGTCTGCCAAAGCAACCGCGTGCACACTCCCGGCTGCATTGTTTCTGATCCTGTGGTTGCAGAAAAGACCGATCAACAGTCGGCGTCTGATTCAAATTCTTCCGTTTCTTAGTATGGGCGTTGCCATGGGGTTAGTCGCCGTTTGGTGGGAACGCTATCATCAGGGGACAAGCCACGCGGTGTTTCCGTTTCTCACTCCGATTGAGCGAATCCTCGTGGCGAGCCGTGCCGTCTGGTTTTATCTCGGTAAACTTATCTGGCCGTCGAATCTGACGTTTATTTATCCCAGATGGAACATCTCGCCGGTCCACTGGTGGGACTACATCTGGTTTCTGGCTGGAATTGGAGTCTGCGTGACGATCTACTTTCTCAGGCCATATGTCGGGCGAAGTGTCGAAGTCGCGGCCGCATTTTTCGTCGCCACACTCAGTCCGGTGCTTGGATTCATTATGCTTTACACCTTTCGTTATACCTTTGTGGCGGACCACTATCAGTACCTCGCCTGCATCGGCCCCATCGCGCTCGCGAGCGCTGGGATCGCAGTTTTTTTGGGACGTTTTTGCGGAACGTCGTTCGAGTTGGCGTCTGACATGCCTTCACTGCCGGTGGCGAATCCGCGCCTTGTACGATCCAAATTGTTTGCAAGTTCCGCAATCTGCGGCGCTCTCTTGCTTTTGCTCAGTATTCTAACGTGGCGCCAGGCGGGCATGTACAATGATATCGAAACGCTTTGGCGCACCACCCTGGCGAGGAATCCGAAATGTTGGATGGCTGACACCAATCTCGGGCTTGTGCTTTTTCAAAGGGGCGAAATCGACGGCGCTATTGCTCACTACCTCTCGGCATTGCAAATGCAGCCAGATTGGTGGGATGCCGAGTACAATCTCGGAACGGCTCTTTTAGCCAAAGGCCAGGCAGAGGAGGCGATTTTGCATTGTGAGAAGGCCGTGTCCATGCGACCAAGCGATCCAGATGCTCAACTGGTCCTGGGCAATGCTCTTTTTCAAAGGGGCCGAATCGACGAAGCGATCGCTCATTATCAAAAGGCAATGATGTCGCGTCCGAACGACTTTGTCGCCCGCTATGGACTTGCTCAGGCATTACTCCAGAAAGGCGAACTCAACGCTTCCATTCAGGCTTGTCGAGCTGCACTTTCGATGCGGCCTTCGGATTCAAATTGTCATACCACGTTGGCTATCGCGCTCGACGAAAATGGCGAGCCCGCCGAAGCGATCCAGCATTATGAAAAAGCGCTCGAGTTTTCTCCCCAATCGGTTCCTGCCTTGAATAATCTGGCATGGTTGCTCGCGACCTCGCGCGAAGAGTCTTTGCGAAACGGTCGCAAGGCCATTGAGCTCGCCAGACAAGCCGATCAACTGGTCAAAAGCACGAATGCGCTTGTCCTGCGAACCCTGGCAGCCGCGTACGCGGAGAATGGCGAATTTGCCAAGGCGATTCAGACTGCCCAATCTGCGATGCAACTTGCGCGGATGCAGCGCCAGGACGCGCTTGCAAGCGATCTCGATCAGCAAATCACACTCTATCAGCTCGGGATACCCTATCGGGAAAAAGCGAAACGATAGGCCCCGATTCGTCGCAGCCTATCGCAGCCATCGACTTGAACATTAGTCAGTTCGCACCGTTGACGATGCGAATCACAATTCGTCACGCAGGATTTTGAAAACGTCTGTACTCTCGATCACTCCCTGCAGCGCATCTGTGCCAGGGCCGCTGCCAAATGCAATGACATCTTCCACTGTGAGCAGCGCGGATTTTGTGTAGAACGCCGCCGGCTCGGGCTGTTCCTGTGCTGCCTCCCTGGCTTCGGCTGTATCTGTATCTTGGTTCGCCGGTATCTTCGCCGCTCCGTATGATTTGGCTCCGTGCGGGCCGGTCGCCCACGTAATCCAGGGCTGACCCGCTGAATTGAAACCGAGCAGCGCAATGCCACTATCTTTGCGAAACGGAAATCCGTTCAAACTCATTCCCCCGATCGCCGCGTCGCCGCAGACGATGATTGTCGATTTCGGTCCTCCATAACTTCGCGCAACGGCCACCGCGCGGTCGAGCTCGAGCGTCTGAGTGAGCGTTCCTTCCCCATTGTTTTCTTCTGCCGCTTTGCGCATCAATCCTGCATCGACAACGAGTAAATAACCGCCCGCGTTATATTGCAGCAGTTGGATGGCTCGCCGCACCATGTCCGAAAGACTCGGCTGCTGGCCTCGCTCTTCGACCTGATTTGCGAAAGCGAGATCATTATTACTGAAGACGCCAAAAAGTTTCGACCGGCGCCACGCGGGCACCGCTTCCAGATCCGTGCGTGTGCGAACTATATCGAACCCGTTGCCGCGGAGCTCGAGTAACAGATCGCGCGTGTCTTGTCTCTCACCACTTTTCGTGGCAGGGATAAATTCCGCCGCGCCACCGCCCATTGCGACGTCGATGTTTCCTCGATCTACGAATTCCGCTGCGATTTTCTCCGTATCGCCCGGCTCCGCAGTGTGCGCATAAAATGCCGCGCTGGTGGGATCCGTCAGTTTTGTGTCCGTCACCAATCCGGTAGCTCGCCCATATTCGCGAGCCAGTTCAACAATGCTCTTAATCGGTTTTCCGTTGCTGCCGATCGCAATAGCCCGATTGTTCACTCGCACGCCGGTGGCAATTGCCGTCGCGGCAGCTGATTGATCAGGTGCCGCGAAATCCTTCGAGTAGTTCATCATTAGCGCGGCATACGGCATGGAATCCATGTTCAGGCGTGTGCCCGCTCCTCCGGCGTATGTTCGGGTAGGCGCCAGCCTGGCAGGTGACAATCCTTCGCCCACAAACAAGATTATCCCGAAAGGCTTGCGAATAACCCAGTGTTGAAAATAGATGACGCCTACTCCGGCAAAGGCGAGCAGACAGACGAACGCCAGCAACTGGTTGCGCCACTTCATTTTCCCTTCTGTAGCGGTGGTCTTGGACCGCTGCAAATGTTCCAGAATCCGCTGGAAACAAAGAACTGCTTGTCGATCTGTTTGTTCATCTGCAAAGTGCGCGACGTATGGCTGGTCCAGTAATGCTCATTATTCGCGACGGCTGGGGCATTAACCCAACGGGTCGCGACAAACGCCAGGAGAACGGGGATGCAACCCTGCTCGCGTCAACGCCGTTTCATGACCAGGTATACCTGGACTATCCCGGCTCCAGATTAAGTGCCAGCGGCAGAGATGTTGGTTTGCCAGAAGGACAAATGGGCAACTCGGAAGTCGGGCACCTGAATCTCGGAGCCGGCAGAATCGTTTACCAGGACCTAACACGGATCAACAAGGCGGTCGCCGGCGGCGAACTGCAGCACAATCGGGTTTTGCTGGATGCCCTTGCCTCTGCCGGCGGACATCGATTGCATCTGCTCGGGCTCATTTCCGATGGAGGGGTGCACAGCCATTACGCGCACATGGTCGCCTTGGCCAACGCCGCGCACGCAGCAGGTGTCAAAGATATTTTCGTTCACGCTTTCACCGATGGCCGCGACACATCGCCCACCGGTGGCGCTGCGTTTCTTAAGACGTGCGAAAATGAACTTGAGAACAGCGGCGCGAAAATCATTACTGTCGTTGGCCGCTATTTCGCGATGGATCGTGACCGGCGTTGGGACCGCACGAAAAAAGCATGGGACGCAATTGTTCTTGGTCGCGGTGAGCTCTGTAACTCGTCGCCAGGTGCGGCGGTAGAGCGGCAATACTCACTTGGCAAGACGGATGAATTCATGCCTCCGCTCATTTTCGCTTTACCTAACGAGCAACGCGTCCGCGATGGCGATACGGTTTTGTTTTTCAATTTTCGCGCCGACCGCGCCCGACAGCTTTCACAGGCTTTTTTGCTTAAGGACTTTGACGGCTTCGATCGCGAAGTGTGGCCTCAGGTCCATTTCGTATCGCTTACCCAGTATGACGCGCGTTACTCATCCCCATTCATTTTCGCTCCGCAAACACTGGAACACATTTTGGGCGAAGTCGTTAGCGCTGCTGGCAAAAGGCAATTGCGCATCGCCGAGACCGAGAAGTACGCGCACGTTACGTACTTTTTTAACGGCGGTGTCGAAAAATCCTTCTCCGGGGAAGACCGCAAGCTGATTCCATCGCCAAAAATCGCCACATACGATTTGAAACCTGAAATGAGCGCGTTCGAAGTGACCGACGAACTGCTCGCTCGAATGGCTGAGTACGATTTGATCATTTTGAATTTCGCCAATCCCGATATGGTTGGCCACACCGGTGTGGTCGAAGCCGGGATCAAAGCGGTGGAGACGGTGGATGCGTGCTGTGCTAGGATCATCCAGAAGCTTCTTGAGCTTGACGGCAAGGCATTGATCACCGCCGATCACGGCAACTGCGAACAAATGCGCAACGCCGATGGGTCGCCCAACACCGCGCATACCAGCTACCTCGTGCACTTCATTTATGTCGCCAGAGACGCGGCGAAGTTTCGCTGCGAAGACGGCATCCTCGCCGACGTCGCGCCGACTCTTCTATTTCTGCTCGGGTTACCGCAACCAAAAGAAATGACAGGGCACAATCTGCTTGTGCCTGTCTAGTGCGAGCTGGGTTGCGGCTTACCGGGTCCTTTTCCGACTGGGTTTCCACAAGCTCCATAACCTTTCCTCGGCGAGAAATCGTTGTTGACACGGCATCGGCGATTTGCGGTAATGCGCGCCTACGTTGCTCCCTAGACATAGTCCAGCCTCGCAGCCCTTGCCGTGCCGGAGCATCGCGCAGGCGGGTCGCAGCTTCCACCCCTCATACGTCGTGTGGGAGACGTATGGTACCGCAAACGACCTGAATCAGTATACGACCCGCACCATTAGCGGCGTTCCGACCACTGCCGCATACGATCATAAGGGGAACTTGACCTTTGGCTTGGATAGTTCCACCTATGTCTATGACGCGCAGAATCGGTTGACCAGCGCGGCGAAGAGCACCGGCCCGACAATGTATTTTACCTACGACGGCCTGAACCGGCAGGTTAGCCGCAAGAGCGGCACAAACGGCACCCCCACGTTTAATGTTTGGGACGGCTGGAATTTGATCGAGGAATATCAGTCAGCCAACAACGGCGCCACCACTGCGGCTTACTTATATGGAGCAGGTGGGCTGATTTCCGGAGTCACCAACGGACAATTTGCCTATTATTTCCAGGATGCCAGCGGCAGTACCTCGCATCTGACCGATGCCAACGGTAACTTGCTCGAGTGGTACCGATACGATCTGCAAGGCACCCCGATTTTTTACAACGCCAGCGATCAGCAGATCAGCGCCAGCGCCTACGGGGTTTCCTATCTTTTCACTGGCCAGCAATGGCGCAGCGAGCTAGGTTTATACGATCTGCGCAACCGCTTTTACTCCCCCAACATCGGCCGCTTCCTCCAGCCAGATCCGATTGGATTCCTAGGGGATCGGACTAACCTATATCGGTACTGCGGCAACAATCCCGTAACGCGTGGCGACCCGAACGGGACGTTTGCTTTTATTACGCAGGGGCCCACGCAGATGCCCCCGGCGTTGACTGAGTTGAGGTTTGATATCCCGATATACTACGTCGGGGGAACGCCCGCGCAGCAGGCTGCCATTACGAGGGCGATTGTGAACTATTGGAGTGGCGCATGGGGGGGTTGGAACATAACGGTAAATGTTTACCAAGGCGATCCGAACGATAATCGTACGAATAGCCTTCTTATAGCGCCAGGAGACGTCGACTTCAACCCTGCAGGTTATCCACCAGCACTAACCAACCGGGCTACGATATATCTGACAGGCGATGATGACCCCTACCTCGATCAAAAGGCGTGGCAAGTTGGTGGCTATTTCTTGGGCACCGATCAGGAGAAAGGCAACGGGGCAATGAATCAAATCTGGCCCAGTCTCAAAGAAGGAGATTTAAGTGCGGACGACTCAAACCCCAACAACGGCATCGCGAACGCACCGGCTGTTATCGTTACCGGGCCGCCTTTGAGCAAGAACGAGCAAGCGAAGCTCAGGGGG
>Ga0210120_1000012_pt1 | contig 55116 bp, 53 predicted proteins | sample Goodyear_PhragA__FD_184868 | JGI IMG/M metagenome (GOLD analysis project Ga0210120, IMG submission 184868) | Wetland microbial communities from San Francisco Bay, California, USA, that impact long-term carbon sequestration - Goodyear_PhragA_D2... | ecosystem: Environmental > Aquatic > Marine >... | reverse complement strand
TCCGGCACGTTCGCCATCAGCGCGAGGTAGCGCTCCTCGAGCTCGTCGGGATCGCCGGTGAAACGCCAGACGGAGCAGTGCATCGGAGGGGACTCTGGCAGAGCGCCGGCGGCGCCGTCAACGCCCCCCTCGGGACCAGGGGGCGCCAGCCGGTCTTCGGCACGGACACGTCGAACGTGATTCGAGCCCGGAGGCATGCTGTCTGATGCAGACCTGGCCCGCCGCACCCCGGTAGGCACCGGTGCCACCGGTGACGGCTCAGGTCAGGTCGCCGGCGTCGTCGCGCGAGCGGCCGGCCGACAGCACGAGATCGCCACCCACGTCGGCCCAGTCGTCCCGCAGCGTGACGCTGAGCGCCTGGTGGTCGCCCGGGCTCGGCCCGTCGGGAGGCAAGGCGTCGCGCCTCCGGCCGGACTGCTACGACATCGCGGTGGTCAAGGACGCGATCGAGGTCAGACGGCTCGATCCGGGCGAGGCGCACGCCGAGCTCGGTCGCCTCGCTGCCGTGCTCGCCGACTGCGTGCAGGGCGGCGCGTCGGTGGGCTACCTGGCACCGTTCACGCACGAGGACGCCGTCGCCGCGTTCGAGGGCTTCGTGGCCGAGGCCGAGCGGGGCAGTCGGTTGATCCTCGCGGCGTTCGACGACGGCGAGCTCGTCGGCACGGCGCAGGTGATCCTCGCCCTGCCGCCGAACCAGCCGCACCGCGGCGAGATCGCGAAGGTTCTCGTCCGCCGCTCGGCTCGCAGGCGCGGGGTCGCGTGGCAGCTGATGGAGCGGGCCGAGGCGGAGGCGCGCGCGGAGGGGAAGACGCTGCTCGTGCTCGACGCGGTGACCGGCGGGCCCGCGGAGAGCCTCTACGAGGCGATGGGCTGGACCAGGGTCGGCGTGATCCCCGACTTCGCGCTCTATCCCGACGGCCGGCCGTGCGCGACGACGTACTTCTGGAAGTCGCTCGGGGGCCTGGTCGGGCCACGGTGAGCGCGTCCACTGCCCCGCCCGCGCCGGGCCGTCCGATTCCGCTCCTGCCCGGCCCGGGCGATTCGGGTGAGGTGCCGACGTCGCAGGCTCGCCTCGCGTCGGGGGAGCTCGTCCGGCCGCGCCAGGCAGTGATGCGGACCCGAGCGCCGCGCTCCCCCGCCGGCCGCACTGCTCGGGACGACGAGCGGCGGGGAGAGCCGGCGAGCGGCCGCCTACGACACCTCCTCGAGGAACGGGAGCACGAGGGCGTCGAACGCCGCCGGCTGCTCGAGGCTCGGGAGGTGACACGCGCCGGCGATCGATTCGCGCCGTGCGTTCGGGAGGGTCGCGGCGAGGCGGTCTGCGATCGCGATGAAGTCCCCCCGGTCCTGCTCTCCGGTGAGTACGAGCGTGGGCGCCGCGACGGCCGGTAGCGTCGAGACGAGGTCCTCGGTGAGCAGCGACTCGTCGCATTCGTCGGGAACCTGGAGCCGGAACGCGTTCAGCTGCTGCTCGCGGATCGCGGCTCGCACCTCCTCGCGCGAGGACGGGAGCCAGAACTCGACGTTCACCTCGGTCGCGGCGTCGAGATCACCCGCGTCGAGCGCCTCGTCCTCGTCGGCGGAGAACGTCCGCATCTCCTCCGACCACGCATGACCGGGCAACGGCGGTGCGGCGAGCACGAGGCCGGTCACCCGCTCCGGATGGGCTGCGGCCAGGTCGAGCGCCGCACGGCCGCCGAGCGATGCGCCGACGAGCGCTGCACGGTCGATCCCGGACGCGTCGAGCACGTCGAGGACGTCTCCCGCGTGGCTGAACGCGCCGACGGGGCGGCCGGAGCGCCCGAAGCCGCGGAAATCGAGGCGCGTGACCGCGCGGTGCGCGGGCCACGTCGTCCACTGCGGATCCCACATGCGCGAGTCCGCGATGCCTGCGTGCAGCAGGACGGTCGCCGGACCGGCCCCCGCGTGCTCCACGTGGAGCAGGCCGACGGTCTCGAGGCGGGCGTGCCCGCCCTCGTGCTGGGTCATCTTGTCTCCTTCGTGACGGATGGCCCGCCACGCGACGCCGGCTCAGCCGCGACTGCGACCGGCGGGGCGGCACGTGACGGGGAACGGACGGGTCATCGCACCTCACCTCCTTCCGGTCGGGCGCAGGCCTGCGCGCTGGGAGGCTAGCAAGCGTCGGGCGCCGGCCGAGCTGCGGCCGGCGCGGAGGGGCAAGTTACAAGTTGTAACTTGGCGCCTCTAGGATCGGCCCCATGGCGCTCGACGTCGTCACGGCAGGGGAGTCGCACGGGCCCGCGCTCGCGGCGATCGTGACCGGCGTGCCCGCAGGCCTGCGCCTGGAGAAGGACGCCATCGACGCCGACCTGCGGCGGCGGCAGCAGGGCTACGGGCGCAGCCCGAGGCAGCAGCTCGAGGCGGACGAGGTGGAGGTGCTGACCGGCCTTCGGCATGGCCTGACGCTCGGGACGCCGTTGACGCTCGTCGTTCGGAATCGCGACCACGCGAACTGGACGTGGGGCATGAGCCCGTGGCCGCCCGAGGGCGAGCCGGCGGGGAAGGGGGCGAAGCCCGTCACGCTCCCCCGCCCGGGACACGCAGACCTCGCGGGCGTGCTCAAGTTCGACCACCCCGACGTCCGCAACGCGCTCGAGCGGGCGTCCGCGCGGCACACGGCCGTGCACGTCGCCGCGGGGGCCGTCGCGAAGGCGCTGCTGCGCGAGCTCGGGATCGGGGTGGAGGGCCGTCCCGTCGAGGTCGGCGGTGAGACGACGGATGCCGGCATGCGCGATGCCACCGACGCCGCGCGGAAGGACCGTGACACGCTCGGCGGGGTCGTCGAGGTGGTGGCGACCGGCGTCCCGCCCGGGCTGGGCTCCTACGCGGAGAAGGCCACCCGTCTCGACGCGCGACTCGCGGCGGCGCTGATGGGCATCCAGGCGGTGAAGAGCGTCGAGATCGGCGACGGCTTCGCCCTCGCCCGCCGCCGCGGCACGGAAGCCCACGACGAGATCGATCCCGGGCTCACACGTCGGACGAACCGGGCCGGCGGGATCGAGGCGGGGGTGTCGAACGGCGAGCCGGTCGTCGTCCGCGCCGCGATGAAGCCGCTGCCGACGCTGATGCGGCCGCTCGACTCCGTCGACCTCGAGACGGGCGAAGCGGCGCAGGCGCTCGTCGAGCGCTCCGACGTGCAGGCCGTCGAGGCGCTGGCCGTCGTCGCGGAAGCGGCGGTCGCGTTCGAGCTCGCGCGCGCCGCGCTCGAGAAGCTCGGCGGCGACGCGCTCGTCGACGTGCTCGCCGCCTACGAGGCGTACGTCGGCCGGATCGGCGACCGGTGGCGTCCGCGCGCCTGAACGCGCTCGGCCGGCACCTCGCCCTGGCCGGGTTCATGGGCTCGGGCAAGAGCCGGCTCGGCGCAGCCGTCGCGAAGCGGCTGGAGCGGGGCTTCGTCGACCTCGACCGCGAGATCGAGGCGCGCACCGGCACGCAGATCGCCGAGCTCTTCGCGACGCGCGGGGAGAGCGGCTTCCGGCAGGTCGAGCAACAGGTCGCAGAGGACGTCCTGCGCGGCAGGGAGCCCGTCGTCGTCGCGCTCGGCGGCGGCGCCGTGGTCTCCGAGCGCACACGCGGAGAGCTCGCGGAGGGCTCGTTCACCGTGCTGATCGACGTCGAGCCCGAGACCGCCTGGCGCAGGGTGGCAGGCAGCGACCGTCCGCTCGCGCAGGACGAGGAGGGCTTCCACTCGCTCCACCGCGACCGACAGCCGCTGTACGAGGCGGTGGCCGACGCGCGGGCGCGCGACGTCGACGGGATCGTCCTCGCCGCAGCCGGGGTACACGTCGAGCTCGGTGCCGTCGACGAGCTTGCCGAGCTCGTTCCCGGCGACGGGCCCGTCGAGCTGGTCGCCGACGAGCACGTGTCGGGCATCCACGGGATCCGCGCGCAGGTCGCCCTCGGTGCGCGGGACGTGGCGCTGCACGAGGTGCCGGCGGGCGAGGCCGCGAAGACGGCGGCCGTGGTCGAGCGCCTCTGGGGCCGGTTCGAGATCGGCCGGGACGGCGGCGTGGTCGCGCTCGGCGGCGGGTCGGCCACGGACGTGGCGGGCTTCGCGGCCGCGACCTACATGCGCGGCGTCGCCTGGACAGCGGTGCCGACGACGCTGGTCGGCCAGGTCGACGCGGGGATCGGAGGCAAGACCGCGATCGACCTGCCGGGCGCGAAGAACGTGGTCGGGGCGTTCCACTGGCCGGGGCGCGTCGTGTGCGATCCCTCGCTCCTGACCACGCTTCCCGAGGCGGAGCGGCTGAACGGGCTCGCCGAGGTCGTGAAGACCGGACTGCTCGCGGGAGAGCCGTTCTGGGAGCGGTCCGAGCTCGACCAGGTGCGTGCCTGCGCGTCCTTCAAGGCGGGTGTGTGTCTCGCCGATCCGCACGACCGCGGCACGCGGACACAGCTGAACCTGGGTCACACCTTCGGGCACGCGCTCGAGGCGTCGGCCGGATACCGGCTGCCGCACGGTCGCGCGGTCGCGCTCGGGCTGCTCGCCGCGCTGCGGCTCTCCGGGCTCGAGGACGAGCGCAGGCTCGTCGAGGAGCTTCTCGCGCCCGAGCCCGTCGCCGTCGACCTCGACAGCGCGTGGTCGGCGCTTCGCCGCGACAAGAAGGCCACGGGCGGGACGCCGCGGCTCGTCCTGCTCGACGCCCCGGGCAGTCCCCGGTGGGGCGTCGAGCTTCCCGAGGCCGACGTCCGTCGCGCTCTCGCCGGGCTGATCGCCTGAGCGCCAGTAGCATCGGGGCGTGCGCATCGACGTGCTCAACGGGGTCAACCTCGACCTGCTCGGGCGGCGTGACCCGGCCGTCTACGGGAGCGACTCGCTCCGCGACCTCGAGACCCGGATCTACGCATGGGCGCTCGAGCTCGAGCTCCAGGTCCGGTGCCGTCAGACGAACCACGAGGGCGAGTACGTCGAGTTCATCCACGCCGCGCTCGACGGAGCGGACGGGCTCGTGCTCAACCCCGGCGCCTGGACGCACTACAGCTGGGCGATCCGTGACGCGCTCGAGCCCTTCCCCGGACCGGTCGTCGAGGTGCACCTTTCCGACGTCGACGCCCGGGAGGAGTGGCGTCGCAGCAGCGTGCTCGAGGGATTCACCGCCGACCGGGTGGTCGGCGAGGGCATCGACGGCTATCGCCGGGCACTCGGGTACCTCGCGCGCCACCGAGAGGCATGACCCGGATCGAACGCCTCGCAGCCGGCCTCTCCGAGCCGCTGCTCGTGTCGGGTCTCGTGAACGTCCGGTACCTGTCGGGCTTCGTCTCCTCGAACGTTGCACTCCTCGTCGACCCCGCGGGCGACGCGACGCTCTACACGGACTTCCGCTACGCCGAGGCGGCGCGGCAGGTCGAGGGCGTGAGGTTCGAGGAGACGCCGCGGAGCGTCCTGACGGCGCTCGGAGAGCGGCTTTCCGGCCGACGGATCGGGGTCGAGGCCGCCCACCTGACGCTCGCCGGCGCGGATCTCCTGCGCGGGAGCGGGGTCGAGCTCGTGTCGACCACCGGGCTCGTGGAGGCGCTGCGGGCCGTGAAGGAGCCCGGCGAGCTCGAGCTGCTGCGCAGGGCGGCCGCGATCTCGGACCGCGTCTTCGGCGAGCTCGCCCGTGAGCCGTTCGTCGGCCGCACCGAGGCGGAGCTCGCTTGGTGGCTCGAGCAGGCCTGGCGCGAGGCCGGCGCGGACGGCCCCTCGTTCGGCGCGGTCGTCGCGTCCGGGGAGAACGGCGCGCGACCGCACGCGACACCCCGCGACACCGCGATCCCCGAGCGCACGCTCGTCGTCGTCGACGCGGGTTGCACGGTGGGCGGCTACGCCTCCGACTGCACTCGCACGTTCTTCACCGGCGAGCCGCAGGGACGGCTGCGGGAGCTCTACGACCTCTGCCTCACCGCCCAGCTCGACGGGCTGGCGGGCATCCGCCCGGGCGCCTCGGGGCGGGACGTGGACGCCGCCTCCCGGGTCGCGGTCGCCGCGGCCGGCATGGGCGACCTGTACGGCCACGGGCTCGGCCACGGCATCGGGCTGGACGTCCACGAGGAGCCGACCCTGCGCCCCGAGTCGGGCGCGGTGCTCGAGCCGGGCAACGTCGTGACGGTCGAGCCCGGCCTGTACGTCCCCGGCGAGGCCGGCGTGCGCATCGAGGACACGGTCGTGGTCACGGAGGACGGCTGCGAGCGACTGACCACGGCCACGAAGGAGCCGATCCGGGTCGGGTAGGTAGCCTGCCCGCGTCATGGCGGAGATCGTCAACACGAACCAGTTCCGGAACGGGATGCACATCGAGCACCGCGGCTCCGTCTGGCGCATTGTCGAGTTCCAGCACGTCAAGCCCGGCAAGGGCGGGGCGTTCGTCCGCACGAGGCTGAAGAACCTCGAGAGCGGCGCGGTCGTCGACGACACCTTTCGCGCCGGCGAGAAGTTCCCGCGGGTGCACACCGAGGTCAAGAGCGTCCAGTTCCTCTACGACGACGGCAGCGAGGCGCATTTCATGGACGAGGAGACCTACGAGCAGTTCGGCCTGCCGCGCGCCGACATCGCCGGCGAGCTCGCGTACATGCTGCCGTCCTCGACCGTGCAGGTCCTCCAGGTGAACGGCAAGCCGTCGGGTCTCCAGCTGCCCGCCTCGGTCGAGCTCGCGGTCGCGGACACCGAGCCCGGCGTCAAGGGCGACACGGTCTCGAACGTGACGAAGCCTGCGACGCTGGAGACCGGCGCGGTCGTCCAGGTGCCGCTGTTCGTGAACGTGGGGGAGCGCATCAAGGTCGACCCCCGCGAGTCCCGCTACATCTCCCGAGCCTGATGCGGTCTCCTGGCACCTGGCCGCAGGCCAGGTGCCCAACGATCGCCCCGCGGGCAAGGCGCTAGGCTCCTGCCGTGCCCCAGCTCGTGGACACCACCGTCCGGCTGCTGTCGCAAGAGCCGCTCGCCGGACGGATCCCGACGGGGGAGGTGCTCAGGATCGCACAGATCCTCGACGGGGCCGGCTTCGCGTGCCTCGAGGTCTCCGGCGGCGGGGTGTTCGACGCGTCGGTGCGGCGCAGCGTCGAGAGCCCGTGGGAGCGGATCCGCGCCATCGACGCCCGGACGAGCACGCCGCTCGGAATCGCGCTCCGCGGGCGCTTCCTCGTGGGCTCGAAGCCCGTCTCCCAGGACATCGTGCGCCGCTTCGTCGCCTGCGCCGCCGAGAACGGCATCGACGTCTTTCGATTGCACGACCCGCTCAACGACGTCTCGAACCTGGGCGAGGCGGGCGACGCGATCGTCGGCGCCGGGCGCCAGCTCCACGTCGGTCTCGTCTACAGCCCCGGCCGCACCGGGGAGGTGGACGCGCTCGTGGAGCAGGCGAAGCGCCTCGGAGACCTCGGTGCGGCGCGCGTCCTGCTCAACGACCCGACGGGTGCGCTCCTGCCGCACGTCACGCAGGAGCTCGTCGAGCGGCTCGCGGAGGCGAGCGGGCTCCCGGTCGGCCTGTACGTCCAGGCGGCCGGAGGGACCGCGCTCGCGAACGCGCTCGTGGCGACGCGCGTCGGCGCCGACCTGGTCGCGACCGCCGTGTACCCGCTGGCGCTCGCCCTGCACCGCATCGCGGGCGAGTCGCTCGTGGAGGCCCTGCACGGCCTCGACCGTGACACCGGGGTGGACGTGGGGCGGCTGTGGGAGGCCTCGGACGTCGTCGACGAGCACATCGGCGACGAGCCGCTCGCGCCGCTCGCGCCCAGGATCGCGGTGCGCGCGGCGGAGTACGACCTCCCCGCGGGACTGGTCGCGGCGCTCGACCTCCACCTGCGGGCGCACGCCGCGGGCGACCGCCTGCTGGACGCGCTCACGGAGGTCGTGCGGATCCGCGAGGAGGCGGGCTGGCCGCCGCTCGCCGCCCCGATCGGGCAGATCCTCGGCTCGCAGGCGCTGCTCAACGTCCTCTCGGCGCGGCGCTACGGCACGGTGCTGGACGAGTTCCGTCAGCTCGTGACGGGCAGCTACGGGACGCCGCCCGCGCCGATCGAGCCCGCCATCCGACGTGCGGTCGAGCTGCTCGCGCACGACGCGCCGGCGCTGGACGACGACCCGCCGAGCGCGGAGGACGTCCGCGAGGCGGCGGACGGCCTCGCGTCGTCGGAGGAGGACCTCGTGCTGCTCGCGATGTTCGGCAGCGAGGCGGAGGCGCTGCTCCGCTCGATCCGGCAACGGCACTCGCGGGAGGCGTCCCTGCTCGGGGGCGACGTCGACGTGCAGCGGGCCGAGCGCATCCGCGAGCTGGTGCGGATCGTGCAGGAGTCCGGCGTCGGCGAGATCGAGATCGAGGACGAGGGCATGCGCGTCTCGGTGCGCCGCGCGGACGAGCCGGCCGTCGCGGTCGCGGGCACCACCACCGGCCTCGTGGCGGTGGCGCCCCTCGAGCCGGGGCCGGGCGCCGGCCCTGTCGCGGGCTCGATCAGGGTCGAGTCGCCGATGGTCGGGGTCTTCTACCGGGCGCCGCAGCCCGGCGCGCCGGCGTTCGTCGAGGTCGGGGACGTCGTCGTGGCCGGACAGACCCTGTGCGTGCTCGAGGCGATGAAGCTCTTCAACGAGCTGAAGGCGGACGTCGACGGCCGGATCATGGCGATTCACGTGGACAACGGTCAGCCCGTCGAGTTCGGGACGCTGCTGTTCGAGCTGGAGTCCCTCGCCGCGCCCCCGGTCCTGTAGGGCATGCCCATGTTCTCCCGTGTCCTCGTCGCGAATCGGGGGGAGATCGCCGTCCGCGTGATCCGCGCGCTCCACGAGCTCGGCGTCGAGGCCGTCGCCGTCTACTCGACCGCCGACCGGGACGCGCTGCACGTCCGGCTCGCCGACCACGCGGTCTGCCTCGGCCCTCCCGCCGCCTCCGAGAGCTACCTGCGGATCCCGAACGTCGTCGCCGCGGCCGCGACGACCGGCTGCGAGGCGGTTCACCCCGGATACGGGTTCCTCGCCGAGAACCCGGCGTTCGCCCGCGCGTGCGCGGAAAGCGACCTCGTGTTCGTCGGCCCCACGCCCGAGGTGATGGAACGGCTGGGAGACAAGGCGGCCGCGAAGGACGAGCTGCGCGCCGCCGGCGTTCCGCTCGTGCCGGGGACCGACGGCCCCGCGTCGCTCGCCGAGATCCGGGCCGCCGCGGACGAGCTCGGCTACCCCGTCCTGCTCAAGGCGACGGCAGGCGGGGGCGGGCGGGGGATGAGGCGGGTCGACGCGCCGAAGCAGCTGGAGGAGGCGTTCGGGTCGGCCGCGGCGGAGGCCGACGCGGCGTTCGGGGACGGCTCGCTCTACCTCGAGAAGATCGTCACGCCGGCGCGGCACGTCGAGGTGCAGGTCCTGTGCGACGCGGCGGGCGGCATCCTCACGCTCGGAGAGCGCGAGTGCTCGATCCAGCGGCGCCACCAGAAGCTTCTCGAGGAGTCGCCGTCGCCCGCGCTCACGCCGGAGACGCGCGAGGAGCTCGAGGCATCGGTCACCCGCGCGTGCGCCGCCGTCGGCTACCTCGGCGCGGGGACGTTCGAGTTCCTGCTCGGCCTGGACGGCGTGCCCTGCTTCATCGAGGTCAACTGCAGGCTCCAGGTCGAGCACCCGGTGTCGGAGCTCGTGACGAGCCTCGACCTCGTCCGCGAGCAGCTCCGGATCGCGGCCGGCGAGGCGCTCGCGCTCACGGGCCGCGCGCCGCGTCGGGGGCACGCGATCGAGATCAGGATCAACGCCGAGGACCCGGCCCGGGGGTTCGTGCCCACGCCGGGGCGGGTGCTGCGGTTCCGCCCGCCGCTCGGGCCCGGTGTCAGGGTCGACACGGGGATCGAGGAGGGGATGGAGATCCCGCCCTTCTACGACTCCCTGATCGCCAAGGTGATCGTCGCGGACGACAGTCGGGCCGCCGCGATCGCCCGTGCCGTCAGGGCGCTCGAGGAGCTCGACGTCGAGGGGATCCCGACGACGAGGGACCTGGCGCTCGACGTGCTCCGCTCCGACGGGTTCGCGGCCGGGGACTACTCGACCGGCTACCTTGACGAGATGGGAACCGCCCTGCCGTCGCTGCGCTCCGCATGACAGGGGAGGCGACGCGGCCCGTGGGCCGCAGACAGGCCCGTCGGCAGGCGCTGTTCCTGCTCTACCAGTGGGATCTCACCCGGCAGCCGCTGGAGGCGCTGTTCGAGGGCTCGCCCGACGAGTTCGCGTCGCTGCTCGCGCATGCCGTCGCCGCGGAGGCACCCGCGCTCGACGCCCGCATCACGGCGGCGTCGCCCGACTGGCCCGCCGACCGCCTGGGTACGCTCGAGCGCAACATCCTGCGCATCGGGGTGCACGAGCTCGAGGAGGGAACGGTGCCGGCTGAGGTCGCGATCAACGAAGCCGTCGAGCTGGCGAAGCGCTATGCGACCGACGACGCTGCGCGGCTCGTGAACGGCATCCTGGGCGGCGTGCAGCGGGAGGCGACGTGAGCGAGGCCGACGAGCTCCTCGAGCGCGCCGAGGGCCTGCTCGAGCGGCTGCGCACCCGCGTCGACGCGCTCGAGGCGAGCGCCGACTCGGGCGGGGACGTCGACGAGGCAGTCGACGGGCTCGCCGAGATCGCGGAGCTCGCGAAGGAGATCGAGGCGGAGCTCCAGCGGGCGCGCCAGGCCGCCGATGCGGGCGCCTGACGAGCTGCTCGAGCTCGTCGAGGAGTCGCTCGCGGAGCTGCGGCTCGACGCAGCGCTCGGAGCGCTCGAGGAGCCGATCCGCTACGCGCTGGGCGGCGGCGGCAAGCGGATCCGGCCGGTGCTCTGCCTCGCGGTCTGCGAGGCCGCCGGCGGCCGAGCCGAGGACGCAGTCCGGCCCGCGACCGCGCTCGAGCTCGTCCACACGTTCTCTCTCGTCCACGACGACCTGCCCGCGCTCGACGACGACGACGAGCGGCGGGGCCGTCCCAGCGTCCACGTCGCGTTCGGCGAGGCCGTCGCCCTGCTCGCCGGCGACGCCCTGCTCGCCGAGGGCATCGGTCTCGCCGCCCGCTGCGCCCGTCCCGAGATCGCGCGCGAGCTCGCCGAGGCGACGCTCGGGATGATCGGCGGGCAGTACCTCGACGTGACCGGTGCGGGCGTGCGCCTCGACGAGCTCCATCGCCTCAAGACCGGCCGGCTCTTCGCCGCTGCGGTCGGGCTCGGTCTCTGGGCGGCGGACGTCCAGGCCGCCCTCCAGCGGCCGTGGCGGGCGTTCGGCGAGGAGCTCGGCGTGCTCTTCCAGGCGGTCGACGACGTGCTCGACGGCGACGGCTACGCGGTGGAGCTCGGCGCCGACGGCGCGCGACGCCTCGCGGGCGAGTCGGCGCGGCGGGCGCGCGCGCGGCTGGAGTCGCTCGACGCCGACACGACGGTGCTCGCGGAGCTCGTCGACGGCCTCGCCGTCCGGACCTCCTAGCTCCCGCCGGTGAAGTCCTTGTTGCGGAGCTCGTTGCAGGCGTCGCTCTGCTCGAATCCCGTACTCAGGTCGCCGCCCAGCTGCTGGAGCGAGGTGAGGGTCGCCTTGACCTGGTCGGCTGCGGTCCCGAGCACTCCGAGGACGGACTGTCCGGTCGCGACGAGGCCCGCAGCGCCGCTCGGCGCGCTCTGCACGAGGTCGCGCACCTGATTTGCGTCCTGCTGGAGCTGGTCGCCGAGCGCGTTCACGTCCTGCTGTGCCTGGTCGGCGGAGTCGGTGTCCGGCGGGCCGATCTGCTGCAGACCGTCGACGAGCTCCGTCGTCGCGCTCGACGCCTGGTTCGCCGCGGCCTTCAGGTCGTCGCTCGTCACCCCGAGCCCCTGCGACGCGACCCCTCTGATGGCCGTGCTGACGCTGTTCGCCCAGGTGTCGAGCTCCGTGCACACGTCGTTCGCCCACGACTCCGCGCTCGAGCCGTTGTCGCCGCCGCCGCACCCCGCGGCGGTGACGCAGAGCAGCGCGAGTGCCGCGAGAAGCGGGACGAAGGAGGCGCGGCGCACCGGCATGTGACGCATCTTGGCACGATCCGCGCATGCCGAGAAAGCGTCTCGACCTCGTGCTCGTCGAGCGGGGGCTCGCCGAGAGCCGCGCGCAGGCGCAGGCGCTCGTGCTCGCCGGGCTCGTGCCGGGCTTCGCGAAGCCCGGCCAGCAGGTCGCGGACGACGTCGAGCTCGAGGTGCGCCGGCCGCCGAGGTTCGTCTCGCGCGGCGGCGAAAAGCTCGCGCACGCGCTCGACGTGCTCGCGGTCGACCCGGCGGGCAAGGACTGCCTCGACCTCGGCGCGTCGACCGGCGGCTTCACGGACTGCCTGCTCCAGGGCGGCGCCGCGCGCGTGATCGCCCTCGACGTCGGGCACGGGCAGCTCCATCCTCGACTGCGTGCGGACGACAGGGTGGTGGTGCTCGAGCGCGTGAACGCCCGCCGTCTGGAGTCGCTTCCGTTCCCGCCCGAGCTCGTCACCTGCGACGTGTCGTTCATCTCGGCCACGCGCGTCCTGCCGCCCGCGATCGCCCTCTCCGTCCCGGGCTGGCAGGCCCTCGTGCTCGTCAAGCCGCAGTTCGAGGCGGGGCGCTCCGACGCGCCGAAGGGCGTCGTGCGCGACCCCGAGGTGCACCGGCGGGTGCTGCGCGACTTCTGCGCGGCCGCCGGGACGTGGGGCGCGCGGGTGGCCGGGATCGTAGACTCGGGTCACCCGGGGCCCAAGGGGAACCGGGAGTTCGTCGTCCACCTGATCGCGAGCGAGACGCCCTCCGCCCCCAATGAGCTCGAGCCCCGGATCGACGCGGCCGTCGGCTGAGCGCCGACCGATCGCGCGCGCCGCGCTCGTCACCCACGGCCGTCCCGAGCAGGTCGAGGACGGCGTCGAGCGGCTCGTGACGCTCGCACGCCGCTCGGGCGTCGAGCTGATCGTGACCGCGGACGAGGCGCGTCACCACGGCCTCGCCCCGCACGGAGATCCGGCCGGCGCGGAGCTCGTGGTCGTGCTCGGGGGCGACGGCACCATGCTTCGCGCCCTCCGGCTCTACCTCGGGACGGGCGTGCCGGTGCTCGGCGTGAACTTCGGGCGCGTGGGCTTCCTCAGCTCGGTGCAGCCGGACGAGCTCGAGGAAGGGGTGGCGCGCGCGTTCTCCGGGGACCTCGAGACGGTCGAGCTGCCGACGCTCGAGGCCGAGGTCGGAGACGATGTGCACGTCGCCGTGAACGACGTCGTCGTCACGTCGGGTGAGCTCGGGCGGATGGTCGAGCTCGAGTGGGCCGTCGGCGGAGAGGACCTCGGCCGCGTTCCGTGCGACGGGATCATCTGCTCGACACCGTCGGGGTCGACCGCCTACAACCTCTCGAACGGCGGCCCCGTGCTGATGTGGGGGCTCGACGCGATGGCGACGACCTTCGTCGCGCCGCACTCCCTGCATGCGAGGCCGCTCGTCGTGCCGCGCGGGAAGGAGGTCGTGATCTGGAACCGCACCGCCGACGTCCCCGCGGTCGTGCTCGTCGACGGGCACCGGGTCGGCGACGCAGGCCCGGGAGAGCGGATCGCGACCCGCCTGGGTGACGCCCGCTCGCTCCTCGCGACGCTGCCGGAGGCGACGTTCGTGCGTCGCTACCGCGAGAGCTTCTCGACCTAGGCCTCTCGCGGAAGGGACTCGGGAGCCACTTGTGTTGATTCAACACAAGCGTCGTAGCCACGGTTTCGACCCGCCGTCTCGAGGACGCCGGTCACAGGACGGATGGGACACTGTCCGCCGGAGAGCCGCCTGTCTACGATCCCTGCGTGCTGCGCAGGCTGCGGATCGAGAATCTCGTCCTGATCCGCGAGGCCGAGCTCGAGCTCGACCCCGGCCTCGTCGCGCTGACCGGCGAGACGGGCGCGGGGAAGACGATCGTCACGCAGGCGATCGGCCTCCTGCTGGGCGCGAAGGGCGACGCCGCCGCGGTCGGGGCGGCCGCCGGCGAGGCCTTCGTCGAGGCCGAGCTGGACGTGCCCGCCGGCTTCTTCGACGAGGACGGCCTCGAGGCCCTACGCGAGCTGCGGCCCGACGGCGAGCCGGGCCTCGTCGTCGCCCGTCGGGTCGGCGGCGACGGCCGCTCCCGCGCCTACGCCTGGGGGCGGAGCGTCGCCCGCGAGGACCTCGTCGCCGCCACCGAGCGCCTGCTCGCCCTCTCCGGACAGTTCGCGCAGCGCAGGCTCGCCCGGGCCTCGCACCAGCTCGACCTGCTCGACGCCTTCGTCGGGCCCGAGCAGGGAGCCCGCCGAACCGAGGCGCGCGAGGCGTGGCGCGCCCTCCAGGCCGCCGTCCAGCGGCTCGCCGAGCTCGAGCAGAACGCGGACGCCGAGCACGCGCGGCTCGGCGAGCTCGAGGCTCTCGTCGCGGACACGGACGGGCTGTCGACCGGCGACGAGGACGCCCTGCGGCGCGAGCACGAGCGCAGCCGACACGTCACCGAGCTCGCCGAGGGCGTCTCGGCGGCGCTCGCGGCGATCGACCCGGAGGACGGCGTCGGCGCCCGGGCGCTCGCGGCGGAGGCGGAGCGGGCGCTCGCTGCAGGCGGACGGATCGCACCGGAGCTCGACGCGGCGGCGGGGGAGCTCCGAGACGCGGCGCTGCGGCTCGGTGAGGTCGCGAGCGACCTGCGGCGGTTCACGGACACGCTCGTCACGGATCCCGCCCGCGCGGCCGGGGTCGAAGAGCGCCTCGACCGGATCGCCGACCTCCGCCGGCGCTACCGGGCGGCGAGCCTCGAGGAGCTCCTCGGACGACGGGCGGCGGCGCTCGATGAGCTCGACGGTCGGAAAGGCGGGGGCGACCCGCTGGAGCAGGCTCGAGGCGCGCGGGCGGCCGCGGAGGCGCGCTTCACCGACGTCGCGGAGAGCCTCGCGACCGCGCGTCGCGACGCCGCCGGCCCCTTCGCCGACGCGGTCGCGCGCGAGCTCGCCGACCTGGGCATGGGCGAGGGCGAGTTTCGGGTGGAGCTCGGACGACGGGAGCCCGGCCCGACGGGAAGCGACGGCGCAGTGTTCCTCGTCCGCCCCAACGCCGGGCTCCCGCTCGCGCCGGTCGCGGAGACCGCGTCGGGAGGCGAGCTGTCGCGGATCGCCCTCGCGCTGGCGGCCGTCGCCGGTGGCGAGACGCTCGTGCTGGACGAGATCGACGCGGGGGTCGGCGGCGAGACCGCGCATCGTGTCGCCGGGGTGCTGCAGCGCCTCTCGCAGCGCGCGCAGGTGCTGACGATCACGCACCTCCCGCAGATCGCAAGCGTCGCCGACCAGCACCTCCGCGTCGAGAAGGTCCCGGGCGACCCGACCCACACGCGGATCGCGGCGCTCGACGCGGCCGAGCGGCGGGACGAGCTCGAGCGCATGCTCGGCGGCGAGGAGTTCGTCGCCGCGGTCACCGCCGAGGAGTCGTGAACGCGGTCGTCGGCCCGGCGCGGCTCGGCCGGCGCACGAAGGACCTCGTCAAGCGGCTGCGGCCGGAGGACGTCGCGATCGTCGACCATGCGGACATCGACCGGGTGTCGGCGGAGGAGCTCGTCGAGACCGGCGTTCGCGTGGTGGTGAACGTCTCGCCCTCGTCGACCGGGCGCTTCCCCAACGCCGGGCCGCTCGAGCTCGTGAGGGCGGGCGTCCGGCTGGTCGACGCGCCGGGGGCAACGCTCTTCGACGTGCTCTCCGACGGGGAGCCCGTGCGTGTCGAGAACGGGGAGGTCTGGCGCGACGGGACGATGCTCGCGGCGGGGACCGAGCTCGACGTCGCGTCGCTCGAGATCGCGCTCGTCGAGCAGCAGGGGCGGCTTTCCCAGGCGCTCGAGGCGTTCGCAGAGAACACGCTGCTGCACCTCCGCGGCGAGGCTCAGAGCCTGGCGGCAGGGCTTCCGCTCCCGGCGCTGCGGACGAGATTCCGGGACCGGCACGCGCTCGTGGTGGCACGCGGACCCGGCTACAAGTCCGACCTGCGGATGGTGCGGCCCTACATCCGGGACTTCCGCCCGGTCCTCGTCGCCGTCGACGGCGGCGCCGACGCGCTCCGCGAGTTCGGCCTCACGGCCGACGTGATCGTGGGGGACTTCGACTCGGTCTCGGATGGGGCGCTGCGTGGGGGCGCGGAGCTCGTCGTCCACGCGTACGCAGGCGGCACGGCGCCCGGCGCGGAGCGGCTGCGTCGTCTCGGACTCGACTTCGTCACGGTCTCGGCGCCCGGGATCAGCGAGGATCTCGCGCTCCAGCTGGCCCACGAGAAGGGCTCCTCGCTGATCGTGGCGGTCGGGACGCACTTCAACCTCGTCGAGTTCCTCGAGCGCGACCGCGCGGGGATGGCATCGACGTTCGTCACGCGGCTCAAGGTCGGGGAGTCCCTCGTCGACGCGAAGGGAGTCTCGCGGCTCGTCAGCCCCCATGTCGGCATCTGGCCGCTCGCGGTCTTCGGAGCGATCGGGATCGCCGTAATCGTCGGCGCGGTCGTCGCGTCACCGGGCCTGCGCAACGTGATCGAGTCGATCACGCGGGCGATCGCGAACGGGCTCGGCCTGTAGCGGGGCACGGGGCGCGGGCCACCCGTGCGCACTTTGCGAGACTGAGGCGCTGTGTTCGACCTCCGCTACCACGTCGCGTCGCTGGCCGCCGTGTTCGTCGCGCTCGTGATCGGGATCTTCGTCGGCGTCGGCCTCTCCGGCCGCGGGTTCGTGAACGACGCGGAACGCAAGAACTTCGAGGCGCGCATCGACGAGCTGCGGGCGGAGCGCGACTCGGCCGCGGCCCGCGCGACGAGCGCCGAGCGTCGCGGCGACGCGCTCGACCAGTTCGCCAACGCGACGTATCCGAGCCTCGTCGGCCGGCGGCTTGCCGGGACGGCCGTGGGAATCGTGTTCGTCGGCTCCGTCGACCAGAGCCTCGCGGGGACGATCCGGCGCACGATCACGGATGCGGGAGGCCGCGTCGTGCGGCTGCGTGCGTTCAGGGTCCCGCTCGACGCCGACGCCGTCGACCGGACGCTCGGCTCCGACCCGGACACGCGCGACCTGGCGGGGGTCGAGCGGCGCACGCGTCTCGGCGGCGCGATCGCGAGAGAGCTCGTCTCGGGTGGGCAGACTCCCGTGCTCGACCGTCTCTCCTCGGTCCTCGTCGAGGAGCAGCTCGGCCTCTCGAAGGGGCCGCTCGGGGCCGTCGTGATCGCACGGCCCGCACGCCCGCAGCGAGGCGGGACGCAGGACTTCCTCTCGGGGCTCTACGCCGGTCTCGCGGCCTCCTCGGTGCCGACCGTCGGCGTCGAGGCCGGTGGGGCGCGCCCGAGCGCGATCCCTCCGTTCCGCTCGAGCGGGCTCTCGACCGTCGACGCGGTCGACACCCCGGTCGGGCAGGTCGCGCTCGTGCTCTTGCTCGAGGGCGCCCGACCCGGCAGCTACGGGCTCGGGCAGGACGCGGTCGACGGGGTGGTGCCGGCCGGGCCGTTGCCGACGCCCGGCACGTGAGCGGGCTGACCGTGCTCGTCGCCGCGCGCGACGAGGAGGCGTGCATCGGCGACGCGGTGCGCAGGCTGCGGACGGCGTTCCCGGACGCGGAGGTCGTCGTCGCCGACGACGGCTCGCGCGACGGCACCGCCGCGGCGGCCGAGGAGGCGGGCGCGAGGGTCGTGCGGCTTCCGCGACGGGGCAAGGGGCAGGCGCTGACGCTCGCCGAGCGGGAGTGCGGCTCGGGCCCTCTGCTGCTCTGCGACGCCGACCTGGACGGTGAGCTCGGCCTGCTCGCCGAGCGCGGCGCCGATCTCGCGATCGCGAGCTTCGCCCGGCGCTCCGGCGGCGGGTTCGGGCTCGCGAAGCGCGCCGCGCGGGCCCTGATCGCGCGCTGCTGCGGCCGGCTGATGGCCGAGCCGCTCTCGGGGCAGCGCCTCCTCTCCGAGCGTGCTCGCGCGGAGGTGTTTCCGCTCGCGGCCGGGTTCGGGGTCGAGACGCGGATGACGATCGACGCGGTGCGTGCCGGTCTGGACGTCGAGGAGGTGGAGCTCGATCTCGCGCACCGCCCGACGGGGCGGGATCTCCTCGGCTTCGCGCACCGCGGGCGGCAGCTGCTCGACCTGACGCTCGCCTGCGGGCCAACGGCCACGAACTTCCGCGGCCTCCGCCTGCCCCTGGTCGGCGGGCTGGTCGCCGTCGGGGCGCCGAGCATGGCGCCGGTCGCCGCGCTCGGCCTCGCGGACGATCTGTGGAGCGGTCCGGAGCGGGGCCTGCGCGCCCACCTGCGCGCGGGCACGACGACGGGCACGCTGAAGCTCGTGGGGATCCCGCTGTGGGCGCTGTGGCGCACCCGGTCGCCGTCGGCTGCGGTGCTCGTCGCGCTCTCCGCGAACCTGCTCAACCAGCTCGACACGCGGCCGGGAAGGGCGCTCAAGGCGTTTTTCCTCGGCTCGCTGCTGCTCCGCAGCAGGGCCCGCGGCGCGCTCGCCGTGGCCGTCCTGCTCGCTCCGTACGATCACCGCGAGATGACGATGCTCGGGGACGCAGGATCGAACGCGCTCGGCGCCGTGCTAGGTTTGGATTCCGTGAGGCGGCTGACCGGCGCGCGGAGAATCGGAGCGATCGGAGCGCTCGCCGCAGTCACCCTCGTCGGCGACCGCCGCTCGCTCGGCGCGATGATCGAGTCGTCCCCGGGTCTCGGGGCGCTCGACCGGCTCGGACGGTACCCGTGACGCGCGTCCGCCTGCGTTGCCGCCCGACGTCGCCCGCGGCACCCGAGGGGCGCGTGTGACCGACGGGCCGGCGACCCGCTACGTCTTCGTCACGGGCGGCGTCGTGTCGGCTCTCGGGAAGGGGATCGTCGCCGCCTCGCTCGGCCGTCTCCTGAAGGCCCGCGGCCTGCGGGTGCGCGCGCAGAAGTTCGATCCCTACCTCAACGTCGACCCGGGCACGATGAGCCCCTTCCAGCACGGCGAGGTGTTCGTCACCGAGGACGGCGCCGAGACCGACCTCGACCTCGGCCACTACGAGCGGTTCGTCGACGAGAACCTCTCCCGGAACGCGAGCCACAGCGCCGGCGCGATCTGGGACACCGTGCTGCGCAAGGAGCGCCGCGGCGAGTTCCTCGGGGCGACCGTGCAGGTGATCCCGCACATCACGAACGAGATCAAGAGCAGGATCCGTCGCGGCGCGAAGTCCGACCCGGCGGACGTCGTCATCTCGGAGATCGGCGGCACCGTCGGGGACATCGAGTCGCTCCCGTTCCTCGAGGCGATCCGGCAGTTCCGCCGCGAGGTCGGTCCGGAGAACGTGCTCTACCTCCACGTGACGCTCGTCCCGTTCATCGAGGCGGCCGGCGAGCTCAAGACGAAGCCGACGCAGCACTCCGTGAACGAGCTGCGCAGGATCGGCATCCATCCCGACGCGGTCGTCTGTCGCTCGCGCGACCTCCTCTCCGAGGAGATCCGCGACAAGATCGCCCTGTTCGCGGACATCGACCCGAAGGCGGTGTTCTCCTCGCCCGACCTGCCCGACGTCTACCTCGTGCCGGAGCACCTCGCCGCGGAGGGCCTCGACGCGTACGTCTGCGCCCGCCTCGGCCTCTCCACGCCGCCCCCCGACCTCGCGGAGTGGAACGAGCTCACCGATCGGATCGCCGAGCAGCACGACGAGGTGCAGATCGCGCTCGTCGGCAAGTACGTGAAGCTGCACGACGCCTACCTCTCGGTGCACGAGGCCCTGAAGCACGCGGGCGTCGCGAGCGGCGCGCGAGTCAACGTCACGTGGGTCGACGCGGAGCACATGTCGTACGAGGAGGCGGCGCGCGAGCTCGAGCAGGTCGACGGGGTGCTCGTGCCCGGCGGGTTCGGCTCACGCGGCTGGGAGGGCAAGCTCCTCGCGTGCCGGGTCGCCCGCGAGCGCGGGATCCCGTACCTCGGCATCTGCCTGGGGATGCACGTCGCGGTCTCGGAGTTCGCGCGCCACGTGGCGGGCCTCGAGGGCGCGAACTCGACCGAGATGGACCCGGAGACGCCGTTTCCGGTGATCGACCTCCTCCCCGAGCAGAAGGAGATCGAGGAGCTCGGGGGCACGATGCGCCTGGGCGCGCAGGCGGTCGAGCTCGCCGACGGCACGCGGGCGCGGGAGATCTACGACGAGGCCGTCGTGCACGAGCGTCACAGGCACCGCTACGAGGTCAACAACCAGTACCGCGACCGGCTCGTCGAGCACGGCCTCGTGGTCTCGGGGACGTTCCAGCAGGGGCGGCTGGTCGAGATCGTCGAGCTGCCCGACCACCCGTGGTTCGTCGCGAGCCAGTTCCACCCCGAGTTCAAGTCGCGGCCGACCCGCCCGGCGCCGCTGTTCCGCGAGTTCGTCGCGGCCGCGCTCGAGCGGAGCCGGGCGCGCGCGGGCGTGCAGGCCGCGGCGCACTAGCGGGCACGGCCCGTGCAGCAGCCCCTCACCTCGGCACTCGTCGATCTCTTTCTCGAGCTGTGCGCGATCCCGAGCCCGCCGGGTGAGGAGCGGAGGGTCGCCGACCGGATCGCGCGCGAGCTCGACCGGCTCGGGCTGGACTGGTGGGAGGACGACGCGGCGGCCCGGCTCGGCTCGTCGACGGGCAACCTCGTCTGCCGCATTCCGGCGACCGTGGACGACGGTCTCCCGCTCCTCTTCTGCGCGCATCTCGACACGGTGCCGGTGGACGGCGCGCTCGAGCCGGTGATCGACGAGGGCGTCGTCCGGAACGTCGGCGGCACGATCCTCGGTGCCGACAACAAGGCGGCCGTGGTGGCGATGGTCGAGGCGGCACGGCGGGTCGTCTCCGAGGGACGCCCCCACGGCGGGATCGAGCTCGTGTTCACGCCGAAGGAGGAGATCGGCCTGCTCGGCGCGACGGAGCTCGACGTGTCGCGGCTTCGCGCCCGCGTGGGGTTCGTCTACGACCAGGCCGCCCCGATCGGCGAGGTCGTGGTCGGCGCCCCGTCCGCCCAGGAGCTCGTCCTCCGCTTCCACGGACGGGCCTCGCACGCGGGCATGTATCCCGAGGAGGGACGCTCGGCGATCGTCGCCGCGGCGCGGGCGATCGTCGACATGCCGCTCGGCCGGATCGACGAGCGGACGAGCGCGAACGTCGGCCTCGTGCACGGCGGCTCCGCCCGCAACATCGTCCCCGAGTGGTGCGAGCTCCAGGCCGAGGTGCGCTCCCACGACCACGGTCGCGTGGGAGAGGTCGTCCAACAGCTCGTCGACGCAGCCGCCTACGCGGCCGCCGTCTCGGACTGCACGCTCGAGACCGCGATCGAGCCGAAGTACCGCGGCTACCGGCTGCGGCCGGACTCCCCGGCCGTGCGGCTCGCGAGCGAGGGGCTGCGTCGCGCGGGCTTCGAGCCGCGGCTCGCGCTGTCAGGCGGTGCGGCCGACGCGAACGTGTTCAACGAGCGCGGCCTGCCCTGCGCGAACCTCGCGAACGGCATGGTCGACATCCACACCGCGGACGAGCGGATCGCGGTCGACGACCTCGAGCGGATGGTCGACGTCACGCTTGCGATCGTCGACGCCGCACGAGATCTCACGGAGGCCTGATGCCCCTCGGGCTGCGCTGGGGGACGATCGGCGCGGTGTCCGAGCGGCTCGACGGGCTCGCACGGCTCGAGGTGGACGGCCGGCCGTGCGTCGCGTACACGCGTCTCACCGGGCCGGTCGAGACGGGGGACGTCGTCCTCGTCAACACCCAGGCGGGCGAGCTCGGCCTCGGCTCGGGCGGCTTCGACGTCCTCTACGCGAACCTCACGCGCGGGCTGAGGCTTCCGCCGTCGGAGCGCGCCCACGTGATCTCGCTGCCGTACACGCCCGGCCAGCTCGCGACGCGCTTCGCGGAGGAGGACCAGGGCGACGGCACGGCGCGCCTGCGCGGGACGCCGATCGTATGCACCGGGCTCCACAGCCAGCTCGCGCCGGTCTGCGCCGCCCTCTCCGGCCGGCGGGTCGTCTATGTCCAGCTCGCCGGCGGCGCGCTCCCGGTCACGCTCTCCGATGCCCTGCGGACGCTCAAGGCGCGAAAGCTCGTGGACGCGGCGATCGCGGTCTCTCCCTGCGTGGACGGCGACGTGCACTGCGTGACGGTCGCCTCGGCGCTCATGCAGGCGGCGGCACGCGGCGCGGAGGTCGTCGTGTGCGGGATCGGGCCGGGGATCGTGGGCACGGGCTCGCGCTTCGGCCACGGCGGGCTCGCGGTCGCCGACGCCGCGAACGCCGCCTCCGCGCTGGGCGGCCGTCCGGTCGTCGCGCCGCGGGTCTCGTTCGCAGACACGCGGGAGCGGCATCGGGGGCTCTCGCACCACACACGCTCGGCACTGGAGCTCTGCCTCGGCGGGCCACGGGTGGCGTGGCCGCAGGGGCTCGCCGCGCCGGAGGGCGTCGCCGTCGAGGAGGTCGACGTGACCGGGTGGGAGACAGCGTGCGCGTCGCTGCCCCTGGAGCACATGGGACGAGGGCCTCGCGACGATCCCTGGTTCTTCGCCTGCGCGTTCGCGGCCGGTCGTCTGGCCGCAGGAGACACGTCACCGCGCGCCGTTGTGGGCCCGTGACGGTGCGGTATCGTCTCGCGCGCCGTGCGGATCGGCGTCGCGAGAGAGATCAAGTCGCAGGAGCACCGGGTCGCGCTCACGCCGGCCGGCGCGCTCGAGCTCGTCCGCCGCGGGCACGAGGTGATCGTGGAGCGGGGCGCGGGGAGCGGCTCGGGCTTTCCCGACGAGGCCTACACGGCGGTCGGGGCGCGCACGGCGACGGTCGAGGAGGTCTGGTCGAGCGCCGAGCTCCTCCTGAAGGTCAAGGAGCCGATCGCATCCGAGTATCCGCTCCTGCGCGAGGGCCTGACGCTGTTCACGTACCTTCACATCGCCGCCGACGAGCCGCTCACCAGGGCGCTGCTCGAGTCCGGCATCACCGCGGTCGCCTACGAGACCGTCGAGACGCCCGACCGGCGGTTGCCGCTCCTCGCCCCGATGAGCGAGGTCGCCGGGCGGCTGGCGCCCCAGATGGGGGCGTGGGCGCTCGAGAAGGCACAGGGCGGGCGGGGGATCCTGCTGGGCGGGGTGCCGGGGGTGCCCCCGGCCAGGGTGATCGTCCTGGGCGGGGGTGTCGTGGGACTGAACGCGGCGATCATCGCGCTCGGGATGCAGGCCGACGTCTGGGTGCTCGACACGTCGGTCGACCGGATGCGCGAGCTCGAGATCGCTCTCGACGGGCGGGTCACGCTCGCGATGTCGAACAGGCTCCAGATCGAGGAGGTGCTCGCCGACGCCGACCTCGTGATCGGGGCCGTGCTCGTCCCGGGGGCGCGCGCACCGAAGCTCGTCACGCGCGAGATGCTCGGCCTGATGCGGCCCCACGCGGTGCTCGTGGACGTCGCGATCGACCAGGGAGGCTGCTTCGAGACGTCACACGCGACGACGCACGACGACCCGGTGTTCGTGGTCGACGGGATCGTCCACTACTGCGTCGCCAACATGCCGGGCGCGGTGCCCGTCACGTCGACGAAGGCGCTCACGAACGTCACGCTGCCGTACGTCGAGGCGATCGCGGAGAACGGCCTCCCGGGCGCCATCGCCGACGACCCGGCGCTCGCCCGGGGCGTGAACACGATGGCCGGGAAGCTGACGTACGAGGCCGTCGCGGAGGCGCACGGGCTGCCGTACACGCCGCTCGCGGACGCCGAGCGCGCCCTCGTGTGACGCGGACGCGCTACGACGCCGCGTCGGCGTTCGGCTTCTGCTGCTTGGCCTGCTTGGCGCTCTCGGAGGGCGAGATCTTGATCACGACCCAGGTGAGCGCCATCGAGAGCGCAAGCACGCCCACGACGTAGAGGACGAGCTCCAGGAGGCCGAGGACCGTGTCCATCGCCCGACTAGGATAGCTCGCCTATGTCCCGTGCCTGTGTGATCGTGCTCGACGCCGTCGGCGCCGGCGCCCTGCCCGACGCCGCCGACTACGGCGACGAGGGCTCCGACACCCTCGGAAACGTCGCGCGAGCGGTCGGCGGCCTCGACCTGCCGAACCTCGAGGCGCTCGGCCTCGGCAACGTCGAGGAGCTCCAAGGGTGTCCGCCCCAGCCGTATGCCCCCGCGGTGGCCGGGCGGCTCGTGGAGCGCTCGAAGGGGAAGGACACGACGGCCGGGCACTGGGAGCTGATGGGCGTCGTCACCCCGACGCCCTTCCCGACGTACCCCTACGGCTTTCCCGACGAGGTGATCGACCCGTTCATGAACCGGACCGGACGCGGCGTGATCGGCAACAAGCCGGCGTCCGGCACCGAGATCATCCAGGAGCTGGGAGAGGAGCACCAGCGCACCGGCAAGTGGATCGTCTACACGTCGGCGGACTCGGTCTTCCAGATCGCCGCGCACGAGGAGACGATCCCGCTCGAGGAGCTCTACGCGGGCTGCCGCGTCGCCCGCGAGATCCTGACCGGCAAGCACGCCGTCGGCAGGGTGATCGCCAGGCCGTTCGCCGGCGAGCCCGGGCACTACGAGCGGACGCCGAACCGCCACGACTTCTCGCTCGAGCCGAGGCGACCGAACTACCTGACGGCGATCCGCGACGCAGGTCACACGACCTACGGAGTGGGGAAGATCTCCGACATCTTCGCGGGCTGCGACATCGACGAGTCGTTTCCCACGAAGTCGAACGTCGACGGGATCAACCGCACGATCGAGCTCCTCGAGAACGTCGACTCGGGCCTCGTCTTCGTGAACCTCGTCGAGACCGACCAGCTGTGGGGCCACCGCAACGACCCGGTGAACTTCCATCGCTCGCTCCAGGACTTCGACCGGCGGCTGCCGGACATCCTCGACGCGCTGCGCGACGGCGACCTGCTGATCCTCACATCCGACCACGGCTGCGACCCGACCACGCCGTCGACCGACCACTCGCGCGAGCACGCCCTGCTGCTCGCGTACGCGGCGGGGAAGAACGCGGCGGGGCGGGTGCACGAGGAGGGCGAGTTCGGCGACGTGGGCGCGACGGTGTCCGCGTGGCTCGGCGCGAAGCACCCGGGCAAGGGCGCTCCGGGCCGTCCGATCGTCGAGCGGTGAGGTCCGACGACCCCGCGTTCGTCGCGTCCGAGTACACGACCGAGCGGGGGCTCGAGGCGCGGTCGTCGATCTACGGGCACGCGGGCCGCGACGCACGCGACGTGGTGCTCGACGAGCTACGCGCGGTCGTGCCGCGTCGCGTGCTCGAGGTCGGCTGCGGGTGGGGGGAGCTCGCCGCACGGATCCAGAAGGAGCTCGGCTGCGTGGTCGCGGCGCTCGACCTGTCGCCGCGGATGGTCGAGCTCGCGCGCGGGCGGGGTGTGGACGCGCGCGTGGCCGACGTGCAGGACATCCCGTTCGAGGACGGTGAGTTCGACGCGGTCGTGGCGGCGTGGATGCTCTACCACGTCCCGGATCTCCGTCGCTGTCTCGGCGAGATCGTCCGCGTGCTCCGTCCGGGCGGCACGCTCGTCGCGGTCACGAACGGCGTCCGCGATCTCGCCGAGCTGTGGGCGCTCGTCGGTCGCGATCTCGAGCCGCGCAGCTCGACGTTCAGGGCGGAGAACGGCGAGTCCATCCTCCGCGGCCATTTCGGATCGGTGCGTCGGATCGACGTCGTCGGCCCCGTCTCCTTCCCCGACGCGGACGCGATCCGACGCTACGTCGGCTCGTCGGCGCTTGGACGCGATCTCGTCCACTCGGTGCCCGACTCGACTCCAGCGCTCACGGCGACGAAGGTCGTCGCCGTGCTCGTCGCCACCGACCCCTGCCGACCCACGCCGCTCTCCGCGGTTGCGAGCGAGACGAGCTAGTTACAAGTTGTAACTAGCGCCCCTCGACCGACGATGATCACCTCCGACGCGCGCGCGTCGCGCGACGGGGGCCACCCGCCGAGCGACCTGCTGTACGTCCTCGGCGACCGGCGCCGCGCGCTCAGAGCCCTCCGGCGTCGGGCCAGGCCTCTCGTTCGTTGACGAGGACCGCGCGCAGGTCTTCGAGGCCAACGGGCGGTCGTTCGAGGGCGACGATGATCGTCTCGCGCTCGTCCTGTTCGAGGCCGAGGAGTCGGACATCTCGGGCAACCGACTTGCGGAGCTTGCCCTCGAGCTCGTCGTCGTCGATCAGGTACGCGAGCTTGAGCACGAGACGATCGGGGACATCCAGCCCAGCCAGGAACACCTATCGACAGTACACCTGTTCGCGGGCAAGGTGTGAGCGATTGCCTGCTCCTACCCACGAGCCGCGAGTATCTCGGCCCGTCGACCGAGTCGGGGGCCACGCGTTACCGGCGGGCACCACCCCAGAGGGCAACGGCCCTGGGGGATGTGCCGATCGCCGGGCCACGATCCTGCATGGCTCGTCAAGCGGGCGATGGGGCTCGAACCCACGACCCTCAGCTTGGGAAGCTGATGCTCTACCAACTGAGCTACGCCCGCGAAGGCCCGCAGTGTAGCCATTCGCGGGCCGGCGCCTCGTGACACGAGGGCGCCCGAGAGCCCACCGTCGAAGCAACGCACTGGACTCGCGGCATCGAGCAGCGGCGGAACGCGCTCGAGCAGATCTTGAATCGGAGCAGCGCCGGCAGAGCCGAACACGCCGCTCGAGCTCGCCGCGAGGTGACCGAGGACCTGAACAGAGAGGCGGGGCGCGCGGGGACCGTCCTCCGAATGCCGGCGCTCCCCCGGCAGGACCGTCCGGAGCCTGCGCGAACATACGGAGGCGGCCCGGGGCGTACGGGTCGTGATCCTGCTCTCTGCGGCATTCACAACTCCTATCGTGAGGAGGAGAGTGCAGTGCCCAGAGCCGCGCGAGCCGTCGGCCAGTCCGGAGGAGAGCAGAACGCCCCGAAGTGGCTCAGGGACGCCGTCGCCGGCGTCTGGGGGCCGACCGAGTGGGCCCAATGGACGAAGCGCGTGCGACCGGCGCTCGAGGAGCGCGGGGTCACGGAGGAGATGCTCGAGCCGGTCTACGGCGGGGCGGACGGGAACCTGATCGGGATCGCGGCCCAGCCGCCTGCGATCGGATGGCGCGTCGGCTGGTTGGGCCACCCGAAACACCGCCGGGCAGCGCTCCTGCAGGCGGCGAGCGCCCTGATCCGCGAGCTCGACGCACCGGCGGGCGCGCGCCACCGCCCGAGCGGGCCGACCCCGGGGGCCCGGACGCACGGCGAGTGGCTCCGCCGGGGCCGCAGGACCTGAGCGGCCGGCAACTCGATCGACCCGCGTGCCGCGCGGGTTCCGGCACGCGAGATCACGCGGTCCGGCCCGGGTCCGCGACCGTCATCAGCGGGCGTGAGAGCACCGGGGCGGCGCGAGCTTGGGTCGTGGGCACTCGGAGGGCGGCGTGCCCACGACCCAAGGGGGAGCTAGGGGCGGGTCGCGAGATACTCCGCGATACCGGCGCGCCGTTCGTCCTCGTTGTAGTACGCGACCTGGACGAGCTCGAGCGGGTAGCCGTCCGGATCGCCGAAGTAGACCCACCTCCAACCGGCCAGCACGCCCTCGTCGACGACGTTCACGTCGCTGAAGAAGCGGATGCCCTTCGCCTCGAGCTCGGTCTTCGTCGCCTCGATGTCGTCGACCAGGAACGCGACGTGCGAGGCGCCCCGGTTGTTCGACTTGAGCGGCGCGTCGGTCTCGCTCGGCGGGCTCTTGTACTCGAGCAGCTCGAGCGTCGTGTCCCCCAGCAGCAGGCTCACCTGCCTCAGCGCGGCACCCGGCACGCCGACCGCAGGCCCCAGCTCCTCTCCCTCGAACCAGGGGCTCGGCTCGTTGGAGAACTGGAGCCCGAGGACGTCGTGGTAGAAGCGGATCGACGCGTCGAGGTCCCTGACGGTGATGCCGACGTGATGCAGACCTTTCATGGCCCCTCCGTGAGGTGGTCGGATGGTCGGGACAGCGGCGCGCCGCGGAGCGGCGCTCGGGGAAGCTCGGCCATCGACGCCGCACGTCCCGCGGGGCGCCGCGACTCAGACAAGGACCTGCCCGCCGTCGACCATGTACATCTGTCCCGTCATGTAGTCGGACTCCGGCGACGCGAGGTACACCAGGAACGGTGCGATCTCGGCAGGGGAGGCGGGCCGCCCGATCAGGGTTCCCGTCGCGAAGTCGCGCATGGGGTCGGCCTCGGCGGGCTGGTCGTGGATCGCGCGGATGTCCTCGTTCAGCCCGACCCACATCGGCGTGTCGACGACGCCGGGCGCGAACGCGTTGACGGTGATCCCATGCTCGATCAGCCCGCGGGCCGTCGCCTGGGTGACGGCGAGCGTCCCGAACTTCGCGACGCAGTAGGGCACGAAATCCCAGAACCCCTGCCTGCCCGCGATCGAGCCCGTGTTGACGATCTTCCCGCCGGAGCCCTGGGCGATCATCTGTCGGGCCGCCTCCTGCGTGCAGACGATGACACCCCACGTGTTGACGCGGACGATCTCCTCGAAGTTCTCCTGGTCGACGTCCATGAAGCCGCGGGGACGGTTCATGCCCGCGTTGTTGAAGATCACGTTGAGCTCGCCGAACGCGTCGACGGCCTTCGCGATCATCGCCCGCACCTGCACACGGTCGGTGACGTCCACGCCGACCGACTCGGCGACGCCTCCGGCCTGATCGATTGCGTCCGCCACGGCGCGCGCGGCGGTCTCGTCGAGGTCGGCGACCAGCACCTTGCCGCCCTCCTCCGCGATCGCCTTGCACGCTGCCGCCCCGATGCCACCGGCGCCGCCGGTGACGATCACGACACGGTCCTGGACGCGTCCCACAAGGCCTCCTCTCTCAGACCAGCGACTCTTCGCCTTCGAGCAGGTCCGCGCCCCGCACGTAGCTCCGGCCGCAGACGAGCAGCTCCTCCGCCGGGAACTTCGTGATCACGCGGCAGCCGGTCGCGGTGACGACGACCTCCTCCTCGATGCGGGCGGCCGACTCGCCGTCGGTCGCGGGGCAGTACGTCTCGAGCGCGAACACCATTCCCTCCTCGATCTCGACCGGATGGTCGAGCGAGTGGACGCGGGAGATCATCGGAGCCTCGTACAGGCCGACACCGAGCCCGTGCCCGAACTGGAGGCCGAAGCACGACTGCTCGTCCGGGAACCCGAGCTCTTCGGCCGTCGGCCACACGCTTGCGATCTGGTCGGTCGTCGCACCGGGGCGCACCAGCTCGATCGCGTCGTCGAGCCACTCCCGGCACTGCGTGTACGCGTCGATCTGGGAGCGCGAGACGCCGCCCACGTTGAAGGTGCGGTAGTAGCACGTCCGGTAGCCCATGAACGAGTGGATCACGTCGAAGAACGCCTGGTCCCCGGGCCGCAGGAGCCGGTCGGAGAAGACGTGCGGATGCGGGTTGCAGCGATCGCCCGACACCGCGTTGATCGCCTCGACCTGCTCGGAGCCGAGCTCGAACAGCACCTCCATCGCGCGGGCGACGATCTCGTGCTCGCGCACCCCGGGGCGAAGCATGCGGTAGATCTCCTCGTAGACAGCGTCGACCATCGCGGCCGCGTGCTCGAGCAACGCGATCTCGTTGGCCGTCTTGATCGCACGCGCGCGCATCATCACGGGTTGCGCGTCGGCGGTCTCGATTCCCTGGCGGTGGAGCGAGTACAGGGTCTCCATGTCCGTCAGGTCGATCCCGAGCGGCTCGCCCGCGAGCCCGCGCTCGTCGAGCTCGCGCTGAATGCGCGCCGCGAGCGCGTCCGGCACGCCGGTCTCGCGAGGCATCGCGCCGCGCATCGACGTGACTCCCGCCTGCCAGCTGGAGGCCGGCAGCCAGGGGGCATAGAGCCGATGGTGCTTCGCCGCCGACCCGAAGTCCCACAAGACGGGGTCGCCGTCGCGGGGAAGGAGGACGCAGCGCGCGCTCTTGTCGCGCGCCCACTCACCGATGTGCGTGCTCGAGACGTAGCGGATGTTGTTCTGGTCGAAGAGGAGCACCGCGCCGAGGCTCGAGTCTCGAAGCGACGCACGCGCCCTCACCAGCCGCTCGGTGCGGAGACCGTCGAAGTCGATCCGCTGCTCCCAGTCGACGGCCATCGTCGCTCCGTGTGAGGCGATGTTCATCGTTCGGCTCCTCCCTCGTTGTCCGACGGCCCGAGCCGGTCGTCACGGCTCTGCGATCTGCTGGCGTTCATCATCCCCAAACACCCACTCGTCGGTCCGGAGGGCCTCTCCCGCCGTCCCATATGGCGCCGGAAAGCCGCATCATACAAGGGCAATCGCGACTGTCCAACCCGCGCCGTGCGAAGCGACCGAGAGGCGTCCGGCGCGAAAATCACGTCTAGCCGATCGCTACTTGTGAACGCGACCGCTCGGCGTTAAGATCGCCCCCTACGTGACGCGGGCAACGCAGCCACGGGGTTCGGGCGAGTCGGCGGAGACGGTCCCGCGGGGATCGCGGCGTATCGTTTCCCGCGGACTCGCGACCGTGACGGTGGCCACGGTCGCGCTCTTCGCGTCGAGCATGCTGTTCGCCTCGTCGAGCGTCACCCGAGGCACCTTGCTGACGATGCTGCCGTTCGCCTCGGCGCTCGCGATCGCGTCGCTCGGCCAGACCCTCGTCGTCATGCAGGGCGGCATCGACCTCTCGGTTGCCGGCGGGCTGTCGCTCTACGTCGTGATCCTCACGAAGTATCCCGCGGGCGACAACTCGCGGCTCTGGCCGGCGATCGGCATCGCCTTTCTCGCGGCGATCGGGGCGGGCCTGCTGAACGGGTGGCTGGTCGGCCGGATGCGCCTCAATCCGATCGTCGCGACGCTCGGCACGAACGCGCTCCTCTTCGGCGTCGTGCTCTGGTACACGGCCGGCATCCCGACGACGACCACGGCCCGCCTGGCCAGGGTCGGGGGAGGGCTGTGGCTCGGGATTCCGGCGCCCGTGTACTTCGCCGTCGCCACCGCGGCCGTCGTCACCGCCGTGGTGAAGCTGACGCCGGTGGGCCGCCGCTTCGAGGGCGTCGGCGCGAACGAGGTCGCCGCGCGGACGGCCGGGCTCGGCGTGCGGCGTCATCGCGCCTCCGCGTACGTCTGGGCCCAGATCCTGTATTGCCTCGCCGCGGTGCTCCACGCGGGGATCGTCAACCAGCCGACCGCGTACGAGGGCAACAACTACTTGCTGCCGACCGTGGCGGCGGTCGTCCTCGGCGGCACGAGCCTGCTCGGCGGCCGCGGCAACCTGGTCGCGACCGCGGTCGCCGCACTCTTCCTGTCGCAGCTCGACCAGTTCGTGCTCGCGCTCGGCGTGAGCTACGCGACCCGGACGCTCGTGCAGGCCGCGGCGCTCGCGGTCGGCGTCGCCCTCTACACGATCAACTGGGGAGGCCTGACGCGGCGCGTCGTGGGGCGTCGCACCACCAACCCTGCGCCCACGTAGACGTCTCTTGACCCAGGCACCAGACAATCACCGAGGTGGAAGGAGGACGTGATGATCCATAAGAGAGGTGGGGCGCTGCTGGCGTGTGCGCTCCTCTGCATAGGGGTCCTCGTCACGGCGGCGGCCTCGTCGGCACGTACGACGGCCCTCCCGTCGTGGTGCGGGCCGAAGAAGATCAAGCTCGGCTTCACCGACGGGTTCGGCGGCAACAGCTGGCGTCTCGTGACGACCGCGTCGGCCCGGGCCGAGGCGAAGAAGTGTCCCAGCGTGTCCTCGATCGACTACGCGGACGGGCAGGGAAACACGCAGAAGGCGATCTCCGACATCCAGGGCATGGTCGCGAAGGGCGTCGACGCGCTCGTCGTGTTCCCGGATGCCGGCAAGGCGATCCTGCCGGCGCTGCGCAGCTCGTACAAGGCGGGCGTCGTGACCGTCCCGTATCGCGTCACGCCGGGCGGCAGGGCCGGGGTCGACTACAACGTCTTCATCGACACGCCGTTCGCGCAGGCGGGCAAGAACTGGGGTCGGTGGATCAAGCGCGTGCTGCCGAAGGGCGGCAACGTCCTCATGCTCAGCGGCCCGAAGGGCAACAGCCAGGGTGTCGACGAGAACAAGGGTCTCCACAAGATCCTCGATCCCACCCACAAGTACAAGTTCATCGGCGAGCAGCCGTTCGAGGTGACCAACTGGGATCCGGCCCTGACCCAGAAGGTGCTCTCCGCGGCGATCGCGAAGTACCCGAAGATCGACGTGATCGTGTCCGACTTCGGCCCGTCACTCGTCGGTGCGCTGCCGGAGTTCACGAAGAGCGGTCGCAAGATTCCCGCGCTCGCGACTTCCGACGGCAACGTGCTCGGGTGCTTCTGGAAGAAGAACGTGGCCAAGAACCCCACGTTCAAGCTCTACACCGTGTCGACCCAGAACGACCATGCGCGCCTCGCGATGGACTGGGCCATCGCGCTCGCGACCGGCGGCAAGAAGCCGGCGACGACGCACTTCCCGTCGCTCGTCTTCGAGGACTCGACCACGGGGAAGCCGAACCCGGTCGAGTGCAAGTCGAAGCTGCCGGGTGACATCTATCTCTCCGCCCAGCTTCCGGCCGGCGTCCAGGCCAAGCTCGTGAAGGGATAGGACGACGTAACAACGGTGCGTGCGGCGGTCGGCGATCGCCGCACGCACCGTCCTGACTTCGACCGCCACCTTGGCCAACGAAACCACCACCAGCCCGCGTGCCGCGCGCATCGAGCCGGCGCCCCCGCCGACGCTCTCCCTGCGCGGCATCACGAAGCACTACGACGCGATCGCCGCGCTCACGGACGTCACGTTCGACGTGCTTCCCGGTGAGGTCCACGCGCTGCTCGGCGAGAACGGCGCCGGCAAGTCGACGCTGATGAACGTGGCCTCCGGCGCGACGGCGCCGGACGACGGCACGATCGTGTTCGAGGGAGCGCCTGTCGGGCATCTGACGCCAGCCGTTGCGCAGGAGCTCGGCATCGCGATCGTCCACCAGCACCCCGCCCTCCTGCCGGACATGACGGTTGCCGAGAACATCCGCGTCGCGGTCTCGCCGGAGCACCTGCGGCGTCGCGACCCGAACCCCGCCAAGGCGATGCGCGCCTTCCTCGCCGACGTCCACTTCGTCGGCCATCTCGAGGACCGTGTCTCCTTGCTCAGCGTCGCCCAGCGGCACCTCCTCGAGCTCGCGAAGGCGTTCGCGGCGTCGCCGCGGCTCCTGATCCTCGACGAGCCGACCGCACCGCTCTCCCAGGACTCCGTCGAGCTGCTGTTCAACGCGGTCCGCGCGGTCGCGGCAGAGGGCACCGCCGTGGTCTACATCACCCACCGGCTCGCGGAGGTGCGCGAGATCGCCGACCGGGTGACCGTCCTGCGCGACGGCAAGGTCCGCGGGACCGACGCGGTCACGGAGATCTCGGATGCCGAGCTACTCGCCCTGATCGTCGGGCGCACGCTCGAGGCCACCTTCCCGCCGAAGCACACGGCGCCGAACGACGACGGGCCCGTGCTGCGCGTCGAGGGATTGAAGGGCCGGGGGTTCGACAGCATCTCGTTCAGTGCGGCCAAGGGCGAGATCGTGGGGATCGCCGGAATCGTCGGCAACGGGCAGCGGGCCCTCCTGCGCGCCCTCGCCGGGCTCGACCGTGCGGGCGGGTCCGTGGTCGTCGACGGCAAAGTCCTCTCGCGGCGTGCACGGCTCGAGAACACCGCCTACATGCCGGCCGACCGTCTCTCCGAGGGTCTCATGGTCGACCTGAACGTGCGCGAGAACGCGGCGCTGACCGCACTCGACCGGTTCACCGTCGGCCCGGTCCTGAGCCGCCGCCGCGAGGTCGACGCGGTCGAGAGGGAGCTCTCCGGCCTGGCCGTCAAGGCCCCGTCGCTCGAGGCGCCGGTCTCCGCCCTCTCGGGCGGCAACCAGCAGAAGGTCGTCATGTCGCGCGCGATGCTCTCCGATCCGGCGATCCTCGTCGCCGACGAGCCGACACAGGGGGTCGACGTCGGCGCGCGCGCGGAGATCTACCGCATCCTGCGCGAGGTCACCGACGGCGGGGTGCCGGTCGTCGTCGCCTCGAGCGACGCGATCGAGCTCGAGGGGTTGTGCGACCGCGTGATCGTGATGTCGCGCGGCCACGCCGTCGCGACCCTCGAGGGCGACGACGTGACCGAGGAGCGGATCGTCCACGCGGCGATCAGCGCCACGACCCACACCTCCGAGCAGCCGGACCGAGGCTCGAGCACGTCCTCGCGGCTCGCGCGGTTCGTCGAGGGCGACTACGCGCCGGTGATGGTGCTCGCCGCGGTGATGATCGCGCTGGGAGCCTACGTCTGGTCGCAGAACGACCGGTACTTCTCCGACTTCAACATCACCTCGGTCATGTTCGCGTGCGCCGCGCTCGGCTTCATCTCCCTCGGCCAGACGTTCGCGCTGCTGCTCGGGGGGATCGATCTCTCGGTCGGGCCGCTCGCGGGCTTTCTCGTCGTCGTGGCGTCGTTCTTCATCCTCGACGGCCGCTCGAGCGGGATGTGGTTGCTCGGGTTCGCCGCCATGCTCGGCTGCGCGGTCGCGGTCGGCCTCCTGAACGGCTCTCTGATCCGCTTCGCGAAGTTCACACCGGTGGCGGCGACGCTCGTCACCTACATCGCGCTGGGCGGTCTCGCGTTCACCCTCCGGGACGCACCCGACGGGTACATCGCCGTGTCGGTGACCGATCGCATCTCGACGAAGGTCGGCCCGGTGCCGATCGCCTTCGTGATCTTCGTGCTCTGCGCACTCGGGCTCGAGCTCTGGCTCCGGAGAGCGCGCTCCGGTCTGCGGCTGCGGGCGGTCGGGTCGGAGGAGGAGTCGGCGCGCCGCGTCGGGGTGCCCGTCAACCGGACGGCGCTGCTCGGCTACGTCGGCGCCTCGCTCCTCACGTTCCTCGGGGCGGTCGTGCTGCTCGCGCAGCTCGGGGTCGGCGACCCGGGGCAGGGGACCGGCTACACCCTGACCTCGATCACGGCCGTCGTCCTAGGCGGCACGAGCCTGCTCGGCGGCCGAGGCACGTTCATCGGCACGCTGATGGGCGCAGGCCTCAGCGTCCAGGTCCTCAACGCGACCACGTTCCTCAGCCTCAACCAGGAATGGCAGTACATCTTCCAGGGTCTCCTGATCGTCGCGGCGGCCATCATCTACAGCCAGGTGCGTCGGAGCACCACGCGTGTCGCCGGCCATGCGTAACGTCTCCCCACGGACGAGATGAAGAACCCGGTTCCCGCACAGCCGCGCCAGGGTCGGAGAGCACGCGCCGCATCACCCCCCAACGGCCAGCCGGCCGTGGCGGCGCGCAAGGAGTCGTCGGCTGCGATCGCCCCGGACGCGACCTCGGCCCTCGGTCCCCGGCTGCGGGCCGTTCGCCTGAGCCACGGCATCGGACTGCGCGAGCTGGCGCGCAGGCTCGATCTGTCGCCCAGCTCCGTCTCGCAGATCGAGACCGGGAAGACGCAGCCGTCGGTGCGCACCCTGTACGCGTTCGCGTCGGAGTTCCGGGTGACCGTCGACGAGCTGCTCTTCGACCGGACGCAGACGGCGGCCGACGACGCGCCGTCGGCCGAGGCCGACGCTCCTAGCGCGGGCGCCGGTCCGGGGCTCGCTCTGCAGCGTGCCGAGGGACGACCTGCGATCACCCTCAACTCGGGCGTGACGTGGGAGCGGCTCATGTTCTGGTCGGACGAGGACGTCGAGTTCATCGACGCGACCTACGAGCCCGGCGGGGCGTCGAGCCCCGACGACGACCTGGTGCGGCACAACGGCCACGAGTTCGGCCACGTCCTCAGCGGCCGGCTGCGCGTCGTCGTCGGCTTCGACGAGTTCGTCCTCGGCCCGGGGGACTCGCTGTCGTTCCCCTCGTCGACGCCGCACCGGCTCAGCAACGAGGGCGCCGAGACCGTGCACGCGATCTGGGTCGTCCGAGGGCGCCGCGGCGCCCAGCCAACGCATGAGACCCCCTAGCCGACAGACGAGGCTGGTCGGCCGCGCCCGGGCGACGGCGCACGCCGACGGAGATGCCGGCCGGTGAGCGGGCGCGCCCTCGTCGTGGGAGTCACCGGGATCAGCGGCGGGAACGTCGCGAGCCGGCTGCTGGACGACGGCTGGGAGGTCGTCGGCCTGTGCCGCACCCCGCGCGACCTCGACGCGCGCGTCACCCCGCTGGCCGCCGACCTCGCGGATGCCGAGTCGGTCGCGAGCGCGGTGCGCGGCACGGCCCCGACCCACGTCTTCTTCACGACGTGGTCGCGGCGCCCCACCGAGGCCGAGAACTGCGACGTCAACGGACGGATGCTCCAGAACCTGCTCGACGGGGTCGCACCGGAAGGATCCGTCGCGCACGTCGCGCTCGTCACCGGGCTCAAGCACTATCTGGGCCCGTTCGAGGCGTACGCGAAGGCGCAGCCGGACACGCCGTTCTCGGAGGATCAGGCCCGACTCCCGTACGAGAACTTCTACTACGTGCAGGAGGACGTGCTCTTCGCGGCGTCCGAGCGCGACGGGTTCACCTGGAGCGTGCACCGGCCGCACACGTTGATCGGCTGGGCGCTGGGGAACGCGATGAACATGGGCGTGACCCTGGCCGTCTACGGGGCGATCTGCCGCGAGACCGGTCGTGGGTTCCGGTTCCCGGGCTCGCGCGAGCAGTGGGAGGCGGTCACCGACGTGACCGACGCCCGGCTGCTCGCCGACCACCTCGTCTGGGCGGCGACCACCCCGGCCGCCGCGAACCACGCGCTGAACATCGTCAACGGCGATGTGTTCCGGTGGCGCCGGCTCTGGCCGCGCCTCGCCGACGCGCTGGGGGTGGAGCCGGTCGGATTCGAGGGTGAGCCGGTGCCCCTCGAGCAGCAGATGGCGGACGCGGGCGAGATCTGGCCGGAGATCGTGGCGAGGTACGGTCTCCGCGACCTGGAGGTCGAGCGCCTCGCCTCCTGGTGGCACACGGATGCCGACCTGGGGCGCACGATCGAGACCTTCACCGACATGGGACGCAGCCGGCGGCTCGGGTTCTTCGGCGTCCGCGACACCGAATCGTCGTTCACGGACCTCTTCGCACGCCTGCGGGCGGAACGGATCGTGCCGTGACGGCCGGTGCGGTGCGTCGCGAGCCGTTCGCGAGAGGGGGCTAGCCCGTGCGCGCCCTCCGCTTCCACGCCGCACGCGACCTCCGCATCGAGGACGTCGCCGAGCCGGCCGGGCCGGCCGCGGAGGAGGTGGTCGTCCGGGTCGTCACGTGCGGGATCTGCGGCACGGACCTGCACGAGTACGTCGCGGGACCGATCGTGACGCCGGTCGAGCCGCACCCCCTGACCGGGGCGCAGAACCCGCAGATCCTCGGGCACGAGTTCGCGGGCGACGTCGTCGCGGTCGGCTCCGGGGTGACGAGCGTGGCCGAGGGGGACCGGGTCGCGATCATGCCGCTCGCCTACTGCGGCCGCTGCGCGTACTGCCGCCGCGGGCTGCAGCACCTCTGTGCCACGATGGGGTGCGTCGGGCTGTCCCACGCCTGGGGCGGCATGGCCGAGCTCGCGACGGTCGCCGAGTACCAGGTGGTACGCCTCCCCGAGGGCGTGACGCACCGGCAGGGCGCCCTGATCGAGCCGGCCGCCGTCGCCGCGTACGGCGTCGAGCGTGCCGGCGTCGGCCCCGGCGACCGGGTGCTCGTCACGGGGGCCGGACCGATCGGCGCGCTCGCCGCGCTCTGCGCCCGGTCCGCCGGAGCCGCGACCGTCTACGTGTCGGAGCCGAGCCCGGCGAGGCGCGCGCGGGCGGAGGCGCTCGGGGTCGCCACGGTCCTCGATCCGACCTCCGTCGACGTGCCGGCGCTGCTGCGCGAGCAGAGCGAAGGGCTCGGCGTCGACGTGGCGATCGAGTGCTCGGGGCATCCGAACGGCTTTGCGACGGGGATCCAGTCGCTCCGGCGGCGCGGCACGCTCGCCCAGACTGGCCTGTTCGTGGGGGAGGCGACCGTCGAGCCGATGCTCTGGGCGCTCAACGACCTCACGATCGTCGGCACGTGGTGCTACTGGGTGTACGACTTCGACCGGATTGCCGCCCAGATCGCGGCCGGCGACCTGCCGGTCGAGCGCGTCGTCACGGGTCGTGTCGACCTGGACGGTGCACCAGACGCCTTCGCCGACCTCGCCTCGGGGACGGCCGACGAGATCAAGGTGCTGATCGACCAATGAGACCGACGAGGAGTGGACCACGATGAAAGCGCTGGTGTTCGAGGAGCCGCGGCATGCGGTCGTTCGCGAGTTCGAGATGCCCGCCGTCGCCGCGGACGAGGTGCTCGTCCGCTCCCGCAACGTCGGCATCTGCCATTCGGACTTCGAGCTCTACGAGGGTCGCTACATCATCCCCGTGTCGTACCCCATCATCCCCGGCCACGAGTGGTCGGGTGAGATCGCCGACGTGGGGAGCGCCGTGGCGACGCTCAAGGCCGGTGACCGGGTGGTCGGCGAATGCGTCGTCAACGACGGGGACGACCACTTCGGGTTCTCGATCAGCGGTGCCGACGCCGAGTACTTCGTCGCCAAGGCGTCCTGGCTCCATCGCATCCCTGACGAGCTGTCGTTCGCGCAGGGCGCGTTCGTCGAGCCGTTCTCGGTCGCGTACGGCGCCGCGGTGGCGGCGGGCGGCATCGACGCGAGCGACGCGGTCGCCGTGATCGGAGGCGGCCCGATCGGGCTGCTCTGCGCGATGGCGGCCGCCACGATGGGTGGCGCGGTGACGCTCGTCGAGCCTCAGGCCCATCGGCGCTCACTCGGGCTCGAGATCGGAGCGACGCAGGCGATCGACCCCAGCGAGGCCCCACTGGCCGAGCAGGCGGCCGACGCCACGGGCGGCCGCGGGTTCGACGTGGTGATCGAGGCGGCCGGCGTCCCCGCAGCGATGGCGAGCGCGCTTCCGATCGCCGCGCTCAACGCGCGCGTGGTGCTGGTCGGGATCGACGTGGGCGGCAGCACCCCCGTGGAGATCGGGCTCGTCCAGTCGAAGGCGCTCCGGGTACGCGGGATCATCGGCTCCGCCGGACTGTGGCCGCGCACGATCCGCTTCATGGCGACGAGCGGCCTCGATCCCACGCCCCTGCTGACCGGCATCTTCCCGCTCGGCGAGGGGACGGCCGCGCTCGATGCCGCACGCGACACGAGCCGCAACGTGAAGGTCCAGATCGAGTGCTGAGCACGTGAGGGCCGCGGTCTTCCACGGGCGGCGCGATGTTCGGATCGAGGACGTCCCCGACCCCGTCGCCCCGGGCCCAGCTGACGTCGTGCTGGAGGTGCTCCGCGCCGCGATCTGCGGCACCGACTCCGCGGAGTGGGACCACGGGCCGATCCTCTGCCGGCCCGGGGTCGTGCTCGGCCACGAGTTCGTCGGCCGCGTCGTCGACCGGGGCGAGCACGTCACCGAGCTGGGGGTGGGGGACAGGGTCGTCTCGGGGGCCGGGATCTCGTGCGGTGCCTGCCGCTGGTGTCTGTCGGGGCGGACGAACCTCTGCGCCGAGTACCGGACGCTCGGCCTCCAGGTGGACGGAGGGCTCGCGGACTACGTCACGTCGCCGGCCGCGATCTGCCGCCCCGTGCCCGACGGGTGCGACGACGACGCCGCAGCGATCACGCAGCCCCTGGCCGTCGCGCTCCACGCGCTCTCCCGAGTCGGGCAGGCGCCGGACGAGTCGGTCGCGGTGATCGGCACGGGCGGCATCGGGTCGTTCATCGTCGCGGGTGCTGCGCGCCGCGCGGCCGAGGGACGGGTAGTCGCGATCGACGTCGACGACGCGCGGCTGGTCACCGCGACCGCGCTCGGTGCCGGCGAGACCGCCAACGCGACGGGGCGAGACCTCGCAGAGCTGTTGCGCGAGCTCAGCAACGGGGTCGGCTTCGACGTCGTGATCGAGGCGAGCGGCACCGCCCATGCACCGGCCGCGGCGATCGCCGGCACACGGCGCGGGGGACGGTGCCTCCTCGTCGGGCTCCACGATGCGCCCCGCCCGATCGAGCTGACCCCCATGATCCTGCGCGAGGTCGACGTGTTCACGACCGTCGCCCACGTCTGCGACTCGGACATCCCCGCCGCCCTCGAGTTGCTCGCGGAGAGCGACGTCGCCGCCGTCACGGTGGGCCCGCGGATCCCGCTGGAGGCACTGGTCGAGGACGGCCTGCGGGTGCTCGCCGAGCGGCGTGCCGCCGGCAAGATCCTGGTCGTGCCGGGCGGGTAACCCGGCGCCGGCTCAGTCCGGGTGGTCGTCCAGGTAGCGGATGTAGCCCGCCTCGTCGAGGCTGGTGGCGCCGGCGTAGCCCCAGATCATGAACACCGGCTCGTCGCCCGTGTTCTCGAACCCGTGGTAATCGTTCTTCGGCACGAACACGACCTCGCCGGGCCCGAGCTCGACGTCCGCGTCCCCGACGCGCGCGATGCCGTGACCGGAGACGAGGTACTCGAACTCCTCCGCGTTCGGATGGCGGTGGATGTCGTGCTTCGACCCCGGCGGAAAGACCGTGATCCCGAAGACCGAATGCTCGGCGCCGACGGTCTCGCGTGTAAGGAGCCACCGCACGTCCATGTCGACCCAGCCGTCCTCCGAGCGCAGAGCCGTGTCACGCGGCGTCGCGTCGAAGCTCGTCTTCATGGGATGATCACTGACCCGGCGGATCGTCTCGGACACGCCACTCACCTCCAGTGAGCCTTGCAAAGGGGCGTTCATCATAACCGAACGTTGACGCTTTCTCGTCACCGCGCGGGCACTCGAGCTCGCCCGTCCTACCCGGCACGGCACCTGCGCCGGGGTGGTGCCCGGGCACCGCGAGGGTGGCGGCTGCCGGGCCACACGGTCGAACGAACGCGGCGGCCGCGGATCGCCGATTGCCCGGAAGGCGGGGCGCGGAGGCAGGTCACCGCCGCGCTCTACTGTTCTGTGGTGCTTGACATCAATCGGTGGACTGATTAGAAACGTGGGCGGTGACGTGGGCGCAACGGCACTACGACCACCCGCGGGGCGGACCGACTGCGGCCCCGGGGGTGCCTGGCCACGGCCTCGGGGCGTGGACCTCGTAGCCGTGCGGCAGGCACGGACATGACCCTCACGGGCGAGCCGAACATCGGCGCCGAGACCGGGCTCTACCTCGATCTCTTCCGGGCCATGGTGCTGATCCGCGGATTCGAGGACCTCGTCCAGTCGCTGTTCCTCCGCGGCGAGATCTACGGCACGACGCATCTCTACTCCGGTCAGGAGGCGGTCGCCGTCGGAGTGGCGAGCGTGCTCGAGGATCGCGACCGCGTGGCGGCCACCTACCGCGGACACGGACATGCGCTCGCGCTCGGCGTCGACCCGCAGGCGCTCCTCGACGAGATGCTCGGGCGCGCGACCGGCGTCAACGGCGGCCGCGCCGGCTCGATGAACATCAACTCGCCGGACGACCGGCTCGTCGGCTCGTTCGGGATCGTCGGCGGCTCGATCGGTGCCGCCACCGGTGTCGGGCTCGCGCTCAAGCGCGTCGGCGGCGTGGCCGTCTGCCAGTTCGGCGACGGTGCCGTCAACCAGGGGTACTTCCACGAGTGTCTCAACTTCTGCGCCGTGCTGCGACTCCCGGTCGTGTTCCTCTGCGAGAACAACGGCTACGGGGAGTACACGCCCTTCCAGGACGTCACGGCCGGCGCGATCCGGACGCGCGCCGAGGCGATGGAGGTCCCCGCCGTGACGGTCGACGGGATGAGCGTCGTCGAGATGCGGACCGCGGCGCGGCGCGCGGTCGACCACGCGCGCGGCGGAAACGGTCCCTACTTCCTCGAAGCCGTGACGTACCGCTACGTCGGACACTCCCGGAGCGATCCTGGCGCGTACAGGCCACCGGGCGAGCTCGATGCGTGGAAGGAGCGCGACGCGATTCCGCGGCTCAGGCGCGAGCTCGAGGAGGCGGGGGTCGACCCGAAGGCCGTCGACCTCGTTCACGGCGAGGTCGAGGCGCTGCTCGAAGAGCTGGAGCGCAAGGGCCTGGAGGCACCGTTCCCGGAGCCCCGTCCGACTCCGGAGTTCGGCGGTTGACCCCGAACGTCCTGCGGATGCCGCGCCTCTCGGACTCGATGAGCGAAGCGACGATCGTGGCGTGGTTGAAGCAGCCGGGCGAGGCATTCAAACGCGGAGAGCCGCTGGTGGAGGTCGAGACCGACAAGGCGACGGTGGTCTACGAGGCGGAGGCGGACGGGATGCTGGCGGAGATCCTCGTCACCGCAGGCGGCACCGCCGGTCTCGGCGAGCCGATCGCACGGCTGAGCGGCGAGAACGGTGACGACGCGTTGACGGAGCCGGTGACGGCGGTCCCGCAGGACGCGGGGGAGACCACGGTGTCGAGGCAGCAGGTCGCGACCCCGGCCGGTGTCGGTGGCCAGACAGGCTCCGGCTCGCCGCGGGCGCGTGCCACACCGGTCGCTCGCCGTGCCGCCGCGGAGCGAGGGATCGAGCTCCACGGGCTCACGGGAACCGGGCCGGGCGGGCGGATCAGGATGCTCGACGTGCTCCGTGCCGAGTCCGGGGCGCCGGCGCCGGTGGCCGAGACGCGAGAGCTCAAGGGGGCGACGACCGTCGTTCCGCTCTCGACGACGGGGGAGACGATCGCCCGGCGCATGGCGCAGTCGCGCACGGAGATCCCCTCGTTTGAGGTCGTCGCGCACGCCGACCTGTCGACGATCGTGCAGCTGCGGGCGGATGCGGCGGAGCTGGCGGAGATCGTCCCCTCCGTGAACGACTTCGTCGTCAAGGCGACCGCGCTCGCGCTCCGGGCGCACCCCGCGTTCAACAGCTCGTTCGTCGACGGGAGGCCGGAGCAGCACTCCAGGGTGAACGTCGGCATCGCCGTCGCCACCGAGGAGGCGCTGCTCGTCCCTGCGGTGCTCGACGCCGATCTCAAGCGTCTCGCCGCGATCGCCGGGGAAACCCGCGAGCTCGCCGCGCGGGCGCACGACCGGCGCCTGTCGCCGGACGAGCTCACGGCCTCGACCTTCACCGTCTCGAACCTCGGGATGTTCGGCGTCGCCTCGTTCACGGCCGTGATCAACCCTCCCCAGGTCGGAATCCTGGCCGTCGGCGCGCTCGAGCGAAGGCCGGTCGAGACGGGCACGGGCGGGGTGGCGTTCCGCGACGTCGCCACCCTCACGCTGACGTCCGACCACCGGGCCGTGTACGGCGCCGACGCCGCACGATTCCTCGGCAGCCTCCGCCGGCTCCTCGAGCATCCACTCGCCCTCGTCCTCTAGCACCGAACCAGGAGCGCATCCGATGACGACCACGATCGACTTCCGCACAGCCCTCCGGGAGGCACTCGACGAGGAGCTGGCCGGAGACGAGCGCGTCGTCTTCTTCGGCGAGGACGTGGCGGTGGCCGGCGGCGTGTTCGCGGTGACACCGGGGCTGTACGAGAAGTACGGGCCGGAGCGCGTGTTCGACACCCCGATCTCGGAGCTCGCGCTCGCCGGCGCGGCCTTCGGCGCGGCGATCTCGGGGCTCCGCCCCGTGGTCGAGATCATGTTCGGCGACTTCCTGACCCTCGTCATGGACAGCCTCGTGAACCAGTCGACGAAGTACCGGTTCCTCACGGAGGACCGGGTCAGCGTGCCGATCGTGATCCGCTCGGTCGTCGGCGCCGGCGGCCGGTTCGGTGCGATCCACTCGCAGATGCCGGTCTCGTGGTTCATGGGCGTGCCGGGGCTCAAGATCGTCACCCCGGCGACCCCGGGCGACGCCAAGGGGCTGCTCCGCTCGGCGATCCGCGACGACAACCCCGTGCTCTTCTTCGAGCACAAGCGGCTCTACGGCGTCAGCGGCGAGGTCGACGACGGGCTCGTGCCGATCGGCGTCGCGCGCGTCGTCCGGGAGGGGACCGACGTGACCGTGGTCTCCGCGATGAACGGCGTGCACGAGGCGCTGCGGGCCGGTGAGCTCCTCGCGGGCGACGGCATCGAGGCGGAGGTCGTCGACCTCAGGACCCTGCGTCCCCTGGACATCCCGACCGTGCTCTCCTCGGTTGCGAAGACGAACCGGGTCGTCGTGGTCGAGGAGGGGCCGCTGACGGGCGGGTGGGCGGGCGAGGTCCTCGCCCGGGTCACCGAGGAGGGGCTGGGCGATCTCGACGACGCGTGGCGGATCGCGACCGCCGAGACCCCCGTGCCGTACTCCCCGCCGCTCGAGGATGCGTTCCTCCCGACCGCCGAGCGGATCGCCTCGGAGATCCGGGCGCGCGTCCTCTGAGGCGGCCGGACTCCCGCGGTGACGCGCGGGCAGTGCCACCCCCGGTTCCGACTTCGAGTCGGACGCCTCCCTGTGCGGCCGGCCGCTAGCCCAGGAGGCGGTCGAGCCCACGCAGGAGGCCGACGCGGCCCGGGATCGCCCGGATCGCCAGCAGCGTCCCTGCGACGTACGGCTCGGGGCTGCCACCCGCGTCGTGGCGGATCGACAGGCGCTCTCCGTCCCCGGCGAGCACGACCTCGGTCGAGACCGTGAAGCTCGGCAGCCTGAGGGAGTGCACCTGCGTCGACCCGACCGTCGCCCCCCTCGCCTCGGGTGCGCCGAGCGTCAGCTCCACGGGCACCTCGACCGCCGGCGGCCCGGCCTCGTCGAGCCGTTCGGCCACCTCCCTCGCCGTGCCGCTCGGCGCATCGGGCTTCCCGCTGCTCGCGTAGTCGATCACCTCCCAGGCCCGGAGGTGGCTCGCAGCCTCGGTCGCGAACCGCAGGAGGAGCGCCGCGGAGACCGAGAAGTTGCCCGCTGCGATCACGCCGACCCCCTTCTCCCGCGCCGACGCGTCGATCTCCTCGTAGTCCGCGGCGGACAGCCCGCTCGAGCCGACCACCACCCCGACGCCTCGCTCGAGCGCGTCGAGGACGTTGGCCTTGACGACGGCGGCGTGCGTGTAGTCGACCAGGACGTCCGCGGGCCGCTCGTCGAGCGCCTCCGCCACCGACGAGAAGCCGGCCGGGTCCGACCGGGAGACCGCGGCGACCAGCTCGAGGTCGGGTGCGGCGCGAACGGCCTCCGCGACCGCGCTCCCCGTCCAGCCGGTGAAGCCGGCCACACAGACACGGATCGACGGCCTGGGGGTCTGCACGGGCGGACCGTACTCGATGGCGCGCGCCCCCCCGCTGGTCGATCAGGGACGGCCCGGTGCTGCCAGGGGTGACGCGACCGGCGTGCCTCGGAAGCAGCCGAGCGTGTAGGGGTACTCGAGCGTTGCGTTGTAGTGGTACGTGCGCACGCGCCTGCCGCGAAGCGTGACCCACCCGACGTGGCCGTGGCAGGCATCGAGGTCGGCGTCGGTCAGCAGCGTCCCATCGGCGTCTCGCGGCCCGAAGATCGGGAAGCCGTCGAGCGCGTAGCCGACGAGCCTCTCCTGGGCCTTGGCCGTCGTGCCCGTGAGGCAGGGCGGGATCGAGTGGTAGTGGTAGATGCCGCGCATCTGGGGATGCCCTTCGCACGCGTCCTGGGTCTCGTGCGCGAGGGCGTCCCGGTTCGCGTCGTCGAGCGCGTTGAAGAGCGCGACGCCGTTCACCGTGATGCCGATCATCCCCATCGGCAGACACGACGGGCTCGCCCCGACCTTGGGGCGGAGCGGCAGCGAGAGCCTGACCGTCTGCCGCTCGATCGCATTCGGGTTGCGGTCGTACGCGTAGGCGGGGTCGCTCGGCGAGATCGGGAAGCGTCCCGTCGGCGTCGAGACCGGGAGGGCGTCTCCCGTGACCACGAGCCTTCCCCCGCGTACGGCGAAGCGCACCTTCCCGGGCCAGCGCACGCGCCCTGCGACGACTGCCTTCTGGCTCAGGTCGAACGTCGCGCCGTGGATCCAGGGGCCGTCGTGGGCGGCGCCCCCGGTCCGGCCGGCCCCGCGCCGGCAGGCGTACACGTAACCGCGTTTCGGCGACGTCGACACGTGCCCGTCACCGAGCGGGAGCCGGGTCACGTCGGGCGTGGCGGGTGCGGTGCCCGCCTCGAGGGTCAGTGGTGCCACAGCCGCCGCGGCGAGGGCGAGGAGAACGACGGCGGGTCCAGCCAACCGGCGTGCGAGCGCCCCGCCGGAAGAACTGCCCGTGGATTGCGTGCTCGATCCGCCCATGGATATGACCTCGACGTCGTTCGACGGTAGCCGGGGACCTCATGCTCGCCCACCGCCGTTCGCCCGTCGTTGGCGTGAGGTAAGGCGACTGCAAGGCCGCAGGGACGGGAGCGCGCCGCACCCCGGGCTGACCGGACACGGCCCTCCGTCGGGCGCTCGCCCGGCCACACGCCGTCCCGCCTCACGGATCCATCACACCCCCCGCGTAGATTCCCAGCTCCGATGCGCTCGCTCACCCTCGTCCTCGCTGCCGCGGCGCTGGTCGTCGGCGTCGTGTGTGTCGAATCGACACAGGTTCGAGCCGCCCCCGAGCGGCGGACGGGCGCGGACGTGTTCCAGGGGCTGGGGACGTGGATGGACGTCTACGACACTGCTCTCTACGAGTCGTCGGACGCTGTGGCCGCGCGGCTCGCCGCCCGCGGCGTCGCGACGGCGTGGATCGAGACGGCGAACGACCGCTCCAAGACGGACGTGGTGCAGGGCGCGGGGCTCGCGCGGCTGGTCGACGCCCTCCACGCCCGCGGCATTGCGGCCGTGGCCTGGTACCTGCCGGGCCATGACCGGACGGGGAAGGATCTCCGCCGGGTCCGCGCGATGCTCTCCTTCCGGACGGTCGCGGGCGGCCGGTTCGACGGCGTCGCCCTCGACATCGAGTCGCTGCACACGAAGAACGTGAAGCAGCGCACGGCGCGCATGCTCGACCTGCTCGCGCGGCTCGACGACGAGGCGGGCTCCACGCCCGTCGCCGCGATCACCTACCCGCCCCGTGCGCTCGAGCGGCACCTGAGCTGGTGGCCGCGCTTTCCGTGGGCGCAGATCGCGGGGCAGGTCGACGCGATCGTGCCGATGCTCTACACGGGCGGCGGCTTCAAGGGGTACGACGCGACGTACGGCTACGTCGCCCGGTCGCTCCGACTGCTGCGGGCGGCGGTGGGGAACGACGTCGCCGTGCACGCCGCCGGCGGGGTCGCGAACCAGATGACGAAGGAGGAGCTCAAGGCCTTCGACGACGCGGTGCTCGACGACGGCACCGCGAGCGGGTGGAGCCTGTACGACTTCCAGACGACCACGCCGGCCGGCTGGGCGGCGATGGCCCGTCTGAGCGAGTCGCTGGGCTAGCTTCAGACCCCCCAGGCCTCGCGCAGCCGGTCGCGGGTAGCGAGCAGGTGCTCCGGCACCACCTTGATGTCCGCGAGCACCGGCATGAAGTTCGTGTCGCCGGCCCAGCGGGGGACGACGTGCTCGTGCAGGTGGCCGGCGATCGAGCCGCCCGCGACCTGCCCGAGGTTCCACCCGACGTTGAACGCGTCCGGCGCGTAGACGGCCCGGAGCGCGGCGATCGCCTGCGTCGTGAGCTCGTGGATCTCGGCGGCCTCGTCGCGCGCGAGCTCTGCGAGCTCCCCGACGTGGCGCAGCGACGCGACCATCAGGTGCCCCGACGAGTACGGGAACTTGTTGAGCAGCACGAACGCGTGCTCGCCGCGGTGGACGGCGAGGCTCCGGTCGCCCAGCTCCCCCGCCGCCTCGAGGCAGAAGACGCAGCCGTCCTGCGCGCCGGCTTCGCGGATGTACTCGAGGCGCCAGGGTGCCCAGATCGGCCTCGTCACTCGTCCATCCTCGCAGCCTCCGCGACCGCGGCGGGCACGTGTCCGTGCGCGAGCTCGTGGCGGACGCGGTCACGTGTCTCGGAGAAGCGCGTCACCTCGTACACGATCAGCGCGACGAGGATCGCCAGCGCGAGCGCGACCGTGGCCAGCGCAGGCGCCGCGAGCGCCACGGGATAGAGCCCCAGCGTGACCAGCGCGGCGAGCAGGCGCTGGCGGCTCAGGGAGCGCACCTGCCGCCACCGGAACGCGACGTGCGCGAGCAGGTAGAGGGCGATCCCGCCGACGAGGGCCGCGGCGGGCACCGACTCGAGCGGGTCGCCGACGTGCGCAAGCGTCTTCTTCAGGCCGAAGGCGGCGAGGACGATGCCCGCGACCATGGGAAAGTGGATCAGCGAGTACGCGTCTCGCGCGAGCTCGTTCTGCTCGCGGCCCGGCGTCGCCTGCGCGAGGCGGCGCTCGCCCAGCCACGCGATCACGTCGAAGTACAGCCACCACAGCGCTGCGGCGATGCCGACCCCGACGACCGCGGCCGCCACGACGCCCGCGTCGACGATCTCGTTCGCGCCGACGCCGATCGCGACGATCGACTCCCCGAGGGCGATGATCACGATCAACCCGAACCGCTCGGCGAAATGCGTGGGCATCAACCGCCAGCCCTCGGACCAGAACAGGAACGGCGCGCCGACGTCGAGCAGCAGCGCCGTCGCCCAGAGCGCTCCCTGCGCCAGGCCGTCCGTGAACGACGCGCCCACGAGCAGCGAGACACCGACTGCGGTGCTCCCCGCGAGACCCGTGACGGAGCGGCGCAGGCCGGCGTCGTCGCGGCTCGCGATCGTGAACAACCAGATGTGGGCGACCCGCACGATCCCGTAGGCGCACGCGAAGGTGAGCGCGTCGTCGCCGAACGCGTCGGGCACGGCGAGCGCAGCGACCAGAAATGCGGCCATCGCGACGAACATCGCTATGCGGACGGCGCCCTCCTCCGGATCGACCACGCTCGTGAGCCAGGCGTAGCCGCCCCAGGACCACCACAGGACGGCGAGCACGAGCAGCGCCTGCACGAGCCCCTGCCACGTGGGCGTCGCGGCCATCAGGGCGGTGCACTGGGTCAGCGCGAGCACGAACACGAGATCGAAGAAGAGCTCCAGTGCGGTGACGCGATCGCCCTCACGGCGAACGGCCGTCAGACGGCGGGTGCGCGTCGTCGTCTCCACGGGCCCGATCCTCGCACGCGCAGACGGCACGGGCAGGTCCCGCGCGGGATCCTCCGTTCGGCCGGCCCGCGGGCGCGAGCGCGCAGTATGCTCGCGCCCGCTGCGGCTCGTCCCCGGGAGAGAGGTACGTGGCGTACCCGTTCGTCGAGAGCCCGAACATGACCCGCGCGAACGGCCGTCCCATCGACGTGGTCGTGATGCACACGATGGAGATCGCGGAGCGGCCCGACGCGGCGCAGATCTGCGCGCGCTGGTTCAGGACGCCCGCGTCACAGGTCTCGGCGCACTACTGCGTCGACGCGGGCGTCGTGATCCGGTGCGTGCGCGAGAAGAACATCGCCTGGCACGCCCGGGGAGGGAACTCCGCGTCGATCGGCGTCGAGCTCGCGGGCTTCGCCGCCCAGACGCGCCGCGACTGGCGGGACGACTACTCCGCGGCGGTGCTCGAACGCGCGGCGGCGCTCGTGGCGGACGTCTGCCGCCGGCGGCGCATCCCCGTCCGCTGGCTGATCGCGGACGACCTCCTCGCCGGGCGGCGAGGGCTCACCGGCCACAGCGAGGTGAGCCGTGCCTACGGCAAGAGCGATCACTGGGACCCGGGTGACGGGTTCCCGGTCGAGCAGTTCCTCGACCGGGTGCGCGCGGTCCAGCAGGCACAGAGGCGGGCGAGGCGGGCGCCGAAGAGCCGCGTCTAGCGCGACACGTCGTCGAGCGCGCCGCGGAGACCGTCGACCAGCTCGGCGAGCCCCGCGTCGTCGATCACGAGCGACGGCGAGACCTGGAGGCCCCCACCGACGAGAGCACGGGTGAGGACGCCGCGCAGGCGGGCCTCGCCCACCGTCCGGTCGGTCAGCGTCGCGTCCTCGGCGAGCGCGTCGGGCGAGATCTGCACGGCGGCGAGCACGCCGAGACCCGCCCGCACCTCCGAGACGAGCGGGTGCGACGCGAGCGGCGCGAGCGCGGAGGCGAGCTCCGTCTCGAGCGCACGGGCCCGCTGCGGCAGCGACTCGCGCTCCATGACGTCGAGGTTCGCGTGGGCCGCCGCCGTCGCGGTCGCGTGGCCCGAGTACGTGTACCCGTGCCGCCACACTCCCGCGCCCGGCGCCCAGAACGGCTCCCGCACTTGCGGGCCGACGATCACGCCGCCGAGCTGCACGTATCCCGACGTGACGCCCTTCGCGAACGTGACGAGGTCGGGCTCCAGGCCGAAGCGGCTGCTCGCGAACCAGTCGCCGACGCGACCGAACCCGCAGATCACCTCGTCGGCGACGAAGAGCACCTCCCGGTCGCGGCAGATCCTCCGTACCTCCTCGAGGTAGCCCGGCGGCGGAAGGAGGACGCCACCCGCCCCGACGACGGGCTCGCAGAAGAACGCTGCGACATGCTCGGCGCCGGCGCGGTCGATCGCCTCGGCGAGCGCAGCCGGGTCGTCCCACGGGACGCGCAGCGTCCCGCCGGCGAGCGGCCCGACGCCGACGGTGAACGCGTCCGTGCCGACGATCGAGGTGCCGTATCCCGCGAGCCCGTGGTACGCGCGCTCGCGCGAGACCACGATCGTCTTCGACTCGCGGCCGACGAGGCTCCAGTACCGGCGCACGAGCTTGACCGCGGTCTCCACCGACTCGCCGCCGCCGCTCGCGAAGAACACGACCGCGTCGTCCATCGGCGCGATGTTCGCGATGCGCTCTGCGAGCTCGGTCGTCGGCCTCGACGAGACGTCGCCGTAGTGCGAGTAGGCCGGCAGCCGCCGCATCTGCGCGGCGGCCGCGTCGACGATCTCGTCCCGGCCGTAGCCGACGTTGCAGTACCAGAGGGCGGCGGTCGCATCCAGGTAGCGCGTGCCCGCCTCGTCCCAGACGTGCACGCCTTCCGCCCGATCGAGCAGCAGCTCGCCGGAGGCCGCGACGGCGGACATGTCCGCGACCGGATGCCAGAAGCGCGTCACGCGGCGGAGCGTAGCCGCACGGTGTCCGACTTCAGTCGGACACCTGACGGGTGATGCCGAACACCGAGCAAGAGGGGCGAGGCTGAAGCCACGCCCCCCCAATCACGCCCCGGAGCGCCTCAGCGGGCGAGCGTGACCTTGGCGAGGCCGTGGGGAGCATCAGGGTCGAGCCCGCGGGCGCGCGAGAGGGCCCACGCGAAGAGCTGGCCGGGGACGACCGAGAGGAGGGGGGAGAGGAGCTGCGGCACCGGCGCCGGCACGGGCAGGGAGTAGGCGGCGCCCTCGAGCTCCGAGGCGGCCGTGCCGCTCGCGACGAGGGTCGCGCCCATCGCCCGTGCGCGGGCGGCCGCCTCCTGCACCGGGGCGAGGGTCGCGTCGGGCGAGGCGATCGCCCAGACGGGGAAGAGGGGATCGAGCGCGGCGACCGGCCCGTGCGCAAGGTCCGTCGCGGTCAGCGGCTCCGCCGCGACTCGGCACGTCTCCAGCAGCTTGAGCGCGATCTCGCGTGCCGTCGCGAACTCGACGCCGCGCCCGATCACGAACATGCGGCCCGTGTAGGCGAAGGGCAGCGCGATCCCGGCGGCGGCCCGCTCGAGCAACGGGAGCACGTCCCCGAGCTGGTCGCCCGCACGCCTGATCCCGTCCGACAGCTCGGCGCCGCGGCCGGCGAGATGACCCGCGAGGAGCGCGAGGACGGCCAGCGTGTTCACGTAGGTCTTCGTCGCCGCGACGGCGAGCTCCGGCCCCGTCGCGAGCGGGATGGCCACCTCTGCCGCGCGCGCGAGCTCCGCCGACGGGTCGTTCGTGACCGCGATCGTCAGCGCCCCGGCCGCGCGGGCGCGCGCGACGTACTCGACCACGTCGGGCGTCTGCCCCGACTGCGACAGCCCGATCACGGTCGAGCCGCTCATGTCGAGGGGCGTGTCGTAGTGGACGGTCAGCGTGATCGCGTCCCGCATCGCCGTCCAGCGCGGGAGGAGCCCGAAGGCGTAGATCCCGAACGAGGCGGCGTTGTCCGAGGAGCCGTGCCCGACCAGGCGGATCAGGCGCGCGTCGCGTCGGATCGCGAGCTCGGCGGCACGCGCGATCTCGTCCTCGTGCGCGAGCAGGCGCTCGAGCGCGGCGGGCTGCTCGTGGATCTCGGCGAGGAACCGCGCGCCAGGGGTTACGGAGGAGTGGTCGGTCTCAGCCTGCGACACGCGTCTCGCCTCCGACGATCGCCGTGACGACCTCGATGCGGTCGTCGATCACGGTCACGTCGGCGGGCCCGCCCGGGAAGAGTCGACCGAGGTGCGGGAGGCCGAGCACCCGCGCGGGGACGGTCGACGCTGCCTCGAGCGCCTGCTCGAGCGGCACGCCGGCGGCGACGAGGTTGCGTATGGCCTGCGGCATGGTGAGCGCGCTGCCGGCGAGCACGCCGTCCTCTCTGCGCACCACGTCCCCGGTGACCGTGATCTCGATCTCGCCGAGCGCGTAGGTCCCGTCTCCGAGCGCGGCGCCCGCGGTGGCGTCGGTGACCAGCGCGAGCCGGCCGGCCCCCACCGCCCACAGCAGACGCACGATCTCGGGATCGAGATGGACGCCGTCCACGATCGCCTGCAGCACGACGCCGGGGTGGACGAGGGCGGCGCCGACGATCCCCGGGTCCCTGTGCGCGAGCGGCCGCATGGCGTTGAACACGTGGGTGACGGCCCGGACGCCCCTGTCGAAGGCGGCGTTTGCCTCGGCCGCCGTCGCGTCGGTGTGCCCGAGCGACACCGTGACGCCGCGGGCCAGCAGCAGGCCGACGAGGTCGAGGGCCCCCGGGAGCTCCGGCGCGAGCGTCATCAGCGTCACGGGGCCGGCGTCCAGGAGACGGTCGAGCAGCGCCGCGTCCGGGTCGCGTCGCGCGCGCAGGCCGTGGGTGCCGAGGCGCGCGGGGGAGAGGAACGGGCCTTCGAGGTGCACCCCGAGGATCCGGGGGCCGCGCGGCCGCTCGGGCACGGAGCGGAGTGCATTGACGAGATCCCGCTCGGGCGAGGTGATCAGCGTGGGGAGGTAGGCGGTGACGCCGGTCTCGAGCAGCGCGTCGCCCGCCGTCGCGAACGCGTCGGCGTCCGCGCCGAGGAAGTCGACCCCTGCGAAGCCGTTGACCTGCAGGTCGACGAATCCCGGCACGGCGATCCCGTGACCGCTCCCGTCGAGCCCGACCGCGGTGACGAGGCCGGCGTCGATCGCGACGTCGCCGGGCACGAGCGTGCCGTCGACGAGGGCTGCCTCGACGCCGAGCCTCATGGGTGCAGCGCTCTCCGCACATTGCCGCCCGCAGCGTCGAGCAGCCGGCGCGCGCTCGCGGCGTCCACCCCCGCGAGCAGCGAGACGATCGCGACCTTCGCCTCGCCGTCCGACTCGTCGAGCGCGCGCTCCACACGCTCCGGCGGGGCACCGCTCGCCGCCGCGACGATCCGGCGGACGCGCGCGCGAAGCTTCTCGTTCGAGGCGACGACGTCGACCATGAGGTTGCCGTACGTCTTCCCGAGACGGACCAGCGAGATCGTCGAGATCATGTTCAGGACGAGCTTCTGGGCGGTTCCCGCCTTGAGCCTCGTCGACCCGGCGATCACCTCCGGCCCGACGAGGACGACGATCTCGTGCTCGGCGAGCGCGCCGAGCTCCGAGCCCTCGACCGAGACGAGCGCGACGGTGGTCGCCCCGGCGCGGCGTGCCTCCTCGAGCGCGCCGACGGCGAAGGGCGTCCGGCCGCTCGCGCTGAGCGCGACGACGGCGTCGGCCGCGCCCAGTCCGATTCCCTGGACGGCTGCAACGCCGGCCTCCCGGTCGTCCTCCGCCTCCTCGAGAGCGGTGGCGGCCGCAGCGGGGCCGCCTGCGACGAGGGCGAGCACACGACCCGGGGGGAGGCCGAACGTCGTCTCGCACTCGGCCGCGTCGACGAGTGCGAGCCGGCCAGACGTGCCGGCGCCCACGTACACCAGCCGCCCACCGCGTTCGAGGCGCCCGGCGACGGCGTCGATCGCCTCGACGATCGACGCGCGTGCGAGGGCGACCGCCGCGGGAACGACGCTGTCCTCTCCATTCATGAGCCGGACCAGCTCGTCCGTGGAGCGCAGATCGAGATCCGTCGCCGACGGGTCGCGTGCCTCGGTCGCGAGCTCGTCGAACGCGGTCTCTCCGGCCGTCTTCCCCGTCACACGGCCAGTCTACGCACGGAGTGGTTGAGTGGTCAAGACCAATATGCGATACTGCGGGCCGTGCTGGTCATGAACTGTCCCGCAGGGCGACTATGCTGACGGCTCGGTAGCCGATGGCCGCGATCGAGATCGATCACGTCACGAAGGTCTTCGACAACGACGTCGTCGCCGTCGACGACGTCAGCCTGACGATCGCGGACGGGGAGTTCCTCGTGCTGGTCGGGCCGTCCGGGTGCGGCAAGTCGACCCTGCTGCGGATGCTCGCGGGCCTCGAGGAGGTCACGGCCGGCACGGTCCGGATCGACGGGGTCGACGTGACCGACCTCGCGCCGCGCCACCGGGACATCGCGATGGTGTTCCAGAGCTACGCGCTGTATCCGCACATGACCGTGCGCGAGAACCTCGGGTACGGGCTCAAGGTGCGGCGCGCGCCGAAGGCCGAGTCGCGGCAGCGGGTCGCGGACGTCGCAGCGCTGCTGGGGCTCGACGGGCTGCTCGACCGCAAGCCCGCCCAGCTGTCGGGCGGTCAGCGCCAGCGTGTAGCGATGGGACGGGCGATCGTGCGCCAGCCCCGTGCCTTCCTCATGGACGAGCCGCTCTCCAACCTCGACGCGAAGCTGCGTGTCGGCATGCGCGCCTCGCTCGCGCAGCTGCACGCACGGCTTGGCGTCACGACGATCTACGTCACCCACGACCAGACCGAGGCGATGACGCTGGGCCAGCGCGTGGCCGTGCTGCGGGACGGTGCCGTGGTGCAGGTCGACCGGCCCCAGGAGCTCTACGGCCATCCGCGCGACGTGTTCGTCGCCGCGTTCATCGGCGCGCCGTCGATGAACCTCGTCGAGGCGACGATCGAGGACGGCACCGTCCGGTTCGGCCAGTACGCGCTCCCGCTCGAGCCCGATTGCCGACCCGACCGGAGCGGGGAGGTCGTCCTGGGCGTGCGGCCCGAGGCGTTCGCCGACGGCGCCGGCGCCCCGGCCGGGCTGCCTCGGATCCAGGCGGTCGTCGAGGTCGTCGAGGAGCTCGGGGCGGACACCCACGTCTTCTTCTCCGTCGAGGCGCCGCGCCCCTCGATCGGGGCCGCCGCCGTCGAGCGCGACGAGGCCTCGCTGCTCGCCGACCGGACGACGCTGTTCACGGCGCGCGTCGATCCGCGCTTCACGGCGTCCGCCGGCTCCCGCGTCGAGCTCG
>Ga0210120_1000011_pt1 | contig 59275 bp, 52 predicted proteins | sample Goodyear_PhragA__FD_184868 | JGI IMG/M metagenome (GOLD analysis project Ga0210120, IMG submission 184868) | Wetland microbial communities from San Francisco Bay, California, USA, that impact long-term carbon sequestration - Goodyear_PhragA_D2... | ecosystem: Environmental > Aquatic > Marine >... | reverse complement strand
CCGTCGATCAGGCGTCATTGCGGAACACTCGCGCAGGCGACGCCTCCGAGCGGGAGGGTAGGTGGCAAGATCTCCTGAGGAACGATGTCCAATAGGGCGGCAGGGGAGCGGTGTGCTAGCGGTACGCCTGCACGATGACGGCTTGAAGGTTGAGGAGATCGCGACGCCGTCGCCGGATCCGGGCGAGGTGCTGGTGCGCGTGCGTGCGGCAGCGATTACACGTAACGAGTTGGAGTGGCCGGTCGATCGACTGCCGGCGATTCCGTCTTACGAGCTTTCGGGCGTTGTCGTCGGCAGCGGTGACGAGGTATATGGGCTCACGCCTTTCGATCGCGACGGCGTGGCTGCCGAGTACGCCGTCGTCCCCGCCCATGTGCTTGCACCGAAGCCCGTGCGGCTGAGCCACGTCGAGGCGGCAGCTCTGCCGATGGGCGGGCTGACCGCGTGGCAAGCACTGTTTGTGCACGGGCGCCTCGCGCGAGGCGAACGGGTCCTGGTCACGGGCGCCTCGGGCGGGGTTGGGCACATCGCTGTCCAGCTTGCGCGACACGCCGGCGCAGCGGTCGTGGAGAGCGGTCCGGTCGATCTGGTCTTCGACACTCGTGGCGGCGAGGTCCCCGCTGGCGACCGCGTCGTCACGATCGCAGAGGAGATGCCGGGCGCGATCTATTTCATCGTCGAACCCGACCACGAGCAACTGCTGGAGTTGAGAACGCTCGTGGACGCAGGCGAGCTTCGCGCAGAGGTCGACTCGGCTTTTCCGCTCACGGAGGCCCGGGCGGCGTTCGAGCGAGTCGCGGGCCGCGGGAAGCGTGGCAAGGTCGTGCTCGAGGTTGGCACTGACTAGTCGGCGGGTGCGGCCCTGACCTCTGCCGTGGATGCATCGAACTCCGAGCGTCCACCGTGACGCCGCAGCGGGCGCAGCTCCATCTATCGAACGCCCACGGACCACTGCCTGCACCATGAACAAGAAGCGAGACGAGTTCGGGGATCATTCCTGAACTGTGAGTCTGGTGGGCGGTGCCTTACCTAATGAGACGAATGACGAGCGATGAGTTGTTGGAGTTCTCAGTGCCGAGCTTCGTGATCGTGACTTCGCCGCCGGCGTTGCTGTACTGACCTGTTCCGCCGAGCACGATGATCGTCTCGACGTGTGCGGTGAAATTGAAATAGCCTGCGCCCTGGATTAGCCCGCCGGGCAGCGACATCGTCCCTGTGAAGAAGGCGGTCGTGGGCGATGTGATCGTTGCGATGCCGTGGGTTGTTCCGATGCGCTTGCCGCGCTTTGTGCCGTGCCACTGGTAGAGGCCGTCGGTGAAGATGTATTGGTCGCCGAGTGTTGGCCCGCCGCCGCCGCTCCGGTCGACGTCGATCAAGCTGCCTCCCTGCTGCACGCTCAGGAGCGAGATGACCCTCGTTTGATCCCCTGCCGCGCCGGGCGAAACGCCGAACACCAGTCCCGCAGCTGTGACGGTCGCTGCAGCAAGCACGCAGATCCTGAGCATCATCGTTCTCCTTGTCCGAGGATTCTCTGGGTCGGGAGCGTCATCTCAGCTGAGCGCTGCGACGACCAAGAAGGCGGCGGTCCAGAGGACGGGAATCGCCCCGAGGATGACCGCGATGGTGGCCTCGCGTCCCCCGCCTTTGTGTCGCGCGGCGACCCCGAGGACGATTGCGACGAGCCCGACGAGCGGTCCGAGCGCCCAGAAGATCCCACCGAGCGTGAAGCCGCCGCCGATGTACAGCAAGAGTGACGCCATCCCGAGCACCAGTGCGATGCGTTCGTGTCCACTGTCCGCTCGCGTGACTGTCAGGTCGCTCATGTCCGCTCCTTCTGTGTCTGTCGGCGTCAAGGCGCCGGTCGACCACGACGGTATGAGCGCAGTGCGTCCCACTGCCAGGGGGCTCTGTCCCGACTGTGTCCCGGCCCACGTCACGAATCGCGTCCCGTCCCTGTCGGGCGGGCATGTTGGCGTCTACGCTCGCAGGATGAGACAAGCGGCGACGCCGAGGTAATGGAGGCCGTGGCGACGACGCTCGTTGTCCCGGGCGCCCATCAGGGGCGTCGGGTGAAGGTGGGCTGGGCCGTTTTCGCTCTTACGTGCAATGTCCTGGTCGTCGCGCTCGCGCTCGACATGGCCGCCGGGACGTACAAGACGCTTCCTTACCTGGGAATCAACGTCGTTCTCGCGGTGATCGGGGTTGTGTTGACGACTCGAAGGCCCGAGCATCGGATCTCCTGGGTTCTGGCGATCATGGCGCTCTGGGGAACGGTCGGTGGCCTCTGCTACGCGTATGCAGTGGAGGCGCTCGTCGCCCACCCAGGTCAGCTCCCGGGTGGGCTCGTAGCCGCTTGGCTCGACAACTGGTGGTGGCTGCCGGGCCTGGCTCTGCCCCTCAGCGTGTTGCTCGTGTGGATGCCGGACGGCCACCTCGCATCCAGGCGGTGGTGGCCGATCCCCGCCGCCGTCGGTGTCGGGACGGTGCTTGGGTCGATGGCTGTCTCCACTTCTCCGACGTTCGACCTCGGCACTGCGACGCCGATCGAGAACCCGCTCGCGCGCGCCGGCGGCAGCATGATCGGCATCGTCGGCATTGTCGGCGTCGTCATCGTGATCGCCGGCTTGGTCGCCTCACTCGCGGCGTTCATCGTCCGGTACCGCCGCTCTGAAGGTGACGAGCGACAGCAGTTGCGCTGGGTCGGAGTGTCGCTCGGCCTCGCCGTGCCGCTGGCCATCACCGGCGCGCTGTTGTGGGGTGTTATTCCGGGCGCCGCGCTACTGACTGGGCTGGCCTTTCTCCTCCCGCCGGCCGGAATCGCTGTCGCGGTCCTCAAATACCGGCTCTACGAGATCGACCTCGTCATCAACCGTGCCCTCGTCTATGGCGTGATGACGATCGTCGTCCTAGCCAGCTATGTCGCCATCGTCGGACTGATCGGCGCGACACTCTCATCCCGCGGCGACCTTTTCCTCTCGCTCATCGTGACCGGTGTCGTAGCCGTCTGCTTCCAGCCCGTGCGCGAACGCGTGCAGCGGTTCGTCAACCGGCTGATGTACGGCGACCGCGACGACCCCTACACCGCGATCGCAACGCTCGGCCGAACGCTCGCGGCATCGCTACAGCTCGACACTGTGCTCCCAACCATCGTCGAGACGCTCGGCCAAACGCTCGCGCTCCAGTACGCCGGAGTCGCGCTCGCCGACGACGCCTCACGGGAAGCCGCGATCGTCGCCGAATACGGCATATCGAGCGGCGACTTCCTGACCTTCCCGCTTGTTCACCAGGGAACCGCGCTCGGCGAGCTCCGGCTCGCAGCACGCCCGGACGAGCGCCTACGGGAGCGCGACCACCACCTGATCGCCGACCTCGCACCCCAGGTCGCCGCCGCCGTCCACGCAGTCGGTCTCTCCCGAGAACTGCAACTGGCGCGACAGCGCATCGTCCAGCTCCGCGAAGAGGAGCGCCGACGCATCCGCCGCGACCTGCACGACGGCCTCGGACCCGCACTGGCCGGGCTCACCTTCACACTCGAGGCCGTCCGTAACCTCACCGGCTCAGATCTCCAGCGCGCCGACCAACTACTCGTCTCAGCCACCGAGCAGGTACAGACGATGATCGGAGACGTCCGCCAACTCATCTACGGACTTCGTCCACCAGCGCTCGACCAACTAGGGCTTGGAGCCTCACTCCACGGTCTCGCAACCCAGGAGTCCTCGCCCGAAACCTCCGTCACGATCGACGCTCCGAACTCGATGCCCCCGCTCCCCGCCGCAGTCGAGGTCGCCGCCTACTGGATCGCCCAAGAGGCACTGACGAACGTCAAGCGGCACGCACACGCCCAAAACTGCAGCATTCGCGTCGCCTTCGAACCGACCGCGCTGAGACTCGAGATCGCCGACAACGGAGCAGGCCTCTCGATTGGGTCGAGCGGTATCGGACTCCACACGATGAAGGAACGTGCGGCAGAGGTCGGCGGCACCTGCGAGATCGGCGACAGAACCGGCGGCGGGACGCTCGTCATCGCATCCCTCCCACGCCTACCCACAGCTGCTCCCGCCTGATGAACGCCCCGATCCGAATCCTCATCGCCGACGACCATCCACTCTTCCGATCGGGCCTCCGCGCTCTCCTCGATTCGGTCGCCGACACCGAAGTCGTTGGAGAGGCTGCAACAGGCGAGGAGGCCGTCGAGATAGCACTGGCACTCACTCCGGACGTCGTCGTGATGGACATCAACATGCCCGGCCTCAACGGCATCGACGCCACGCGCGACATCCTCGACGAATCGGAAGACATCAACATCCTCGTGATGACGATGCACGACGATGACGACGCTGTCTTCGCCGCCATCCGAGCCGGCGCACGCGGCTACCAGCTAAAAGGAGCCGCACAAAACGAAACGCTCCGCGCGATCCGCTCTGTCGCCAACGGCGAAGCCATCTTCGGCCCAGGGATCGCCGACCGGCTCCAGCACTTCCTCGCCGCGCCACCCGCCAGCAACCCCAACCTCGCGTTCCCGCAACTCACCGATCGGGAACTCCAGATCCTCCAGCTCCTCGCACAGCACAAGACCAACGCGGCGATAGCGGCCGAACTCTTCCTGAGCCAAAAAACCGTCCGCAACTACGTCTCAGCCATCTTCGCCAAACTCCAGGTCGCCGACCGCGCAGAGGCCGGACTCCTCGCTCGCACAGCAGGCCTCGGCGATCCAGGACCCATGAGTCGCTAGGTCGACCGAGCCGACGCACAGTCCGGCGTTCGTGTTCTGTAACTGGCTCGGTGTGTACCCCTGTTCCCCGCTTCTCCGACCACTTCGGTTCGCATTGCGGAGGGTCGGCCCACCTCTTGCCATCACGAACACGCTCGCCCGCGCGAAGCACCGACGCGACTCGAGGGTACCCACCCTCACCAGAGATACGCGGAGCGAGGCGGCTCTTGCATGGGCCGGTGTTTGCGAATGTCCCGAGCTGCCGCTTACTGCGGCGGAAGCACGTGGAGTCCGCCGCTCTGCGCGGTTAGCGAAGAGCCTGCTCGAACCGCGGGTCGTCGCGTACGGCGGCGAAATCGTCGTCTCTGCGTGCCTGCTCGCGGAAGGATGGGTGCAGCTCCACTGACCGCCGGAGGTGGGCAAACGTTTCGTCGCCGAAATCGCCCGCGAGCGTGGCGAAGCACGCGTAGTTGTAATTGAGGCCGGGGTGGTCCGGCACGTGCTCGAGGCCACCGCGAACCGCTTCGACTGCGTCCGTATAGCGCTGCTCACCGTAGGCGGCCATCGAGTCTCGATGGAACGGCCACGCGTCACCCCAGTCGAGCGCCTGGTACGCCTCGCCGGGGGTGGCGCCGAGAGCGAGGACAGTTCCGTCGCCCGTCGCCTTCCGCTGCGACCCCGGCCGGACGAAGACGAATGTTCCTGCGGGCACGTCGACCGTCTCGCCGTCGATCTCGAAGGTCGCGTTCCCGTCGAGCACGATGTACAGCTCTTCCTGACCCGAGCCCGACTCGTCATGCTTGCTGATGAGTGTCCCGCCCTCGCCAGGCGTGTAGGCGTTGATTCCGAATGCGCGGATCCCGAAGTGCTCACGTATGGGGATATCTCTGTCGCGCCGCTCGATGTCGTCGAGGCGCGCCACCTGCCAATTCGAATTGTCGTCCATCCAGCCTCCCCTCGAGCGCGGGTCCCTGGGAACGGCCGATCCTACTCGCCGTCGGGTGACTCCCTGACGAGTGATCCGCTCGAGCTTCCCGTGCGCTGCGCATGTAAGCCACATCCGCAGCCGTCCGCGGCCTTCCTTGAGGCGAGAGCTACCGACCGGCCCCGAGACTTTGGGAGAGGCTCGCGATTTGGCACGGATTGGTCACGCTCCGGGACCGATTTGTAGCCTGTCGTCCACACCAATGTCGTTTACCCGCGGGAGATCAGGTTGTGCAGCTCGTAGGAGGCGTCGCGGTCGGGGGGCATGTTGGTGCCGGCTCCCAGCTTCGCCTCCAGCGCGGGCTGCAGCCGCTCGCGCCGGAACCTTTCCGAGTCCTCGTGGGTTTCCCACACCTCCAGCACCCGGAAGACACCGCCCTCCTCATCCCATCCCGCCGTGTGGACGATCATTCCGTCTGGAGGGTTCGTATCCAAGCTGAGTTGCTCGCTGACGGCGTCGTAGTTCGTGGTCGAGCGGTCATCACCAGCGATCTTGAACTCCTGAAGAACCACGAAGGGCATACGGCTCCTCCTCGATCGGGAACCGCGAGCCTACGCCCGCGCCGAGCTCTCTCGCACCGCGATCGACATCCCCCCGGGCTATCGGAGTCCCTGCCCAAGCCGCCCGCCGTGCTCCGGCGAGGAGGACGCCTCCGAGCGACCCGGCCTGGCGAGTCGTCAGATCGACTCTCGGAGTGCGTTTGCCGCGGCTTGCAGACGTTCACTGACGTCGGCTAGCTCTCGTGCCGCGATGTCCATGCGTTCTTGCTGCGCGTCCGAGCGTTCGTGTTGCGGTCAGCGCGTCTCTGTTCGTCTCGGCGCGTTCGTTGCTCTCGGTGAGCCGTTCCTCCATCGCGGCGACGATGCGAGTGAGTTCAGCCACCTGCGCAGCGATGCTGGCGATGTCCTCTTCGGAGGTCAGGCCTGCCGGAGTCTACGCCGAGAACCATGCGCGAGCACTCGGCGGGTCGAAGCGCACGCGCCCGAGTCTGTGGCGGGCAACGCCGCGCTTTCCGTTTCGCTTCCCGCTGTCAGAAGTCGGCAACCGGAAGGCCAAATGGCGGCGCCGAGAGGGGGATCGGGCTACGACAACCAGGGTCCGGGGTGCCATGGACTTCCGCGCCTCGCCGCCAAATACATTCCGCGCGAAAATGGCTGACCGGTCTTGCCACGGGCTTGGAGTCGCACGTGACCCAGTCCCTCGGATCTACGCCAAGCAAGGTTGCGGAGCAAGACACCGCGTAGCTCCGCGCCCATCGGCCTGGAGACGCACCGCGCCGTCGCAACCCACCGTTCCACGATGGCCTACCGAGCGGGTGGGGGCCCCGCTCGGCGGCCCCCAGTGCGGTCGGGCGCTGCCGCACTGGGTAACGGCGCTCACCTACCACTCGGGACCCTACTCCCGTAGTCCAGCCCCTCTCTTGCGGAGCACCACAAGTGGCTGCGCCGTTTCACCCAATTCGCACGATTACTGATGTGGCCGCCAAGCGTTTGGGGGATGGACCTCGCTTGGCGGGCCGTTCTGACTGCCTCGACGTGCCGAACGGGGGCTAACGCGCCAGGCGTGAGGAGCCTGGAACCCGCAGACCGAAAACCCAAGGAGAAGGAAACGTCGCTGGTAGCGCGTCCCGCGATACCCCAGCTCGAACGGCACCTGCGCAGCACTGACTCAGGCGACAAGCCCGACGAGGTCGGCAACCTCGCGGCGGTGAGCAGCCGCTCCGTCATGCGATGATCCGTTTGTGCGGAGATTTGTGTACAAGATCGAGCCCGCCTCGCTGATCCCCGGCGATGCGGAGTACATCTTCGAGTCGGAAGAAGAACTCAAGGCCGGGGACATCGTCGAGCGCGTAGGTCGTCGTCTGTTCATCGAACGAGTCGAAGACGACGACCCCGGTTGGGAGACGGAGACCGAGACCAGCGCAATCAGCAGAACGCTTCACTGCTACCTCGAGGTCGACCCTGACGCGTGGCCGGGGGAGGAAGACTGGGCGGGAGCCTAGATTTCTAGGTCCGAGGCCCCAGCTTCGCGACCGCGGTTTTTCTCGCGACGTCTAGGCCGTGGGGCGACTGAGCTTGCTTGCCTGGACTCGAAGCGTGGGCAACGAAAACCTACCGTTTCCAGCGGGTTTCTCGAAGCGGATGAAGGGACTCGAACCCTCGACCTTCTGCATGGCAAGCAGACGCTCTAGCCAACTGAGCTACATCCGCGTGAGGCGCCCAGTGTAGCGGCGCCGACCCGGGGCGGTCGGCGCACGAAGCGTCAGTCGAAGGCAGCGGCCGCCTCCTCCCTGGCGCTGCGGAGCGCATGGGCGCGGTTGACGGCGTTGACCACGGCCCGGAGCGACGCGGTGACGATCGAGGGGTGGATCCCGACGCCCCAGAATGCCTCCTCGTCGACGTCCGCCTCGACGTACGCCGCGGCGGTCGCATCCTCGCCCTTCGACATCGCGTGCTCGTGGTACTCGCGCACGGCGACCGAGACGCCGAAGCGCTCCTCGATCGCGTACACGAGCGCCGCGATGGGTCCGTTCCCGGCGCCCTCGATCTCGACCTCCTCCCCGTCGACGAGCACCATCGCGACGAGCCGGTCGCTCTCGCCGCCGCTCTCGTGCGTGTACGAGAGCAGCTGGTGGGGCGCGTCGACCGCGAGGTAGTGCTCAGTGAACACGTCGAGCAGCTCGCCGGTTCCCAGCTCGCCGCCTCGCGCGTCGACGATCGCCTGCACCTTCTGGGAGAAGTCGACCTGGAGCCCGCGCGGCAGGTCGAGGTGGTGCTCCGCCTGCATGAGGTACGCGACGCCGCCCTTGCCCGACTGGGAGTTGACGCGGATGATCGCCTCGTAGTCGCGCCCGACGTCCTTCGGGTCGATGTGCAGGTACGGCACGTCCCAGCGATGGGACCCCGCGCGCTCCTGTGCGTCCATGCCCTTCTTGATCGCGTCCTGGTGCGAGCCGGAGAACGCCGTGTAGACGAGCTCCCCGACGTACGGGTGTCGTGGATGGACGTGCAGCTCGTTGCACTCCTCGACGACGCGCCGTGCCTCGTCCAGCTCCGAGAGGTCGAGCGCAGGGTCGACGCCCTGGCTGAACAGGTTGAGCGCGAGCGTGATCAGGTCGACGTTGCCGGTGCGCTCGCCGTTCCCGAAGAGGCACCCCTCCACCCGCTCCGCGCCCGCCATCAGCCCGAGCTCGGCGGTGGCGACCGCCGTGCCGCGGTCGTTGTGCGGATGCACGGAGAGGATCGCGGCATCGCGCCGGGTGAAGCGGCGGCCGAACCATTCCATGCGGTCGGCGTAGACGTTCGGCGGGAAGGCCTCCACCGTCGTCGGGAGGTTGACGATCATCTTGCGCTCGGGCGTCGGCCCCCACTCCGCGGCGACGGCCTCGCAGATCTCGAGCGCGTAGTCGAGCTCCGTGTGGTGGAAGCTCTCCGGCGAGTACTGGAAGACGACCTCGGTGTCGGTCTCGGCGGCGAGCCGCTTGCAGAGCCGCGTCCCGCCGACCGCGAGGTCGGTGACCCCCTCCCGGTCGAGCCTGAACACCACGCGCCGCTGCGTCTCGGAGGTCGAGTTGTAGAGGTGCACGATCGCGCGCGAGGCGCCCTCGATCGCCTCGAACGTGCGCTCGATCAGCTCGGGTCGGGCCTGTGTGAGCACGGCGATGGTCGTGTCCTCGGGGATCAAGCCCTCCTCGACGAGCAGGCGGCAGAACTCGAAGTCGGTCATGGAGGCCGAAGGGAAGCCGACCTCGATCTCCTTCACGCCGAGCCGGACGAGGAGGTCGAAGAAGCGCCGCTTGCGGGCGGAGTCCATCGGGTTGACGAGCGCCTGGTTCCCGTCGCGCAGGTCGGTCGAGCACCAGATCGGCGCGCGGTCGAGGACGACGTCCGGCCACGTTCGATCGGGCAGGGCGACGGTGTCGTACGGGCGGTAGCGGCGAAACTGCATGGGCATCGGGCTTCTCCTTGCGCGAGGGCGTACCGCTCCCGGCGGTGTGCGGGAGCACGGCTCGTGTATGTGCGTCGCTCGCTTCCCCTAGCGGGGAAGGAGGAGAAGGGCGAGCGGAAGCAGGCCGATGCCGGCCCGGGTGGAGAGGGTGCGCTCGCCGACCATCACCCGACACGATAACGAAGCGGGACGCGTAGCGTGAGGGTCGTGCTCGACGACCGATCCTTCGCCGCCGCGGCGGCGTCCCTCTGCGAGGCCCACGCCGACCTGGCGGCGATCGTCGAGCTCCACGGCCTGCCGACCTTCTGGGCGCGCGAGCCCGGCTTCCCGACGCTCGTGCTCCTGATCCTGGAGCAGCAGGTCTCGCTCGCGTCGGCGAGGGCGGCGTACGACCGTCTCGCGCTGCGGCTCGGCGGGGTGCTCACACCGCGCGGGGTCCTCGACTCCACCGACGAGGAGCTCCGCGCCGACGGCTTCAGCCGGCAGAAGAACCGCTATGTGCGCGCGCTGGCGGCGGCGGTCGAGGACGGCGCGCTCGATCTGGAGGTCGTCGCGTCGCTGGACGACGCCGAGGTGCGCCGCGCGCTCGTCGCGCTGCCCGGGATCGGACCGTGGACGGCCGAGGTGTACCTCCTCTCGGCGCTCCGGAGGCCGGACACGTGGCCGGTCGGCGACATCGCGCTGCAGGAGGCCGTGCGACGCGCGCGGGGGCTCGACGTGCGGCCGACGTCCGAGGAGCTCGAGGCGATCGGCGAGGCCTGGCGCCCGCACCGCGCGAGCGCGGCGCGGCTGCTCTGGCACCTCTACCTCAGCGAGCCGAGCCGGAACGGGCGGCGATCGACCGACGGCTGAACACTCTTGGACGCGGGCACACCCTGCATTGAGCCGGGCGAGCCGGGCGAACGCCTCGAGGAGCGGCACGGCGACTCCGGCCTGCCGAGGATGCTCAGCCGGCGGTGGCGTCGAGCGCCTCGTTGACGAGCCGATCGGCGAGCTCGTTGTGCTCGCGGCGGACGTGGGTGAACGACACGCCGCCGATCCGCCGGGCCGACTGGGAGGCATCGAGGAAAAGCGCCTGGAGGTCCTTGTTCTTCACGCGGTACTCGCCGCGCATCTGCTTCACCATCAGCTCCGAGTCCGAGCGCACGTCGAGCTCGGTCACTCCGTGCTCGAGCGCCTGCCCGAGACCCGCGACCAGCGCGGCGTACTCGGCCACGTTGTTCGTGGCGACCCCGATTGCCACGCCCCGCGCCTCGAGCACGGTGCCGTCCTCGGCCTCGAGCACGAACGCGTAGGCGGCCGGGCCGGGGTTCCCGCGAGAGCCACCGTCCGTCCACAGCCTCGCCCTCACTCCGGCCCCGCTGCGACAGGGACGGCCGGCATGGCCCTCGCGACGGGGCAGCCTCCGGCGACCAACAAGGCCGCCGGTATGCGTCCGCCGGCCGCCCGCAAGTTACAAGTTGTAACTTGCGTTGTCCGGCTCACGCGTCCACGCGGGGATAGACGTCGAAGGCGGGCTCCTCGTACGGGTGCGCGCGGCGGAGGGCGTCGAGCACCGCGGCGAGCTTTTCCTCGGGAACGACGGTCTCGACCCGGTACTCGGTCACGGTCTGGTCGCGGCCCGCCTTGCCGATCGCAGGGCTCGTCCCCTGCTCGCCGCGGAACGTCCCCTCGCCGAGCGTCGTCCACGAGCAGCGCGAGTAGTCTCCGATCCGCCCCGCGCCCGCGGCGAAGACGGCGTCGCGGGTCGCGTCGAGGTGCGACGCGGGGACGAACCAGACGAGCTTGTGCGAGACGGCCGGCTCCCTCAGGCGTCGACGTCGAAGCGGATGCCCTGTGCCAGCGGCAGCTCGTTCGTGAAGTTGACCGTGGCAGTCTGACGGCGCATGTACGCGCGCCAGGCGTCCGAGCCGGACTCCCGCCCGCCGCCGGTCTCCTTCTCGCCGCCGAACGCGCCGCCGATCTCGGCGCCGCTCGGGCCGATGTTGACGTTCGCGATCCCGCAGTCCGAGCCGGCGGCGGCGAGGAACCGTTCGGCCTCGCGCAGGTCGGTGGTGAAGATCGACGAGGCGAGCCCCTGCGGGACGCCGTTCTGGAGCGCGAGCGCCTCGTCCAGGGCCTCGTACTCCAGCACGTAGAGGATCGGGGCGAACGTCTCCCGCTGCACGACCTCGGTCTGCGCGGGCACGCGCACGATCGCCGGCTCCGCGTACCAGGCGTCCGGCCAGCGGTCGGCGAGCGCGCGCCCACCGCCGACGACGATCTCCCCACCCTGCGCGACCGCGTCCCCGAGCGCGGCCTCCATCCGTCCGAAGGCCTCGCCCGTGACGAGCGGCCCGACCAGCGTCCCCGCCTCGCGCGGATCGCCGATCGGAACGCTCCGGTACGCGCGTCCCAGCCGCCCCAGTAGCTCGTCGGCGATCGAGCGGTGCACGATCAGGCGCCGCAGGCTCGTGCACCGCTGGCCCGCCGTGCCGACCGCGGCGAAGACCACGCCCCGGACGACGAGGTCGAGATCGGCGCTCGGCGCCACGATCGCGGCGTTGTTGCCGCCCAGCTCGAGCAGCGAACGGCCCAGGCGCGCGGCGATGCGTGGGGCGATCGCCTTGCCCATCGCCGTCGAGCCGGTCGCGGAGACGAGCGGCACGCGGGCGTCGTCGGCGAGCTGCAGGGCACGATCGGCTCCGCCGAGGACGAGCTCGAAGAGGCCGTCGGGAGCCGCGCCGTGACGCTCGGCGGCGCGAGCGAGGAGCGCGGTGGTCGCCACCGCCGTGAGCGGGGTCCGTTCGGAGGGCTTCCAGATCACCGGGTCGCCGCAGACCAGAGCGAGGGCCGCGTTCCAGCTCCACACCGCGACCGGGAAGTTGAACGCGCTGACGACCGCGACCGGTCCCAGCGGGTGCCACGTCTCGGTGAGACGGTGACCGGGGCGCTCGGAGGCGATCGAGCGGCCGTAGAGCTGCCGCGAGAGGCCGACTGCGAAGTCGCAGATGTCGATCATCTCCTGCACCTCGCCGAGCCCCTCCTGGGCGATCTTCCCCACCTCGAGCGTCACGAGCTCGCCGAGCGCCTCCTTCTCGCGGCGGAGCTCCTCGCCGAGGAGTCGTACGAGCTCGCCGCGGTGGGGCCCCGGCACGTCCCGCCACGTGGCGAACGCCGTGACGGCGCGCTCGACCGCGGCGTCTGCGCCGGCGGCGTCCGTGCGCGCGATGCGGCCGATCTCCTCGCCCGTGATCGGCGTGCGGACGGCCAGATCGCCCTCCGCCACCCGGGAGGGGTCGACGCCGAGGCGTTCGAGCAGCTCGGCGGCCTGGGCGGTTGCCGGCGCGACGGTGGTCACGCGCTCAGTCTAGGTGGCGGCCGCAGGCCGACACCCGTCAGACCGCGGCGAGATCGGGGACGAGCCGGTCGGACTCGTCGAACCGGGCGTTCCACTGCGCGAACGTCTCCTCCACCTCGGTCATGTCGTGACCGCGGTCTGCGATCCGCACCGGCTGCGACGCCTCGGGCGTGACCCGGTACTGGTACCACGTGATGTCCCAGGCGAAGGTCAGGACGGTCTCCGCGTTCACGCCCGGGAGCGGCACGATCGAGACCTTGGGCCGGCCGAGGCTCCGTGCGACCCCTGCCACCGTGTGGCGGAAGCTCGACTGGTTGAAGAGGTCGGCGGCCTCGACCAGGGCGAGCTCGTCGTCGGACAGGCGCCGCATCACCGGCTCGGCGACGACGGGCTCGGCCTCCTCCTCGCGCGCCCCGAGCAGCGTCTGCCAGAGCGTCTTCTGCCGGCGCCGGCGCGTGTGCTGCTGCAGCGCCGCCGACACCGCGTGACCTTCGCGCACCCACCCGTGGTCGAGCGCGACCTCGCTGCAGAGCGGGCAGACGTCGACGAACTCGTGCCCGTCGGGCGAGTAGCGCAGCGTGTGCTCGCCCATGAGCAGCGTCCGCTCGCAGACGGCGCAGACGCGCGTGACGTTTGCCTTCGTGACCCGCATCGGAACGGCCACTATAACCCCAGCCCGCAATCGTCCACAGTCTGTGGAAAACCCAGGTGCCGCGCGTCGCCCCGATCTCCCGACGTGATAGGTGGCTCGCGCAGCGAGACACCCTGGTGCGTCAGGCGTTCGCCTCCTCCCGGGCCTTTCGCGTCTCGTCGACGATCTTCTGCGCCACGTGCGCGGGCACCTGCTCGTAGCGGAGCAGATGCATCGCGTAGTCGCCCCTCCCCCCGGTCATCGAGGTGAGCGACTGCGAGTAGGTGAGGATCTCCGCCATCGGCACCTCTGCCCGGATGGTGGTCATCCCGCCGGCAGGCTCCATCCCGTTGAGACGGCCACGTCGCGAGTTGAGGTCGCCGTTGACCGCGCCGACCGCCTCGTCGGGGACCGTCACCTCGAGCTCCATGATCGGCTCGAGCAGTACGGGGTCGGCGTTGGCATACGCCTCCTTGAACGCCATCGAGCCTGCGATCTTGAACGCCATCTCCGACGAGTCGACGTTGTGGTACTGGCCGTCGACGAGCCGGACGCGCACGCCCTGGATCGGCGCCCCCGCGAGCTCTCCGTGCTGCATCGCCTCCTGGATCCCCTTGTCGACCGCGGGACGGAAGCTCTGCGGGATCACGCCGCCGACGATCTTGTCGACGAACTCGTAGCCCTCGTGGCCCTCGATCGGCTCGAGCACGATCTCGCAGTCGCCGAACTGGCCGCGTCCGCCCGTCTGCTTCTTGTACCGGTGGCGGGCACGCGACTCCTTGCGGATGGTCTCGAGGTACGGCACCCGAGGCCGGTGGAGCTCGACGTCGACGCCGAAGCGGCGCTTGGCGCGCTCGAGGGCGACCTCCACGTGCATCTGGCTCATCCCCGCGAGGATCTCCTCGCCCGTCTGCGGGTCGCGGCGCAGGCGCAGGGTCGGGTCCTCCTCCGCGAGGCGCCTGATCGCGGTCGCGACCTTCTCCTCCTCGCCCTTGATCGCGGGGGTCACCGCGAAGCTCATCACCGGCTCGGGGAACTCGAACGGCGGCGGCTCGACGCCGACCTCGACGTCCGTCAAGAGGTCGCCGGTCTGGACGTCCTTCAGCTTCGCCACCGCGCCGACGTCGCCCTCGCCGAGCTCCCTGGCGGGCGCGGTCGTCTTCCCCTGCACGGTGAGGAGCGAGCCCATGCGCTCCTTCGCGTGCTCGCGATGGTCGATCAGCGTCGTCTCGGTCGTGACCCCGCCCTTCAGCACGCGGAAGAGGTTGATCTTGCCTGCGAACGGGTCGGCGAACGTCTTGAAGACGAACGCGGCCGTCGACGCACCGTCGACCGCGAACGGGGGCTCCTTGCGCGCGGGCGACGGCACGCCCTCGACCAGCAGGTCGAGCAGCGCGTGCGTGCCGAGGTTCTTCGTCGCGACCGCGCAGCCCACGGGGAACAGCTCGCCGCGCGTGACACCGAGCTTGAGCGCCGCCGCGACCTCGTGCGGGTCGAGCTCCTCCCCCTCGAGGTATCGCTCCATCAGCCCCTCGTCGATCTGGACGACCTCGTCGAGCAGCTTCTCCCGGTACTCCTGCGCGAGCTCGGCCATCGAGTCGGGGATCGCCACCGGATCCGCCTCCTTCTCGCCGCCGGGCGACATGTACGCGCACATGTGGAGGACGTCGACGATCCCCTCCAGCTCGTGCTCCGCGCCGATGGGGATGTGCACCGCGACGCACTTCGAGGAGAACTGCTCCTGGATCTGGCCGAGCGTGCGGAAGAAGTCCGCGCGCTCCCTGTCGAGCATGTTCACGACGAGCAGCCGGGCCAGGCCGAGCTCCTCCGCGAGCTTCTTCACCCGCGCGGTGCCGACCTCGAAGCCCATCACGCCCGAGACGACCACGAGCGCGCCCTCCACGACGCGCAGCGCGCAGCGCGCCTCCCCCTGGAACGAGGGGTCGCCCGGACAGTCGATCAGGTTCAGCTTGCGCTCCTGCCAGGTCGCGTGCGCGAGCGAGAGCGAGATGGACAGCTGCCGCTTCTGCTCGTCCTCGTCGGAGTCGGAGACCGTCGTGCCGGCCTCGATCGTCCCGAGCCGGTTGACCTCGCCCGTCTGGTAGAGCAGGGCCTCCACGAGCGACGTCTTGCCGGTCCCGCGGTGGCCGACGACGGCGACGTTGCGGATCTTCCCGGGCTCGATCGGTGCCATATGCGCGTGCTCCTCCTGTCGTTCGGGTCAGCGGGAATCGTAGTCCGCGCGCCGCCAGGGCCTGCGGGGAGCGGTCGAGCGCCGCACGGGCCGGCCGGCCGGTAGAGGAGGCCCTTGACATTCTCCGAACGAGACGGGACTAGCGTTCCGACGGCCCAGGCCGCCGGGCCAGGACCAGACCGTGGAGAGAGCCGAGCCGAACGTCGCCCATCGCTACCGTCTCGTCGAGCAGCTCGGGCGGGGCGGCATGGGCGTGGTCTGGCGCGCGCGAGACGAGCGGCTCGGCCGCGACGTGGCGCTCAAGGTGCTGCACGGCTGGGTCGCGGACGACCCCGAGCTCCGAGAGCGCTTCGAGCGAGAGGCGGCCGCCCTCGCACGGCTCGAGCACCCGCACGTCGTCCGCCTCTACGACGTACTCGAGGACCGCGGACAGACGGTGCTGGTACTGGAGCTCGTGGACGGCGAGGGGCTCCACGCGGTCGTCGCGGGACGCGCGCTGGAGTGGGACGAGGTGCGCCGGTACTGCGCGCCGGTCGCGTCGGCGCTCGCGCACGCGCACGCGCGCGGTGTCGTCCACCGCGACCTGACTCCCTCCAACGTCCTCGTGGAGCGGGGAACCGGCCGCGTGGTGGTGACCGACTTCGGCCTGGCGCGGCTGGTGCGCGGCTCGACGAGCGCGCCCGTCTCCGGCGTCCTGGCCGGCACGCCCGAGTACTGGGCGCCGGAGCAGGCGGCCGGCGAGGCGACCGGGCCGGCGACCGACCTCTATGCGCTCGGCTGCATGCTGTTCCAGCTCCTCACGGGCCGGCTCCCCTTCGTGGGAGAGGACCGGCTCGCCACCGGCCTGCGCCGCGCACACGAGGCCGCGCCGCCCCTCGCCTCCGTCCGGCCGGGCACGCCGGACGACGCGGCGGCGCTCGTCGACCGGCTCCTGTCGCGAAGCCCTGCTCACCGTGGGTCTGCTGCAGGCGCCGCGGTCTTGCTCGGCCCCGAACCGGCGGAAGCCGGGACGCGGCAGGCTTCAGCCTCCGAGCGCGAGGCCCTCGCACTTTGTGTTGATTCAACACAAACTGCGCCCCCGACCCTCGTCACGCGCGTCCTGCGCGAGCCCGCGACGATCGTGCACCGCGTCCGCTCGCGTCGTGCAGTCCGTCGTGGGCGCCTCGCGGTGGTGGCGGTCGCCGCGGCCGTCCTCGTCGGTCTGGCGGGCGGAGCCGTGTTCGCGATCGCCGGCGGAGACCCCGCCGGGGTGGACGCGCCCGACGTCGTCGGGACGAGGCTCGCGAAGGCCCGCGCCGAGGTCGTGCATCGCGCGCGCGACGCGGACGTTCCCGTGCCGAAGCTCAAGGTCGTCCAGCGCTCGTACTCCGAGACCGCTCCGGGTGGCGTGATCGTCGCGCAGGACCCGCCGGAGGGGGAGCGCATCCCCGAGCGCGGCGCGTTGCTCGTCTCCGTCAGCCGCGGCAGCGCGTACGCGAACGTGCCCTCGGTGGCGGGACTCGCGAGCGCCGACGCGCAGGGGCTGCTGGAGCGAACGGGATTCGTGCCGACGAAGCGCTACGCCCCGTCCACCGAGATCGCCGCCTGGCACGCGGTCGACACCGATCCTGCGGCGGCGTCACGGGTGAAGCGCCCGGCCCACGTCCGGCTCACGATCTCGACCGGCCCTCCCCGGCGCCCGATCCCGAGCGTCGACGGGCTGGACGGCGCCGGTGCCAGACGGGCGCTCGAGGACGCCGGCTTCTCGGCGAAGGTCGCGAAGCGCGCGGAGACCGGCATCGAGCCGGGAACCGTGCTCGACGTCGCGCCCGACCCGGGGTCCCGCGCGCAACTCGGCTCCACCGTCACGATCACGGTCGCGCGCGCGCCGCGCTGGGTCGCGGTCGACCGCCTGGAGGGCACCGAGGACGCGCAGCCCGGGCCGATCGCGGTCCCCGCCGGGGCGCGCCTCGTCCTGACGACCGTCGACACGTCGCCGCTCGGGCTGTTCGGCGGCGAGGTGGACGTCTCGTTGGCCGGCGACGCCCACGGCGAGGGGCGGGTCGAGGCCGGCGAGACGCTCGTCCTCGCCGACACCGCAGGCCAGGCACGCTCGATCCAGGTGTCGCTCGACGTGCACGGCTCGGTGCACTGGGTGCTCGCGGTCGAAGAGCCGCGCTAGCGCCGCTCGGCAGGGGCGCGCGCCGCGCCGCCGAGCCGCGCCTTGAGGCGGAGCACGGCCTTCGTGTGGAGCTGGGAGACGCGCGACTCCGTCACGCCGAGCACCTCGCCGATCTCGCGGAGCGTCAGCTCCTCGTAGTAGTAGAGCGTCACGACGAGCTTCTCGCGCTCGGGCAGCCGCGCGATCGACTCCGCGAGCGCCTCGTTCAGCTCCGACTGCTCGAGCGAGAACTCGGGGTCCGCGCCCGCGACGTCCTCGATCGTGTCGATCAGCGCGACCTGGTCGCCGCCGCCCTGGGGCGTCCAGAGCTCGTCGAGCGCGGCCATCGACGAACGCGAGATCTCGAACAGGCTGCGGTCGAGCTCCTCGCCGGTGACGCCCACCTTGGCCGCGATCTCCTCGTCGGTCGGCGCGCGCATCAGCGTCCGCTCGAGCTCGACGATCGCCCGCTCGATCTCCCGCGCCCGAGAGCGCACGGAACGCGGCACCCAGTCCAGCGAGCGCAGCTCGTCGATGATCGCGCCCTTGATCCGGACGATCGCGTACGTCTCGAACTTGATCTCCCGGTCGGGGTCGTAGCGCTCGATCGCCCCGATCAGCCCGAGCAGGCCGTACGAGACCAGATCCTGCTCGTCGACGTGGGACGGCAGGCTCGCACCGAGACGTCCCGCGACGAACTTGACGAGCGGCGCGTACGTGAGGATGAGCCGGTCGCGCAGCGCCCGGTCGTTGGTGCGGCGAAACTCCTGCCACAAGGTCTGCGTATCCCTCTCGAAGGATTCCGAGCTGCGCGCCGCCACGAGAGCAGAATACGCCGCGCAGGCTCGCTCTCATTCCTACCACGGCCAGACGCGACGGGCGAGATCACCCATCCAGAGCGCGAGCGCCCCCGACGCGAACGCAATCACCCACGCTCGTCCGCCCGCGAGCGCCGACCACACGGCGACGAGCGCCAGCGCCACCGCGATCACCGAGAACAGGACCCCGAGCGCACGCCGCTGCACGCGCGCAGCCTACGCCGAGCAGTGGTTCCGGACGCTAGACGCCCGACGCGTGCCGGTGGTGCGCCGCCGCGACGGTCACGCTCGCGGCGGACTCGCGCCGCACCCGTCGCGGAGTGGCTGCCACGAGGGGCTCACGGCGGGGAAAACCGACAGAGAAGAAGTCCTCGTCCGGACGCGACTCGGGAAGCATTCGATCGAGCAAAGCCTTGATGAAGTGACCACGCATTGGATCCTCCTTCGGCTCGGATCGTCGCGCTACCGATCCTCCATTCGGGTGAAGTACCCGCACTCCTCGTAGTCGGAACTCGGCGCGCGCTGCACACCCCCCACTTTGAGGGTTGTGTCGGTCGGCACGAGGTGGCGGACGGGTTGGGCGATCGTGACGCGGCTACAATCCGTCGCGGCCCAGGGGCGTGGCGCAATTGGTAGCGCACCGGTCTCCAAAACCGGGGGTTGCAGGTTCGAGTCCTGCCGCCCCTGCTGGGATTGCTCCCTGTCCGAGCCCCGCCCGTTGCCGCAGCTTCGGCCCGAGGGGCATGGACGAAGGCCCGGGCAGCGGCGCGCTCGGCCGCCCCGGCGAACACGAGGTCGTCATCTCGTTCGTGGAGTGACCCTGTGGACGGTCCCGGTGGGAGCGGACGCGTCGCGCGTGTGGCGCGAGAGAGCCGACGGCCACCAGATGCGGCCGCCGAGCTCGAAGGTCAGCGCCGGCACGAGGATCGAGCGCACGACGAAGGTGTCGAGCAGGACGCCGAAGGCGACCGTGATTCCGATCTGCGTGAGCGCGACGAGTGGGAGCACGGCGAGCACCGAGAAGGTGCCCGCCAGCACGATCCCGGCGGACGTGATCACCCCGCCCGTGACCGAGAGCCCGCGTCGCATCGCGCGGCGCGTCGGCAGCGTGAGCGCCTCCTCGCGCACCCGCGCCAGCAGAAAGATGTTGTAGTCGACCCCGAGCGCCACGAGAAAGATGAACGCGAAGAGCGGGTAGCTCGGGTCCTCGCCCGGGAAGTCGGCGAACAGGTCGAATAGGATCAGGCTTCCGCCGAGTGCCGCGGCGAACGAGAGTACGACCGTCGCGATCAGCATCAACGGCGCGACCACCGCACGGAGGAGCACGAGCAGGATCACGAACACGATCCCGAGGACGAGCGGAATCAGGAGCTTGGTGTCGCGCTGGACGGCGGCTCGCAGGTCCGCCTCCTCGGCGGTCGGGCCGCCGACGAGCGCGGCGTCTCCGACCGCTGCCCGCAAATCCCGGCGGAGCGGCTCGATCGCCGCGAAGCCAGCTTTCGAGAATGGGTCCTCCGCGAGGACCGCGGTGAACCGGACCCCCGCGTCGCCTCGCTCGGAGGGGCCGAGGCGGATGACGCCCTCGGAGGATCGGGCGGCGGCCACGGCCGGGCCGAGCCTTCCGGGGTCCGTGACGAGGACGACAGTCGGGGCACTCTCGCCGGCCGGGAACGACTGCTCGAGGAGCCGCTGCCCCTGCACTGACTCGACCGAGCCGCGGAAGGCGTTCGCGGTCGTCAGATTGTCGTCGAGACCGAGCGTGCCGAGGGCGAGAGCGGAGAGCGCGAGCGTGGTACCCACCCACGCAACCCGGTGCCTCCTTTCGATTCTGCGCCCGAGCCGCCGCCAGAACCCCGACGTCTCGGATTGGTGGGATCCGGGCCTCGGCACGAACGGCCAGAACGCGCGCCGCCCGCCGATCAGGAGCAGTGCCGGGAGCAGGGTCAGCATCGCGACGGCCGCGACCGCCACCCCCATCGCCCCCACGGGCCCGAGACCCGCCGTCGAGCTGACGCGTGCGAGCGAGAGGCACAGCAGCGCGGCGACGACCGTGCCGGCCGAGGCGACGATCGCGGGTCCGCCCCGTTGGAGGGCCACCCGCATCGCCTCGTACTTGCCCTCGACGCGCTGCAGCTCTTCGCGGTAGCGCGCGGTCAGGAGCAACGCGTAGTCGGTGCCGGCACCAAAGACGAGGACGAGGAGGATCCCACCGGTCTGACCGTTGATCACGAGCCCTGCCTCGGCGAGCAGCGTGCCGACGCCCCGCACGACGCCCTCCGCAAGCAGCACCGTGAAGAGGGGGAGCATCCAGAAGATGGGGCTGCGGTAGATGAGGACGAGCAACACGAACACGAGCGCCGCAGTCACCAGCAGGAGCGTCGAGTTGATCCCCTCGAAAGCCCTCGTCGCGTCGGCCGAGAACCCCGCGGGGCCGGTCACCTGTGCCTCGAGACCGGGCGGCAGCCCTTCGTCGACAATTGCGCGCACCCCGTCGACAGCCGAGACGAGCAGCTTCTCGTCGCCCCCTGCGACGATCGGGACGCTGACGACCGCCGCCGTCCCGTCCTCCGACCACGCCAGGGGCGAGACCCCTGCGACTCCCGCGATCTCCGCCTGGACGAGCTCCGCTCGCTTCCGCTCGACCGCGTCGCGGGCACCCCCGGCCAACCCGGCGGGGGCGCGGAACACGACGACCGCGGGCGTCTGCTCCCCGGAGGGAAAGCCCTTCGACGCCTCGAGCACCCGAACGGATTCAGCGTCGCCGGGCAAGAAGCTCGCCGGCTCGTTCTTCTGAACGCTCTCGAAACGCCCGGTGAGCGGCCCGAGGGCCGCAGCGAGCACGAGCCAGGCTCCGAGGACGACGAAGCGGCGGCTTCGTCCGACCACCAGGCGTGTGAGCAACGTTCCGCGACCCAAATCTGTACGAACTATATACAACATATGGACAACCGCGCTTGTAGGCCACACCCAATCCGTGCCGGACTGGCGGGTCCCGCTCCAGCGACGCGAGCCGCGCGCTCGCGGGCCTCGTCCAGCTCGCCAGTCGCAGTGGGGAACAAGCGACGGCGGCGTCGCACCGTCCGCCTTCGAGCAGGGCGGCTCAGGCCGCCGGTCGCAACCAGGCGTCCGCGCGCCTCGTGCCGCGCGCCCGGGTGCGGTGCTCGGCCGCGTGTTCGACGTGCGTCGTCGGGCAGGTGACGGTGCCGGAGGATCCGCCGAGCTCCACGGTGGCGGCAGCCGCCGTGACCGTGAGCACGATCCCACGCGTGCCGATCTCGTGGATCCGGCCGTTCGCGACCGTCTCCACGAGGAGGTAGACGATGTCGTCGGTCTCGAGGCTGCGCTCGGTGGCCATCGCAGGAATGAAGACGGTCGCAGGCACGAAACGGTTCTCGATCCGAACGCTTTCCTTACGACTGCGCCGCGGACGCGCCAAACCCGCCGCGTCCCGGAGCGCCACGGTCTTTGGCAGGGCCGTCGCTGGCTCTCTCGGGTGGTTGGTCGCCGGCCGAGCCACTCCGGCGCGCGGGCTCAGGCCAGGAGCTCGTGCGCGCGCTCTGCGTCGCCGGCGCGCACGAGAATCGCGAGTGGCCCCATCCCGCTGCCGCCCGTGCCGGCCCCCAGGCCCGCGGCCGCTGCGTCCGTGGTGCGCCACATCGCGTGGATGCCCTCGTTGCGCAGAAGCGACACGGCGAGCTCGGCCTCCGGCTCGTTCTCGACGACCGCCACGCGCACCAGATCGTCCATCGGACGCGAGCCTAGCCGCGGCACGCGCCGACCGCGAGCGGTTTGTGGAGCGAGGCGCGTGGCAGCGATGATGTGGGCGTGACCGAAGTCCTGATCCTCAGCTCCGTCGTCGCCTTCCTCGGCGTCGTCGTGTGGATCGTGCTGCTCCTCTGGGCCGCGCGCGAGGACGGCCGCGACCAGGAGCGGCGCGACCGCGACCTCGCCGCCGGGCCGGACGCGCCTAGTGGTGGGCCGCCAGACGCACCGCGGCCGCCTCGATCTCCTCCTCGGAGAGGAGGACGAGGCGTGCGGCGTCGCCGAGCGGGATGAACGAGTCCTTGCTCGCGACACGGGCGATCCGGCCGCCGTAGCCGCGCTCGACGAGCTCCGCGACGATCCCCTCCCCCACCCCGCCCGTGCGACGCGTCTCGTCGACGACGAGCGTGCGGCCCGTGGCGGACGCCTCGCGCAGCAGGTCGTCGACCGGCAGGGGCGCGAGCCAGCGGAGATCGAGGACACGCGCGTCGATGCCGCGCTCGAGCAGGCGCCGGGCGACGCGGAGCGACATCGGGAGACCGTTGCCCCAGGTCACGATCGTGAGGTCGCGGCCGTCCAGGTGCGTCCTCGCGGCCCCGACGGGGACGTGCTCCCGCCCGGCCTCGGCGGTCCAGAGCTCGTCGCCCTCTGCGAGCAGGTCTCGCACGTGGTAGAGCGCGATCGGCTCGAGGAAGACGCAGACGCTGCCGTCCGCCTTCGCGGCCGCGACGCACGTGCGCAGCATCGGCCCCGCGTCGTCCGGGCGCGAGGGCGACGCCACGACCAGACCGGGGACGTCGCGGAGGACGCCGAGGCCGTTGTCGTTGTGGAAATGGCCGCCGAAGCCCTTCTGGTAGCCGTAGCCCTGGATCCGCACAACCATCCCGTTCCGGTAGGCGCCCTGCGAGAAGAACTGGAGGGTCGCCGCCTCGCCGCGCAGCTGGTCCTCCGCGTTGTGGAGGTACGCGAGGTACTGGATCTCGGGGATCGGGACGAAGCCCGTGATCGCCGTCCCGAGCGCGAGACCGAGGACGGTCGTCTCGTCGAGCGGCGTGTCGAACACGCGCGCCGACCCGAAACGCGTCTGCAGGCCGCGCGTGACGCCGTAGACGCCGCCCTTCACCGCCACGTCCTCACCGAACACCAGCGTCTCGGGATGCCCCTCGAGCACCTCCCCGAGCGCGCCGTTGATCGCCTGGGCGAGCGTGAGGCGCTCGCCGCGCTCGCGCGCCTCGGCGGGAGCCGCCAGGGCCGCGACGGCCGAGGGGTTGCGAGGCGCGAGCGGCACCATCACGTCGTGCGCCGTGCGGAGCTGCGGGAGCCCCGCCGCTTCGCGCGCGCGACCCCGGATCGTCGCGCGCGTCCGGAGGTACTCGTCCGCCAACTCGTCTCCGCGCCGGATGCCGGCTGCGACGAGCCACCGACCCGTTGCGAGCAGCGGGTCCCGTCGATGGTCGGCGCGGATGTCCTGTGCCGAGCGGTACGCCGTCTCCACGTCGGCGCCCGCGTGGCTCAGGTAGCGCACGGTGCGCAGGTGGAGCACCGCGGGATGCCGGTGCTCGCGCACCCACTCAGCGAGCTCGCGCGCGGTCGCGAGAACGGCCGCCGGGTCGTCGCCCTCGACGCGCTCGACCGCCAGCTCGGGACGTCCGTGCAGCGACTGCTCGACCCACGCCTCGGGCGTGGGCACGCTGATCCCGAGCCCGTTGTCCTCGCAGACGAACAGCAGAGGCAGCCGCCGGCCGTCGTACGCGAGCAGGGCGGCGGTGTTGAGAGCCGCCTGGGCCGTCGCGTGGTTCAGCGACGCGTCGCCGAACGAGCAGACGACCACTGCGTCCACGGGCCATGTGGAGTCGACGCCGACGTCTCGCGCGCGCTCGATCGCGAACGCGATCCCGACCGCGCGCGGCAGATGGGAGGCGATCGTCGACGTCTGCGGGATGACTGCGAGCTCGTGGTGGCCGAACACCTTGTGACGGCCGCCGGCGATCGGCTCCTCGGCCGCCGCCACCATCCCGAGCAGGACGTCGTGCACGCCGTCGCGCCCGGCTTGCCCGGCGCGCGCGAGGTAGAACGCGCCCGAGCGGTAGTGGAGCAGCGCGGGGTCGGACGGCCGCAGCGCGAGCGCGACGTAGGCGTTCGACTCGTGCCCCGCCGAGCCGATCGTGTAGAAGCCGAGCCTCTCCTCCTGGAGCCCGCGCGCGGCATGGTCGATCGCGCGGCTCGCGCACTGCGCCCGCCATGCCTGCTCAACCTCGTCCGGAGGCGCGGTGACGCCGTCCCCCGACGGCAGCGCGCGCAACGAGGCGACGAGGTGCTGCTCGAGAGGATCGAGGTCGTCCGCCACGGCCGGGGACCGTACCGCGTGAAGCGAGGGGGTGAACCACCACTTGGGGGATGCCGGAAGCAGCGGGCTGCGACGATGACTCGTGCGGGCCGGTCACGAACTCGGGTCGCCGTGCGGGCCGCAGCGCCGGCGGCCCGACCGGCTCCTCGCTACCCCGCAGGTACGCGTCGTCGCCCCGGATCCAGTCCTCGCGACGCGGTGCGAACACGTCGAGCACGACGGAGTCCTCGAGCGCCTCGACCCCGTGCGGACGGTGCCCGGCGATCACGAGGCTCTGCCCCGCTGCGAGCACGCATTCCTCGTCGTCGAGCCGAAACCTCAGGCGGCCCGAGACGACGGTCGCGATCTGCTCGCTCTCGTGCGCGTAAGCTCCCGCCGTGTCAGCGCGCTACACCGTCGTCGACGTCGAGGAGGTCGAGCCGGCCGGCCCCGGCGGCGGCGTCCGGTTTCTGCGTCGCGCGGTCGGCGCCACCGCGTTCGGCTTCAACTGGTTCGAGCTCGGCCCGGGCTCCGAGGGACCGGAGCACGACGAGACCGACTCGAAGCAGGAGGAGGTGATGATCGTCCTCTCCGGGGAAGGCACGCTCACCGTCGACGGCGAGGCGCTCCCGCTCGCGCCACGGCGGGTCGTCCGTCTCGACCCCGAGGCCGTCAGGCAGGTGCGCGCCGGGGTCGAGGGCATCACGTTCGTGAGCATCGGCGCGCCGCGCGAGGACCCGTACGTCGCGCGCGGGCCGTTCTGAGGCGCGGCGACCGTGATCGTCCGTCTCGTCCTCTGGCGACTCGACGACAGGACGCCCCCGGTCGAGGAGCTGCGCGACCGCGTCGACGAGCTCGAGCCGCTCCCACCCCCGAGCACGTTCCTCGTCAACGGCGCGGCCGAGCAGATCGGCGTGCTCGTGGTGGCGGAGGACGACGAGCCCGCGCTGCCCCAGGTCGCGGCGCTGCGCGACCTGGTCGGCCGCGACCCGGACCTGTACGAGGAGTACGAGACGCTCGCCTGATCAGCGCCGCAGCAGGTTGCGGGCGAAGAAGCCGAGGTTCGCGGGCCGCTCCGCGAGTCGGCGCATCAGGTACGGGTACCACTCCGGGCCGAACGGCGTCGCGACGAGCACCTTGTAGCCGCGCCGCAGCAGGTCGAGCTGCAGCCCGGGCCGGACGCCGTACAGCATCTGCAGCTCGAAGCGGTCGCGCCCGACGCCCTCGCGCCCCGCGAAGGCGAGGCAGTGCTCGATCAGGGCCTCGTCGTGCGTCGCGATCGCCGTGTAGCCACCGCCGCGCAGGGCTGTCTCGACCAGGCGCCGGAAGGCTGCGTCGACCTGTGCCTTGTCCCCGTAGGCGATCTCCGGCGGCTCGAGGTAGGCGCCCTTCACGAACCGGAGGTTCGGCTGGAGCGGCAGCAGCGCCTCGAGGTCGGACTCCGTACGGAAGAGGTAGGACTGGAGCACCGTGCCGACGCGGTCGTGCCCGGCCTCCCGCAGGCGGCGGTAGATGCGGAGAGTCGCCTCGAGTACGCTCGACTGCTCCATGTCGATCCGCACGAAGCTCTCGAGTCGCTCGGCCACCTGCACGACGCGCTCGACGTTCGCGTACGCGAGCTCCTCGTCGAGCTCGAGGCCGAGGTGCGTCAGCTTGAGCGAGACGTTGACCGGCAGCTCCTCCCGGTGGAGGCGCTCGAGGATCCGGCCGTACTCCCCCGCGACGGCCTCCGCCTCCGCACGATCGCGCACGCTCTCGCCGAGCAGGGTGGTATTCGCATGGAGCCCCTGCCCGGCGAGCCGGCGCAGCACGACGACGCAGGCGTCCAGGGTCTCGCCCGCGACGAACCGCGACGCGCCGAGCCGCATCCCGTAACTGCTCATGAAGCGCCGGACGTGCCGGTCGTCGGCCGCACGCAGGATCACAGAGCGGAGCGCGCCGTTCGCGCCCGAGGCGAGGCTCACGCGCGCCCCGGAATCGCCCGGGGGGCGCGGGGCGACCCGGCGGTCGTCACGCGGCGGCGCTCCCGAGCTCGCCCGCGAGCCAGCCTTCGAGCGACTCGCGCTCCCCCTCGTCGAGATCGCGCAGGGGCGGGCGCACGTCTGGCCGCAGCGCGACGCCGCGCCAGCCGACCACGCGCTTGAGCGCCGCGTGGCGAGGGAAGGACTCCACCTGCTCCCGCAGCGCGCCGAGCCTGGCCGCGCCCGCGTCGGTGGGGTTGCGAACGACCTCCGCCACCTCGGCCGGGAACGCGGACGCGAGCGCCGACACCGCTCCCACCGCTCCCGCCTCGCGCCCGAGGTGGATCAGCGACTCCGGGCCGACGAAGACGTCGAACCCGTCGAGGAGGTACCGCTCGAAGGCCGTCCACGGGGTGTCCGAGACCTTCATCCCCGCGACGTTGCCCGCCTCTTCACGGAGCCGCGCGAGCATCGCCGGGTCGAACGCGTACCCCGCGGTGGCGGCGAACTCGTAGACGTAGAACGGCAGCGGCGCGCACGCCGCGGCGGCCGCCAAGAGATGGCGCCGCTGCTCGTGCGGGTCGAGCTTGAAGTACGGCGGCCCGATCACCGCGACGGCGTCCGCGCCCGACCGGAGCGCGTGCGCGGCGAGCGCGACGGTGTCGGCGGTCGTCTGCGCGCCGCAGTGCGCCGCGACGAGCACCCGCCCCCCGACGGCCTCGAGCCAGAGCTCCAGACCGCGCTCCCGCTCCTCGACGGAGAGGAGCACGGCTTCCCCGTTCGTCCCGAAGGCGAGGATCCCGTCGAGCCCGGCGCCGACGAGGAAGTCGGCGTACGGCCCGAACGCCTCCTCGTCGAGCCGCGCGCCGTCGTCGTCGAGCGGCGTGGCCGCCGCGGCGATCGCACCGGAGAGCCTCCGACCCGTCGACATCCGGGGACACCCTAAGCTCTCGGGTCGTGGGCGCGCTGCGGATCGAACGGGACACCGACGTCCTGCGGGTGACCCTCGCGCGGCCCGAGTCGCGGAACGCCTTCGACGCCGCCCTGATCGCCGAGCTGGCAGAGGCGTTCGTCGACGTCGGCACCGTCCGAGCGGTCGTGCTGTCGGGCGACGGCCCGTCCTTCTGCGCGGGAGCGGACATCGAGTGGATGCGCGCCTCGGCCGATCTCGACCGCGAGGCGAACGTCGCCGACGCAATCGCGCTGCAGCGCATGTTCGAGGCGATCGACACGTGCCCGGCGCCCGTCGTCGCGGTCGTGCAGGGCCATGCGTTCGGCGGCGGCGTCGGCCTCGTCGCCACGTCGGACATCGTCGTCGCCGAGCCGCGAGCGACGTTCGCGTTCTCCGAGGTGAAGCTCGGGATCGTCCCCGCCGTGATCTCGCCCTACGCGCTGCGCAGGATCGGGGCCGGCGCGGCGCGACGCTACTTCGTCACAGGGGAGCGCTTCGACGCCGAGACCGCACTCCGCATCGGCCTCGTCCACGAGGTGACGGCCGACCTCGACGCCGCCCTCGGCCGGGTGCTCGGGGAGCTCCGCACGGCCGGCCCGCGCGCCGCGCGACACGCGAAGCGGCTCGTGCTCGACCGGCCCGACGGGGCCGAGACGGCCAGGCGGATCGCCGAGCGGCGCACGAGCGAGGAGGGACAGGAGGGGCTGCGCGCCTTCATCGAGCGCCGGCGGCCCTCATGGGCGCCGTCCAACGCGGACGTCGACGACACCTGAGGCCGTCGAGCGCCAGTCCCCGCGCGTCCACGTCCGATGGGGCCTCCCGTGTGCCCCGTGTGCCCCGTTGGCTCGATGGACCGGCGGCGAGGGACGCTTGTGTTGAATCAACACAAGCGTCCAGCTCGCTAGACGACGACGAGGGTCGGGCTCGTGAGCCCGCTCGCCAGGTCGACGAGGCGGAGGCGGGTCCCGTGACCGGCGCGCACCGTGCGCATGAGGAACCCACGCGCGGCCGTCCGCGCCCCGCCCGAGGAGACGCGCTGCCAGCGGCCGCCGACGAGCCGCTGCAGCTCGTACGGCCGGGCGCCGTCCCCCGGGCGGACCTGGCCCCAGACGACGGTGGCGTTCCCGCGGCGGCGGACCTGGACCAGCGGCAGGGTGAAGGAGCGAAGCGCGGGCTTGGCCTCGCCGGCGGCGGTCTCGAGACCGCTCTGCCAGGCGGCCGTCGACTCCTCGTCGCGCACGAGGTACTGGATCAGGACGTCGACCCGGGGGGCGAGGTAGGCGCGTCGTTGCGCCTCCGCCACGTAGCGGGCCTGCGTCCCCCAGCGGACGCCGAGGATCCGGTCGGGTGGGTTCGTCTGGTAGCCGAGCTCCGTCAACCAGATGCGGGTGCGCGGCCCGAAGGCGCGGCGGGTCTCGACCAGGAGGCGCTCCAGCGTCGCCATCGAGATCGTCTTGCAGTGGTCGCAGCCGCCGGACGACGGCGTCTCGGCGGGCGAGAGCGGATGCGGGTGGTGCGCGTATGCGTCGAGGTGCGCGCCGGCGCGGCCCATGCCGCGGATGAAGTCGACCGGCGACATGCCTCCTCGACCGCCGCGCGGGGCGGTTGCGCCGCCGGCGACGGATGCCTTCGGGATCACGCCTTTGATCGCCTCGCCGGCGGGGTTGAGCAGGCGGGCGACGTAGAGGGCCGGTGAGGGCGGCAGCAGCCAGCGCCGCTGGTTCGGCTCGTTCCAGACGACCCAGCGGCGCACCCACGAGTACCGCGTCGCCGCCTCCCGCGCGAAGGCCGCGATGTCGGCCGCGGAGCTCGGCGGCACGTTCGCTCCTCGCCCGCCGTTCGCCCACTCGGGGGTGCCCCAGATCGCGAGGATCGGGGCGATGCCCTGCGCCCGCAGCGCGTCGAGCGCCGCATCCTCCCGCTCCCAGTCGAACGTGCCCTGGGCCGTCTCGATCCGCCGCCAGTCGAGCGTGACCCGCACGATCTGCGCGCCCATGTCGTGGAGACGTGCGGCGCGCTCCTCGGCCGTCCCCGGGCCGAACAGCAGCCAGGCGTCGTCGGTCACGCCGATCTGGAGGCGCGGCGCGGCGGGAGCGAGAGCCGGGACGCCGAGCGCGAGCGCGGCGAGCACCACGGAGGCGAGGGCGAGGGGTCGGGCCACGCGAATCGACCCTACCCGCCCGAGGGTGCCGCGCGACGGAGCTTCAGAACATCCTTACGAGAGCTGCAGACGCTCCTCGCCGACGATCGAGTCGACGAGCGTCCAGACGATCCAGTTGACGAGCCAGATCACGATCGTCGCGCCGACGTAGGTCCAGAAGCCGTCGATCGAGAAGTCCGGCGTGACCCATTCGGTGAACAGGAGCATCACGACGTTCACGAAGAAGTACGCGATCCCGAACGTGAGGAGGATGAGCGGCAGCGCGATGAACGTGACGAGGGGCTTCAGGAACACGTTCGCGAGCCCGAGCACCGCACCCGCGAAGATGATCGGCCCCCACCGGTCGACGGTGAAGCTGGAGAACAGCCAGTCCGCGACGAGGAGCGCGAGGACGTTGATCGCCCAGGCGACGACGATGCGAACACCCCAGACCACGGGCCGCACCCTATACCGTCACGCGGAATCAGCGCCAACTGTAGGCGCGCGGCGTCACTCTGCGCCGGCGCTCAGAAGAGCTTCTGCAGCTTGAGGGCGGCCCCCATGTCACCCTCGATCTTGAGCTTGCCGGTCATGTAGGCGGTGGTCGCGTTCGCCTCGCCCTGCGCGATCTTGAGGAGCGTCTCCTCGCTGGCCCGAATGGTGCAGTCCGCGGCGCCCGCGCCCTCGGAGACGCTGACCGCGCCGTCGTCGACGGCGACCGTCCACTGCCCGACGCCCTCGACGTCGAACACGTAGGTGTTGTGCATCCCCGCGGTCTTCTCCGGGACCGCCTTCTCGGGAAGCGCTGCGAAGAACTCCTGTGCGGTCATGCGCGTCGTCTCCTCGTTGACTGACGGTTCAATCGAAAAAGCCTAGACGATCGCCGCGGCCGCCGGCTCGGTGGGTGGCGCCCACGCGACCGGCCGCGGCAGGAGCAGGCACGCGAGGCATCCCAGGGCGGGCGCCGCCGCGGCGACGTACAGGGCGGTCTCCAGGTCGACGGCGTCCGCCACCGCCCCGAGCGCGACCGCAGCGATCCCGCCGAGCCCCATCGCGAGCCCGACCGAGAGCCCGCTCGCCATGCCGACGTGGCGAGGCAGGTAGAGCTGGCTGAGCACCATCGTCACCCCGAAGGTACCGACGACGCAGAGACCGACGAGCATCAGGGCGACCGTCCCGACCACGCCGCCGACGGCGACGAACGTCACGATCAGGAACGGCAGGGCGGCCTGCGTCAGCAGGAGGGTCCGGCGTAGGCCGATCCGGTCGGCGACAGGGCCGAGGACGAGCGTGCCGACCGCGCCCGCGACGAGCATCAGCGACAGCTCCCGGCCGCCCTCGCCCTCGGTGCCGCCACCCGCCACCACCCACAGCGGCACGAAGGTGAGCAGCCCGAACCACGCGACGCTCCGGAGCGCGATCACGACCGAGAGCAGTCCCATCGCACGGACGTCGTCCTCGCCCCGAACGCTGCGGCGCTCGGTCGACGCGGGGGCGACCCGCTCGAGCGTCGGGAGCGCGCGCCACAGGACGAGCGCGACGCCCAGCACGGGCAGCATCGCGAGCGCTCCCCCACCGAGCCCGAGCCAGAGGACGAGCGGCGTGATCACGATGGGCCCGAGCGCGTAGCCGGTGTTCCCGCCGATGTTGAAGTACGACATCCCGCTGGCCCGCTGACGACCGCTCGCGAACGCCGCGAACTTCGCGCCCTCCGGGTGGTAGGCCGCGACGCCGATCCCGGCGACGAAGACGGCGGCGAGACACGCGACGTACGCCGGCGCCCGGGACGACCCTGCGATCCCCAGCGCCGCGAGCGCGACCCCACCGGGGAGGAGCCACATCGCCCCCCGCCGGTCCGACCAGAATCCGAACAGGGGCTGCACGAGCGACGACGAGACGAGCGCGGCGAGCATCAGCGCGGCGGTCCTCGTGTAGCTGAGGCCGAACTCGAGCGCGAGGAACGGCAGCAGCGCGGGGACCGAGCCCGAGGCGAAGTCGACCGCGAGGTGGCCGACGGAGAGGGTCGCCATCGCGCGCCGGTCGAGCTCGTCCCGCATGGCCCGAGGCTACTCGCCGGCAGGCCTCGCCCGTCGCGCTCGGGTGACCGCATGCTCTACGACCGCATCGGTCAGCTCGTCGTCGAGCCCGTACAGGCCACAGACGAGGCGCTCGACCTGCTCGACCTTGGCCTTCCCGAGGGCCTCGCACCGCGCTCGTAGCGACCGCATCTAGTCTCCGCCCGTGGAGCGATACGGCCGGCGCGACCTCGTCGTCCGGGGCGGGCGGCTCCTGGGCGCAGGGGCCGCGCTCGCGCTCGGCCTGTCGCCGGAGACGCGCGCGGCCAACCGGCTCGACCAGCTCGACCGGGCGATGCGGGGACCGCTGCTCCGCCCCGGGCAGGCGGCGTACGGCGCGGCGCGACGGCCGTGGAACGCGCGCTTCGACGACGTGGTGCCGCGCGCGGTCGCGCAGCCGCTCGACACCGCGGACGTCCAGGCGATCGTCCGCTGGGCGGTGGCGCACGACGAGCGGCTCGGGGTTCGCTCCGGCGGCCACTCCTACGCCGGCCTCTCGTCGACCACCAGGGTCCTGGTCGACCTGAGCCGGCTCGCGTCGGTCTCGACGCTTCCCGGCGGCCGCGCCGCGATCGGGGCGGGCGCCACGCTCGGGCACGTCTACGACGCCCTCTGGGCCGCCGCGCAGCGGACGATCCCGGCCGGCTCGTGCCCCACGGTCGGCGTCGCGGGGCTGACGCTCGGCGGCGGGCACGGCTTCGCGGCGCGAGCGTTCGGGCTGGCCTGCGACAGCCTGCGCGGCGTCCGCATCGTCACCGCCGACGGGCGGGCGCACGACGTCTCGGCGAGCTCACGCCCGAACCTGTTCTGGGCGCTGAGGGGCGGCGGCGCCGGCAGCTTCGGAATCGTCACGCGGCTCACGTTCGCGACGCGCAACGTCGGGACCGTCACGACCTTCGCGCTTCGCTGGCCCTGGGAGGCGGCGGCGGACGTGATCGCCGCCTGGCAGGCGTTCATGGCGACCGCGCCCGACGAGCTGAGCTCGGTCCTCGCGCTGCGCGTCCCCGCGACGACCGGCGGTACGCCGACCGTGGGCGTGAACGGGATGTTCCTCGGGTCGAAGGCGGCGGCGACGACGGCGCTGCAGGGCCTCACCGCGGGCGGCCCCGCTCCGGCGACGGCGAGCCTCGTCCAGCGAACGTACGCGGGCGCGACGAGCTACTTCGCCGGCGGGCAGTCCGAGCGGCAGCGGATCGCGGGCAGCTCGCGCGTGGCGCGGACGCCGCTCGGGCCGAAGGGCAGGGACGCGGTGGTCGCGGCGGTCGACGACCGGCACGCCGACCCCCGCCTGAGGGGCGGTGGGATCGTGCTGTTCGGCTTCGGCGGCGCCGTCGGGCGGGTCGGCCGCAGGGCCACCGCCTACGTCCATCGCGACGCGCGCTTCTCCCTCGAGCTGCTCGGCCTCTGGTCGAGCCCGAGCCCCGCCGCGGAGACCGCGAACCTCGCGTGGATCCGCACCGCCCGCGTCGCACTTGCCCCCTACACCTCGGCGGAGGCGCTGCAGAACTACGCCGACCGCGGGATCACCGGCTGGAAGCGGGCCTACTACGCCGAGAACCTCGAGCGGCTCGTCGCCACGAAGCACGCCGTCGACCCGCACGACCGCTTCCACCACGCCCAGAGCATCCCGACCGCGCTCTGACCTCGCGACGAAGGCGTCAAACGAGCTTGTGTTGATTCAACACAAGCTCGTAGGGCTCGTGCGGTCGGCGGCATCTACGATCCCCGCCGGCGATGGACCTCGACCTCACCCCCGAGCAGGAGCTGATCCGCGACACCGTCCGCGCGTTCGCGCAGGAGCGGGTCGCGCCGGTGGCCGAGGAGCTCGACCGCGAGGCGCGCTTCCCGGTCGAGCTCGTGCAGGAGATGGCCTCGCTCGGCCTGATGGGGATCCCGATCCCCGAGCGATACGGCGGGGCCGGCGGCGACACGCTCTCCTACGCGATCGCGATCGAGGAGCTGACCCGAGTCGACTCGTCGGTCGCGATCACGGTCGCGGCCCACACGTCGCTCGGCACGATGCCGATCTTCCTGTTCGGCACCGAGGAGCAGAAGGAGCGCTGGCTCGGCGACCTCGCAGCCGGCCGCCGTCTGGCCGCGTTCGGCCTGACCGAGCCGGATGCGGGCTCCGACGCGGCGGCGTCGCGGACGACCGCGGTGCTGCGCGACGGAGCGTGGCTCGTGAACGGCTCGAAGATGTTCATCACGAACGCCGGCACGGAGCTCACGTGGGGCGTGACGATCACGGCCCGCACCGGCGAGGACGAGATCTCGAACATCGTGGTGGAGAACGGAACGCCCGGGTACGAGCTCTCCGGGCCGCTCCACAAGCTCGGCTGGCGCGCCTCCGACACGCGGGCGCTGACGTTCGCGGACTGTGCGGTGCCGGAGGGCAACCTGCTCGGCCCGCGCGGCAAGGGTTTCACGCAGTTCCTCGAGATCCTCGACGGCGGGCGGATCTCGGTGGCCGCGATGGGGGTCGGGCTCGCCCAGGGCGCGTACGACCTCGCGTCCGCCTACGCGCGGGAGCGGACGCAGTTCGGGACGCCGATCGGGCGGTTCCAGGCGATCGCGTTCCAGCTCGCCGACATGGCGGTCGAGATCGAGGCCGGACGGCAGCTCGTCTACCGGGCGGCCTGGCTGAAGGATCGCGGGCGGCCGTTCGCGCTCGAGGCGGCGATGGCGAAGCTCTACACGGGCGAGCTCTCGCACCGCGTCGCGAACCAGGCGCTGCAGATCCACGGCGGCTACGGCTTCATGGACGAGTCCCCGATCTCGCGGCTCTACCGCGACCAGAAGATCCTCGAGATCGGCGAGGGCACGAACGAGGTTCAGCGCATGGTGATCGCGCGGCACCTCGGGTTCGGATGAGGATGAGGCGCCCGGGGGGCGGGCGCCTCACCCTCACGCGACGGGTCGCGCTAGGCGGATGACCCGTCGGTCTCGACGACGGTCGAGTAGTCGGTCAGCCCGAGCGGATTGACGTTCAGCGTGTCCTTGATGGAGGACCGCTCGAGCTGGACGAACGTGTACCAGTAGATCGGCACGATCGGCATCGCGCCGTCCTTGCCGACCAGCTCGTCCTCGAGCTGCCCGTAGAGCTCGTACCGCTTCGCGTCGTCCGGGGTGTGCCGTGCCCGCGCGACGAGCGAGTCGTAGGACGGGTTGCAGTAGTTCGTGTTGTTGTTCCCCGAGCCGCACGTCCACAGCTCGAGGAAGTTCATCGCGTCGGGGTAGTCCGCGATCCAGCCGAGCCGGAACGCGTCCACCGACGGGTCGGGCGGCGGGCCGAGGAACTGGAGGTACTGCGCCCAGTCCTGCTGCGAGATCTTGACGTTCAGGCCGAGCTTCTGCCACATGGACTGGACCGCGACCGCGATCTCCTTGTGGCCCGGCGCGTTGTTGATCAGGAGCGTGACGTCCCTCGTCGGAGCCTGCACCTGGGACATCAGGTCCTTCGCCTTCGCGATGTCGCCGTGGGCAGGCAGCCACGGGGAGTCCGCGGTCAGCGTGTCGAACCCGGGCATGCCCTTCGGCGTGAAGCCGCTCGCGGGGAGCTGGTCGCCCTGGGCGATGTTGTCGATGATCGTCTGGCGGTCGATCGCGAGCGCCATCGCCCGCCGCTGCTTCACGTCCGGGATCGTCTTGACGTTGAGGCCGTAGTAGTACGTGCCCAGCCCGGGGTACTGCGCGTACTCCGGGGTGTCCTTGAGGCGCGGGATGTCGACCGGCGGCAGTCCGGCGGTCATGTCCAGCTCACCGGCCTCGAAGGCCCGCAGGGCGGTGGTGCCCTCGGTGATCATCGAACCGTTGATCCGCTGGAGCTTCACCTGGTCGGCGTTGCGCCAGCCGTCCCACTTGACGAGGTCGAGCCGCGAGTCGTGGTCCCAGCGCGCGAGCTTGAACGGCCCGTCCGTGACGATGTGCGCCGGGTCGGTCCACTTGCGCCCGTACCTCTCCACCGTCTGCGGGTGCACCGCGAGGAACGACTGGTGGGAAACCTGCTGCACGAACCACGGCTGCCGCGAGGTGAGCCTCACCTGCAGGGTGTGGTCGTCGAGCGCCTTCACGCCGACCTTGTCCCGCAGCGCAGCGCAGTCCTGCTTGCACGCGTTGTACTCGGCGGCGCCGACGATTCCGAAGAACTGGTAGGCGTAGTCCGCGGCGAGCTCGGGCGAGATCGTCCGCTTCCAGGACCACTCGAAGTCGTGCGCGGTGACCGGATCGCCGTTCGTCCAGCGCCCGTCGTCCCGGAGGTTGAAGATCACGGTCCGGCCGTCCGCGGAGATCGCCCAGGACTTCGCCAGGTTCGGCACAGGGTTCAGGTCCCCGTCGAGCTTGACGAGCGGATCCATGATGTTCGTGATCACGTTGCCCGACGTCGTGTCGGTCGCGAGGCCGGGATCGAGCGAGGGCGGCTCCGCGCCCCAGTTGATGTCGATCACCTGGTCGACCACGCCGTTGCCGTTGCCCCCTGCGCCGCTACCGCCGCCTCCGCCGCAGCCGACTGCCAGCATGGCGAGGGCGGCAACCGCACCGGCCGTGGCGACACGGATGGTTATCCTCATCTGACCCTCTCCTTCCTTCGTCGACTGACGCGCCAGCGTCGCGCGGGCACGTCTCTGATCTCTGTTATGCCCACCGTGCCAGCGGAGCGAACGGCCTTACAGAACCCTGACTCGCGGCGCCTGCGGCGATGGCTGCTCGCCGCAGGGGCGGTACTCGCGTCCCTCGCCTTGCCCGTGGCCGCACTCGGGCACGTGACGATCGCGCCGTCGTACGTGGAGGCGGACGTGACCTCGACGATCACGTTCGAGACGCCGAACGAGCGGCCGCGGCACGCCACCGTCTCGCTCACGATCGACGCGCCGCCTGGGGTCGTGCTCTCCGCGGTCGCCCCGCCCCACGGGTGGAAGCTCGACGTCCAGCCGACCCGAGCCCGCTGGTCGGGCGGACGGATCGCGGGGGAGCGCACGATCGGCTTCCCGGTCAGGGTGCTGGCGCGCACCCGCGCGGGCAACCAGGTGTTCCGCGCCGTGCAGGGCTACGAGGACGGTGAGCAGGTGCGGTGGCCGGCGACGCTGTCTGTCCTGCCCGCCGCCGGCGCGCAGGCCCCCGCGCAGCATCTCGGCAGGGCGGTCGCGGCGGGCGCGGCGGGGCTCGTCGTGCTCGCCGGGAGCCTCCTCGTCCTCAGGCGCCTGCGCCGCCGCCCACTTCAGGAGAGATAGTGACCACGGGTGCTACCGTCGGGCGCCCGTGCTCTTCTCCCAGATCCTGAACGACGACCTGGGTTGCGCCTCGTATCTCGTGGGCTGCGAGGAGGCGGGCGAGGTCGTGGTCGTCGACCCGCACCTCGAGATCGAGCCCATCCTCGCCGAGGCCGGGCGGCTCGGCGCGCGCATCGTGCGCACGCTGGAGACGCACACGCACGCCGACCACGTCTCCGGCCATGGCCGCCTCGCCGTCGACCACGGGATCCCGGTCAGCATCCATCCCCTCGCCGAGCCCGAGTACCCCGCCGACTCGCTGGAGGACGGCGCCGAGCTCACCGTCGGCCGCGTCGTCCTGCGCTGCCTGCACACCCCGGGCCACCGCCCCGAGCACTGCTGCTTCGCGGTCGCGGACACCACCCGCTCGGACGAGCCGTGGCTCCTGCTCACCGGCGACTCGCTGTTCGTGGGCGACGCGGCGCGCCCGGACCTCGCCGTCGGCGCGATGGAGGGAGCGGAGTGCATGTTCCACTCCCTGCGGCGCCTGCTGGAGCTCGCCGACGGCGTCGAGGTCTTCCCAGGCCACGTCGCCGGGTCGCTGTGCGGCACCTCGATGAGCTCCCGCAGCTCCACCACGATCGGCTTCGAGCGCCGGTTCAACCCGATGCTCGCGATCCCCGAGCTCGATGCCTTCGTCACCGAGTCGGCGGGGGTCTCGAGCCCGAAGCCGCCCAATCTCGCCCGGATCGTCGAGCTCAACCGCGGCCCCTTCCGTCCGACGGCGCCACCCGCCTCCGAGCTCCCTGCTCCGGCGGCGGACGCGCAGCTGCTCGACGTCCGGCCGGTCGAGGAGCACCTCGCGGGTCACCGCCCCGGGGCGGTCAACGTCCCGGTCTCGGGGACGAGCTTCTCGACGAAGGCCGCGTTCGTCCTCGACGCTGCGCACCCGGTCGTCGTGCTGGCGGGACGCGCCGACGACGCGCGGCACGCGGTGGCCGGTCTGCGCTCGGTCGCGTTCGACGACGTACCCGGGTACGTGCTCGGGGGCGGCGACGAGACGACCGCCGCCGTGACGGTCGACGAGCTCGACTCGATGCTCGAGTCCGGCGCGACCGTGGTCGACGTCCGCGAGAAGGACGAGCGCGACGAGGGATACATCCCGGGCAGCCGCCACGTGCCCTATCGCCTGATGCGGGTCGCGACGCCGGATCTCCCCGACGACCGCCCGCTCGTCACGATCTGCAGCTCCGGGCCGCGCGCGGCGGTCGCCGCCAGCATCCTCAGGGCGCGGGGGCTCGACGCGCGACCCGTCGTCGACGGCGGCATGACCGACTGGCTCGCCCGCGGCGCGACGGCCGTCAGCTTCCGCCGCTGCGGCTCCTGACGGCGGCTTCGAGCTCCGCCAGCCGCGCCGTCGCGCCGAGCCCGCGCAGCAGCTCGCCGGCGCGCTCGAGGTGGCGCGCGGCGACCGCCTCGTCGCCCGCCACGCGCGCGGCGACCATGCGCGCGTCCGCCTCGAGCGGCCTCGCCCCGATCTCCTGCAGGATCTCCGCACCGTCGGCGACTCGACCCGCGTCGATCGCCCGGGCGGCGGCGAGGAACCGGGAACCCTCCGGCTCCGGGAGCTCGAGCAGCCCCCCAGAGCGGCCCAGCCGCTCGAGCGTGAGCGACAGCGCGACGGTCCAGAAGCCCGGTGCGACACCAGACGGTCGCTCCCGTCTCCGCGCGAGGAGCTCGTCCACCAGGGCGCCGGCCTCCTCGTCCAAACCCGCGCGAACGAGCGTCCACGCCGCGAGCGCGCAGACGGCGAAGACGGCCTGGTCGTCGTTCCGCTCACGAGCGGCCGACACCTGGTGTTGGGCCGTCTCGACCGCCTCGTCGACGTGTCCGTCCCGAACGAATGCGAGCTCGGCGAGCACGAGCTCGAACATCGGCGCCTGGTAGAGCCCACCAAGACGATTCGCACGCTCGAGCTCGGTGACGGACGTCTCCGCGGCCTCGTCCCAGTCGCCCGCGAGGAACTGCGCCTCGACGAGGTTCCCGTACGCGAAGCCGCCGGCCCCGCCTACCATGCCAATCCGCTCGCTCAGTGCGATCGACCGGCGCGCGGCGTCCTTCGCGCCGTTCAGGTCGCCCAGGTCGTTTAGCACCGAGCCGAGGTTCACGTAGGCACGGGTCGCCTCCGAAGGACTGCTCACGAGTGCAAGCTCGGCAGCCTCCTCGAGATCCTCGCAGGCCCGGTCGTACTCCGCGAGGTTGGCCTTCGCGGTCGCCCGCGTGATCAGCGCCGCGATGCGCACCTGCTCGGCCCCGATCGCGGTGGCCAGCTCGAGCGCGCGGCCGGCGAGCTCGACGGCGTACGGAGTGTCGCCCGCAAGCATCGCGCGGCGGGCACCCTGCGCGAGCACGTGCGCCTCGTTCGTCGACCTCCCGCCCGCCCCGATGAGGTCGAGGCCCCGCTGCATCCACGCGGCGCTGCCGGCGCCGTCGCCGTGCTGCCAGAGTCCGAACGCGAGGTCCGCGGCCGCGGCCGCCGCCTCGACCGGCTGGCCGTCGGCGAGCAAGAGCTCGAACGCACGCTGCAGCTCCACGAGCCCCCCGGACTCCGTAAAGGTGAGCGCGATGCCCAGGGCGCGCAGCGCGTGCGGGTCGAGCTTCCCGGCGCGAAGCGTCGCGGCCGAGCGCAGCGCGCGCACCGCAGCGGGATAGGCGGCGACGGCGAGCGCCCGGAGCCCGGACTCCCTGAGGGCGGACGAGGCGGCCGGGACGAGCTCCGCCGAGTCCACGCCGGCGCTCCGCGAGAGCTCGATCGCCTCGATGTAGTGGTGGGCGAGAAGCTCTGCGCGGTCCTCGCGCCGGTCCTCTGGGAGCGACTCGATCCAGCGTGCGACGCGAACGTGGCGCTCGATGCGATCCGGCCGCGGCAGCTGGGCGTAGACCGCGTCGCGGACGAGGCTGTGGACGAACGAGTGCTGCGTCGCGCCGGCGACGGCGGACTGCCGCTCGCGGCGGAGGAACTCCTTCCGACCGAGCGAGCGGAGCAGCTCGTCGACCTCCTCGGGCTCGCGCGTCGAGACGACCTGGAGCCCGTCCGACCAGACCACCCCGCCCATCACGGCGGCATCGCGCAGGAGCTCCTTCTCCGCGCTCGGCAAGAGGTCGACGCGCGCGGTGACGATCCCGAGCACGGTGTCGGGCGGCCTCATGAGGTCGCCGCCCGAGGTTCGCATCCGGACGAGCTCCTCGGCGTACAGCGGGTTGCCGGCCGCGAGCTCGACGACGCCGACCCGAAGCTCGGCGTCCGCGGGGTCGCGGCCGAGCAGCGACTCGACGAGCCGCGCGATGTCCCCCTCCGCGAGCGGCCCGAGCGACACGGTGAGCGCGTTGCGCTTCCCGCCGCCCCAGTCCGGCCGGCGCTCGAGGAGCTCGGGGCGGGCGCAGCACACGACCAGAAGCGGGATGCCCTCGACGAGGTCGACGAGGCCGTCGACGAAGTCGAGCAGGCCGTCGTCGGCCCACTGCAGGTCGTCGATCACGACCACGAGCGGCCGCTGCTCGGCGAGCGCCTCGAGGAAGACGCGCCAGCCGGCCTGTAGCTCGGTGCGACGGTCGGCGAGGGCGACGTCCTCGGGGACGAGACCCACGAGCGGGCGTAGGCTCGCCTCCACCCAACGCCGGTCGCCCTCGTCGACGACGTCCGCGACCGCGCGGCCGAGCTTCTCCGCGGCGAGCGCGGCCGCATCGTTTTCGCGGATCCCGGCCTGCGCCTTGACGATCTCGCCGAGCGCCCAGAACGTGACGCCGTCGCCGTAGGGCAGGCAGCGGCCGTACCGCCACGTGATGATCTCCTCGTCCTCTGCCGCCGCCTCGCGTAGCTCGACGACGAGCCTGCTCTTGCCGATGCCCGGCACCCCGACGAGCGTCACGAGCTGCGGGGAGCGCCCGACCCGGACGCGGGCGAATGCGCCGAGGAGCAGCGCACGCTCGTTGTCGCGCCCCACCAGCGGGGACGAGGGGTCGTACTCCCCCGGCCCCGAGACGCGCCCGAGAGCCTCGACCGCCTCCCAGACCTCGACCGGCTCGCTCTTGCCCTTCGCCCTCACCGACTCGTGCTCGCGGTACACGATTACCCGCTCGGTCGCCCGGTGGGTCGCGGCGCCGACGAGGATCCCGTCGACAGGCGCCGCGGACTGGACCCGCGCCGCCGTGTTCATCACGTCGCCCGCCACCATCGACTCGCCCTCGGCCGCTCGCGCGTCGAGCGCGACGAGCGCCTCGCCGGTGGCGACCCCGACGCGGACGTGAAGGTCTAGCGCGTCGCCCCGGTCGTTCAGCGCCGCGATCGACTCGCGCGCGGCGAGCGCCGCGCGCACGGCCCGCTCGGGATCGTCCTCGTGCGCGGTCGGCGCGCCGTAGACGGCGACGACCGCGTCGCCGATGAACTTCTCGACCGTCCCGCCGTAGCGCTCCAGCTCGCGGCGCAATGTCTCGTGGTAGCGGCGGAGAATCGCCCTCACGTCCTCGGGGTCGAGCCGCTCGGCTCGCGCGGTCGACCCGACGAGGTCGACGAACACCGCGGTGACGATCTTCCGCTCCTCTCGCGCGCGGGGCCCGGAGACGAGGGCGGCCCCGCAGGCGTTGCAGAACCGCGCGTCGTCCGGGTTCTCGCGGGCGCACCGGGAGCAGACGAGCACGAGCCGAGTCTATTCGGGCTTTCCAGGGCCGCTCAGCGCAGCCGGCGCACGGTGAAGCCCGCGTCGGCGAGCTCCCTGATCAGCACCTGCGAGTGCTCCTCGTCGCGCGTCTCGAGCGTCAGCTCCGCCTCGGTCTCGAGCACGCCGATGTTCCTGCCCTCGCGGTGGTGCTGGATCGCGAGCACGTTCGCCCGCTGACCGGCGATCAGCCCGACGATGTGGGCCAGCTCGCCCGGGCGGTCGGGGATCAACAGGGCGACCACGAGATGCCGACCCGAGACCGTCAGCCCGTAGCGGACGACGGAGCTGAGCGTCGTCGCGTCGACGTTCCCGCCCGCGACGACCGCGCACGCGGGCCCCTCGCCGCCGACACGTCCGGCGAGGATCGCGGCGACGGGCGCCGCGCCGGCGCCCTCGGCGACGAGCTTCGAGCGCTCGAGCAGGAGGACGATCGCCTCCGAGATCTCCTCGTCGTCGACCACGACGACGTCGTCGAGCAGGTCGCGCAAGATCGCGGCGGTCAGCTCTCCCGGGTGCTTTACGGCGATCCCGTCGGCGATCGTGGCGCCTGCCGGGGCACGGCCCGCGAGCGGCGCGCATGCGGCTGCCTGCACCCCGACGACGCGAACCTCCGGGCGCAGGGCGTCGAGCGCGATCGCGACGCCGGCCGCGAGCCCGCCGCCGCCGACCGGGATCACCACCGTCGCAGGCCCGTCGGGCAGCTGCTCGGCGAGCTCGAGCCCGAGCGTGCCCTGGCCGGCGATCACACGGGGATCCTCGAAAGGGTGGACCGGCGTCGCGCCGGTGTCCTCCGCGCGCTGCCGCGCGAGCGCGGCGGCCTCGTCGAACCCCTCTCCCGCGAGCTCGACGCGCGCGCCGTACCCGCGCGCCGCCTCGACCTTCGCCATCGGCGCCGCCTCCGGCACGACGATCGTCGCGGGGATGCCGGCCTGGCGCGCCGCCCAGGCGACCGCCTGCCCGTGGTTCCCCGCGCTCGCCGTCACGACGCCCGCGCCGCGCTCGTCCTCCGAGAGCTGCGCGATGGTGTTGTAGGCGCCGCGGATCTTGAACGCACCGGTTCGTTGCAGGTTCTCGGCCTTGAGGAGGACGGGCCTGCCCGCGAGGCGGGAGAGCGTCTCCGAGGAGAAGACGGGCGTCACCCGGGCGATGCCGGAGAGCCGCTCGCGCGCCCCGAGCAGGTCGTCGAGCGTCGGCCGCCCGGTCACGCGGCGTCCTCGCCGACCAGCGAGCCGACGACGAGCGAGACGGCGCTGAGCGGGTCGACCTCGCGTCGCGTGACGCCCTCGACCGCCTCCCGCACGCGCGGGTTCTCGGCGATCGTCCCGCGCACGAGCTCGCGCAGTCGCGCGACGGCCAGCGTCTCGACCTCGCCGCTCAGGTTCCGCACGCGCCGGACCTCCAGCTCCCCGCGCTCGTCGAGCTCGCGCCGGCGCGTCTCGAGCGCCTCCCAGAGCTGGGGCACCCCCTCGCCGCGCAGCGCGTCCGTGAGGAGGATTTTCGGACGGCGCGCGCGCTCGGGCTCGAGCGCGACGATCGAGCGCACCTCCTGCAGCATGGTCTGCGCCGCCGGATGATCCATCTTGTTGACGACGATCACGTCCGGGATCTCCATGATCCCCGCCTTGAGCGCCTGCACGGCGTCTCCGGATCCCGGCATCAGCACGAGCAGCACGACGTCCGCGATGCCGATCACCTCCACCTCGCTCTGGCCCGTGCCGACCGTCTCGAGGAAGACCACGTCCTTCCCGGAGGCGTCCACGAGCAGCATCGCCTGCAGCGTCGCCTCGGCGAGACCCCCGAGATGACCGCGGGTGCCCATCGAGCGGATGTAGACGTCGGGATCGAGGAAATGGTCGGAGAGCCGGATCCGGTCGCCGAGCAGCGCGCCCCGCGAGAACGGGCTGGAAGGATCGACGGAGACGACGCCGACGGACCTGCCGTCGGAGCGAACCTCCGCGACGAGAGCGCTCACGAGCGACGACTTGCCGACGCCGGGCGGACCCGTGACGCCGATCGAGACCGCCCGGCCGGTGCGCGGATACACGGCACGGACGACCTCCTCCGCCTGGTCGGCGCCGTCCTCGACGAGCGAGATCGCCCGCGCGAGCGCCCGGCGGTCGCCGGCGAGCACGCCGGCGACCAGCTCCTCGTGCGACCAGTCGGCGCGTGCCACCGACGCCACTCTAGGTGCCCGTCCGGAAGGTGGCGACGGCCCCGCGTTCACGGGGCACGGGGCGCGGGCCAACGGGCACGACGCGCCTCGGGAAGCGCCCGGGCGCCGGGCGAAGCACGCCCTACTGCCGCGACCGGCTTGGGCCCTCGCCGGGCGCGAGCGCAGCGTCCGAGGTGCCGTTCTCGCGCTCGCGCCGGCGCGTCTCGTCGATCTCGACCATCAGCGCGTGGATCCGCTCCAGCCCGCTCGGCGGGTCCTCCACGGCCTCGGGCCGCTCTGCCTCGCGAGGCACCCGGGTGAGCGCGAACGCGAGCACGGTGGAGAGGAGGTACAGGGCGCCCGCGACCGCCCACGCGAGGCGCGCGCTCGTCTGGTCGACGAGCAGCCCACCGCCCGCCATGGCGATCCCGAGCACGCCGTAGTAGGTCGACATCAGCACCGCGAGCGCCCGGCCGCGCATCGCGTCGGGCGCGCCTGCCTGGACGAGCAGCTGGTTGCACACGATCGCCGCGCCGTTCCCGATCGTGGCGAAGGCGGCGAGCACGGCGGCCACGGCGACCGTCGGGGACACCGACGCGACCCCGAATCCGACCGCCATGACGAGCAGCGACCCTGCGTAGAGCGCCCGCATGCCGATCCGCTCCAGGGCGGTCGCCGCGAAGAAGCTCCCGACCACCAGCCCGACGCCCGTCGCCCCGACGAGGAAGCCGAGGCCGACGTTCCCCCCGCCGAGGTCGTCCTTCACGAGCGGCACCTCGGCGACGTTCACGAACGCGGTGGCGAGGGCCGAGACGTTCCAGGCGACCAGCACGGTGAGGAGGGGTCTCGAGTGGAAGACGAGCCCGATGCCTGCCCGCAGGTCGTCCCAGTGGCCCTTCGTGATCGGCTCGTCGGAGCGCAGGGACGCAGCGGGGATCCGTGCGACGAGCGCGGCGGAGAGGAGGAAGGTGGCGGCGTTGACCCAGTACGCGACGTCGGTGCCGGACAACGCCAGCAGGCCGCCGGCGAGGACGGGCCCGAGCGTCCAGGCGACGTGCTCGGCGGTCGAGAGCAGCGACGTGGCCTGCTCGCGGTCCCGCTCGGGGACGAGATTCGGGAAGCCCGCCCACGCCGCGGGCCGGAAGAATCCGGTCGCGACGCCGTTCACCGCCGCGAGGGCCACGATCAACCCGGGTCGCTCGACGAACGGCAGCGCCACGAACGTGACCGCACGGACGAGGTCGGAGACGATCATCAGCCGCCGTCGCGAGAGCCGATCGACGAGCGGCCCGAGCGTGATCCCGATCAACACGATCGGGAGGAAGTCGGCGATCAGGAGTGCCGCGAGCCACGCGCCCGAGCCCGTGCGGTCGAAGATGTCGACCGAGAGGGCGAGCGCGGCGAGGTACGTCCCCACTGCGGAGCCCGCGGTCGCCCAGAACAGCAGCGCGAAGCCGGGATTGCGGCGGAGTGGGGACAGACGGCCTGTGGCGCGGTCGGCCACGGGAGGACGCTACCACCCTGGCACGGATGCCAACAGTGGCCGAAACGGACAGAACCACAGGGCTCGAAGGCGAGGTCGCCAGGTGTCCGACCCGAAGTCGGACACCCACTCCTCCGGACGCAACCACCGGGCCCGAGGCGACCCGCCTCGTGTCGACTTCGAGTCGGACACCCCCTCGCGCGGGCAGACGCACCCGCCGGTGTCCGACTCCAAGTCGGACACCTCCTCGTGCGGCTACGCGACCGGGCCCTTCGGGACGGCCGCCTTCGCCATGCGGCCCGCGAGGACCGCGGCGAGCGCCCGCTCCTGCTGGACGGGGACGGGCGTGACGAGCGACGTGACGACGAGTGCCGCCTGCACCGAGCCGCGCTGGAGCAGCACCGCGTCGAAATAGGCGCGCACCTTCTTCTTGCCCGCGAGGGTCATGGTCGCGACCACCCGGTAGGCGAGCGCCCTGGACGCGACCTTCGGGAACTGCAGGCGCTTCGCCGAGACGACCTCGACCCCCGCCGCCGAGGGCGCGCCGAGACGGACGAGGTCGGCGAAGCACCTGACCGCGGCGGACGTCCCGGCCCGCCGCCAGGCGAGGTTCGAGTCGCCGACCGACCTGTACACCGAGGCCGAGGAGCCGACCGCGACGCCGAGCGCGTCCCGGCTGAAGTCGGGCGAGCTCGCGTCGCCGGTGACCGTGAGGTCGGACTCGTCGACGGCGCCGCACCGCGCGCCCTTCGGCCGGGCGGCATCCGACGAGGGGTGAGCCACGAAGCCGGCGGACAGGTCCCCCTTCTTCAGCACGATCGACCGGGCGACCGCCTGTCCTCCGGCGGTCAGCGCCTTGCGCGGCTCGCCGTCGGCGCCCAGAGCGGGCGCCGCGACGACGAGTGCGAGCAGCGAGACGGCGAGGGCGCGCACACCGCCCACTGTACCCCTGTGCTTCGGAGCCGAAGCCTCAGCGCGGGTCGTAGGCGAGGTTCTGCCGCAGCCATCGCTCGGCCGTCGCGAGGGCCTCCCCTTTCCGCTCCGCGTAGTCCTCCACCTGGTCGCGCCCGACGCGCCCGATCGAGAAGTATCGCGCGGACGGGTGCCCGAAGTAGAGGCCGCTGACGCTCGCCCCGGGGGTGGTCGCGAACGACTCGGTCAGCGCGAGCCCCGCGTCCTCGGCGGCGAGCAGCGTGAACAGCGTGCCCTTCTGCGAGTGGTCGGGGCAGGCCGGATAGCCGAACGCCGGTCTAATCCCGCGGTAGCGCTCGCCGACGAGGTCGTCCGGGGCGAGCTGCTCACCGGGCGCGTACCAGGCGCGGCGGGAGTGCTCGTGCAGCCATTCGGCGAACGCCTCGGCGAGCCGGTCGGCGAGCGCCTTCACCATGATCGCGGTGTAGTCGTCGCCGTCGCGCTCGAACTCGGCAGCGAGCTCGTCGGCGCCGTGGATTCCGACTGCGAACGCTCCCGCGTGGTCGACCAGGCCGGTTTCGCGGGGGGCGACGAAATCGGCGAGCGAGCGGTTCGGCCGCGAGTCGTCGTGGGCGCCCTGCTGGCGCAGCATCGGGAAGCGCACCTCCCCGCTCCCGTTCGCGAAGACGATGTCGTCGCCCTCGGACACGGCGCGCCAGAAGCCGTGGACGCCGCGCGCGACGAGCAGCCGCTCGGCGACGACGCGGTCGAGGAGCACGTTCGCCTCGTCGAAGAGCTGGCGCGCCGCCTCGCCCTTCTCGGGGTGGTCGAGGATCGCCGGGTAGCGGCCCTTCAGCTCCCACACGTGGAAGAAGAAGGTCCAGTCGACGTACGGTTGGAGGTCCTCCAGCGCCGGCTCCACCAGCCTGCACCCGGTGAACGCCGGGACGTCCAGGTCGTCGGCGTGCCAGGCGATCGGCGTCCTACGCTCCCGCGCGGCGCGCAGCGGGAGCAGCGGCCGGCGGGCATGCTCGGCGTGCAGCGCGCGCAGGCGGTCCTGCTCGGCGCGGTTCTCGGTGTCGAGCGTGCCACGTCGGTCAGCGTCGAGCAGCGTGTTGACGACGCCGATCACGCGGGAGGCGTCGAGCACGTGGACGGTCGGCTGGGCGAACTCGGGTGCGATCCGCACCGCGGTGTGCTGCCGCGAAGTCGTGGCGCCGCCGATCAGGAGCGGCAGCTCGAGCCCGCGCCGCTCCATCTCCTTCGCCACCACCACCATCTCGTCGAGCGACGGCGTGATCAGGCCCGAGAGCCCGACGACGTCGCAGTCCTGCTCGACGGCCGTGTCGAGGATCGTGTCCGCGGCGACCATCACACCGAGGTCGACGACCTCGTAGTTGTTGCAGCCGAGCACGACGCCGACGATGTTCTTGCCGATGTCGTGGACGTCGCCCTTGACGGTGGCGAGGACGACGCGCCCTGCCGTGCGCCCGCTCCCCTCCTTCTCCGCCTCCATGAACGGCTGGAGGTACGCGACCGCGCGCTTCATCGCGCGCGCGCTCTTCACGACCTGCGGGAGGAACATCCGGCCGGAGCCGAAGAGGTCGCCGACCACCCGCATGCCGTCCATCAGCGGGCCTTCGATCACGTCGAGCGGGCGGGCGGCCGCCCGCCGCGCCTCCTCGACGTCCTCCTCGACGAAGTCGACGACGCCGTGCACGAGCGCGTGCTCGAGCCGCTTCTCGACGGTCGTATCGCGCCACGAGAGGTCCTCCTCCCGCCGGGTCGTCTCGCCCGCGAAGCGGCCTGCGAGCTCGACGAGACGCTCGGTCGCGTCGGCCCGGCGGTCGAAGATCACGTCCTCGACCCGCTCGAGCAGCTCGGGCTCGATGTCCTCGTAGACCATCAGCAGGCCGGCGTTGACGATCCCCATGTCGAGCCCCGCGCGGATCGCGTGGTAGAGGAACGCGGCGTGCATCGCCTCGCGGACGTGCTGGTTGCCGCGGAACGCGAACGAGAGGTTGGAGATGCCGCCGCTCGTGCGCGCGCCCGGACAGCGCTCCTTGATCAGCGGCAGGGCCTCGATGAACGCCTTCGCGAACTCGTTGTGCTCCTCGATGCCGGTCGCGACGGCGAGGACGTTCGGGTCGAAGACGATGTCCTCGGGCGGAAAGCCGACCTCGTCGACGAGCAGCCGGTACGCGCGCTCGCAGATCTCGACCTTCCGCTCGACGGTCTCGGCCTGCCCTTGCTCGTCGAAGGCCATCACGACCACCCCGGCTCCGTAGGCCCGGACGACGCGGGCGTGCTCGAGGAACGGCGCCTCGCCCTCTTTCAGCGACAGCGAGTTGACGATGCCCTTGCCCTGGAGGCATTTGAGGCCCGCGTCGAGCACCGACCACCGCGAGCTGTCGACCATCACGGGCAGGCGGGCCGCCTCCGGCTCGGTCGCGAGGAGGTTGAGGAAGCGCGTCATCACCTCCTCGCCGTCCAGCAGGTCGGCGTCCATGTTCACGTCGAGCGCGTTGGCGCCGTTCCGCACCTGCTCGAGCGCGACCTCGACCGCGGCCTCGAGGTCGCCGGACTCGACCAGCGAGCGGAAGCGGGCCGAGCCCGTCACGTTCGTCCGCTCGCCGACCATCACGAAGCCCGTGTCCGGCCCGAGCTCGAACGGCTCCAGGCCGCTCCAGCGCGTCGCGGGCGTGCGCACCGGGACGCGGCGCGGCGCGATCCCGTCGACCGCGGCCGCGATCTGGCGGACGTGCTCGGGCGTCGTCCCGCAGCAGCCGCCCACGACGTTCACGAGCCCGTCCTCGGCGAAGGCGCGCAGGTATCTGCTCGTGTCGCCGGGCTGCTCGTCGTGCTCGCCCATCGCGTTGGGCAGGCCCGCGTTCGGATAGCAGGAGACGTACGTGTCGGCGACGCGCGCCAGGCTCTCGAGGAACGGGCGCATCTCGGTGGCGCCGAGCGAGCAGTTGACGCCCGCGATCAGCGGGCGGGCATGCTCGACCGAGACCCAGAACGCCTCCGCCGTCTGCCCCGAGAGGTTCCTTCCGCTCCGGTCGATCGCCGTGAACGAGAGCCAGAGCGGCAGCTCCGGGGCCACGTCCCGTGCTGCGACGATCGCGGCCTTCGCGTTGAGGGTGTCGAAGATCGTCTCGACGAGCAGCAGGTCGACTCCCCCCTCCGCGAGCGCCGCGATCTGGGCGGCGTACGTGTCTCGCACCTCGTCGAACGTCACCGAGCGAAAGGCGGCGTCGTCGACCTTCGGCGAGACTGAGAGCGAGACGTTGAGCGGCCCCAGCGCGCCCGCCACGAAGCGCGGGCGCTCCGGCGTCCGCCGCGTCCACTCGTCGGCCGCGCGACGCGCGAGCCGCGCGCCCTCGAGGCTCATCTCGGCAGCGAGCCCCTCGAGGGCGTAGTCGGACTGGCCGATCGACGTCGCGGTGAACGTGTTCGTCGTCGCGAGGTCGGCCCCGGCCGCGAAGTAGGCGTCGTGGATCTCGGAGACGACCTCCGGCCGCGTCACGTTGAGGAGGTCCGGGTCGCCCTTGACGTCGCGCGGATGGCCGCGGAGCCGTTCACCGCGGTACTCGGCCTCGGACAGCCCCTTGCGGTGGATGAGCACCCCCCAGGCGCCGTCGTGCACCACGATCCGTCGCTCCAGGAGCTCCCTCAGCCGGTCGATCTGGCTCACGGGCGGCTCCCCGATCCAATCTCCCCGAGCCGGACCACGCAAGTTACAAGTTGTAACTTGCGCGCCGCCGCCCCGGGCCCGTTGCCGGGGCGGTCGAGGGCAGGCGGTCGGTCGGTGTGCCTCGGGCTCCGCCGCTGACTGAGATCGGTCGCGCTCACTCGTCTCCTCGCCGTGTCGCCTCCGCCTGCGGAGCGAACCCGGCGCCGAGGGCGCGGGGGCTCTTTAGGCGTTTGTTGACCCGGTCGCCAAGCTGCCTTTCAAAGCTCTCCGGGACCTCTCACGATAGCGCGCAGAGCCGGATCTGCCACTGGCAATTCTCGCGCAGCGAGACGTGCCCGCCCCGAGTCAGCCCGTCGTGCGGCCGGAGACCGCGAGCTGGTTCTCGGCGTGCCTGATGCGCTGCTCGAGCTGCCAGCGGTCGGCGGTCGACTCCCCCGCGTCCACGCGCTCGAGCTCCGCCTGCGCGGCATCGAGCTGCTCCCGCGCACGGGCGTCGTCGATCTCCCTCACGCCGACTGCGTCGTCCACGAGGGCCAGGGCGCGGTCGAGCTCGACCTTGAAGAAGCCGGGCCCGGTCGCAAACTCGAGCACCTCGTTCGCCCCGACGTGCACACGCGTCGACCCGGCCTTGAGCGTCGCCACGAGGGGCGCGTGACGCGCGAGCACGCCGATCTCGCCGGCAGCGCCGGGCACGATCAGCATGTGGGCCTCGCCCTGGAAGACGGGGCCGTCCGGGGTGACCAGCTCGACGTCGAAGGTCGGATGGTCGGTGACGTCGGCCATCGCTTCCCCCGGTCAGGCGGCGGCCTGCTCGAGCGAGCGGGCCCGCTCGACGACGTCCTCGATCGGGCCCACCATGTAGAAGGCAGACTCCGGCAGGTCGTCGTGCTCGCCCTTGATGATCGCGTCGAAGCCCGCGATCGTGTCCTCTTGCTTGACGTACTTGCCCGGCGTGCCGGTGAACTGCTCGGCGACGAAGTTCGGCTGGGAGAGGAACCGCTCGACCTTGCGCGCCCGGGAGACCACCAGCTTGTCCTCGTCTGTCAGCTCGTCCATCCCGAGGATCGCGATGATGTCCTGCAGGTCCTTGTAGCGCTGCAGGATCTGCTGGACGCTCGTCGCGACGCGGTAGTGATCGTCCGAGACGATTCCGGGCTGGAGCGCGCGCGACGTCGAGTCGAGCGGGTCCATCGCCGGGTAGATCCCCTTCTCCACGATCGCCCGCGACAGGGTCGTCGTCGAGTCGAGGTGCGCGAACGTGCCCGCGGGCGCGGGGTCGGTGAGGTCGTCCGCGGGGACGTAGATCGCCTGCACGGACGTGACCGAGCCGGTCGTGGTCGACGTGATGCGCTCCTGGAGCTGGCCCATCTCGGTCGCGAGCGTCGGCTGGTACCCGACCGCGCTCGGCATGCGGTTGAGGAGCGCCGAGACCTCGGAGCCGGCCTGGACGAACCGGAAGATGTTGTCGATGAACAGGAGCACGTCCTGGCCCTCGTCGCGGAAGTACTCCGCCATGGTCAGCCCGGAGAGGCCGACGCGGAGGCGCGCGCCCGGCGGCTCGTTCATCTGCCCGTAGACGAGCGCGACCTTGTCGATCACCCCGGACTCGGTCATCTCGAGCATCAGGTCGGTCCCCTCGCGGGTCCGCTCGCCGACACCCGCGAACACCGAGACGCCGCCGTGCTCCCTCGCGAGGTTGTGGATCAGCTCCTGGATCAGAACGGTCTTCCCGACGCCGGCGCCGCCGAACAGGCCGACCTTGCCGCCCTTGATGTACGGCGCGATCAGGTCGACGCACTTGAGGCCCGTCTCGAAGATCTCGATCGTCGGCGACAGGTCGCGGAAGGCCGGGGGATCGCGGTGGATCGGCCAGCGCTCGGCGTCGGCGGGAAGGGGGTCGCCGCCGTCGATCGCCTCACCGATCACGTTCCAGAGGCGTCCGAGCGTCGCCGGTCCGACGGGCACGGAGATCGGCTGGCCCGTGGCGACCACCTCGACGCCCCGGGCGAGGCCGTCCGTCGAGTCCATCGCGACTGCGCGCACGCGGTCGTCGCCAAGGTGCTGCTGCACCTCCGCCACGAGCGTGCCCGACCCGAGCTCGATCTCGAGCGCGGTCATGATCTCGGGCAGCTGGTCGGGGAAGACCGCGTCGAGCACGACGCCCTTGATCTCGACGATCCTGCCGGTGTTGACGTCGCGCTCAGCCATGTTCTCTCTCGGGCTCCTCGGGTGCGGAAGTGGGCACGAAACGGGCCCGAAGCGAACGGGCCCGAAGACCGGCGCGAGTGTAGACGACACGCCCTCCACCCGGCACCGCCAAGAGGATCGTGAACCGCTGCTAACCAGCGCGCCCTTCGTACGTCTATGTGGTCGTGCGAGACCTCGCGATCCTGCCCGAGGCGTGCAACCGAACGCGCCAGCATGTTTCGCTGCGCCTCGACAGACAGCTCTCGGAGCTCGAGGTGGCGGTCATGGCGCACCACCTCGCACGGTGCCCTGCCTGCCAGAGATTCGCCGCCGAGCTCGAGGGGGTGACGGAGACGCTGCGCGGCGCCGACCTCGTCGAGCCTCCCATTCACTTCGAGGTCCCACAGCGGCCCGCTCGGATCGGGGTCTCCCGCGCGGGCGCCGTCGCGGCGGCCGGCATCCTCGTCGCCGTCGCGCTCGGCGGCGTCGCGGGCCTCGGCCCAGACGCGCCCTCGACCGGCGGCTATCGCGCCAACGTGCAGAGCGCGGAAGAGCGGCTGTCGGTCACGGAGCACCTGTCGCTCGTGCCGGACGGGTCGAGCCCGACTTCCGCGGGCGCCCGCCAGGGCGTCGCGGCGGCCGGCCCGGCGACCGCCGGAAGGGGCACGAGCCCGGCCACGAGATCCGCGTCGAGCGGCGGCAGCGCCTCGACCGAGGGTTGGTGACAAACGGATGACGGAGGTGGGCCGTATGTGAGGACGACGGGCCGCGGAAGGGCGGACGGGCGTCGCTGACCCGCTGGATCCGCCCCCGGACCGTGGGCCCCGCTTCGGCTACGATCGGCGATCTTCTTCGCCGTCGACCGCCGGACAAAAGGTGTTCGACAGGGTGAAAACCGCAAGGAGGGAAGGAATGCGAAAGAGCAAGAGATGGGCTTGGTGGGCAGGTGCCGCCGCGCTCATCGCCATTACCGTCGCGGGCTCGGCGATCGGGGCAACGGGCGCGAAGACCCAGGTGCTCCGCGAGTCGATCGGCGCAGAGCCGCCGTCGCTCGATCCGGGCCTCGCAACCGACACGACGTCGGCAAACATCATCCTCAACATCATGGAGCCGCTCGTGAAGCTCGGCCCCGCGCCCGCACTGAAGGCGCTTCCGGCCGCCGCCTCGAGCTGGTCGGTGAAGGGGAAGGTCGTCAACCTCAAGCTGAACCCGGCCGTCCGCTGGACGAACGGTCAGCCCGTGACCTCGGCCGACTACGTGTGGTCGTGGCTGCGGACGATCTCGCCGGAGCTCGGCGCCGACTACGCGTACCAGTTCTACGGCATCCAGGGCGCCGAGGCCTACAACGGCTGCGACCCCGGCAAGGCGAACTGCAACGCGCTCAAGAACAAGGTCGGCATCAAGGCCGTCGGCAAGTACGGGCTTCGGGTCACGCTGACCTCGCCCCAGCCGTGGTTCATCCAGCAGCTCTCGCACCACTCGTTCCTGCCGGTCAACAAGGCGACCGTCACGAAGTACGGGAACAAGTGGACGGAGCCGCAGAACATCGTCACCGACGGCCCCTTCAAGCTGTCCGCGTGGAAGCACGACGCGTCGCTCACGCTCGTGAAGAACACGAAGTGGCGCAACGCGAGCTCGGTCAAGCTCGACCGGATCCAGCTCTCGATCATCACCGACGCCTCGACGGCGCTGAACGCGTTCAAGGCCGGCAACATCGACGTCGACTCGACGGGCCTCAACCCCGTCGACGTGAAGGACCTGAAGAAGACGGCGTTCCTGAAGACCTACAAGGCGCTCGGGACGTACTACTACGGGTTCAACGTCAAGAACATCAGTGACGTGAACCAGCGCCGCGCGATGTCGTTCGCGGTCGACCGCAAGGCGATCACGAAGTACATCACCCAGCTCGGTCAGGTTCCCGCCCGTGGCTTCACGCCGCCCGGCATCGCCGGTGGGCCGACGATCCTGAAGAACGCCTTCAACCCGCCGACGCACCAGACCGCGAAGGCGAAGGCGTACATGGCACTGGTGAAGAACCCCAAGAAGGACATCCACCTGTACATCAACAACTCCCCGGGCCACATCAACATCGCCACGGCAGTCCAGGCCTTCTGGAAGGAGCTCGGACTGAACGTGCAGATCAAGGTCCAGGAGTGGAAGCAGTACCTCGAGTTCCTCGGCCCGCCGCCGAACAGTGACGTGGACGTCTACCGGCTCGGATGGATCTACGACTATCCGGACGCGCAGAACGGCCTCGTCCTCTGGACGTGCGGTTCCGGGAACAACAACACGAACTGGTGCAACAAGAAGTACGACGCGCTGATCGCGAAGGCGAACAACACGCCGAACGCCAACGCGCGGTACCTCCTGTATCAGCAGGCCGAGGATCTCATCTCCGGCCCGAAGGGCGACATGCCCCTCATGCCGATCTACTGGTACACGTACACCAACCTGCAGCACCAGAACGTGAAGGGCTACACGATCAACCCGATGGATCAGACCACCTACTCGGCCGTCTCCATCGGCTAGCACCGAGGTCAAGCGGCGTCTACGATACGGGCAGGGCGCACCCGCGTCCTGCCCGTATCGCGTCGGCGCCGACGACGAACTTTCCACCTAGTCGATGCTCGCATTCATCATCCGGAGAATCGTTTGGACGATCCCGGTCATCCTGCTCGTCATCCTGATGACGTTCCTGATGATGCGGCTGATCAAGGGGAACCCGTTCCAGGTCACGGACCGGCCCGTGCCCCCGTCGATCCAGCGCAACCTCGACCGGAAGTTCCACCTCGACAAGCCCTGGTGGGAGCAGTACCTCTACTACGTCCGTGACGTCGGGCGGTTCGACCTCGGCCCCTCGCTCGTGCAGCGCAACCAGGACGTGAACGACGTGATCAAGGAGCACTTCCCCACGTCGATCAAGCTCGGGTTGATGGCGATGGGGTTCGCGATCGTGATCGGCGTGCCGCTCGGGGTGTTCGCCGCGCTCAGGCACAACACGGTCTTGGACTACACGGCCATGGGGCTCGCGAACCTCGGCTTCGCCGTACCGAGCTTCCTCGTCGCCACGCTGCTCATCTACTTCTTCGCGCTCCGCCTCAAGGACTACACCGGGCTTCCGACGAACGGCTGGAACGGGCCGAGCTCGTGGGTCCTGCCCGTGATCGCGCTCGGGATCTACCCGATGACCTACTTCGCGCGGCTCGTGCGGGGCACCGTGCTCGAGACGCTGCAGCAGGACTACATCCGCACCGCAAAGGCGAAGGGGCTCCGCTGGCGGTTCGTCGTCGGCAAGCACGTGCTGCGGAACTCGCTCATCCCGGTCGTCACCGCGGCCGGCCCCGTGCTCGGCGGCCTGATCACGGGGTCCTTCATCGTGGAGACGATCTTCGGGATCCCCGGTATCGGCAGGTACTACGTGACCGCGGTCACGGGACGGGACTACTCGGTCGTGATGGGCATCACCGTACTGCTCTCGGTGATCATCATCGTGGCGAACCTGGTCGTCGACATCCTGTACGGCTACCTCGACCCGAGGATCAGAGATGAGCGAGCCTGACGTCGTGAGCTCCGAGCCGGCGACCAAGCGACGCGGACGCAGGCTCAAGGGGGGGCCACTCCAGACGCGGCGCACCGAGTTCGAGGACACGCTGGCGCGCACCGCCAGCGCCCGCGGCGCAGAGGCCGGCGCATCACTGCCCCGCGCCTCGCTCTGGGGCGACGCGTTCCACCGCTTCATGAAGAACAAGGCGTCGGTCGTCGCCGCGGTCGCCTTCCTCGCCCTGCTCGCCTTCGTGATCATCGTGCCGTTCGTGAGCAGCGAGGACCCGTACGCGCTCGACTTCTCCCAGGCCTACCTCTCGCCCAGCTGGGACCACCCGTTCGGCACCGACCAGTTCGGCCGTGACCTCTTCATCCGCACAGCGCTCGGCGGCCGTGTCTCGTTCGCGATCGGCTTCGCGGCCACGTTCACGATCATGGTCGTCGGCATCGTCTACGGGGCCACCGCCGGGTTCCTGGGCGGCCATGTCGACAACGCGCTGATGCGCTTCCTGGACGCGCTCTACGGGCTCCCCTACCTTCCGTTCGCGATCATGACGCTCGCGGTCTTCGGCACCGTGAACTTCTGGACGATGGTCGTCGCGCTGACGATCGCCTCCTGGTTCACCACCGCCCGCGTGATGCGCGGCCAGATCATCACCTTGAAGCAGAACGACTATGTGCGAGCGGCCTATGCGGCCGGGGCGAAGGGCCCGCGCGTCCTCTACCGGCACCTGCTGATGAACACCCTCGGCGTGATCATCGTGTTCGTGTTCCTCGAGCTCCCCGGCGTGATCCTCGGCGAGGCGTTCCTCTCGTTCCTCGGCCTCGGGATCAACCCGCCGAAGGCGTCGTGGGGCACGCTCGCGCAGGACGGCTACACCGCTTACCAGGCCCACCCGTACATCATCGTGATCCCCTCCCTCTGCATCGCCTGGCTCATCCTCAGCGCCTTCTTCATCGCCGACGGCCTGCGCGACGCGCTCGACCCGCGGACGAAGGAAGCGTAAAAGTCTTGGCACTGCTCGAAGTCGAGGACCTCCGGACCTACTTCAAGACGCGCGAGGGCGAGGTGCACGCCGTCGACGGCGTCTCGTTCGAGGTCGAAGAGGGATCCGTGCTCGGGATCGTCGGCGAGTCCGGCTGCGGGAAGTCGGTGACGTCCCTCTCGATCATGGGCCTCGTCCAGAGCCCTGGTCGCGTCGTCTCGGGCTCGATCCGCTTCGACGGGCGCGAGCTGACGACCATGTCGGACAAGAACCTCGAGGACGTCCGGGGCAAGCAGATCGCGATGATCTTCCAGGACCCGATGACGTCGCTCAACCCGACGCTGACGATCGGGACGCAGATCACCGAGACGATCCGGCGGCACATGGACCTCTCGAAGTCGGCCGCCGAGAAGCGGGCAATCGGCCTGCTCGAGGAGGTGCACATTCCCGACGCCGCGCGCCGGCTCCGGGACTACCCGCACCGCTTCTCGGGCGGGATGCGGCAGCGCGTGATGATCGCGATGGCGCTCTCGTGCAACCCCCAGCTCCTGATCGCCGACGAGCCGACGACCGCGCTGGACGTGACCGTGCAGGCCGGAGTGCTCGAGCTCCTCGACGACCTGCGCAGGGACCACGGAATGACGATGATCATCATCTCGCACAACATGGGCGTGATCGCCGAGACCGCCGAGCAGGTGCTCGTGATGTACGCAGGTCAGGTCGTCGAGCAGGCTACGGTGATTGACCTCTTCGACCGCCCCGAGCACCCGTACACGGAGGCGCTCCTCGGGTCACTCCCCAAGATCGACGAGCCCAATCCGAGGAACGGGCGTCTGTCCACGATCCCGGGGCGGCCCCCCGACCTCCTCGTACCCCCCGAGGCCTGCCGCTTCGCGCCACGCTGCAGGTACGCGGGGATGGACGACTGCAACAAGGTTCAGCCCGAGCTCCGGGAGATCCGCACCGGTCACTGGGTGCGGTCGAACCACCCTGCCTCAGAGCGCGCCGCCGAGCCCGTGGGTGCGCGATGAGCACCGTCGACGAGATCACCGAGGGCTCCGGCTCCCACAACGGCGAGCCACTGCTCGTCGTCAGGAACCTCAAGAAGTACTTCCCGATCAAGAAGGGCGTCCTCATCGACCGCACCGTCGACTATGTGAAGGCCGTCGACGATGTGTCGTTCGAGATCTACCCCGGCAAGACGCTCGGGCTCGTCGGCGAATCGGGCTCCGGTAAGTCGACGACGGGCTACTGCGTGCTCGAGCTGCTCAAGCCGACCTCCGGCTCCGTACAGTTCCTCGGCGAGGAGCTGACGACGATGAAGAAGCAGGATCTCCGCCGGATGCGGCGCGAGATGCAAATCGTCTTCCAGGACCCGTACGCGTCCCTCAACCCGCGCATGACGGTCGGGAACATCGTCGGGGAGCCCCTCGTCGTCCACAAGGTCGGCGACCGGGCCCGGCGGCGCAAGACGGTCGAGGAGCTCCTCGAGGTGGTCGGCTTCAACCCCGACTTCGTCAACCGCTACCCCCACGAATTCTCGGGCGGGCAGCGCCAGCGCATCGGGATCGCGCGCGCGCTCGCACTCAACCCGAGGCTGATCGTCTGCGACGAGCCGGTCTCGGCGCTCGACGTGTCGATCCAGGCGCAGATCCTCAACCTGCTCAAGGACCTCCAGGCGGAGTTCGGCCTCACGTACCTGTTCGTCGCCCACGACCTCGCGGTCGTACGGACGATGAGCGACGACATCGCGGTGATGAACAAGGGCAAGATCGTGGAGGCGGGGGCTGCCGAGCAGGTCTACACGCAGCCGCGGGACGAGTACACGAAGGCATTGCTCGCGGCGGTGCCTGTGCCGGAGCCGCACCGCATGCGAGAGCGCAAGGAAGAGCGTCGCAAGCACAAGCATGCGCTCGCCGAATCCATCTGAGCCGCAGTCCGGCGACCGTCACTTCGGCGGCGTCACGCTCGCGGCCGCCGGCCTCCTCGCGCTCCTCATCGTCGTGACGGCCGCAGGGGTGCTCGCGCGCACGGGGGCGGGCGAGACGGGCGCGCGAGCGCGTCCGGTCTGGACCTGGTCGCCCCCGATGCCCCACCGGCGCAGCTACACCGCCTCCGCCGAGATCGGCGGGAAGATCTACGTGGCCGCGGGGATGGTCGGGAACAGCGGGCGTCCGCTCGACCTGTTCGAGCGGTTCGACCCGAAGTCGCAGCGCTGGAGCTCGCTGAAGCCCCTGCCGAACGAGTTCAGCGCGGCCGCCGGGGCGAGGCTCGGCAGCACGCTCTACGTGATCGGCGGCAACTCGCCCGACGTCGACGGGCGCCAGGTGTACGCCTACGACACGGGCCGCGCCACCTGGCGCAGCGTGGCGCCGCTGCCCGCGCCACGGACGAACCTCGCGGCCGT